>Ga0326513_10000536_pt1 | contig 32308 bp, 46 predicted proteins | sample 2_2465_0518_D_FD_203654 | JGI IMG/M metagenome (GOLD analysis project Ga0326513, IMG submission 203654) | Bovine rumen microbial communities from UC Davis, California, United States - 2_2465_0518 | ecosystem: Host-associated > Mammals > Digestive system > Stomach > Rumen | place: USA...
AAAGTTCCACTGGTAATTTCAGAAGAAGAAGTCATTCAATATCTTAAGGAGGTTTAAATGGATTTATTTGGTGCTACTATTTTATGGATTATGGTAGGTCTGTTAGCAATCGGATTGATTATTGGTGCAGGATTTGCGTTTGCTGATTTTATCAACCATCAATATCCTAATGGTCATAGGATCAATACAGAAGAACCAGACAATCCGTTATCTCTGGAATCTTTTGAGTACTTTAGCAAATTTTTCTATCTAGGTGTTCTAGGTATTATTTGTTTTGTTATTGGTTTACTTTTATTGCCTCTTGGAATTTTAGTATTTCCTGTTATCTGGACAGCAAGAAAAGTTCATCAGAGACAGAAGAGACACGGAGACTAAGAATGGATATGATATATTCTGTAGATGAACGGACCTTGATTGACTTACATCAGTACCTCTTAGACGAGTACGAAGAGGACAACACAAATGCTGAGGCAATCAGACTGTTGGAACTCTTAGATAAAATTCTAGGATGGAAAGGTTATACGTATTACAATCCAGATGTAGATGAGGATTAGATGTATACATTTAGTTTATATTGTGTTTGGATAGTCCTAGGAATAATTTTTCTAAGACTTTGTTTCTGTATCTATGATGAGCATAAAGTTACTAAGAAATTGTACGAGATTTGTATAGAGTGAGGCAGAAATGGTTTTTGATTTAACCGAAGAACAAGCAGATATTATTACTGATGCTATGTCTGTGTATCTTAACGAATGTTATGATGATATGGAAGAAATGAAAGATGAAGAACATAAAGAGTTCTATCAAAAGGTACTAGAAGTTTATCAGAATTTTCAGAAACAATGGGAACAGGCAAAATGAAAGTTAAGAAAGTCATAAAGAAGTGTAGAAATACTCCGGTTATTCTTAGATTCGTTAAGTACGATGTACCGTATATCGCAGGTAAGATGGTTAAAGAGGATGATATTCTGAATTCTAAGGTACTCTATCTAGGTGTCAAGACCTTAGATGGTGAACCACATATCATCATCTGTATTAACGAGTATGCTTGTAATTTTGAGTCTATTCCTGTTCCTGATGCACCTAAAGAACCAAAAAGATTCAGATATTAGGAGTAAAGAATGATTTTCACAGGTGATCTGCACGCAAGTCCAGTAGAGTTACAATTTCTGGACCCAAAGTATCTCAGAGAGAAATACCAAGATAAGTGTGAGAATACTTTTATCTTCATTCTAGGAGACGGTGGTTTTCTTTGGCATAATGATGAGTATAGTGACTTTAATGGCGAAATGATACGAACTCTGGATACCTGGATGTACGAGTTAAATTCTCAACTAATTGTAATTCCAGGTAACCATGAGAATTACAAGAGAATTTACTCTTTACCTAAGATACACCTAAAAGAGTACAATTTCGAGGGTGACTTTAGAGAAATATCTCCATATATTAAGTACACAGAACGTTACGGTGAGTACATCTTTGAGGATAAGTCCTTTCTTGTTCTAGGTGGTGCTAGAAGTATAGACAAGGAACTAAGACACAAGGGTGAGTGGTTCATTGAAGAGACATTCTCTATAGAGGAAAAGGATGCTATTATTTCTATGATTAGGGATAACGAGTATGACTACGTATTAGCACATACCTGTCCTGAACATATCATTGATAAGATTTTCGATGGTATTACTTACAGGGATAATAATGCTGAATTTTTCGATAAGGTTATGAACTATATCTCTCCTAAGGTGTGGTATTTCGGACACTTTCACCCTGAGAAGATAGGCGAAGACGAGTGGAACTTTGGAGACTTTAGCAACCTAAGAATAAATGATACTGAGTTTAAGTGCTTATTTATGAATCTTCAGGAGGCTATTTAAGCTTATGACAGTTCAGGATACTTTAAGACAAGTTCTAAATGTTGACTACACATATCCAATTACTTTAATTGCGTTTAGTACTGATCCTCAGGATCATTGTGGAACTATGGGTTCTACTTTTGATCTGGATAAGATTCCGGATGAATTCATGAAACTTAAATGCATTGGTTATGAAGTCAAAACTCTTAATTGCATAATGTATAAGGAACAATGTAAACTTACGGTTTATGTTAAACTTCCTCTAAAACAAAGACTCATCAATTTAATTGATGACATTAAGTTTAACATTAAAAATTTCCTGACAATTTTATAGAAAATAGTTGACATATAAGTTATTATTTTCTATAATAAAACATGGGTTAGAGATAATCCTATTCGACAGTTTCGAGAGTTTTTGAAAGTTTAGGAGTTAATTATGAGATCAGTATCATGTGCATTTATTGGCAGAAATACCATTGGTAATTCTAAGACTTTATCATCCAGAATAAATCAGCGTATTGAATATCTGGCAAATGCTAATAGAATTCATCAGTTTGGCGGTGCTTATGTTTATACCAGTTCAAGCACACATGCGCCAAAAATTAGGAAGATCTGTAAGCAGTACAATGCCGAGTTTAAGGGTACTGATACTAATGTTTATGAGACTTTAGAGAAGCTTTTACAGGACAATGATGTAATCTACGTTGCCTGTGATTGCGATAAGTTCGACAATTACATGAAGTTGGCTTCTAATCTCGAGAAGACTCACGAAGGTAAGAAAATTATAATAATTTAAATCTCCTTATGTTTGTGGTTCGAGCCCTCTTTATGAGGGCCTTTTTATAGCTCCTGCATAAGGTCTAAGGAAAGATAAATGGACTATTGTCAGGAGTTATTTTTAAGTTTAACCAAGGTGCAGGCTTATATTTTAGAAATCGGCTCATGTGGTGAAGAGATACCTTTAATTGTGTATCTTAATAAAGAATTATATTTTGAAGTTATTGGTGATATCTTTAAGAGTACTGATTACACAAGATGTAATTTTTTATTAGAAAGTATCAGACTTCTTAAGAAATCCCTTAAGAAGAATGTTGAAAATGTCCCCATGGAACAATTCATTGATGAGTATCGTAATCTTAGAAGATTGATATCGATCAATACAATTAAGGAACTGCAACCTGAACTTGACGGCCTTTCATTATTCTTGGATGAATTGGATGATATTATTAGGAGTTTATAAATGGAAATCATTATGATAAAGATCTTGGCCTTGGCTTGTGCTTTAATGGCTGGAATCTTGGGTTATTTTGTCTTTAAGTATGGAAAGATCATTGATCAATTGTATGAAGAAAATTCAGCAATTCTTCATAGTATAGTCAAACTTGAAGAAGATAATATCTACGATGGAAATTTTCAGAAGTGTACAATGTTACTTGTTCAAGGCCTGTATAATAATTATTCAAAAGGCGGGTCTCTGAGAAAATCAGATATTGAATTTATTCAGAAGTTCCTAGATGGCCGATCAGATTACAAGCTTAAGTTAAACATTAAAAATTAACTTATTGAAAATCCAGAAAATTAAGTTCTGGATTTTTTATGCCTGAAGTTTTATAATATAAACATAAGGTTAAGAAATGGAGATATGATTATGTTTGATATCGTAGAATTAGTCAACAACGAACTAAAGCAGTACAACATGAAATGGGCTGATTTCCGTGAGGTTAAATCTCTTAAGAACTCCTCAATGAATTCCAAGAAAAACACTGAACGTACCGTTAAGATTATGGATATCGAATTCGCCGATCATTACGAGATTAGAATCTTCAATCTTCGTGATAAAACTGAAGTTCTTTTTGTAGTTGTTTTGGGAAATTCATATAGAGATCCTACATACACAAGAAGTGAATTCTTTGGAGTACAGGCCGAAAACCATTTCAATCACTATAAGAAAGTTGTTAATAACTATAGACACGTAATTACACATTACACCGTATAAAAAGAAAGGAGGTCATTGACCTCCTTTTCTATTCACCTCTAATCGTGAGTAAGGTTTTTGATTTCTCTGTCCTCATAAGTCTGGACTTCATAATCATTATTCCAAGTAGGATCTACTAGGTAAATGATATTGTCCTCAGTACACTTATCTAAGTGATCTACAACCTTAACCTTAGAATACTGCTCGTTTACCTGATTCTTATATGCATTCAGGTTATTTGTAGTATTTGTAGTTAAAGTATCAATGTTATTCTGAAGCGTGGCCTCTGCTGATTTAGCACGAGAAATTTCTGAGTTTAGATTGTTAGTAAGAGTGGTGTTATGCTCAGTCTCTCGTCTATCAACAGCACCGATGGAGTTCTCATACCTCTTATCCATCTCATTTTCGTACTGAACCACAGTAGTATTAGTATCGGTGGTAAAGGTATTATACTTACCATCTAACTCTTGGATCTTGTTGTTAAGAATATCAGTGATTTCTGCTTTCTTAGTATTATAATCCTCAGTCTGTTGAGATGTATAAGCATCTAGGTCTGAACGATATACAAGTTCCTTAGTGTCATCAATCTCCATTTCCTGAGTAAAGTCAAATACACAAGGATTATTCTTAGACTGATCAACATTAGTCTTATCATAGATGATAGTCTTAGAACCGTATCTATTAAGAACAGTCATTGAGAACTCAGACATTCTCTGAGCAAATAGTTTAGAATTTACACCTTTGGTTGAAACGATACCGTCATTTACAGTAATATTGTATATCTGAAATGGCGTCTTTGGATCGTCTAAATAGACATAACTTTCACTGAAGTCACTTTGTACAGATGGCAATTTAGAATCAGTTAAGATCGCAGTACAACGTGTAGAGTTGTTACGTCCTTCAAAGGCATATGTATACACTTTCGTCTGTGTAATAAATGGTCCACATATAGATCCATCTTTCAAGGAAAGATTTACCTTTCCTTGTTCCACTGATATATTTCCAACCTTAGCACCTTCTACACCTCCGCGGGTGTATCTGAATGATAAGGATCTATTAGATATAAAAGCAGATGACAAGAAGTATCCATAAGGAGCATTTCTGAAGTTACCTGAAACTTTTGACACTCTTAGTCCACTAAAGGTAAGTTCCATTTCGCCCAGAGGTAAATTTGTTACCACTTCACTTCTGAATAACTTAGGAAGTTCGGATACGTAGCGATTGTGAATATTTGAAATCATAACCTGTTCAGGTACAACGGATAATTTATTGTACTGTGTGATGTCTGAACGAATTTTTCTTACACCACCAACTGAAGCGCCACTAAAAAATTCATTGATTCGGTCTAATGGTAAATTTTCATTTGCTGTATCGTAATGATCAATCCACCAATCATTAGGTGCCGGTGCATTATTGATTGAATGGGTAACATATCCACTATAGACATTCTCTCCACCATCTGGAGTATTCAGTTCGTTGATGGTTTTCTCACCGTATACCTTGATTCTCAGTCTTGCTTTACTATCATAATCAGGTAAGTTGGTGACGTCTCCACTAAATGGATTGATTACGTTGGTCTTTATCTCCTTTCTCTTATCATAGGTAAAGTACACATCAAAACTGAAATTATAGTCTCCATTTTCATCCTGAAGTTCAGAATAATGTTCAGAATATCTAATGTCTAATAGATACAATCTCTTAGAATATTCATCAAACATCTTAAAACTATCAGCAAAGATAGCAAAGTTATAACCTTTAAAAGAGATCCTACTACCCTCAAAGTATGGATCAGGCAACAAGAAATTCTCGTTCATATTCTCGGTATAAACATCACGTAACTTAATCTGTTTTACCAGACTTTCTACTGCTTTCGATACCTGTGTCTTAGCAATAGTACGAGAGAATTTAGTAGTATGACCCTGAACCTCTTTTAGAACGTTTCCATAGGTCTTGAAGTATTCCTTATCATCTAATAACTCCTCTTGAAGTTTGCCTGCATCAATCAGAGCAAGATTAGAGACGGTATCACCCATAAAGTAGTAGAGATATAGGTCATTTGCTCTGTACTCCGGTTTATACTGTTCGACAATTTCGGGGGTAGTGAAACCACTGACTCTGTACGAGATTTCACCCTCAACATTGGTTAAAGAGAAGGAAGTATTGGTTCTCTCAGTGACTAAACCATTCGGAATAAAGATCACACTATCCTTGATAGGAACAATGAAGTTAACAGTATTGATTTCTTCTGATTGTTCTGCACTTAGGTCTAGAGTTCCTTCCTGTTCTACATAACCACTTGCGTAAATCTTCAGACTTACACCGTCAGTTGTAGAATTATGAATGATAGCATCAACCTTTTCTAGTTCAGTTGCGTAAGAACTTTCTGATTTTACAGGTAGAGTAAAGGTGTTATTCTTCTGATCGATAACAAAGTCATTCTCAGTGTGTTCTTCTGACTTTAACTTGACGATAATAGTAGGATCTTCAGGTTCCTGATCAAAATCAGTCTGATCTTCTCTATTCTTCCAGTTAAGTTTTGTATCAAGGATAGATCTCTGTTCTAAGAGGTACTTCCAAACACTTGGATATTTCTCTTTAGAAAGTTCCTCACCTTCATAACGTAACCATGAGATGTTGTTAAGTTTAGTTCTGGAATACTTGGACTCTAGTAAGGTGAATGGGTTATTAACCTTCAGTTCATCATTTCTATCTAAAACGATGTTCTGAACACCATTAGCAACTACTAGGTACTCAAAGTTATCCTGTGGGACATTCTTTAAATCTTCTGGAACTTCATCTAGATCAACAAAACCTGATGTTAGAACCATCAGACCACTTCTATCGTTGGTAAAAACATCAACTAAAAATTTTGTTCTATCGGTTTTAGATACTGATGTCTGGCCAGTCCATTGATCTTTAGATGTACCTAAAGTTTCAGCATGAACATAATAATCTGTGTTCTTGTAAGGAATTGGCAATTTAAAGTTGATATTAGGATTATCAGACCAAGAACCTCTACGAATCCTCTGTTCTGCCCAACCATCAGAATATACTAAAACATCACAGTCACCAACATTTGGAACAGTTATCTTAGTATTAACAATAAGTTGTCTATCCTTGTGCAAAGGAATACGAACGTAATTCTCTTCCTCGTTTAGAACATACTTTCCAGAACATCCAAATTTTTCCAGTTCCTTCTCATATACACTCTCAGGAACAAATCCTTGTTTAGACCATGTTTCTAACATCTCAGATGGTTTGTAGAAACAAGGGGCACTCTCAAAGAAAATGTCTAAGTCTGATAAATCTTCATTTGAAAGGTCGTAGAACCTCATTCTATTAAGGTCGACCTCACCGTTCATAATAGCATCAGAGTTATAATCGTCACCAAAACGCATGTAAGAGTCAGGATAATTCTGAGAGTCAACTTCAAACTCCTTAAAGTACTGGTCGATTGCTCCTTCTATGTTGATAACCTTAGTAGAAAGAATCAGTTTACCGTTGATGAATGTAATTCTTACTAGATATTCTGTGTTAGGAGCAAGAACTGTCTTACCTTCTTGTCCTACGTATGTCCCTGAAAGGTTTTTATGCCATACAGTGAACTTTGATTTCTCTACACGGAATAACAGACCGTTACTATATGTGGAATTTTCACGACCAATAAAGGTGTAAGTCTTATTAGACAGAACCTCTGGGCCCATCTTAATATAGAACTCACATCTCCAAGCATTATAGTCAGAAAACTTGATGACCTTCTTTGCCCTAGCATATCTAGAGTTATGAGCAAAGTTAGAAATTGTACCATAAACATCAGTAGGATCACCGATTAAATCGTAGTTTTTCTCTAACTGATATGTGTACCTTTCTTCGTTTAAAGTATGGAAGATACTCTTAATGTGATTGTAAAAATCACCGAATTCACCATGAGAATAAATCTTTCTTCCATCGAACTTAATATAACCGTATATGTCTAGTGGAATAGAACTATATACCTTTTCTCCAATTGCGTGTGGAAGTCTGGCAGTGGATGAAGTCTTAATCTGTCTGTACTCTAAAGCACTGACTTTCTCTTGTAAGTTCTTGACGGTATTGGTCAATCCCTTTTGAGAGTCAATTTCAATTTCAGTATTCGTACCTTTACTGTCTTTGACTGAGAGAATATAACTCATATTTTTCTCCTTTAAATTCTGTACTATTTATTCGAATAGATCCCGAGATCAATGATTTGATACAATTTGATTTGATCAAATTAAATTTGATACAATCATTGATCTCGAGATCTCACCATATAAATAATTCAAAATTCTTAAAAAGGGGATTAAACAATGCAAATCAAAGGATTCTATTACAAATCAAAGAAGGGTGATGTTTCTTCACTTAATACCACAAACATTGATGTACCTGATGCCATTACCAGCACCCAGTTGGAAACAGCTGTGAATAACCTACAGCAACAGATCGATCAAAGACTGGTTCAGGCCGATATTGCACAGATCGGCACTGATATTGAAAATCTCAATACCAGATTAACTCAACAGGAAGGAAGATCTTTAGTTGAAGAAGCAACCTTAGATTCTTACCTAACTAAGGAAGAGTTCAATACTGATAAGGAAGCTAAGGAACAAGCTATTACCTCTGTTCAGAATTCTGTAGATGCATTAGACCAACGTCTGACTACAAAGGATACTGAGATTCAGAATCAAGTTGATACTAATACTAATATTACTGGAATCCACAGTTTAGAGATTTCTAATATGAAGAATCCAGTGGCAAATATCACTGCTATCCTTGATCGTTTAACTGTTCTAGAGGGTAAGGTTGAGGCAATCCGTCACGCTGATGTAGAAGTTCCAGAAATTCCTGCGGAAGCAATTACTGATGCAAAGGGTCAGACCTCTAAGACTGTATCTTCAGAGGCAGAGGTGATTGTTAAAGACATCCAGACCGACACTGATAAGTTTGTAGTACAAGCTAAGGCAGTAGAGTTAAAGGATGTTAAGTCAGAGAATAACACCGTTATCTTAAATTCTCAGGGTGACGTAACTATTTCTGGTATGGAGAATACTGGAACTCTAGAGAGAACAGTTTCAAATGCTCAGGTATCCTTACAGTCTCCAGAATACGTGAAGATCACAAATTCATCTCTAAAGCAAGGTGGTTATAACGTTGTAGAGATTGGTCTTTCCAAGACTGTTGAACCTCCAAAGAATGTTCTGATTGATAACGTGGACTTCGGTACTGTATCTAACAATGCTATTCTAGTATTTGGTATGCAGGACAATGGAGTAGTAACTATTTCTAACTGCCACTTTGACAGTGTTTCTAACGCAGTTCGTTATTCTAACAGAACTAATGCTAAGAATGTTACCTTTAACTTCGTAAATTGTACTTGTGAACATTGGGATACTGATCCTGCTTGGGCTGGTTTCTTCATGTGTCAGGATTATACTTCAGGCACTAAGGAAAAGGAAGAGGAAAATAATCTATTCGCGCCAGAAAAGGTTAAAGTAAACTTCATTAACTGCTATGGTCCAAAGGGTAAGATTACTAATGAACTGTATCCAGCCGAATCCGCAGGAACTGGTGCTGATCAGTTAAATTATGTTTGGAACTCAGTGGGCAAGACAGTTCAATACAATGAATCCCGTTATCCATTAGTTTCAATTTCTTAAAAATTAGCCCGAAAGGGCTATTTTTATACCCAAAAAACTGAATTTTTTGCTACAGAACCGCTTTACAACGGCCAATAAAATGTAAATATAATAAAGTTTGGGGGATAAGATGTACGTAGAACCAAGTTTAAAGAAGGAAGCTGATATAGGTAAAGCCCTTCGTAAAAAATTTATAGCTCTCGTAATCATAGGCTTCGTGTTGATTACCGGATATAATGGATATGTTGCGTATAACATGAAATCCGATAATGAGTTAATGCAGGAAGAAATATCAAAGGCAAATAGCACCTTTGAGAACATCAAGATTCTTAATGCCAGAATATTATCTCTTGAACATAAACACGAAGTGTTAAGCAATTGTGTTGATTATCTGGAAATGCAGTTCATTAGATCAAGGAATATTGAATCAACTTCTGCAGAATATAGCAGATATAAAGACAAGTGTCAAAACGCCGTATCACTATCATATAATTTTTCATCAAAAATTCAAAAATAATCCTAAAGTTTTCTCAAGTTCCCTCTTAAATATTACATAAGATTTAAAAAATTCCACGGAGGGAAAAATTATGGCTATCTATTCTAATACTAACGTTGGTGCTCTGAGAACCACTTCTTACATGAACCGTGCTACTCAGGCTTTAAATGCTTCAGCACAAAAATTATCAACTGGACAACGTATCAACAGTGCCAAGGACGATGCTGCAGGTTTAGGTATTTCTGACCGTTTGACTTCTCAGATCAATGGTCTATTACAGGGTAACAGAAACGCAAACGACGGTATTGCTTTAGCACAGACAGCTGAAGGTGCTCTGGATGAAACCACCTCTATGTTACAGAGAATTCGTACCCTAGCTCTTCAGGCTTCTAATGGTACTTTAACATCAGCCGATCGTACTTCCATTCAGGATGAAGTAACTGCTCTTTCCGATGAAATTAACAGAGTTGCAGAGAAAACCTCATTCGGCGGACAGCAAATTCTTAACGGTAAGAGCAATGGTCTAGTTGATGCCAACGGTAAGGTTGCTATTCAGGTTGGTGCTTATGCTAATGAGACTATCGATGTAAGTTTTGGTGACGTTGCTTTCACCGTAGCAGGTTTAGCATCAGCTGACGGTGCAGGTGCTGCACCTACCGGAGTTCTTGATTCAGCAGGTACTCATTTCGATGTATCTGATGCTACTAAGGCACAGGCAACTCTAGGTTATATTGATAATGTTATCAATTACGTTGATTCAAGACGTTCGCAGTTCGGTGCTGTTCAGAACCGTTTCGAGAGCACTATTAGAAATCAGGAGAACATCCACTCCAACGTAACTGATGCTCGTTCAAGAATACGTGATACTGACTTTACTACCGAGAGTGCTGAATTTACAGCTCAACAGATTGCTCAGCAGGTATCTATGTCAATGCTGTCACAGCAAAAGGGATTAGGACAACTAGCCCTAAGCTTACTACAGTAATTCTACCTATTTTAGGGAATAAATGGGGACTCAGGTCTCCATTTTTATTGCCTCAAAATCCCAGATCCTTTCAATAATCCTTGAAATGAAAACTAAAAAATCATATAATTAAAACAAAAAATATTTTTACTATAGGATTTTGATATGGAATTTGAGAGTGCATTTTTTGACAAAGATGACTATCGATATAAAGCCCGTTTAAATGATAATGGTAATATCATTCTAAAGGAAATCGATAATCATTATGAATATTTCGAACCTGACACCAAAGGTCTTTATACCTGTATTACGGAACCGGATCAACGTTTGCGCAAGGTTCATGGTAAGAGTAAGGATTCTAAAGACAAGTATGGTGTCTTCACCCCTGTTTATAAGTACATTCGTGATTTTTTCTGGATGGATGAATCCAAAGAAAAGACCGGTATGAAATCAGGATCATATAACATGCATCCTAGATTATGGTATCTGGATATTGAGACCCGAGCCTTGGAAGCTCCCGATCCTATCAGAACACCTAATGAAGTTACTTTAATTCAGATTTACGACAGTATTCTAAAGAAGATGATCGTCCTAGGAAGAAAACCATATAATCCTGAGGAAGATTACCCGCATGGTGTTGAAGTTCAGTATGTTTGTATTGAAGACGAAGTTAAACTTTTACAAACTTTCATCGCCTTAATATCTAAGCTTAAACCTCTAATTGTTTATGCGTGGAACGGAGAAGGCTTCGACTTCCCTTATCTTTATAACCGCATGAGAAAAGTAGGCCTAGAACCGCAATTATCACCTTTTGGTGAGACTCAGTTAAATGAAGTAAAGGCTAAGGATAGTTTCAATACCAGATACAAAGTCCGTGCAAACGGTATTCACTACATGGATATGATGGATGTCTATAAAGCTTTCGTTAAAGCACCACGACCTTCGCATAGTCTGGATGTAATTTCAGATATCGAGTTAAAGGAACATAAGATCGAACATACTGAATATCCGGATTTCGATAGTGCCTATACTGGCGCACATTATATTGTTAATGATAAGCCATATAACGATAGAATTCGCGAGAAAATCAGACAGCTAAGAATTAAGTATAATGAAACAAATGATCAAAATGTCTTTAAAGAATATCAGTATTATGTAAACTTTATGTTCGTTTATTACGGTATCAAGGATGTTTACCTAATGAAGCGAATTGATGATAAGTTACAGTTCAGTAATATTATTATGGGTATCTCTTCAATGATGGGTATTTTGCCGGGCGATGCTCTAGGAACTGTAAAACCTTGGGCCCAGTATCTAAGCAACGTGGCTTATTATGAAAACAAGGTTATGCCTATCCGCGTTGACCCGGATACTATTGAGATGGAGGGTGTTACAGGTGGTTTCGTTCGTGATCCAGTAAAGGCAAAGCACCGTTGGATTATGAACTTCGACGTAAACTCAATGTACCCACAGTTAAGTATTGCCGCCTTTAACATGTCTCCAGATACTTTTGTTCCTTTAGCTAAGGCTCCTGCTGAAATTCGTGATATTCTTAAAGCTTATTACTACGATCAGGATGAAGCCCGAGTTCTTAAACTTTACGAGGAACATAATCCAGTAACTACTACTTTATCCGAGTTACTTAAGAAATATAATCTTTGCGTAGGCATAAATGGGGCGTTGTTTAAAAAGGATTTTCTTGGTATAATTCCAAGACTGGTTAACGCAATTTATGATAATCGTAAGAAAGATAAGAAGGAAATGATCAAGTATGAAAATCAGAAAGTTCTGATTGGCGAAATTCTTTCAAAGCGTGGAATAAGGATTGAAAACTAATGGATGTTTTGGATTATACAAAGGAACAGCTGGAGGCTTTAGATACAGAAACTCTACTAAAACTGTATCGCGAAGCAGAGATGATGCAAGAGCAGAAGAGTACCGGCCAGCTGACTAAAAAGGTTTTGATTAACGGTCTATATGGTGCTCAGGCTAATACCTCGTTCCCTTTATTCAATGAGAAGATTGCTCAGGCAATTACTGGCAATGGCAGATTCTTTATTCAAAAAACTGCTAATATGATCGAGAATACTTTACAAAGTAAATTGCCTAGTGATAAGAAATACGTCATATACGGTGATACTGATAGTTTCGAAGCATCGACCATTATAAATATAAATGTAAATGGTGAGGGAAAAAGTACAACAATTGGTGAGCTATTTGAAAATGGATATGATAATTTAGAATATAAACCCGGAAAACATTTAAGAAAAGTTGATAATATCGATGCTTTATCGATGAATGTTGAGGATCCATCATCACCAAAAGTTGAATATAAAAAAATCGTATATGTTATGAAGCATCGAGTTAATAAAAAAATGTATAGATTAAAAATTAACGGAAAAGAGCTTAAAATGACATGCGATCATTGCCTTATCATTAAACGAGATAAAAAATATATTGAAGTTAAACCTTTTGAAATTCAAAAGGGCGATAAAATTATAATGGTGAAAGAAAATGGCTAAAAAGGGATCAATAAGCGGTCAGTTTGCTATTGATATAGAAGGCTACGAGGAACTTTATAGATTTATACAAAATATTTTTGTTGAAAATAAATGGTCAAGAAGTTCTATTCGCGATTTTACTAAAAGGTTTATTACCGGTTTTAGGTACGATGGAATTTCACAAGAGAATGTAAATCTTGACGAGTTAAGGGATAGAATTTATAAAATTAGGAAAAACCAATTTGATCGGCAATCTAAAGAATATTTTATCAATCAATATGGTGAAAATTTAGGCCTTGTAAAATTTAAAGAATTGCAAGAAAAACAAGCCCACACAAATTCCAAAGAATATAAAGAAATGACGGATGAGGAATTTAAAGAATATAACAAATCTAGGGCGTGCACTTTAGAGAACTTAATTAAAAGGCATGGTGAAAAAGAAGGTAGAGAAAGATGGGAGAAATATGTAAAGAGACAGCATTATACTAAGTCAAGACAAAGATATATCGATGAAAACAGATTAGATGATTATTACGAAATCAATAAGAAAAAAGTCAACACTTTGGAGAATTATATAAAACGGCATGGCAAAGAAGAAGGTCTAAAACGTTGGGAAGAACGCAGAAATACATGCTCGAAATTTTGGTCAAAAATAGCGTCCGAATTATTCTCAAAAGTTGAAACATCAGTCACTGAAAAAATAAAAATACGCTATAATATGATATATTCACCAAAGTGCAATGAATATATGCTAACAGATGAAGAGAACGGAAGGGCGTATTTTTATGATTTTACAATTCCGGAGTTAAAATATTGTATTGAATTTAACGGCGACTTGTTCCACGCAAATCCTAAATTATTTTGCGAAAGTGATACACCTAACCCGTTCGATAAAAGTTTAACATCGGAAGATATATGGAAATTTGATAAACATAAAAATGATTTAATTATAAAAAATGGCTTTGATTTAGATATAGTGTGGGAATCTGAATATAAAAAGGATAAAGAACATATAGTTAACCAAATTGTTGATAAAATTTGCAATTTAAGTAAAATATATTGTAATTCAAGGGATGACATATGAGTTTTGAGTTATTAGAGATAGAGGATTTTGAGATAGAAGATCTAGGTATTATGGAAGAAGATGTTTATGATATTGAAGTTCAGGATAATCATAACTTCTTTGGCAATAATATTCTAGTTCACAACTCTGTATATTATCAGGTTGCTCCTTACGTCGATCTTTATATGCGAAAGCATCATGATGGTAATATTGACTTTAAAACTGTGACACCAGAAGAACGAAACAAACTGATCGAAGAACAGGTCGAGTTCTGTGATGGCTTTGCTGAAAAGGTAGTTCAGCCTATTATTGATAAGAGTATCGAAGAGCTCAGCGAGAGTTTTAATGCATATAACCCTTCAAGAATCGGCGCTAAGCTTGAAATCATTGCTGAATCCGGGATCTACGTTGCTAAGAAGAAATATGCAGTTCGAGTTCGCCAGGATGAAGGTACACGTTTCCCTATCGACAATCCACATCTTAAGGTAATGGGTCTGGAACTCGCTAAGAGTACTACTCCTCCATGGGTTAAGAAGAAACTTGCAGAAAGTATCGATGTGATTCTGGACAAGACTGACACCGAGCTTAGAGAGTACATTCGTGAAATTAAGAAAGAATACATGCAACAGCCCCTGGAAGACATTGCTTTAGTTCTAAGAGCAAAACGTGTTGATAAGTGGTCTGAAGGTGAAACAGCTCATTATGGTAGAAAGATGGCTTATTGTTATAATAAGTTCATCAATGATAACAATTTAACCACCAGTTATCCAGAGATCAAACCTGAAGATCGTTTCAAATCTTTTAAGCTTTTACAACCAAACCCATTCAATAATGATAACATTGGTTACTTCAATAATAGTTTTGCAGAGAAGTACATTCGCCCATGGATTGATTGGGATACTCAGTTTGAGAAAACTTACATTGCTGGTTTAAGAAATATGACTGATCCTATTGGATATAATGTTACTCAACAAACCGAAACTCTCGACGATTGGTAGTTGATTATTATTTCGAAATATGTTAAAATGTTGAAAATTTAGGAGTTTATTATGATTCATGCTTTAGGGAGTGCGAAGAGTACTTTTGAAATGGAAGAAGATTCAAAAGTAGTCCAGCCAAATGCTTTTGATTTTAAGATTGATAAAGTTTTTAAGTTTACTACTAATACTTTTGAATTAAGTGCTGATGATTCTAAAACTCATCGCAAACAGGAGGAGATTCGCCCTGATGAGAATGGTTATTATCACTTAAATTCTGGTGTTTATGGTATTCTGACAAATGTAGAATGTAAGATTGCTGAAGGTGAAGCAGGTTTCTTAATTCCTCGTTCATCTTTAAATCGTAATGGTATTTTCTTAAAATCAGGATTATATGATAGTGGTTTTGACAATACCGTAGGTTGTACTTTATATATTGAAGCACCTTGTTTCTTTAAGGTACAGAAAGGTGCTAGAATTGGTCAGTTCTTATTATTCAAGGCTGAAACTTTGAACATGTATAATGGTTCTTACAATAGGAAGTAAAATGAGAGTCTCAGAATTATTTTTAAGTTTACAGGGCGAAGGATTACGAGTTGGACATCCTTCTGTATTTTTACGTTTATTTGGATGTAACTTTAGATGTCCATCTTTTGGATTACCTAAGGGACAGTTTAGTACTGAGCCTGACGAGTTCGCTAAACATATTGCTGATTATAATAGTTATAGTGATCTTCCTTTAGCAAAAACTGGATGTGATAGTTATCCAAGCTGGCATCCAAAGTTCCGTCAGTTTAGTCCTGATATTACCACAGATGAATTGGCATCTCGAATTGAGAAGTTAGTTACTGACGAAACTGTAAAAACCACTGATCTGGTTATTACTGGCGGTGAACCATTATTAAAGAATCACCAGAAAGAAATCGTTGAGTGTTTTGCCAAGCATGATATCTTTAAGAAGTTTAAGAGAATTACCTTTGAGACAAATTGTACTCAGGATTTAACTCCAGAATTTCAGGAGTTCATTAAGGAAATTCATAAGACTCAGGGTGTAATTTTCAGTTGCAGTCCTAAGTTGGAGTGTAGTGGTGTTGAACATTCTAAAGCTATTAAGCCCGAAGTTCTAAAGTTATACAGTTCTTTAGCTGATAGTTATCTAAAGTTCGTTGTAAATTCTGAAGAGGATTTAGATGAAGTTCGTTCAGTAATTAAAGAGTTCAATTCAGACGTCGATGTATATCTAATGCCTGAAGGTGGCACTGCAGAACGTTATGATATGAACATGAAGAAAGTTGCTGATATCTGTCAGGATAATGGTTACATCTTCAGTCCACGTTTACATGTAACTCTTTACGGAAATGCTTGGGCCAAATAATTTTTAGAATATTTCTTAACTGATTGAAATCCTTAAGTTTAATCTTTGCCGAAAAGGTTGAGCTTAAGGATTTTTTGCTTTATAATTTAAACATAAAGTTAAGAAATGAATAGGAGATTTGAATATGAAATACATCATCAATTACACTGACAACAATGGTGCAGCTTCACGTGGATGGGAACGTGATGAGTACTTTTGTGAAGAATTTGATCTTGAAAATGATCGTGAAGCTTTAAGAAAGGTTTTAGAGATTCAGGAACAGACTGATTATGATGAATTCGAAGAGGAATTCAATGATACTCCTTTAGAGGATCTTAAGAATTGGGCTTGTGACATCGATACCGGTTTTGGTTCTCCTGTTGTTTTCTACGTTGAGAATGAAAATGGCGAGAGAATATATGAATCCGGAATGGATATCGAAGAGTGGAAGTCACTAGGTTGTGAATGTGATGATTGTGACGATGAAGACTTCGATGATGAGGAAGATTGCTAATAAATAATACGCTCTAAAGGCGTATTTGGAGATCAATATGATTCTTAAAGAAAAATTATCAGGAAAGCAATACAAAGTTTCGGAAGTTTTTAATCTAGTTGAAACTGATGGGACTCTTAAAACAATCTTCTTACAGGTTTCGGATTACAATGTAGGCGAGAAACGTTATGTTAAGGTCGAAAAAGAAAAGATCCTTAACCTTTACGTCACAAAACTAAGATTTTTCAAAGGCCACATTCTTTTAGACAGCGATCTTTCAATTAAAGATCTAGGGCTAAACATTCAAACCAAGGATATCCTAGTTTTAGATAAAAACAGATTATATCCGATTACTGCTTACAAAGAATTCAAAGAGTAACCGTATTAACTGGTTGAAATAACAAAACTAATGATTTATAATAAAGGTGTATTCTTAATACACCTTTTTATTTTTGAGGAACAATAATGTATACAATTCAGAAAGAGTTTAGTGCAGATTTAGCACACCGTGTTCATACACAGAAATTAGATTGCAAGTTTACCGAGAATAATTCAAAGAGACTAAAGTGCAGAGGTTTACATGGCCATACAGTTTCTATGTTAATTAAGCTTCAGGCCGATGAGCTTGTTAATGAGATGGTTCTTGACTATAATGAAATTGGCTGGTTTAAGAAGTTAATTGATGATATCCTAGATCACAAGACTTTATTATGTAGCGATGATCCTATCTTCAAGAAGGTATTTGCACCTTTAGCTAAGGAAACCTATGTTCTTCCAGAGTACAGTACTGAAAAGTTCTTAGTAAAGAAGTTCAAGCTTGATGATGTTGAAGATCCAGATATTCTTGAACTGGTAAATTCTATTACTATCTTGAATTTTCCAAGCACTTCTGAGAATTTAGCTCATTGGTTACATGATGTTGTACAGAAGAATATTGATGATTTCAATGTTCGCAATCAGACCAATGTTAAGTGTTGTGAAGTTGCTTATATGGAGACTCCTAAATCAAAAGCGGTATTTTTAGGATAAAATATAAATATATCGTTTAAATTGATATAGAGGTGAAAAATGTTTGAATCATTTTCAGACTTTGTGAACAAAAGTAGCTTAAATGAGGCTACCGATATTACTCCAGCAAAAAAGTATGTTAATCCAGAAACATATAATGAATTCATTAAAGGTGCTAAAAGAATTTTAGGCAAAGATATCAACCAGTTTGATGCTACAAGCATTGATCTTGCTGATGTTCGCAAGGCTATTCAGAATCCTGGTGAGATCGTAAGAACATTCGTTATCGTAGTTCCAACAGACAAAACATTGGAAAAAATGTGCAAAGAAGTTGTCAAGGCTTATGAGAGTAATGGCGACTGGTCTGCTCCTGCAAAGAAGATCGAAGATTACGGTTACGCTAATGTTGGATATATGAATAGACATCATAATGGTCTTGATGGTATCGCATTTGTTCAAGTTGGACCCAATAAGAAATACATGAATCACGAAGCATCTAGAGGATTCAGAATTCCGGAAACAGCAGGATCTACACATAATCCTTCCAAAATTTATCCACCAAGATTCTTTGTAAGTTGCTTTGATGTAAATCAGACTAAGGGTAACATTCTTGATCTTCTAAAATGCGCTAAGAAAGGTGGCGTTGCATTTGAGATTGAAGGTGCAAAGTGGGTAGGTCTATTTGATGGTTCATAACAAGGAGATGTAAATGTCGATTTTAAAAGAACATGTAATGAACGAAGCTTCAGGCAAGATCCCGAGCAATCCGTTAGGGACACCTTGTGTTGTTCAGGCTTACTTCAAGAACGGCTTCAAGGATAAGCTGGTGAAGCACCAGTATTATTTTGATAAGCTAAAAGATGCCTCTGATTTTATCATGAAAGAAAGTAATTGCTATGCTGATTTTACTTCACCTTCTTTTGATACTGTAACCAAGTTATTAACTAATCAGGGTGCTGAAGAAGTCATGGGCAAATACTTTCAGCCCGGTGAAGGTGTTGATATGGAGAAATACTGTAGTGATAACGGTATCAAGGAGGTACCTGTTCCTTTTATTGCACAATTTCTTTCCAATAATTGCCCCGTTTCGAATTTCATATCAGGTGTATACATTCCATCACTGAAGAAGTTTGTATTTGGTAAAAAAGCCTACTAAGGTTTAAATATGAAAAAAGAAATCATATCGTGTAATATTAAGGATCTGAAGTCTTTTGACGGTAATCCAAGACACAATAACAAATCCGCGGAAATGGTTGCAAAGTCAATTAAGGAGTTTGGATATATTAACCCTATTATTGTTGATGAAGATCTGGTTATTTTAGCCGGAAACACCCGTTATAAGGCTTTGCAGATCTTAGGATATAATGAGGTTGAGGTGCTGAAGGTTTCCGGCCTATCCAAGAAACAAAAGAATGGTTTTGTGATTGCGGATAATAGAGCCGGAGAATATAGTAAGTGGAACATGTCCGCTTTAGAGAGAATGTTGAATAATTCTGAACTGGATGAGAGTATTCTCGAAGAGTTCGGAATCCTAAGTGTCAAGAAAACCAAGAAAAAGATCGAAGAAATGATATATGGAAAAGCCTAAAAAATTAGTTTTTGGTTTAGGTGCAGGCTTAATATACAGTCTCGGCAAAGATTGGAAGGAAAGGCTTCCAATCATGTTAAAATCATTTGATAATGACTTTCTAATCAGTACCGTGGACATGCCTAGCACGATTCTTAAAATCATAGCCAAGAACAGTCCTAAAGAACGTATCTATATTGACAGTGGTGGTTTTACTCTTTATAAGTATGAATCAAAGCTAGGAAAGGAGAACCCATCTTTCCATAAAGAGTGTGAAAAGATGAAGAAGAAATTCTTTAAGGTTCTTCATACCGTAAAATGCATTGAGACATTTGAACTTGATAATGAATACTTCAGAGTAGATGAAGATTTATTAAGTCCTAAAAATTATTGCAGAGAAGAGATAAAGCAAATAACCGGTTTTTATCCTACACCTGTTTTCAAAATGCATCAAGGTTTTGAGTACTGGAAGCGATTATGTGAAAGTGATCTGTATCCAAAGCTAGCTATTGGTGGTTTAGCCCAGACTAAATCATGGAACACTCATACTGATGAGATTAAAAACATGATGGAATATGCAAGAATGCATAACAAAAAGGTTCACCTATTAGGATGTCAAAATGTTGAAGCATTCAAGGCTGTTCAACCATCAACGGTTGACTATAGTATTTTTCAGATGGCTATAAACATGGCTTATGCAAGACAGGAACATCCTGAACTGGATGTTTATCGAGAATTAAGTCCACATGCAGTTTGTTATGCTATCGCAAGAGCTAAAGCACGAGGATTCCTGTACGATTGTTATGGCCGTGAAAATTAGCGATTAAATTGTTGAATTTGTTTTAATATTAAACTATAATGGTTTAAAGAGTTGGATATGGCTAGTCCATATCCTTTTTGGTTTCAAATAATAAGAGGAATATTATGCTAGAATTAGAAAAGACAAATGCTGAATTAGGTTATAAGGTTCGTGACTATCTAAAGTCAAAGAATCTTCTAAATTTAGAGAAGGACAACGGTCTTTCAAATGATGAGAAGAAAGCTCGTCTAAAGGAAATCTTCACTGAGATGATTGATGTTCTAGGTCTTAATCGTGAAGACGGTAACTTAACCGATACTCCAAACAGACTTTCAAAATTATATGTAAATGACATGTTCTATGGTCTAGATTGGTCAAAGTTCCCTAAGTGCACTGCTATCGACAATGAGTTCGTAAACTACAACAATTTCGTACTATTAAAGGACATTCGTTTAATTTCTTGCTGTTCACATCACTTTATGCCATTCTTTGGTATTAAGGGCGGTGCTGATGGAAAAGCTTTAATTGGTCCAGGTTGCAATATTGCATATATTCCTAACAAGAAGGTTCTAGGTATTTCCAAGCTATCCCGTATCGCAAACTTTATGGGATCACGTCCAAATACTCAGGAAACTTTAACTGCACAGATCGCAGAAGTAATTTCATTTGTTGCTGAGACTGAGGATGTTGCAGTTCTGATCAATGCAAATCATACATGTATGTCTCTAAGAGGTGCTGCTGACCCTGGTGCAAATACAACTACTCTGTATTGTAAGGGTAAGTTCTTAAACGATGATAAGTTAAGAGCCGAGTTCCTTTCAACCAAGTAAAACAAGGGATCGAAAGATCCCTTTTAATCAAGGAGTCCCTATGCTAGTAAGCCACGAGTGCCCTAAAACTCTCCTAAATTTCAGTCTTAAATTTAATGATTATGATTATTTTCTGATCCATCAGATTGAAAAATTCCAAGAGTACCGTGATTTCTTTAAGCTAAGTAAATCACTAAATCGTCGTCAGATTCTTGATAATTCTCTTTATGAATTAAAAGAGAGTTTCGATCCAGATAGATTCGCGGAGTATATTGAAGAATTACAACCAACTGAGTACTTGATTCCTGATGCATTCAATGATTTCGAAAAGAATATTGAAATGTTTAACTTATGGATGTTGAAGTACAGTAATCTTAAAGGTGTAAAGATTGCAACTGTTCATGGTAAGACAGTTGAAGAGTTCCAGAAAGCTTATGATTACTTTAACCAGTTCGATGTAAAAATTGCTTTTAATTTTGCCGAAAGTCTTTATATGAATTATGGTAAGGGTACAACAAAAGAAGTTCAGAATGCCTCGGGAAGATATAATGTTATTAGTTCCCTTAAGCTTAACCCAAATAAGAAACATCATCTTTTAGGTTGTAGTCATTGGGCTGAATTCAAACATTATAAAGATTTTAAGTTTATTGAGACAATTGATACAAGCAATCCAATTATGGCTGCTTTTGAGGAGCACAGATATCCTATAAGTCATAAGCCTAAATTAGCAGTTGATGATTGTCAGGATATTGCAATTACTCCCGAATTGTTGGATAATATCACATATAATGTTAGAGTTTTTAAGGAACAGTTATGAGAATAGCTTTAAGCGGTGTTCAGTGTACTGGTAAAAGTACACTTTTAAAGGAGATAGAGAAACTTCCGGAGTTCAAGGATTATGAGATCATTTACGAAGTAGTTCGTAAAATGCTTAATGAAATCAAAATCAATGAGGATGGTGATAACAATACTCAGGAAAAGATTTTAGATGCACATCTTTATAATCTAAGGCCTGAAAATGTAATCACCGACCGTTGTATTGTTGATTGCCTAGCCTACGGCTACTACTCACATAATCATGGTAAGATTTCAGATAATGATTTCTCAAAATTCGAAAAACGTGCCCTGGAACATATCAACGATTATGATGTGATCTTCTATATCCGTCCTGAATTTAAAATGGTCGAAGATGGTGTAAGATCTCTTAATACTGAGTTCCGTGATGAAGTTCAAGGCTACTTTGAAGAAATCATCAAGAAGCTTAAGAATGTGGTTGTTCTAACAGGAACCGTTAAAGAAAGAATGAATACAATTATGAAGACTTTCGAGGAAAAGAATGAAAGAGCTTAAGTTAAAGGAAACAAATAAGCCTGTGGTTTGTGTTCTATCGGGCGGAATGGACAGTACTGTTTTAGTTTACGCATTAGTTAAAAAGTACGGTAAAGAAAACGTAAAGTGTATCGGTTTCAACTATGGTCAGAGACATAGTGTTGAACTTGAGAAAGCTAAGATTACTACTTCTAAATTAGGTCTTGAATTTAAGATTATCGATATTAGTTTTGTTGGTGATATTGTTAAGGATGTATGTAGTTTAAGCGCAAAGACTTCAGTAGATTTACCAACTGATGCAGAATCAAAGGAAGATGTTCAGGCTAACTTTGTAGTTCCTTATCGCAATTTAATGTTCCAGAGTATCGCTTTAAGTTATGCAGAATCCCTGAGGGCTGAAACCGTTTATCTGGGTATTCAGTTAGATGATGATTTTGGATTCTGGGATTGCAGAAAACCTTATTATGATGCTTTGAATCAGTTAACTCAGTTAAATGATCTTTATAAGATTACAGTTGAGACACCTTTAATGCATTTTAGTAAGGCTGATGAAATTGAATTAGGTAATTCTTTAGGTGTTCCTTTTGAAGATACTTGGACTTGTTATCATGGTCCAGATAAGGATGGAAAACCTTGTGGAATTTGTCACAGCTGTGCAGGAAGGTTAAGAGCTTTTGAATCCTTGGGATTAAAGGATCCTCTTGCAAAGTAACCGAAAATATTTTATAATATCCTCATACCGAGGATATTTTTATACGAGGAATTTATGAAAGAAGCAATTTTAAGTTGTAGTGGCGGATTAGATTCTACAAGTTTACTTTTGAATTTATTAAAGAATAATTATAGGGCGCACATCGTTAATTTTGATTATGGTTCAAAGCAGAACATTCATGAACTTAAGGGTCTACAGCATAATTTAGATTATCTAAAATCAAAAGGTTTTGAGATCGATTACCAGCGAATCGATATTAGTTCAGCAATGGGTAACCTCAACAGTTCCTTAATTCGCAAAGATATGGAAGTTGTTGAGGGTGAATATAACCGTGAGACTGAAGAAGATATCTTTGTACCAAATCGTAATGCGATTTTTGCAAGTATCATTTTTGCAAAAGCTTTAACTATCTATAAAGATACTGGCAATGATGTAAGTATTTGTCTAGGTATTCATAGTGGTGAGCATGAAGTTTATCCTGATTGCACTCCTGAATTTTTTGATAGTTTATTCAATGCATTCCAGAAGGGTAATTTCCATAGTGAACACATTCACGCATATAACCCTTATGTAACAGTCAATAAGATCGACGTTCTAAGAGATGGTTTAGATTCTTGCAATAAGTTAAACTTAGATTACAAAGAAATCTATGGACATGCTTTAAGCTGTTACAAGCCAGATTCAGAAGGTCATGCTTGTGGTAAATGTCCAACCTGTCTTGAACGCCTTGGTAATTTTAAGGACTTAGGATTATCTGATCCGTATCCATACATTAAGGATTAAAGAATGAAACAATATTTAGACTTATTAGAAGACATTTTATTACATGGTGAGGAGAGAGATGATCGTACTGGTGTTGGCACTATTTCCGTATTTGGAAGACAACTAAGATTTGATATGCAGAAAGGCTTTCCAGCTGTTACTACAAAGAAATTAGCATGGAAGGCCGTCGTATCGGAATTATTATGGTTCTTGGAAGGTTCGACAAATGAACATCGTTTAGCTGAGATTAAGAATGATAATAAACCTTATGATCAGTTAACTGATAAACAGAAGAATACCATTTGGACTCTAAATGCAGAAAATCAGGGTAAAGATCTTGGTTATGAAGATGGTGAGTTAGGGCCTGTTTATGGTCATCAGTGGAGATTCTGGGATACTGATAAGTACAACAATTCGAATTCTGCACCAATGAAGATTTCTGTTGATCAGATTCAAACTATTATTGATCGTATTAAGACTAATCCAATGGATCGTCGTTTATTAGTAAGTGCCTGGAATGTTGCAGAAATTCCTCAAATGGCTCTTCCACCTTGCCATTATTGTTTCCAGTTCTATGTAAGTGGAAAGAATAAAGAGTATCTAAGTTTAATGTGGAATCAGCGTAGTGTTGATACTTTCTTAGGATTACCTTTCAATATTGCAAGTTACGGATTATTACTTCACATCATCGCGAAGATGACTGGCAAGATTCCTTATGAGTTAATCGGAAATTTAGGTGATACTCATGTTTATAAGAATCATTTAGATGTAGTTCGTCAGCAGATTGAGAGAACCCCACATAAACTTTGCGCTTTAGAGATGCCTGATATTGATTATCAGAGCATGACTTTAGATGAGGTTCTCAAAGCTGTTAAGACAAGTGATTTTAAATTAAAGGATTATATTTGTGATGAATCTTTGAAAGCACCAATGGCTGTTTAATGAAGAGGTTCGGGAGATAGTATCCCTCGAAATATAACGATGGAAAGTGGGATACACTCATAACCCGAACAGAGAAAAAATAATTGAAAACAGGAGAAAAACATGGCATAATAATCATGATCAAATGACTTCTGACGAAAGAAAAGAAAAATGGGGCCAGCTGGCAAATTAAAGTGCACCGATGGCTGTCTAAATACTATAAATAAACACGATATATAATCAATGTGAAATATGAGGATTAAAAAAATGAAAAATTTTAAAAATTTTAGGGCATTTGTAGCTGAATCAGAAGCTGAAGCTCATACAGTTCGACCAAGATCTATCCACCAATTGCAAGACATTATAAGGGATACTATGAAGAAAGAAGGACCAAAATGTGATCTGAATTTTATAGACGTATCTTTGATTGATGATATGAGCAATCTGTTTAGCGCATCGGGATTAACAGAATTTAATGGAGATATTTCTAAATGGAATGTTTCTAAGGTTTGGAGAATGTACGGAATGTTCAACAAATCTAAATTTAACGGCGATATCTCTAAATGGAATGTTTCTAATGTTACTGATATGGATAACATGTTCTCAAGGTCATTATTTAATGGAGACATCTCTAAATGGAATGTTTCTAAAGTTAAAACTATGAATTATATGTTTTTAGATTCAAAATTCAAAGGAGATATTTCCAAATGGAATGTTTCCAACGTTAAAGAAATGGCATGGATGTTCTGTAGATCCGTATTTAACGGTAACATAAGTAAGTGGAATGTTTCTAAGGTTGAAAATATGATGGATATGTTCGCTGACTCTAAATTTAAAGGAGATATTTCTAAATGGAATGTTTCTAAGGTCGATAATATGAGAGATATGTTTAAGAATTCTCCATTAGAAAGTAAAAAACCTGATTGGTATAACGATTAAAATGTACCCGCATCTACCCTAAATGATAGATGCGGTCATAATTTATGAATCAAATTACCACATTTATTGTACTGTTAAATCAAGTCCAATTTCCTTAATTGAATATCCCTCAGGATTGTATGATGTTTCTACTCTATGTTTGTACTGTTTGTAAAATACTCCTGTATATGGTCTCCTCGAGTTATAACATAAGTGTAGTCCTCACGAGGACTATAAGGAGTATAAAATGGACGCCTTAACGTATATCTTCTTGGGAATTGTTTTAGGATTGTTATTTTGCTTTGTTTTCACTCTTGATCCTGATGATTTAGATGAAGAAGACAAAAACAAAGATTTTAGGGAGTTTTAGATGCAGGTTATTTTAGTTTCAGGAAAGAAACGTTCAGGAAAGAATTTTGTTGGAGATCTTATTAAGGAGCACTTAGAATCAAAGAATTTCAGAGTAAAGACTATGGCTTATGCCGATAGTCTGAAAGACATTATTTGCAAAAGTTTAGATTTACAGTTAGAAGATCTTGAAAATCTTAAAAACAATAAAGTAAAGATCTACGCAGGCATTACTAATGAAAACTATGGAAGTGCCTTAGTTAACTATGTTGAGATCTCAGACTTTAGATTGTTACTTCAGAAGTTTGCTACTGAAGGCATGAGAGCAACTTTTGGTGAAGATGTCTGGGTCAAGGCAATGAAAAAGAAACTTAAAGCAATCCAGGATGATTACGATTATGTAGTGATTACTGATTGGAGATTTAAGGTTGAGGCAAAATTACCTGAAAAGTATAACGTAATGAAAGTTCGAGTTGATAGTGATCAGGCTGATTTCAATGATTCTCATCGATCAGAAACGGAACTGGATAATTACGAATTCGATTTTAGAATTAACAATAGTAATCATCCTTCGAAAGAAAAATTACTTGACACCATTTCAAAAATGTTTTAAAATTAAAAGGACGTCCAGAAAACGTCCTTTTATTTTTGGAGATGTTATGACTAAGGAACAGTGTTATAAGTTATTTGATGAAATTTATGTTGGGTTAGAAAAGCTAGGTGTTGCTAAAACTGTAGTTTTGAATTTTAGGGTTCCTAGGAAAGAACAAGGTTATATTTTTGCGTATTGTTTAAATGATCAGTATACTGATGAAGTAAAAGGCCATTGTGTTTGTCTAGAGGATGATGAGTTTTGCTCGGAAATTTCTTTAAATCCTAGAGTTCTAAAGATGGAAACCGAGACTATTAGAAATACTCTAGCCCATGAACTAATTCATACTATTAAAGGATGCGATGATCATAATGACAAGTTTTTAAAGAAAGGCAAAAGAGCCCGAAAGATTTTAGATCTTAAAGATGAAGTTGGTTTTTGTGGAACTTTAGAAGAAAGTGAAATTCTAGAAAGACTATGAATAATATAGATAAAAGATACTTTTTACAGGCTATTGATAATGCGCCTATGAAAGAGATTTCACCGGAAGATATTTCGGCGAAGTGCCCTATTTGCGGTGACTCAAAAATTCATAGAAATTCCAAGAGACTTCATTTGTATACAAAAAATGATAAGACTTTGGTGCATTGTTTTAATGGTGATTGTCCAGTAGGTCAGAGAAGCGTCTTTAGTTTTATAAGGGATTTCTATCCATCTTTACTTGAAGCCTATCGTCACGATAAATTTAGGGAAAAAATAGAAAATGGAACCTTGCAAACTGAAGTAAGGTCTATGTCCGAAAACCATGAAGTTAAAGATATTTTTGACTTCGGTGATAAAGAGCAGGATACGCCCGCCGAGACTAAGTCTTATGATGCAGACATTATCTGTCAGGATTTTTCTCAATACTTTAAGGATATTTCCGGCACTCCAGCTGAGGCATACCTGCTATCAAGAGGTTTCACACTTTCTGACCTCGAAGGAATTCCTCTATATTACGCAAATATCAACCTGAAGATAGGCGAAACCAACTATCCTTTAGTTAACAGTATTGTGATACCTATGACGTATAAAGGTGTCATGTACGGTTTTTATAGTAGAAGTATCTCTGAAAAGAAGTTCTATACCTATAACCATGAACATAACATGGGTTATAAACTTTGGAACTACTTTAACATTGATAGAGATCAACCAGTCTATATTTTTGAAGGCATTTTTGATGCTCTTAGTGCCTATAAGTGTGGTGTCAAAAATGTGATTGCTTGTATGGGAGCAAAGATACCTTTGGAGAGAATCAACGAACTGAAGGAACCAATTTTCTTCTTAGATAACGATAAGACTGGTTTAATCAATGCTCTTAACTACTGTAATAAAGGATACAAAGTTGTTGTTCTTCCAGAGGGTTATCCAAAGGATGCTAATGAAATGTTGCTTAAAGGCCACGATGTAAAATCGTTAATAAATAATTATACCTATAGTGGAATTATGGGTGTAATCAAAATTAGACAACGTTTGTCATGAGGAAAAATGTAACACAGATATAAATTTAAGAGAGAATTAAAGAGAGTCCGTATGAAGAGTAATTACGCTGATAAAAAGTTAGATGAATACTACAACACCCTTGATACTATTTTCAAAGGCGTCAAGGACTCTTTACCTTTAAATGACGAAGACCTTACAAGAGGCATGAAGTTTATGTTATTTCTTCTTCACGAAAAAGTACAAGAAGAGTACACTAAACTAAAGTACAAAGGAGACGAACTATGAAAACATTGAGTCCTAAGAATTTTGAGAAATACCTAGATAATCTGAATATTCTTATTGAAGATAATAACCTTGATGAAGGTTTTCTGTCTTTCTGTGAAGAAGTCCACTACAAACCAACATTTGAAGATGGCTTACTCTGGAACGGTAACGAGAAACACATTCTTAGAAAAATCTTAAAGAAGTCAAAGAAGATTGACGTTGATAGGTGGTTGGATGAAAATGATCACCTTGATTTAGATTGGGACTTGGAGTAAGTTATGCTCTATGATGTGGCAAAAGAAATAGCAATGTCATCTTTACTGTCTAAGCATCCTCATATGACAGTAGGAAAGTTTTTGGAATTATATGACAAGGCATTTGATAATATTGTCTTAGAAGGTGTTGATGTTCGTTCGGAGATTTATATTGGTTTCTATGAACGAAATGTAAATAAAGACCGTAATATGAATGAACTTCATGCTAATTCACTCCATACGATGCCTCATGCTATTACAGGTTACAATAAAGAGTTCTTCCACGATGACTTAAACAGATTTGCCTTAAAGAATGTTCCGGACTTACTTTCAAAGGAAATTGTGAAAATTTATGCTTTTGATTTAGGCAGAATTGTCCGTGAAGACATTTGGCCAGTATATCCGCCCTCACATAGAAAGTTTTGCTTTAATCTAATAGTTCGTTAATCTATTTCCTTGTACTCCAAGGAAATTTTCTTCTTTACTTTTCCATAAAACGGTTTATAATATAAACATAAGGTTTGATTAAGGAGAATGATTATGTTAGTTTCAGATTTAGAAGAATTTTTCGACTCAGATGGAAATATCCTGATCTTTAATATCAAGAAAGGTCTCACTCCTTCTACAGAAAGCACTCTGTTTGATGGCAGTTATGGTGAGAACCGTGGAGAGTTTAAGAAATATTGGAATCATGAAATCTTAACAATGGGTGTTAAGGATAGCACTTTGTTAGTAGGAATAGAAGAATGAAACTAAGTAATTTCTTAAAAGTGGCTGAAGGACATGTTTTAGTTCATGCCTATAACAAATATGGTGTAGATGAAGGAATATGTCATGAGCCAAAGGGTAAATTCAAAAGGTATTGGAATTGGAATGTTCTTAAAGTTGAACCATATAACAATACCTTATTTGTCTATGTAAGAGAAAAGGAAGACCATGAGAAAATTACACGATGATTACGTCTTTAAGAAAGAGGAATTATGGTCTTTGGACTGTACATTCTCCAAGATCATTCACGATGGATTACTCCAGTTTAGAAATATGGAAAGACATGGAGATCCAGGTGGTCTGTTCATCGAAAATGAGTGGTATGTATCTGTAGGAAAGGATGATCCTCGTCTTAATACTCAGGCACTAGAAGATTATAATGGTAAACTCACCGAGCATCATTATATCTCTTTTGATCAGTTAACAGAAATGTGGACTAAAATCTTAGATGATATGATTTTAGCCTTTAAGATCACCTCAGAAGATACAGACGGGGGTGGATACCTTATCTCTATTTCTGATAACGATGAAGCATTTAAGGAGTTGTACTTCCTAGATGGGAGTGATAAGGTTGCTGTAAAGAATTATATGAAGTCTATTCACGATGTTGATCCTGAAACTAAGACAATTAAACCAAGCACTGAATTCTTATTATTCAGAACGGTATCCGACAAGGTGGATGATTTTATCCTAAAGAACAGAGAGAATTTTGCTAGATATATGTCTCATCTATGGGACTAGAGAGGTGATATGTTAATACACGTTAAACTAGATTATGATCACATTAAGAGGGTTGTTCTTCACAACTTAGGTAATTCCAATGAGATGGAAATTACAAATAATGTAATGATTAGGGAACTAGACCCTTATATTAGAGAGTTAGAGCCAAACAGTTTCCATGAAAATGGTGACACCGTAGAAATTCAGGTATCTCCTGAAGTCTATAAAAAGATTGATGAACATCTGAGCGCGTCATTTTTCTAAGTTTTCTAAGTTCCTGTTTCCCTTTTGACTCTCGAAATGTTATAATTATAGAGAGGTGAAATATGAAACAGAGAAATTTTGTACAGAAGTTTGTGCAGGACTTCAACAGACCTCAGATTTTTGTTGATAGAAAGAAGAAGTCTAAGAGTATCCGAGGTTTGAAACATAAAAAGGTTGCTTATGAGTGATACTGAAATTTTTGAGACACTAAAGAAAAGGATTGAAAATCTTAAGGGTGCTTCCAAAGGCAAACTTCTGAACTCCTTGATGTTGTCGTTAACTTTAGACTCCAAGAAGTTTAGAAAACGGGCCCAAGAAATTGCTCAAATGATTCAAGAGGAAGAAAATGATTGACGTTACCGTACAAGCAGCCCAGAAAGAAGTCGATGAAATTGTCGATTGTATACCACAGACAGCCAAGTATATGTTTTGGGTTGATCCTAGCGTTTATGAAATTTCAGAGGAAGAACATAAACACCAGCTCGAGTATTCTTTCCAAAATCTAAGGGAAGCTCTGAGAATAATGTTAATTGTCAATAGTATTCAGAATAAGGACGACGCGAAGAAACTGGCTGTATATTGTTCACGAGGAACGGACGATATCCAGCAGATCAATGCTAGAGCTTTGTCTCTTATTACTGAAGGCATGACAACAAATCACCTTCCATTTGACAAATCCCTAATATACGCCAAGATTAAATCGTCTCTTGATTATCAGAAGGCGTACGTGGATTATAAACTGGTGGAAGACACAAACTTTAAGAATATTGACGAGAATATCTCTTTCAAGAAGGTTTAAAATGAAAAGAACAATTTTAGGTGTTGGTTTTATCGGATTTCAATTGATGAAAGACATCGTTATTAAGATGGACAATAACGACGAACTTTTCTTAGTCGATAATGATAGAATCAATCTTCAGAGAGTAATCAATACCCTAGAAAAACGTGGGTATATTCAGGGTATTGTTCATGTTCTTGAAGGTGATGTAAGAAATGATACCTTTAGGGAGATTGCTCAGTTCCACGAAGATAAGAAGCAAAGTGGCGGAGATTATCAGTGGTTTTCGTTACTAAGAGATAGTATTGTATACAACCTAAGTGCTAGAGTAGGTGTAAAGTCTTGGTCAGAAAATCCTTATCAGAACTACTTCCATAATCTTCAGGTCGATAATAACGTATCAGAAATGATAAGACGTTATCACTGTAAGAAGTACGTTTACGCATCTAGTTCTGAAGTTCTAGGAGATGGTGAACATCTAAAAGAGGGTGATAATTTCCAGATTTCAAGTACTCCTAGAGGGTTATATGCTCTTGAGAAAGTCCACGGTGAGACCTTAGCAAAGGTACTTGGTGTACCTCATACTATTGTAAGATTTTTCAATATCATTGGACCATATCAGGATATTACTAAGGGTGTATTTCCTAAGTTCATCTATCAGTTACATAGAAATGAAGAGGTCA
>Ga0326513_10000537_pt1 | contig 32291 bp, 64 predicted proteins | sample 2_2465_0518_D_FD_203654 | JGI IMG/M metagenome (GOLD analysis project Ga0326513, IMG submission 203654) | Bovine rumen microbial communities from UC Davis, California, United States - 2_2465_0518 | ecosystem: Host-associated > Mammals > Digestive system > Stomach > Rumen | place: USA...
ATAAGCAATCTGTTATTTCCTGGTTAACCTGTTTTCTTTTTTCCGGTTCCGCGTCGATCCGTTCTGTTAAATACAATAATTTTTCCGCTATATCTTCGGGATAATATTCTATATTAAACATTTCTACACCCCCGTTACATTATTTTTTCAGTGTGCGCCGGGATTATTATTTCGGGTATATCTTCATAAATATTTTTCATGTTTTCATCAACATATTTTTCCCCGGAAAAAGCGTCACGTTCATCTACCATGAAGAAAAAGTAGTCAATTTGAGTGTCAATATTAAAAGCGTTGTCATATTCGAGCTGTAAACGATCATATATTATTCTGTTTACGTCGTCTTTTAAGTTTTCGGAGCCGTTAATATATGCGCGTACTGTTTCCGCGTCGCTATCGTTTAAGAAACAATAGTCATGTTGTACATGCTCGAACCAACTTGAAAACTTTTCAAGTTGATCCGCGTCAAGTGCAAAATGTTCACCCTGGCACCAGGTCCCAATCTGATAACTTTTTGCCGGGCACCCGTTCATATATTCATTTACCCAATAATACGCACTGTCGTTTATTTCTTTTATTATTTCATCCTGGACCGCGCTATTATTTTTTATCAGTTGCCGCGCGTCGTCAACAGTAAAGTCAATCAAGTATTTTTTCATCGTTTACACCCCCGTTTTTTTCTATTTGTTCATACTTATAATTACAATAATATGTTAGGACCGTCAAAACGGCGGCCCCGATCAATTCAAATAGTGTATTAATCATTATATACACCCCAATATTCAATATATTGTTTCTCAAAATCATACCAGTTTTTGAAGACGTTTTGAGCCGGTCCGGGCTCCCACTCAACCCGATAACAACTACTATTTGCGTTCAAATATTTTTCATATATAGCCGCAAAACCGCGCCGCGTCATTACAACAAAATTATCGAGTAAACAACCCTCCAAAAAGTTGCCGGTATATTGTGCCTGGTTTTGGTGTAACCACTTTTCTATATCACAACTACCAATAATTAACGTCTTCATTATTTCACCCCCTCCGGATATTTAATATAATAGCTCGGATATTTTCCGGTCTCATTGTTAATGCAATTATAAAAAGTAAAAGCGTTAACAACCTTTTCAAAATCAGAATCAACGCTGCTGTCAATCCATATTTCCGGGTACCACGGCCAGCCGGGGCGCAAATTGCACGCGCAAATATATATTTTGCCGCCGCTATTGAACAATTTACGCGCCGCCCCTTTTGTTATACGTTCATACACAACGTTTTTGTCGTAGTTGTGAATAATATAACGGTTCATAATTACACCCCCTTTTCAACCGTCTATTTCTGTATAGCCGGAGCTTTTAAGTATAGCCGCGATCCGGTTTTTATCGCGTCGTGTTACCGTGATAAAATCGGACCGGTACCACCTACTAACCCGTGAAAAGGTTTTGTTCACCAGGTCAACGGTTAAATAATAGCGGTTCCCGTTTCTATCCCGTTTTGTTACAAAAGTAACCTCAGTTTCAAATACTGTCATTGTTTCACCCCCTCAATATTAACGCTAATATAATCATTAACGTTTTCGACAGGCAGCCGTTTCCACCAGGCAGCGCCGCCGCCCGGCACCCCGTAAAGCCTTAAAAAGTCGTTAATATGTTTCATCGTAGTTGCTGAGTAACTATCCCAAAATCGTTTAACAATTCCGGCGCTGTCGATCATACAAACAATGGTTGTATATGACATTAAAAATTTGTTACCGTTCGATAATTCAATGACATTAGCTTTTCCATAATATGATTTTTGCCGCGTCGCGCGGAGCTCGAATATCCTTTTATTTTCCATTGTTTCACCCCCTTAAAAATTCCAGTTATCAGGATCAATAAAGGCCGCGTATTTACATTTAATATCATTAAAAGCGGCGGCGGCCTTTTCAATGCTCGAATACTTATTATTATTTACGCGGTCAATAAATTGGTCATTGTCAAACATGATCCAACGGAGCCCGTCGATATAACCGTCAATCTTTTTGTTGAAATAATCGAGTTGTTCCGTTGTTCTAACGGTTGCGGCCTTCGACGCAAACAACGCAAGGGCATTTTCACGGAGCTTTTCAAGCTCGCGCAATTCTTTTGAAAAGTCGCGACTAATAACGGCGGCCTTCTGTTTTTCGGCCCTGGCAGCCGCGGCGCGTCTTTTCAAGTTTTCGCGCCGGTCAAATACGTAATAACCGGACCGATCAAATACGTCTAAAACGGTTTTGGGGTATTTCTCAATATCCTGGCTATATATGACTTGACCGTGAGCGTGATAGTCGTATTTTTCGCCGTGAGAATGGACCGGGTAAAAGTCAATTTGTGAGATATATTTAATTGTGCCGGCCATATTAGCGCCGTTAATAACGCGGCCCGGCTTGAAACGTTCGTTATTATCCGACAGCGCGTCACGCGTTGACGGGTACCCGGTACCCGATAAATATTTATTTTCTTGTGAAATAACAAGGGCCTGAAGGTTGTTTTTCCGGTCAACCTCAAAGTCGCCTTTTCTGAAATATGTATCAAATGATAATTGAAAATAACCAACGGACCACGGGCACAAACGTTCATTTATGTCTATTGAAAAGCCGCCGCTGTCGTTATTGACAATAGCACAACGGATCGAACCTTCATTAAAACCCGTTGTGCCCTGGACCAATACAACAGTTGTTTTAGTGCTGTCATGGTTAACGGCTTTTTTCACGTTGTTAATTGTGAACCGGCCTTCGATCAATACGCTGTCGAAGGGCTTGTTATAATCAAAACCGAAAACATAATGAAGTTTTCTAAAAAGGTTGTTGTGTTTGCTGATCCCGCAAGTTGTTTTTACATTAGAAAACAACTTTTCTTTATTTGTTAACATTGCTACACCTCCGTTATTAATACCCGTATACACTAACTACAGCACCCGCGAAAACAACCCAGAACAAAAGGCCGCCGCTGATGTATTTTATTGAGTTAATTAAAAACCTTTTCATCGTTTCACCTCCATTAACGCGGTTAATTGATCCGCAAACACTTTTTAATTTTTGGCCGTTAAAAGTCGCCGTTGCCGTTTTCACTTTCATACACGCGCCCCCGGCACAACTAACGGGCCGCGCATACTACTATTAAATTGTCAATGTTCGCGAGCGCACGCGGGGCATTTTTGCCGCCGCCGCTTTTCTGTATCTGTATCTTACCAAAATTTTGGTAAGTATGCAAGCACTTTTTACTTATATTTTGGTAACAATTAAAAAACTACATTATATATAAAATTAAAATTTTTCTGTATAGGCCACGCCCGGCGGCCCTCCGGAGCCCTGGACAACCCCGGAGCCCCCCCGGAACCGTTAACCGTCTATCCCGGCCCCGGCACCCCTGGCGGCGGCACCCGGACCGGCAAAAACAGTTGTCAAGTATTTTAGCTTGACACCTATAAATTAAATATCTGTTTAATTGTTTAATTGTTTAATTGGACCATTTTGGTCCACATTAAAAGGATCGGGGGGTACTCGCAAATTTTCCACTTTATAATGCAAATCGCTGAACCTGGTGGGGCTGCGGCGAAAATTGCACTTTATAATCGAATTTCCTGAACTTTATAATGCGATTCACTGAACTAAAAAAGACAGCTTTCGCTGCCCTCAAATCTTCTCTATCTCGTCCATGATCTCTGCCAGGATTTGTTCTTTTCGTCTTCTTCGTTTGTCTTGTTTCTTCGGCTTTTCCTCGTCTTCAGGTGGATTCATGTGTTCCTTCATATTCTCTATGTGGCATCGGTAGTGACCCATAACATCCGGCTGAAACAGACCATCCATGAACACCTCATAGTATTCCTTCATAGTCATCTCGAAGTAAGCACCGATGACCTCACACTCCTCTTTGGTAAGCTGACCACGTTCCAGTTTTCCTTGCATCCTCTTGGAAGTAGTCTCAAACACAGGAGCAAGACCATCACTGATCGCTCTTATATTATAGTATCCACGGCTCAAAGCCACTTTTTCCAAGACAGATTTCCTGAAAAATCCCATTTGCGTTTCGACCCCACCCTTTCTTTGCGATTTGACCCCACCTTTGCAAAATGACCCCACCTTTGCGATTCCACCCCACCTTGCAAAACAGGGGCGGTCTTTGCGACTCACCCCCACGTTTGCTAATATATCTCACTTGTTTCCTTGTCACGAAAGACAACCTCACATCCGATTGCTTCTGCATACCGTTCAACCTGTGTGTATGTCATTCCGTCACGGTTGATCGTGTTGTAAACTGTCTGCACAGGCTTTCCTAACTTTTCAGCCAGTATCTTTTGTGTCAACCCCTTTGCCTTCAATGCCATTTTAATGTGTTCTGATGCTCCCATTTTCGTGTCTCCTTTGTTTCCTTATTTTTCGGTAAACACATAATATCACAGGAGCATATCACTTTGCAACACCTATCTGCAAATTTCAAACTTATTTCCTTCGCCATATAAATCCTCGGCTTCGACCCAAACCTCGCTCTAACAGGCAATGAGCCACCTTCTACACCCCTTTGCGTGGCACACCTCTGTTCCACAGAGTTTCAAAATCTCTCTGTTTATAGTTGATGGTCAGATGTTTTTCTCTGCACATGGCATTCAACGCTCTCACACACGGTCTGCCACTTCCTGGGTCATCACACCAATCACACATAGAGCCAAACCCACAACACCCATACGGTGAAGTTCCATCCTGTGATTTCCTGTCACTCCATCTTTGAAAAGCATTCTCCCAATTCCGTTTCTCTTTTGCGTACTCAATCAATACGTTCGCTTGACGCTCCATTTCCGCAACCTCTTTGTCAGAGAACAACTCTTTTCCGATGAACGATATTTGTTCACTCATGTCTTCACCTCTCAATTACCAATCTCTTTCCACAGTGTGGACAGAACTTGTACTGCTCAAAATGGTCTTGAATCGCTGTAGTGATAAATCCGCACTTATCGCACATATAGTTGACTCCCCATGTCGGAACACCGTGAAGATCATACACGTTTTCTTCTCTTTCAAGACGCACCCACTTCCCTGTTGGTCTGTCTGCGGATGGAAGTACAGCCAAATCATTCACTACACCCAAAAGGCATATCTTGAATGCGTTTCCTACCCAAGAGTCATCGCCACGTTGTTCATCCAGTTCTTCTGCTACTTTGTCAAAGTGTGCTATTGCACCTGTTCTGCTGATTAAATCGCTCATGACTTCTCCTTTTCCCACGCTTTTAATGCACCGCATTTATATGCCAATACGCATATTTCATAGCACATCTCACTTGGTTCAACACCAACCGTAGTACACTTAATCATTACTCATCCTTTCTCCCCACGAACAAAATCCGTCATCCTGTGTGTAATCGTGAACGATATAATTCGTGTCATAGTAACCGTCACCCTCGTCAATATCAAACTGTTCTTCAAATTGCATTGGACATTCATCTTCATGCCTGTACATACAGTCCTTGCACCGAACCACTTCTACTGCATCTGCGGATGGGAGATATTCAACATACTCCATCACCGATTCGATGCCAAGAACAAAATGGCGATTTCCGTTTTCTTTATCGTAATGGTCTAACCTTATGGGATAATCTAATACCGCCTGTCTGCTGATTAAATCACCCATCTTGTTCCCCTCTCCTTTCTGCCTTACTGCAAAAGTCTCTATCTGGAACAATCGTATCAATGTGTTTCTGCAAACAATCCATGCCCCTATAGAATCTTCGTTTGTCTACTCTCCCATACCACTTGCAATCCTTACACCGTATGATTTCTGGCTGTGCGGATGGCAATTCATCAAGCACTTGCATTGCTCCATAAAACTCATCCGTCAGATTGCTAAACACCTTTTCCTTTAATGCCTCAATCGCCGCCTGTCTGCTGATTAAATCACTCATATCGTCACCCCTTCCTCGTCTTATAAATCAGATACGGCAGACCCCATATCGGTGAGGTTGCAATAAGAAACACACAGGCAATCATTGAAACGATACACCCACCTATGAAAATGAGTCCACCAAGCATTGACTCAAATATGGATATATCAGGGTCTTCGTTGAGTGATACATTCATTATCCTCGTTGCTTCGTCAATTAGTTTCATACAATCACCTCACTCTTCATTATTACTATTCTCGACCATCTCTCCAATGATACGCATTGGAAATCGGCTCAATGCTTCGTCCAATCCTCTCACGGTGACATCAGCAAGGTAATACCCCACCTTGTCACTCACACCATAATCTTCTGCTATAACCTTTGCAATTTTTTCGATGTTTTCTTTCTTCATACTCTCACCTCACATACTCTGTATCAACGCATACACCTGTGCTTTGTACTCATTGGCTTCAGGCGGTGCTTTGATCTCTGCCAGTTTGTTGAACAGTTCTGCCCTGTTAATCTGCCTTTCGTTGTCCATGAGGATTTCCTCTATCCTGTCTGCTGCCTGTTCACGGCACTCCCTACAAGGCATACCGTGGTCATCGTCAATCTCGCATCCTTCGCAAAGCGAATCGCAACGGATAAAAGCATCCACCATAGCAACCAACCTGTCCAATGTCATGTAATCTCCCATGCAATCACCCCTTCTCTCCGTCAGCACAATAGTAATCATACGATAGATAATAATTATGGACGTTACACCACACATATCCATCTTCCATATCATCGCCATGTTTGCAATCACAACAAGTGATAAGTTCCTTTTCCTCAACCTCGATTCCTGTTCCATGCTTCACAGCACGAGCAATGAATACCCATCCTTTCGGCAATTTCATTCATCATCACCCCACGATCAGACATATCGCAAACAGCACAAGCAGATACAGTACCCACAATGCTCCTGTTGCTCCGACATAGACCATCACCGCAGCCACCACATCAGATGCTTTCTTCCAATTTACTGACTTGAATATCACCTTCCTGTTTGCCAGGAAGAACAGGAAGCAGAATACCGCACACAGTATCAGACCACCAAATATCTTACCCAATTCCATACTTATGCCACCTTTCTTCTCGTTCTCTCTGCCGTATCTTCCGTCTACGTTTCCGTTCGTATGCTGTCTTCCTCGCCCTGACCAACTTCGGATTAGGATTGTACTTCTTCTTGGCTTCCTTGAACTCTGACTTCAGATTTTCCACGGCTTCCATCTTCGCTTCGACCTTGTTCAATTCTTCCGTGAGCCATGCTATGTTTGCTATGTGTCCACGATCCGAATACACTTGCCATATCTTTGAACGCTGACTCATGTATTCTTTGTTATCCATCTCGCCCTTGTCATACTCCGCATCCAGTTCTTGGACGGTCTTGAACATGGGATTGTATGATTTCTTCCTGTCTTCCTGTTTGGCTAACAGGTTGTCGTATGTCTTCTGTTCCTTCTTCAGAGCGTTGGCATACGTCCTCTGCTGAAATCGGAGCATCCGCATCTTCTCCTTGATAGCCATGTGTTCTTCAGGATGCCACAGGAACGAACGAGCATCTTTCCTGTCTTGTACCATTACTCTTTCCACTCCTTTTCGTATGCTCTCCACAGAGAGATGAAATCATCAAGGCTCATAGTAACCAACCACGGCTTTCCCTTGACCTTCTGACTTGATCTTCGATGGATTACCACTGGCATTTCGCCATCTCTTGCATCGCCCTGTGCTTGTTCCAACCATTCGTAGTTCTTGCCATGACCTACATCTGTGACCTTGCATTCGATGTGCAGAAGGTCGGACACACCGACCACATCTGCATCACCGTTAGTTCCGCAATACTGGACACCCCTTCTTGCGTTCTCAAAGCCGTACTCTTTCAACTTGTGGACGAGACTCAATTCTCCTGCCTTGCCCTTCTGTCTTCCGTTCACCGCCATACCATCACCACCTTGTCAGATTCAGTTCCACACCAGTTTTATCTTTGATGGACTTCACGGCTGTCTTGTAATCCACAAGTCCACTTTCAATGTAGCCGTTGTATCTCTGTACCGTCTGCATATACTCGACTAACTGATCTTCCGTAGGTGAAAACATATCCGTCATAGCATTGATGAACAGGTACATAAGTTGTGCCACCATCTCATCTCTGCTCTGATGGATGATGTGACGAAGTTCACCTTCGGAGTAGGTTTTTTTCTTGTACTTTGGTTTCTTCTTACCGCCACTCATTCTTCTTCTCCAATCCTTTTCAGCGTTCTATCGAGTTTCCAATCAATGAAGGGTTCAATGTCTCGACCATCAATGCCGTAGATTATCTTTAACTGCGACAGCATGATGTATACGTCTGCGATTTCTTCAATGATGCGATTGATAGGAACCTTGCCGTTCTTGTTAGCGTCCTGAAGAATCAGCGTCTGCAACTCTGACAGTTCTTCCGCAGCCTTGAACCTCTGATGGTTCTCTCCGTAGTATTCAATTATCTTCATTTTCTTGTCGAAATTCACTCTTGCTCTCCCTTCTGATGTCATCTGATATTATCGCCACCATGCAGATAAACATGGTTATCAGCGATCCCACGGCTATACCGCCCATGAATATGATTGAATCACCCATCACTGTCACCGCCCATCTCCGCACCACAGTTTGGACAGTGCAACATTTCGCTAATGTCATCCGTCATAACAGGAGCATCACAATGGCTACAATGCCATCCATTTGGTAAAAGATGTGACCTTATCCACTCCCCTGTCGGTCTGTCATATTTCATTTTTTTAATCAGACACCCTTCGCATAAATTATTAAGGCTGTCGGCATCTACAGTCACCTCCTTGTAATAGCAGATTTCATTGCAAATCATATTTGCCAATTCTTCGCTTATCCACTCCCCTGTCGGTCTGTCTGCGGATGGGAGTGCCATAAGGTCATCAACATAAATTGCTCTTTCGTATGCCCCTTGTGGTGTTTCAACATCAACCGCCATTTCTATCGCCGCCTGTCTACTGATTAAATCGCTCATGCTTCACCATCCTCTTCATCCTCAAACCATGCTTCTAAAAACTGTTCTGCCCACTCCCATAATTCGTTTTCCATTTCTTTTTCGGATGTGCCATCTTCAAATTCAAACAGTTCTTCATGTGTGGCATTTGGATAACCAATACCGCATCTCCCAATTTTCCTTATCATGCTTCACCATCCTCTCCGCAATAACTCATGCAACCATTGGCTGTTCCAACATACTGTTGTGTTGCACTCTCCACGCTCGTTTGCTCCTGTACAGAAAACTGCGTACCTGTTGCAGTAATGTGCTGTCTGCTCTACCGCTGTACTCATTCTTCACCATCCTCTCTCCTTTTCACTTCTTCCTTCAGTTTCTTCTCCCACAAAAGCCAATTAGGTTTGTCAATGACTTCATCGCCATAATCTGATAGATTCATAAATCTGCAATCGTCATACATGATCTTGATGTCTCTGTCGCTCAACTCCGACAGATGCTGTCCGATAATGTCCATTACAAGTCTTGTGATGTATGTCCTACGTCCATGACAGTATCTGATAGCACAGATACATAACGTGCCGAAGTTCTCTTTATCAATCTCAATCATCGCCATTCTCCTTATCTATTGCCGTATGAACACCACTCTCTTGCAGGACAATCAACACAATAATCGTCAATCGGGTCAATGCACGACCAACCGAAATCTTTGACAAGCCTTACACGATGTTCGTCATCCAACCAAAAGTCCACCTTGCTGTTGCCGTTGTAGAATTTGTCGTATTCCTTGAATCTTCGTGCATTTAGTTCTACCCACTCGCAATCTTCAAACACATCGTCATGTAGACATAATGCCAGTGCTTTTCCTCTCGTTTCTGCAAAAACGATTTCTGTTCCATATTCTCCGTTTCTATCTGAAACCTTCCACGCTTTCATCGCTCTGCTCCTTCAGTTCAATATATCTCTCGATGTACCACACAGCCTTGCGTAGGTCTTCTGTCTCTTTGCTTGGGTCTTTCTTTCCTGCCCTTGAAATGTACTTGATCGCATTGCCGAGATGGTAACCGAAACCCTTGTCTTCGATGTAGTCAATGACTTCTATCTTGGTGTCTGCATAGTGGCTCGGTCTTTGAACCGCATCAAACACAACAATGTCTTCATCTTTTTTACACTCTTGTAATGAGCGACCATATTCAAACGCCCTTGCTATGTTACACCCTTCACAGTTGTCTGCCGTATAGTCAGGGCATCCAAAAGACAAATTCCTATTGCACCATTCAAACTTCATGCTTATCCACCCTTTCGTACATATCAATGTGGCTGTGCTTGCATTCCACACACGGCATTTCATACTCTTCCTTGTGGAAATATCTGCAATCATTACAAGCATCGAATATCGCCACTTCAGGTTTGAACTTACTGCCATCCACGAACTTCGTCAGATTCTTCATGACGATTTCCTTCATGGCTTCTTTGCCAGCTTCAAAACCATCTATGTAGCCTTTGTCTCTGCCACTCTCGACTCCGACATCATATCCTTCGTCATATCCCTTGTCGTAGGATTTATGTTTGTTGCACAATGTTCCAACTTGGTATCCTTCGTTCCACACTTTCTTGTGTATTTCATCGAATGGTGTCAGTTTGCTCAAACCATACTCATCGAAGACGAGCGTCTTGAAGTTCTTCGCTCTGTACAGAGCAGGAGTGCAAGAATCATTCATTGCGTTATCATTGATTTCAATTACATACTTCATGTGTTTTCTCCCTTCTCGTGCTGTTCTTTCTACATTTCACACAGGCTCTCTTTGCATTGACACGCTTTGATGGACACCAGTTTGGATGGTCACACCCTCTACACTTATGTGTGTCTTGCTTTCTGTATAATCCTCTCCGCATATCTCTTTTGCATTCCTTTCTATCGGACACGTTAAGTCCTTTTAACCACTTTCATCTCATTGCCTGCGAGACATGGACTTCTTTTTCAATCGAGCAATTTATCGACTTCGCTATAAAAGTCGCTGTAACAGCCAATGAGGTGGCTTCTACACGCATCTATGGATACATAGTCGTGTCGATATGCACACTCGGTTTTTCCGCAAAAGGCTCGATGTCTATGTCCGTGTTGTCATCTCCATAGATTCTGATGCTGATCGTAGCCTTTTCTTTCTGTGCTACCTTGCACAGTTCTTCTACTGCATCCATAGTCAGTGGCAACTTAATCTCTGTCATCATCATTCTCCTTCTTGTACAGATACACCGCTTTGTCTCTCGTCATCACCCCAACGATGCTGTCATACTTGTACCGCTTGATAGCCATTGACAGTGCGTTGCTGCATGACCCAGGTTTTACATACTCACCTCTTTCATACACCACCTTGGCACAATCCATGTCAGACTTGATGAAGTCATCGAGGAACCTCAACAGCTTTGTTCTTCTGTAACCTTTAACGATGTCCTTGTTTGCTCTTTCCAGTTTCATGTGTTTTCTCCTTCCTCATCTCAATCCGTATACGGTGTTACCTTCGTGAACCGCCACACTCCATCCTTGTACTTGTCAAGAGAACAGTACCCACGCAGATAATATTCCATGTCAGCGTCACCTCTGACCTTCTCTATCCACTCCTGGTATCCTGTCATCGGTCTGTTCGACAGTATCTCTCTCTGACAGAACTCCATGACCTTGTGCTTCGGAAGGTCTGACTCAATCTCCCAAATGGTCTTGGTATCGCCAAACGGTTCCTGATGTCTGCCAACGTATCTCATTCTGATCTCGCTCATTCAATCACCTCTGTTTCTTCATCCACTTCCATGCTCTATGGCTTCGTGCCACTTCGCATCCTTCAATATCCGAATAATTTCTTCTTCCTTCTTTGATTGCTTCTCGCTCTGCGTCTAACTCTGCCTTTTCTGCAAGGTAGTCTTCGCAGACAGCGTGGCATCCAAGATGCCGATACTCGCAATCCTTACAACACTTGATAACTTTCATTTCTTCTCTGATAACTGTTTCTCGATCTCCGCAATTTTGCTTTCCAGTTCGTGACCCCACTCATACAAGTAGTCGATTTTCTTTCTCAACTCGTTGTCGATATAGTGTGCATAGCTTCTGTCATAGGCTAATGCTTCCGCTTCTTTGAGAACACCTTCGACATCCACTATTTCGGCATAACCCTTTATCACATTGAGTCTGTTTTTCTCTACGATTTCTGCAATCTTTTCGTCTACTGTTTTGTAATCACACATAATTGGTTTCCTCGTAAAAATAATATTTCTTCGGTTCAAATTTGAGATTGATTACTCCACACGCACCGCCACGCTGCTTGGCAAGTTCAAGTCTGATGTTCATCCGACCACTTCCGTCCTCACCTTCCCTGTGGAGCAGAATCACGTTGTCACTGTCTTCTTCGATAGAGCCGGACTCTTTGAGATTAGCAAGTGTAGGCGGTGCATCGTTCGCATCACGGTTGACCTGACATGCAAGCCACACCGCAACATCTTCATCCATCGCCATACCTTGGAGTTCATGAGTCATGTGGTTGAACCTTGACCGCTTGTCCTTCCATGTCATGTTTCCGTCTTTGAGTTGTTCCAACTGGTCGATGACGATCATGTGCGGTTTGTACTTTCTGATAGCCAACCGAATTTCCTGAAGGTCATTGACTCTCTGAAACACAAGGAAGTTTCCACTCTCTGACAATTCATCGAGGTTGTTGAACGCTTCTGCGGTCTGTGGGTCTTTCCACTGTTCGTCTGTGAGTCCTGTTCTCATTGAATACGCAGAAAAGTCTACATATCTCATGAAGAATCTTTCAGAGAGTGCTTCTGACCTCATCTCCAATGGGAAGAACAAAACCCTGTGACCTCGCCTTGCTACATTGATGGCAACTTGCTGACAGAAAGCCGACTTGCCTACCGATGGTCTTGCTCCGACAGCCGTAAGTTCTGTTCTGCGGATGCCATTGAGCATATAGTCGAGTTCAGGTATGCCTGTTCCTACGAACGGAGTGGTTCTTCGAAGGTCAAATTCATCTTGAAGTTCCTGTGACAAGTTCTCTGTAGGCACAGGAACCTTCGCACTCTCACGCTCAAACATCTTCATGGCATCTGCTATCTCCGATGGAGTTGCTTTCGGATGTTCATACACCCACTTCTGTGCTTTCTCCTGTGAGATTGTCTGCATAGCACCTTCGTAGAACGAGTCTTCATACTCATGAGTCATCTCTATGATGGTCGACCTCTTTACTTTTGCTTGCTCCGACAAGTCGAAATGATCCGTCACACCTTCCATAAACAGCTTCGCTATCGTTGGGAAGTATTCAAAGTCTTCAGGTTTGAACAGCTTCATGTCTTCGAGGTGTTCATCCAGGAGCCATGCTCCGAGTATTACTTGTTCTGCATTACGGCTTATCATTCGTACATACCTTTGAATCGTTCCATAAATTCTTTGAACTCGTCACTGTTTGTCACAGGTTTGGTATCTATCTGTGGCAAGGTTGGAGTTCCTACAGACCAATCATCATTCCAACCTTCTTCATTGAAGAACGTGGAACCATGTTTGATGTACATCTGTGCCTTGGTCTTGCGTATGTACTCTATGTAAGCCATGATTCCGGCTTCTACTGTTTCATAAGTGGTTCCGTTCTTCCTCGCTCTGATGTAATACCTCAAAGCATTCTTCTTACCCTTCTTGTTTGGATAGAGTTTCCACAGCGAATCAAACTCTTGCTCATAATTAGGGATTGATTCTTTTAGTTCTTTATTATTATTAGTATTTAATTGTGGCGGATTTTCTGAAATCATCGTTTCTGAAATCAGCTTTTCTGAAATAAGGTTTGAGTCCATAGGTTCTTCGGAGATAATGTACTCAACACCGCATACTCTGCCGTTTTCGTAGATTCTCTGTCTTTTGAAGTAATGCAGATTTTCTAACTCCTTCAGTGCATTACTCACCGCAGTTCTGCCATCGTCAGACAGGACGGTCAACCCTTCAAGGCTATATTCCCAATCATCAGGGAGTGATAACATCAAGCAGAGCAACCCTTTGGCTTTCAGTGACATCTTCCTGTTCTTGAAGATGCCATTGTCGATCACTGTGTAGTTGTTCTTCTTACGTTTCCTTAACACCGCCATATTCTCCTTACCTCATTCGACAACTTCAACGACATGGTTTTCTTCCAGTATTTTGATGACCTCATCAATGATGCCATCACGCTCGTCTTCGCTTGCAAATGCCAGTTTTCCGGCATAGGCGATGAGAAGTTCACCAACATCACCAACGAATGTACTTTTGAATGTTTCCTTGACACCTCTGATAACTGCGGTAAGTTCTTCCAACAGTTCCGTGGCATCGCCTGTCAGCCTGACCTCTACTCCATGCTTTTTGCTCTCTGCCTTAATCACCTAATCATCTCCTTCCCATACGCTGTCCAGTTTCCCAAACCAAGACCGAATCTCTGATCTTGTCTTCTTCACGAACTTGACCAAATCCGCAATCTCACCGTCTATTTCAGCGTGTTTTGTACTCTCGTTAAGGTAAGAGTCCAAGAGTGATACAAAGTCCGTGTGATAGCCACTGAGCCGTGTTCTACGCACCACTTCTTCGCCTTTGCTTTTTCCACTCTGCACCACTCCCTTGGACTCTCTGACGATCCAGTAGCACATCCCATCACCGACCAAGTATTTATTACCTGTGAGGTGAATCCGCAGATTCAATTTTTCTTTCTTTTCACCTTCCTGTGCCATGCTTTATTCCTTTCAGTTTCTTTCTCGGACGGATAATGAACTCCATCCTTGGGAAGTCCAGTTCGTCCTCTACCTGACGTTTGACTTGTTCTTCCAGTGCCTTTGGGTCTAACTCTGACAGATGATATGCGTAGTCACTCACGAAGAAGTTGTGCAGAGCCTTGTACTTACCGTAGGCTGACATCAGCCTTTCTGTGGAAGGAACTCTCATGTCTGTCATCCGCAGATACAGACGCTTACACTCCTTGCTGATCGCTTTCTTCGCTTTCGGAACCCCAGGGAAGATAGACTCTCTTGCTTTGTTCAGGCTGTATATCTTCTGCCGGATAGCCTTGACTTCCTTCCTCGCATACTCATGCCATGCCTTTTCGTGAGGAACGTGAAGTTTGAGCAACTTGCTGTCGATAATCACATATCTGTCACCTCTGCGGTATGATGTCTGCAAGTATTGTCTGTACGCTGCGATGAGGTCTATGACACCTATCTTGATGACCGACAGTGCCAGTGCATTGAGTCCTTCATCGTATTTCATGTGTGCCTTGATGTACTCCTTGGAGTCCGGCAGATACATCGGACACTCTTTGACAAGATATGCGTGTTTGCCATGAGCGATGCTGTCTGCCCCTAACTCATTCCTGTGAAGATGATCCGTACAAACGGCATCCCAACCTTCGACCTCATCAAAGTCTCTCGACCAAGGACATCCTGTGACATCTGACGGTACTGCATTCGCACAGTACCAACACAGTGTTGACGGTCTTCTTGCTTTTTCGTGATTCATTGTTCCCCTACTTTCTCTCTGCTTCAGAATGGAAGGTTGTCCTCGTTCACAGCTTCAAATCCCTGTGGGATCGCTGTCTGCTTCGGTGCTGATGCCTGACCATCACTGTCGAATGTCAGCTTTTCGATTTCGTCTGCCCACACATCGAATGTGTTGACTTTCTGTCCTTCCTTATTGGTATAGAAGTCGAGTCTCATCTGACCCTTGACAAGTACCTTCGTACCCTTCTTCAGCCACTTCTCGCAGTATTCTGCTCTCTTGCCGAAGGTGGTTACATGGAAGAAGTCTGACCGCTTGTTCTCGCCATAGCCGGAGTTGACTCCAACACGGAGCGTACACATCTTGCTACCATTCTGCGTGACTTTAACGGATGGGTCTGCGACTAAATTTCCTGAAATCACTATAAGATTCATTACTTATCTCCTTTCATCGTCTGACGCTTCTTGTTCAGCATTTCAATTGCCTTTGGGTACTGCGTTTCGTACATCTCGTCCACGGATTTCGCTTGGAACAGTGACAGGAATGCCGGAACATTGCTGTCGGTTTCCTGAAGTGCATTCTTGATTTCCTCTGCGTGTTCTACGCTGATGGTCACAGGCATTGGTGGTTCTTCAACAGGAACTGGTTCTTCCTTTTTCGGAGTCTCCTTCTTCTGTGCCTTGCTACGCTTCACTCCGAATGAGTAAGCGATCTCATCATTCGCATCCTCGATGACCAGTTTCTTGATGGCACGTTTCTCTGTGTATTCGATGGCACTGACCTTCAGACCACCGACATATCTTTGGTCTGCTTTGAAACCGCTTCTCGCTCTTTGGTCATTCTCCACATGACCGTTTATCCATATGAATGGTGCGGTGTACAACTCTCTGCCGATGCCCCAATTTACACACGCTCTTTTGAAACTGTCAGATGCGAGTCCTTTTTCACGCTCTGTCTGTGACTCTGTTCCTGTGTCTTCCTTGGACACCCATTCCTTCTTGGCATCATCCCAAATGCTCACGATGCAGTTAGCGTTATCTCTGATGTGCTGACGTTTCCAGTTCATGGAACCCACTGTCTCATCAAGCAACTGCATATCTATGCGAGCATTTTTGTATAGGAGAAGCGAGAATCCATTGCCATTCGCCATGCCTACACGCAGTTCGATGTCATCAGGTTGTAATGTTCTGAACTCCATGATTGCCCCCTTTCATCATTTGATCTGCATATTCTTCCGTTCAACGAGAACCGCACCGTCCACTGTCTTGCCGGACTTCAGCAACTTCTTGATGTCTGCCTTTGACGGTTTCCGTTCCGTTTTGTAGACGCACAGTTCATCAGGAATCAGTTCTTCGTTAAGGATTTCAACCGCCTGTGATGTTCTGTAGCTGACCGCACATTTGTCTGTTTCGAACTTCTCACCGCCCAGGCACATCTCTACATACTTCAATGTGTTTTCTGCCCTGTTCAGTTTGCTCATTGCTCTCTTTTTCAGAGCATCGGCTTCTCTCTGAATCGCTTCGAAATCTGCTTTCATGCTCTTGGCATAGAGGATGCAGTTCTCGATTTTTTCATTGCGATCCACGTTCAACTGGTTCAGTTCGTCCAGTTTTTCCTCATCGACTTCGCCTGTTTCCTCGTCAACGAGGTTTTCCAACAGTTCCTCGATGCTTTTGTTGATTTCATACAATGTTGCCATGTCTGCCCCCTATTCTTCTTCCTGTTCGTTTTCCAACTTCCACAGTTTGTAGGAGTCCAAGCACTTGTCTGTGACGAACTCCTTGTACTGTTTGAGAGATTCCACTTCCTTCTTCAGCCTGTCGATTTCCCAGTAGCGATCACTGGACTCTTTTCTGTAATCTCTCGCTTCTTTTTCTGCGTCTTTCACAGCTTCGATAAGGTCACGGTATTCGTCTGTGCCGATAGTTACCTGACCTACGATGGAATACTCTTTTCTTTCTTCGCTCATCCGATTGCTCCTTCCTAAACTTCGTCAAAATCGTCTGCGAACTCACGACATAAGTTCCTCTTTTTGAACGCATCAATGGCACTCTTTATCAACTGCAATTTAGCGTCCGAAACTATGCGTTTATCCATTTCCGTGTAATACTTGTCTGCCATCGGATCGTTCGTATCCCACACCTCTGCATCCTTGTTCTGATAGGCAAGAATCGTTTCGAGGTCTGCGATGAACAGTTCCGACTTAACTCTCCATTCAAGACTCGTCATCGTCTGCTCCTTCCAATATCATGTCGAAGTCATGCTCCGAAATCTCTGCTCCTTCCGGCTTCGGAGCATCATCAGGGATGCTCCATACCAAGTCGAGTTCGTTCCACTGTTCTCTGAAATCCACTACGAATATCTCCTTTCTGCTGAATCAATAGCTGTGAAGATGCTCGACAGTTCCACAAGGTGGTTGTACTTTTTCTCGACAGCCTTGAACTCTGCCAACGCATTCCGAATGACATTCATCCGAAGTTCTTCATCTGCCATAGCCACATCCAGTGACTTGTACTTGGCTGACTCCGTAGATGTCTTCTTGATTACATTCACGAATGCTGATGAACGAGATCCACTCTCTGCTTCTGCCACTGTGACTTCCAAATCGAGAATCACATGGTAGGCTTGATTTAATCTGTAGAGTTCCGCAGCCTGTGAATCATCCCATTCAAAACAGTTATGCGTGGGTGAATCTTCAGGTCTTGACGCTTCGAGGAACGCTTCTTTCGTGACTTCACCATCCCTTGCTTCGATTTCTTCCATCACCTTTCCGGCAACATCAGCCGATACATTGTGTGACTTTCTCCATGAATACTTACGTTCATATACCATTTCCTCATCTCCTTTCAGGCATCCATGCCTGCCAAGCACAACCCTGACTCGCCAAGACTCACCTCGCCAAGACTCACCTCGCACAACCTGACCTCGCCGGAACTTGCCAGTCCTAAACTGACCTTGCCTGCCTTGCCGTGACGCACCTAACAGTACCTGACCTAACCTCTCCTGGACGGACGATGCCTATCCTTACCATGCCTGCCGTAACTGACCTTGCGATGCCTATCCTTGATATGCCCCAACATACCTTGCCTGCCTTAACTCGCCATACCAATACAGACCTTGACCAACCAATTCTTGACTTGCCTAACCTGCCATACCATGACTTGCAACACCTCGACACGACTAACCTCACGGAACCTCGCCCAAACGCAACAAGCCTGCCAAGGCTATTTGGTTTTGATCCTATACATTCCGAACTGACCGTCCTTTTCAGGTCTCCACTCTCCGATACCGACTACGAAACCACCATAGTTGACGAAGTTCAGAATCTGTTCCAGTGTGTATTTTCCGTTCTTGTGATAGGTCAGCTTCAGAGGAATCTCCCAATCAGTGAACTCGGCTCTGTATCTGATGTCTGCTGACTTGCTGATGCCACCGACACGAACCATGTCTTCTCTCGGTTCAGGTGTGCTTCCGATGATTTCAGCGATGTCGGATGTGGATGCTTCTGTTGCCCCTGACAGGAAGAAAGTTCCTCGCAGTTCTGTCTGCTTTACATCGAGTCCGGCTCTGTATGCTCCTGTGATGATGCTCTGTTTGATGCCAGTAACAGGGAATCCAAACTTCGCTCCACCTTCAACGGCTTCTGCCCAAATGCGTTCCGCATCTTCGTCATCAACACCTTCTTCCGGCATCTCTGTCAGCCAGTACATGGAAGACATGAAGTCGTTCAACGGAATCTTGATGTCATGTTTCTTCATCTTCTTGCCTGTCTGTGTATCAAGAATCTGACGCTTCGCCTTAACGCTCCATGCGTGTACGATCAGTGGAGATGTACCTACGATTGAAATGTCTACTGTCTCCAGTTCCATCGGTTTTACTTCGATTGTTGTTGTTGCCTTTTTTGCCATGTCTTTACTCCTCTCTTAATGTGTAAACTGCAAAACTCCTTGTTGCTCCACGCTCTGATGTGAGCGTTCTCCTTCCTGTGTTGATGCGGACTCCCTTCTTCCGTAGATCACATATTCTCGCCCCTAAACGAAGTGACCCTATGTTCCTGTCGAAGAAAGCATCGCTCGGTGTAATCTCTCCGTATCGACAGAGGTACAACAGAACCTGATAGGTCTGTGACTCCTTGTTCATCGACTTGAAGAACGAGCCATATTTGTCCTGTGCATCTTGTGGAAGAATCTTGTAGGTTGGATATTCCCACTTCATGTCTTATTGCCCTTTCTCGCCCATTCCTCTGATTTCATCCACTCGTTGAATGCACTGATTGGAATCTTCCAACGTGTGTTGAGTTTCAGAGCCGGAATCGTACCGTTTTCCAGTAGTGCGTAAACTGTCTGCGGTCTGATGTGCAGAAGTTTGGCTACCTCTGACGGTGTGTAAACTATCTTTTCCATGTTTCTTCCTCTCTCCGTAGCATCTCTGTGATACCGACCACTGACCTACTACTACTGACCCTGTTTCGCTCTTAGAAAAAACTTGAATCTATTTGGTCGGCATCAGACAGATGCCACGGATGTTCAGTTGTTATTCCTGTTTTTCTTGGTCTGCAATCAGGTCACAAACATCAACGTCCATAGCATCTGCGATGCGTTTCAAGGTCGTATACGATGGGTTCACCATGTTGTAGATGTAACCCCTACTGATTCCGGCATCGTGTTCTACTGATGTGATTGTTTGACCCTTGGACTTGCAGATTCGTTTGATGTTGTCACGAATCAACGTATCACCACCTTTCATTACGTATTTACGCTTGACAGATTACGTAATATATCCTATAATATTTGAACCACTCAATATGAATATGTTACGTAATCACCGTTTTTAGTTACGTGATATTTTCAATCACAGTCTCTATTATACGTGATATTTTCATGTTGTCAATACCAATTACGTATTTTTTTACGAAAATATTACGGAGATACGTCATGACTAAGTACAAGAGAATCCAAACTCTTTGCAAACAGAATGGTGTAAGCGTTGCAAAGATGGAAAGAGACTTGGGATTCGCAAGAGGTTCGATTGCGAAGATTGACGAACACAAGCCAAGCATTGATAGAGTTTCTAAAATCTGCAACTACCTCAACGTGAGTCCTATTGCGCTGTTTACTGGTGAGGAATCTGATCTCGCTGAATACGATGATGCGATAGCCTATCAGAACGCAATCAATGAACTACCACCGCCAGTTGCGGAGATACCTATCTATGAAGTGTCAGCCGGAAACGGTAGGCTCAACGATTACTACGAAGCTGATGGCGAATACACAGAGGTTCGCATCTGCGGTGACTCTATGCTGCCATCGCTGAAAGATGGTGACATCGTAAAGGTTCGCCATACCACAGAAGTTTCACCAACCGACTTTGCTATCATTCGGATCAATGGCGAAGAAATGATATGTAAGCATCTCGAAACTGTGTCGGACGGAATCATTATCCATTCAGAGAATCCGGCATACGAAGATAAGCACTACTCTGTATTGGAAGTTCTTACATTACCTATTCAGATTATCGGTGTGGCAGAAGAATTGATTTCGAGGAAACTCTGATGGCAACAAAGACTAACACGACAATCAATGGCAAAGACTATTACCGCCTTTCAAGAACCATTGACGGTAAACGAAAACAGTTCTATGGCAGAAGCAAGAGCGAAGCAGAGAGGAAGTATCGTGAATACTTGGAGCGTCATTACAGTGAGAAAGACGCACAAAGATACTACCATGACAATGCTCTGTTCTCCGAAAGAGCGAATGAGTACATCGAGGATGTTCTGTCACATAGTCAGAGGTATGCGTCAGCTACGAAAGAGAAATACGAAGAAGCATACCGATGCCATATCAAAGGTTCTGATCTTGACAGGATGCAGATGCGTGATGTAAGACCATCTGATGTCCAAAGGTTCTACAATGGGTTGAAAGTGTCAAAGCAGACCATACAGAATGTAAACAAGTTCATGTCCGGCTTCGGCAGATGGCTCATGCTCAACGACTATGCGGAAGACATTATCACCGCAGTTGAGATTCCTGTGAAACCTGATAACAAGAAAAGTGAAACGATAATAGTGTGGTCAGATGACGAGGTGCGGTGCATCATAGATGGGTGTACAAGGCTCTCACAGCGTTTTAGAGCATGGTTTATGCCGATAGTGATGATTTATACTGGATTGCGTCTTGGAGAGGTTCTATCATTACGCTATTCCGACTTTAACAATGGGATGCTGAATGTCAGAAGACAGTACACTCATGGCGAAGTCAAAGACCCAAAGTACAAATCATTCAGAAGCATACCGATCCATGACGAACTGAAGGACGCTTTGAAGAAGCACATGATGATGCACACTCTTGAAATGAAAAAGAATGGCTACGAAACAGAGTATGTTTTCACCACTGAAACTGGTCATCTGTATGATGGTGCAAACATCAGACGAGCGTTAAGACGATTCTATAAACGCATAGGAGTGGAATACAAAGAGCCACATACATACAGAAGAACATTCTGCACAAGGCTCTGCAAAGCCGGAGTGCCTATCCAAACTGCGAGTGAATTGATGGGTCACAAGAACATCTCTGTCACGGCAAAATTCTATGCGAATATCAGCAACGAAGAAAAGGCATCTGCAATCAACAAATTATCATGGTGTTAAAAGTGTGTTAAATCGTCAATGAATGTTGAAATTACTGCATCTGTTGGAATGTGAAGGTCGGGGGTTCAAGTCCCTTCGGGCGCGCCATGTTTCAACGAAAAGCCTTGCAATCTCAATGGTTGTGAGGTTTTTTATTTGTTCTTCGGAACAGTTAGGAATAAACGGGATTTGTATGGATTCGACACCAAATGTGTTAAAACTGTGTTAAATTGGCTATTGATTCCAAGAAAAAAGACCGCACAAAGCGGTCTTCTTCATGAGGAAGTATGAACGTAAAGTCAGGACAGACCCTAAACTTCTTTGATGACAACGTGAACTGGCTTTTCTAACACCAGTTGGTGCATTCTGTCACCAGTACCGTTCAGACCCTGTGAGTGATATGCCTTGTACAGATACTGGTGATTCTCTAATTCTTCTTCTGTTATTTCATCCTTTGCAAGTATTCTCCGACAGTGACGGAAATACGCATCATGGCTCAACGCTGCGAGTGCATTCTTCATGATTTCCAGGTCTTCCACCGCCTTGTCCTGTTTGGAGTAGTGCCTGTTGATAAGCAGAACAATGACGCTGAAAAGTCCGTTCGATCCGAAAATTGCTACTAAAATTGTGATTATCGTTGTACTCATGATGTCGTTCTCTTTGTTGTCTTCGCTCGTTTAAGGCACTCCTTACCGAAGCACCCATCAATTGTAAGACCTTCACACTGTTGGAAGTTTCTTACTGCTTCTAATGTTTTACTACCACACTCGCCATCTTGTGTCAAATATTTATTGTTCGCCCATGACAGAAAACGCTGAAGTTTTTTCACTTCTTCTCCCTTATCACCACTGGTGAACCATCCTCGGTGTGGCAACTTGGGTAGTTCATACGGATATTTCTTGCCGTTGTCAGGTGTGGAAACCGCACTCTGACCATAGACGATGTTCATGTCCACTCTGCCACTGATGCCACTGACATGACCACTGGATGTGTATTGCCATGCGTAGGCTTGGTGACGATAATCACACCGACTATTGTACTGTGCTACCCATATCAGCCAATCTTTGTAGATGTTGTCTGCGATGTAGCCGTTCAGTGTAGAGAGGTTAGCATAGACCATCGGCACATATCCGGCATTTCTGATGACCTTGCAGAAAGCATCAATTATCTGCTTGCATCTCTGCTTACCCATCTTCCTTGCCACGGACGAGTTCAGCCTACCGCCAAATTCATAGTCCAGTGTTACTGGTTGTTTGATCTTTTCCTTGTACGGCTTGATGGTCTTCAGCACGAACTTGGCTTCTTTGATGGCTTCTGTTTCACTGATAGCCTGTGAGTAGTGATACACACCGATGCTCATTCCGGCTTTGATTGCTGTCTTGATGTTGTTTTCAAACACCTTGTCTTCGTGCATGGCAAACTGTTTCCACTCGGTATATGAACACCGAAGGAAGACGATGGGAATGTCATCCTTGTTCTTTTCCCATGTCTTCGTGCTGATCTTGCCTTGCCATGCTGAAACGTCTATCGCTTTCTTCGGCATATCACTTTCTCCTTATGACGTAAAACTGTCTGCAATCCTTGGCATCCTTGACGATGTTACTGTACGCTTGGATGATTGGGTAGGTGTTCTTCACATAGTGAGCATTGGCTATACGGTTGTACGCTTTCATCTTGATGCAGATGTGTCCGGCTCCACTCTTGTAGATTTGGTAGATGATGTCTCCACTCTCAATGTCACCACGCTTGGGGTTCTTTATTAACTTCCACTTCTTTGGATGGTTCTTCACATATGGGATGACTTCATCCAAACCTCTTGGGAAGTTGGGGTCAGCACCACTGTCTCTGACCACTGTGCCTACGAACACATCACAGGAACGTCCGTGTCTCGGTCTGAATCCCCAATGGCTTCTGTCAGGATATGCTCTGTCCAGTGCCTGTCTGTATTCCTTCTTCGGCTTGCCTGTCGGCATGGCATACTTCTCTTTCTTGGTTCCGTATGCGTAGGAGCATTCCTTCGCTTTGGCAACAATCTTCTCTGCATAGGTTTTCTTCTTGGGTTTGTCCTCGACAACCTCTGCTCCAGAGATGGGTGTAGAACCCCCCTCATTGCCTGTTGTAGCGTCTTTTTCGTCTTCAGTGGGTAAATCCTCGACTTGCTCCTTAACTCTGTATTTTTCTACGAGCCAAGTGAGTTTCGTCATGCACTGATGTCCGAACTCACCGTCAGGAATGAGGTCGTAGTCGATTTGGAATCTGAAGACACAAGCCAACGTGCAGTTGCCGAACTTACCATCTTCTTTGAGGTGGAAGTCAGTTATCCAGTTCAAGGCTTTCTGCAACTTCTTGACCTTGCGTCCACTATCACCTAACTCGAACCAACCCTTCTTGGGAAGTTTCGGTAATTTGCCATCGAAAGGCTCTGTCGGCTTGTGCTTCTTGTACTTGCCGAATTTCGGTCTTACGATGGAGCAGACATCCTTGTAACTTCTGTGACGGATCGCAACCATGCCACCGTTGCTCTGACTACCTCTGTCTGATGAGGATGTGTTTCCTTCGATGGTGACATACTCATCACCGATGACACCGATGACAAGTCCTGTGTGTCTTCTGTACAAGTCGTTTGCACCGAAGTCGAAGTCGATGATGTCACCTTCCTTGGCTTTCTTCTGACCATTCAGTTTGGTGGCATTGGATGCTGTCTTCTCCATAATCCATGAGCCACCCTTCTTTCTGACGGTTTCATCTTGGATGTACGCAGCAGACGCAGACTTGGCAATGGGATTGTCACCGCCAAATCTGTCTGATGCTTCATCAGCCACCGCCCATTCGTAGATAGCACACCACGGAACTCCGTCCATGCCAAACTCTCTGCCGAATTTCGTTTTGTTGCTGTTCGGCGGTGACTCCTTGTAACCATTCTGTCTGATGGCGATTTCCATGAACTCTCTGACATTGATGTTACTCATTCCTTGCCACCGCCTTCCCAAAAATCCTTGGGTAGTTCTTCCTTATCCATAGGCTCATCTGACTTGCCGATGCTTGGCATCAGTGCTGTGAGGATGGTCATGCACAGACCGAACAGGAGCGTCTTCATCCATCCTTCGATGGGGATGTGGCTTGTGATTTCCAAGAGGTTAGCACCACCGTCTACGATGAGGAATGAGATTATGGCTTGAACGATGGTTCGCCATACCTTGTATTTAGTTGAGTTGTGAGTCAGAAATTTGTTCATGGTATCGCCTTCTTTCATTCTTCTAATTCAACTGTAACGGTCAGCGTGTTGCCGTTGCCATCTACTGCACTGACACCATCCAATGGGTCAAACGCTACACCTGGTTCTGCATTGAGAGTCGATGATGCACCACTGATAACAGGGTCGGATACCTCGACTATCGTGATAGTCCTTACCGCATCTGCTATACCGCTTGCGTGATAGATCAGCGTGTGTACTCCTGACTCACAGGTGTCTAACTCGCTCGGACTAACTGTGTATTCCAGTTCCTGTCCACGGTTGTTCGTAGCCTTGACTCCATCTCTGATGTCGAAGTCTGTTCCTTGGTTGATAGTAGCGTTGTCTACACCTTCCCAACCGCCTGTTGCTACGATTACTTCACGCTCTGCTGTTGTCTGCTTGCCACATGAGTCTTCTGCTCTGTAATGAAGCGTGTATGTGCCACTCGACATATACTTCTTCGTAGCACCTTCGACACATACCAGTTGGATGATGCGTCCGTTGCCATCTACCGCCTTTGCTCCTGTCAGCGTGTACACGATGTACCCAGGTCGTGAGTACAAGGTGTCATCCTCGAACGTGATAACAGGGTTTGAGGACGGAAGAACGGTGATAGTCCGTTCCTCTGTCACTCCGTCTGCCGTGTATGTGAAGACTTGCTCACCAGTGTCGCAAGGGTCGATAGTGCTTGGTGATACGGTGTACGGAATCTCGTTGCCAAGACCATCAAAGGCTTTGACGTTTGTGCGTAAGTCGAAGTCAGCACCTTGGATGATGGTCTTGTCTTCTGCTCCTACGAAGTAGGGTGCGTAGCATACCGCTTTTGGTATGTGCAGATGATTGTCACCGCAGATTGTAGGGATTTTGTCTGACATGGTATCACCTCTTTACGCATTAGGGAGTTTCATGAGTCGAGAGCCGATGCTGAAATATGCTTCGGTTTCTCGGAGAACGGAACTCAAATAGAACAATCCATATTCGACAGTGGTTCCAGAATTACCAACGAACAGCGAAACACCGTTGCTATTATTAGAACATTCGTCACATGTGTATTTGTCATATTGAAAAGTCCCTATGGTTGAAGGATACAAAGCATATTCATATCCAGTTGCTGTGGGATTATTAAACGAGCGAGTCCCACCATTTGATGTTGGTCTTGTTCCAATCAATGTGCCGTTCGCCGTATCACTAAAATCTGATGGTTTATTGATGCCATATACAGAAGTTCCGTTAAAGTAGATACCATCGCAAAATGTACCAGGTCCAGACCACAACCCTTCGATGTGTCTGTACTGTATCGGTGCCGGAGTTGTTCTGGCATCAGCGATTGTTCCAGTATGATATGGCATCGTATCTGTATATCCTGAATTTTTATGTGTAGAATCATAACCGCCATTACCAATTCGATTCTGTGAGTTCCAATCAGCAAACTCGACAAGATAAAGCATGGCGATTGTCCAGTACATAGCAAAATCATATTGCCAAACATCCGTTCCAAGTGCGTGAATGTTTTGCCTGAAATTTTTCCTTGAAACGCTCACTTTTGGCTGAACACCTGTGACGGATTTGTAATTCGTATCAGCACAATGGTATCTGCTAACATAAACCACATCACGTTCACCAACTCCATCGCCACGGTCTGCGTGAGCCGGAGATGTTAGGAAGCCGTTTGCTGGTTTTTCAGATATTTCAAGTTGCATGGAATCTCCATCCCTTGTCCACTTGTAGTAGAATTTTGGAATAGAAACGAGAGTTCCGGCTTCTGCGTCTTCCACAATTTGCATACCACTCCAAGGCATGATATTGTCGAACGGAGATGAACCGCCAATCCAACCGCCATTTCCGTCAGAGTATTGAGAAACTGGCTCTGCAAGAAGTGCAGATTTACCAATTCTCGTCCACTGTGGATTTTCTGTTCCATCCCAATAAACACCATAAATTGGGTCTTGAACAGCCAACTCCCTATCCACAGTAGTGGTCTTGCCACAATCGTCCGTAGCCGTATATCTCAATGTGTATGTTCCGGCATTGTCGATAATCATATCTATGCTCCTTCCTTAACCGCCAATCAAGGGGTTACTGTCTTCATTCAGAATGTCGATGGAGTTCTCGGTCATCAAGTAACCTTCATCCTCTGCGATGGATGCTGTTACCTCGACTTCCTTGCCGTTACCATCAACTGCGGATACACCAATCAGTGGGTCAAATTCTTCTCCGGCATCGACTTCAAGTGTGGTTGTCGGTGCTGTCAGTGTCGGATTGGGAATGACGCTACAAGTCAAATCGCACTTGTTGTCAACTTCCTCACTCTCCTGTGTCACGGAAGATTCGACATACTGGATTGCATGGAACGGAACGATTTTGATTTCCGTCACGTTCACTTCTTCCTTGTGGATGAACTGGTCAAATGCTGACAACACATTGTCACTTACGGTGTCACTTGTGTCATTGGTGTGCTTGACCAACATCGAGCGAACGTACTTGGTTCTCTCTATCATCGCACTACTCCTTTCCTAAAAGTGCATCTGACAGACAGGCACTACATGGACTCACTTCCATTCCGAAAAACCTCGTCAGATACTTGGTGAATAACTTATTGCTCTCGATTGCGATGTCCAAGAGTTCAGGGTCATCGTCACTGGCTTGCCATGTTTCCCATGCACACATATTCGATATGCCAAGATGCTTGACCATGCACCATACATCCTTGTCACCGCCATCGAACATCTCAAAACAGGCTGACATCATACGTCTGCGGAGATTGGCTGACTCAATGAGGTCTTCTCGGTAGGACTCTGCTTTCTCTGTCCATGCCTTTCTGATCTCTGCGTCTTCGATGTCAACTATGCCGTTCTCCATCTCTGCCAGTGTCTTTTCGTACAGAGTTTTGAGGTGCATTTCCGCACAACCCATCTGCACAAATGCTCTGATGAGGTCTTCCGCAATCCCTGAGGATGACATATTATTCTTTGGCATCTCGCATCTCCTTTCTCTGTCTTCTGACTTCGGCTACCGCTTTCTTTCGCTCTATCATTCGGAGCCACATCCGATGCTCTATCAAGTCTGAACGTCTTTTCAACAAAGCCACAACCGCTTGATAGTCTGTTGGATGCTCCTTCAGATGTTCTTCGAGCCTTTCTACTCTTTCTATGTATTTCATGTGTTTTCTCCCTGTGTTTCTTCCTTTATATATATGGACAGGGTGGGTGGAAAAAACACAAAAGTTCCCACCCTGACCTATGCTAAACTCTTACGAGTTGTAGCCTATACATTAACGACCACAGATGCGTATTCTGTCACATCGTATGTGCCGTTCTGTGTTATCTGTAAAGTGCCATGTGGCACGATAGCATTCTCGATATATGTCATTGACAACTGCGAGTTATAAAGGTTGGTGTGGTCAGTGTACAGACGCATACCATTGGCTGACCGTGAGTGCTGAAGCCACCTGTTCGCTCCGGCAACTTGGAACAGGAACTTGTAAGGTTCTTCTTCTGTAATGTCGAATGCTGTCTTGTCAGTAGCATTCAGTTCCATCAGATTGCCAGTGGTGTTGTGCATATACAGTTTTTCACCATTGACGTAGGTATATATATAGAAGCGATTTGCACTGACCTGTTCAAAGAACCATGCCGATGCGTCATCCTCTATCGCCGTTTCACGGTAGATGCCAGTGGTCGAGTTCACGGAATTGGTCATGAACATCTGACCAGTTGTCTCGCCGTTGTATGAAATCTTGAACCCTTTCGTGTTATCCCACTCATCGAGCAATTCCTGATAGTCTTCCATCATCACTGTTAGTCCGGCTGCGACACCTTCTATCGGCTCTCCGTCAGAGCCGTGTGCGGTAGTTCCAACAATCAACTTCGATGCTTCGACAGTATCTGCGGTTAGATCAATCAGTGTCCGACCAAGAAAGTCAACTTTGCTTATTGCCATAACTGACCCCCTTACTCGATGATTGCGGTAGTGCCACCGCCACTGTTAGGTTCTTCTCTGTATGATACGGAACCGCCACCGCCACCATTCAGCCACCACTTATTATTATGGTAGGTAAATGCTACAACAGTATCCGCATCCCACTCGTCACCAACGATGCTCTTGGCTCCTGTGCTACCTACCTTCAGCGTTGGGTCAGTAGCAGAGTTGTCATTAGCCATGTGAACATGGACGGTGACACCTTCTGTCAGCACATCGAAGTCAGACAGACTAACTTCCTTCTGCACCGTAGCACTCGCAGTTGTGCAAGTACCAAACAGATTGGAGCCGATAGGAACATTCCCTTGATTCTTTGTTTTGAGTTTGCTTGCGTATGCCATATCTTACCTTCCCACAACGCTGTACTTACAATACAGATACATTGTTACTGCGAAAGGAGCATCAGACTCTATCTCCACCTTCTTGAACGTGGCATTGAGCAACTTGTTCACATTGGTGATGTTTTCCTCGCTGTCGTTCTCGTTGTAGATGTCTGTAGCAACCGCCATGACATCGTAGAAGTCCTCTGAATCCGTGTTTCCCTTGTTAGGGTACAATCCCTCACCGTCTATCCATTCGCCCTCATGTTGAGCAATGAGGTAGTCTGTGATGTCCACTCCGTTGATGCTTATCTTGAAGTCATCGGATGTCGTGTGTACCTTGTGAATGCCGTAATTCGCAGAACCGCCACCACCGCTTGCGTTATGGCTATGCGGATTCGGACTTATATCACCAACAGATACATCTGCCGTGGATGAATCGTTCAGAATCTTGGTGGTAGAATCAACTGACAGTGATGTGCTGTCAATGTTCACCGCACCACCACCACTTCCTGTCACTGTTGAGATAAGCGGTTGGATGTGCAGTTTGAACTGGAACCGCAGAAAGTACACAAGGTCAGGTGATATGCTGATATAGAACGTAGCCGGATTTGTACCATCGCCCTGTGCGTAGAACGGAACACCGTACAAGTCGGTGAACTCTGTCCTTCTCTGAAGTCTTGTCTTCCGCAGTTCTCTGATGTTATCACTGGTACGCTCTGCTATTCTGTTTAGTGCTTCTTCGTAGGTAATTCGTCTTTTCATATCTAAACAATTTGGGTGTCTCTGTCCACCTTCAACCATTTGCACAGCCGAATCGTGTTCGTTTCTGCTTCAGTTTCATCTATCTCATATGAGATGCTTGTGATATAGAAGTAGTCATTTTCTGCGAGGACTTTTTTATAGTAGGAACTACACGCTTCGATGTTCCAAATGTCATTGTCGTAGATAAGCCGTACCTTATCACCTGGGAGTAAATCAGGTGGTACTTCTTCGACTTGACATTCAAAGTAAATCGCTCTCCTGTTCTGCAACAGTTTTCGGATCGCAGCCTTGTAAACACCCTTCGCAGCCTTTGCTCGTTTCCTGTCGGTTATCCGTTTCGCATTCTCGATTTCCTCAAAGGGATTGAGGTCATTGAATGCGAATGCTCCTTCAATGAGTCTGCCACTTTCCAGTGCGATAGACTCAATATCCAAAACAGCAAATTCAAGTTCGTTGTTCGGTGCGACCTTGACAGGCTGAAATGGTGCAAGGTAGTCGAGGTAGTCTCTCTCGTTATTGACATCGCCACGAAGAATGACAACAGGGAAGTTCTCGTCTTGGATAGGTTCGTCTATGACACCACGCTTTATCAGTTTCTTTTCGTTGTATGCTTCTCGGAGTGTCAGCGATGCCATGCCTGAATCAGACTTGTCACTGTAAACGGTGGCAACATTGATGACATTCTCGAAGTCATAGTCAACAACTGGCTCACTGATGATGCGGATGTTATGCTCACCGCTTGGCTTGGTGGATATGGTATACGGTTTGATCTCACCGAATTTGCCAAGTTCCACCTTCTTGTAATTCCACCAACCCACTCGCCAATAGGAATCAGGTGTCAGTTCCATCGTCTGCGTCAAGGCTTCGAGTTTGTTCTGCTTGGAGTAGACGTAATCTATCATCTCCGCACCAGTTTCTTCCTCGATGTCTATCTCCCAACCTGGGTATGCAAACTCCATGTTGTTGTAGATGTCTTCTAACTTGTCTACGATGGATGGTTCAGTATCGCCATAGCCAGTTCCGTCCTCGATAGTTACCTTTACAGTGACTTCTGACCCATTGGCTGTCGATGCAGTTACCACATATACACCAACACGGTTCACGAAGTCGGTAGTTATCGAGGTGATGTTGACCTTCTGATGCGGATTGGATTTGTACACCCATGCCTTGGCATCTATCTTGTCCTTGACATCGGATGCGGACAAATCCATGTCAATGTCTGCCGTGAATCCCTTGGCAGATACAACCTCTTGGTTCTGCTTGTTTATCTTGGATTTGCGGTTGTTGTAGGAGATGTTCTCCTTGACTTCGCATTCTACCTCAACGGATGTACCCTTCGCTGTCTTGAAGATAACGTCATACGTTCCTTCCTTCTTCTTGACATCGGAGTGGTCTACCTCTGCTATCTTTACTTTGTCACCGTTCGATGTGACCCATGCCCTTGCGTTAGCCTTGTCTATCCACTTGGCTTTGGTCATCTTCTTCAGTGCCTTGGCAGAGATGGCGAAATTGGATGCGGTGATAGTTTCATCGTTCTTTTTGGAACGCTCGACTTCCTCACCCTTGTAGACCACGTTGAGGTTCTTGTCCGATTTGGCATGGTTAACGGAAATCTGACGGTGTTCCCACTCACTGATGATGTGTCTGCAAGAAACCGTCAGTTTTTCCTCTGCCTTGTCGAGTTCCAAATCCCACACAAGACCGTACAGACACTTGCCATTGATGTACACTTTGACTTCTTCCCATCCATCGAAGTATTCAGCCCAATCAATAGGCAGAACCAAGTCAAAGTTAGGCACATACATCAACTCATTCTCAAAGTTGATTGGTTCAAGTGTCTGCTTGCCACGCTTTATTAATGTGTCGTTTTTCCAAATCTCAAAGTACATAGTTTAGCACTCGATTTCATCCATGTTCAGACGGATAGCACACCAACCTCTCGGT
>Ga0326513_10000538_pt1 | contig 32203 bp, 54 predicted proteins | sample 2_2465_0518_D_FD_203654 | JGI IMG/M metagenome (GOLD analysis project Ga0326513, IMG submission 203654) | Bovine rumen microbial communities from UC Davis, California, United States - 2_2465_0518 | ecosystem: Host-associated > Mammals > Digestive system > Stomach > Rumen | place: USA...
CGGAGCCACTAAATGGGTCAAATACAATGTCGCCCGGGTCGCTCATGGCCAAAACGCCCTTAGCGCATAGGCCGATAGGCTTCATGGTCGGATGGTCTTTATTAGAGCGTGGCTTATCGAAAAACCACACATTCGAGAGCTTGCGCGAATCGGTAAACTTGCCGCCCTTGCCGCGGCCGTAACAGGCGAACGAAGCGTCACTAGTCTCGTCACCCTGGCTCTCGTCAAACTTGCCCTCGCCCAGACCGTAGATGGCCATCTCTTTGGCCGACTGAAAATCGTTGCCGCCGAGCGTGAACTGACTCTTTACCCAGCAGATGACCGTACGGAAGTTAAGCCCGGCATAGTCGAAAGCGTTCTTGAGCGTCGTGAGCTCGGTATCAGACATCCAGCTAATGACGCCGCCGCCAGGAATGGTGTAGGCGTGGATGATGGTCATGGCCTCGTTAAGGAAGTTCTGGAACTCATCGTGGGCCATGTTGTCGTTCTGAATCGTCTTACCGGTCGAACGGTTCTTGACTGCGACGTTGTACGGCGGATCCGTGAACGTGCAGGTAGCCTTCTCTTTGGCGAACATGTCTGCCACGGTGGCGTCCTCGAAGCTCCCACAATAAATGAGATGGTCGCCTAAGCGGTAGCACTTGCCCTGTTCCGAAAAGGTCTCTTCCTCGATGTTGGCTGGCTCGTCCTCGATGATTTCTTGGAACGGCTTGATGTCAAAGCCGTACTCGATAAGGTTATCGCCGATAGCCTCGAGCTCGGCCGTGAGCTTCTGGACGTCGAAACCAGAGTTCATAGTGAGCTGGTTGTGGATGAGCGTATAAGCGCGGCGTTGCTTGTCCGTTAGATGGTCGAGCCGGATGATTGGCACCTCATCGATGCCAAGCTTCTCGCAGGCCAAAAGACGGCCGTGCCCCTCAATGATCATGTTGTCTTCGCCCCATACGGCGATGGGGTCGTCCATGCCGTACTCCTTGATGGAGCGCATGATTTGCGCCACCTGGGCCTCCGGGTGCAACTTGGCGTTGTTGGGGTTCGGCGTCAGTTCCGAAGCCTTGATGTACTCAATCTTGAGCATTAAAGTCTCTCCTTTGTTGACCGGGTAGTTCCCGTTAATATTTACCCCACTTCTACCAGTCGGAGAGAGATTTGTCAGACATCAAAAAACCACAGGTAAGGGTGGGCATCACCTGCGGCAACTCATTTATACCAAGAAAAGGGCGGTCAATCAAGACCGCCCATGAGTTCGGAGCGAAAGAACTCATATTGCCTCATCATGCAAGCTCGGAACGCTTCGTCAGGAATCTCGTCACAAAGCCACAGAATGAGCTGACAGATGCCAAGCGAGTCAACTATCGTCTTTTGGTCTAAATAGGCATTGTAGGCGATTCTAAGCGTTTTCTCGTCAGGTTTAGGCACGTCATGCAGGACTTGGTTGTGAAGCTTGTTGTGAATGTGAATCGGTACGTCACGCACCATCGCCATCCGCAGGAGCTTCGCATACTTTGTTGACCAATGGATTCTCTGAAACAGCAGATGATGCCTGTTCCGACCCATTATGTGCGCCCTGCGCCGATGCCAAGTCTTTCTCCTCCTTTTCCATTTCTTTTTGCTCATCTTTATCCCCCTTCAACATGATTGAACGTTCAGAAGTGACAGAATCGATGATACGGATTGCTTCGAGCAGATGCTCTTTCGACCCCTGCATATGTAACGTGCGGAATGCGTAAGCATAGCCCATGCCGTTCAGGACAGATGGGTCGAAGTCCTTATAGAACTCGACTATCAGTTTCATGCTTTACCCCCTTTCTGTGAGCGAAATGTTTAATGTGCTAGGGTCTCGCCCTAGTTGGAACGCACCTGTGGACAGACTTTCAAATTGATTCGTTATTTGAAATAAGTGCGCTCCAATCAAGGCGAGAGAGCTTCGGCTCTCTCGTTAGACTTCGGTCATTAGCTTACGCCCCCGGTCCGCCGTAGATGATGGCGTTGGTGGCCATCGTGCCATCTCCATCTATACACGCATTGCGAACCATGTCGAAAGCTCCGGAACAAATCCCCATCTTGTCAACGCGGAACAGTTGGAATCGGATGTATATGTTCGTGGCCTCTGCATCAATATATTGCCATGCATTCGCGTTCATGTATGTCGCATGTGTACGAACGGTGATGCTGGGGCTGTAAACATATAGATTCGTGGAGTCCGCGCTTGAGCTCACGAACACCGGGTTGTTGGCGGTGTAGCCAATGCCATAGGCTGCGGTCGAAGCGATGTATTCCGTTTGCGATGCTTTCGCATAATAAGCGATAGGCGCGTCCCCTAACGTCAACATTACGCCTTGCTTCGCGCTTGTCGCATTGCTGTTATATCTTCGGCCGATGAAATAGATTATCTTTGTGCCAACCGCAAGCATGTGATTTACCGATGGAAGCTCTGTGTATTTATGCGGAGTTACTAAGTCCATGAATAGCACATAATCGTAGTTCGCCATATCGAGTGGCCCCATTGTCTCGCGGACCTGGGGGCCTGTCAGGATTGTTTTCGTTGATGTTGTCGGAGTCGTGCTGTTGTAAGATGTGTCCGCGCTGAGATTATGTGTCATCGTGACCGTCTGGATGTGCTGTGGGTTCAAGCCGCCTGTCCAGAATGATGGCGTTCCGCCACCTCCGCCAGATATGCTCCCGATCGCCGTGGCTAGATTTGCCATGTTCTTATTTGCAGGCACGGTCCCGCCTTTGGTGTTTACTGCGTCATAAGCGCCGAGAATATACCCGTTTAGTGCTGATAGCTCGCTTGCGATGCTCATTGCGCTCCACCTCCGTTGTTAAGCGTTTGCAATATTGTTTCGACATTCCCCACTGTGTCCGTGAATAACTTTTGCGTCACTGCGCCGTCTGTGTTCTGCCCTGTGGTCGTGTATAGTGCCGGCACCGATATATTTGCAGTGACATTAGATGACGCATTAGCCGTGAAGGTAGCGACGCTTGTACCGTTCTTCTGAATCGTTAGCGTAGCGTCATTGACCGTAGGTTGAGATGCGCTAATGGTATTATCAGCAGCTATCGTGATGTTCGTTCCAGCCGTAAGCTTGTCTTGCTTCTTAGCATCAATCTTATCCCAGAAGTAGCTAAGACCGTTCTTGTCTAAGTATTTCTTAGTAGCCATGCACCCTCCTACGCTACGATTTGGTCGATTTCAGCGTTCGTAATAGCGACAAGCTCGGACGATAACTGGTAGCCTGACAAGTCAACATCGGTCGTGCCGATTTTCTCGAACTTACTCTGAGATTCGAGCCAAATATACTCATCATAAACGTTCTGTCCGCTTCCGCTGTTGCTCACGAGATAGATGACACCATTCTCACCAGTAGCAGGCAGGCTCGTTACGACTTGGAACTCCACACCAGTAATATCTGCGAGCGCATCGTTGATGGCAGTCTGAACCTGAGCCGATGTCTGATACCCTGCGCCATTCGTGAGTTGGTTGTTATTGGTCGGAACTGTGATGTTGATGGTGCTTGTTGAGCTTTGGTTGGCTGAGAACGTGCCAACGGACGAGCCGTTCTTTTGAATCGTGAGCGTGCCGTCATTCACGACAGGGTTGTTGTTGATAATTTTCTGCCATAGATAAGCCAAGCCGTTGTTATCTAGGTATTTCTTTGTTGCCATTATCGCCTCCATATGCGACCGAGTTAATTATTGCTTCGATTTCGAGATTCGTGAGAGATTCAGCCCCCAAGTCCTCGAATGACTTGTTGCCGATTAGAGTAACATCGTTGATTTGGGGGAGATCGTCGAGTTGTTCATACGAAGTGACCGAGCGTATAACCACACGCTCGGGCGCCAATAAAACATCCTGTTCCCCTCTCTCGCGGGTCACGCCAATGGCCTGTTCGCGGTTCTCTCTCTTGATGCGGATAATCTTATCTGCCATGGTTACCTCTCATTCGTGGCCCAGGTCACCTCTTTAGATAGTCTGAACTCCCCATATGAGATAGTGGTCTTTACGCCATCCTGTATGACTTCTAGATCGTAGTCGTAGGTGCCAAAAATAAGGTTGTTCGTGTCGGTCGGTTCGATAGTGAAGCGCCACACCCCATTCTCGTCCATCTCCATGTCGTCCAGGGTCTTCTGCAGTACCATCTGCGGCACTTTGTAGGTGGTCTTGACGGTAAACCACATAGCGTCCGGGCGGGTGGCGATAATGTTGCCATCTTCGTCCTTGCGCGCGAACTTGTAACGGCCCGTGTCGCCCCTTGTCTGTTCAATGATATAGTTCATCTTCTACCAATTCTCCCCAAACTTCTGAACGATAGTGATGTAGCCGGATGCCGCTAGGCCTACCACGGCCCCGATTAGTGGGTTGACGGCCAGAGCCAAGGCTGTTAGGGCCCCGACGGCTCCCGAGCAGACAATGGTCGCGGCGGCCTTCCAGTCTTTGTCGAATAGTCTCTTAATGAGCTCAACGACACCAGCCACCATGCCGAGCATGATAGCGGCGGCTATTGGGTCTAAGTTAAATACTTCCATGTTGGTCTCCTAATTTAATTTGCGATTTAAAATGCTTAATTTGCGTTCTGAGAGCTTTTTGGCGAAAAGATGGTAGTTTACCCATCTCAACGCCAAAAGCCCCTAGAAAGTGTCTATGCTTTACGAAGCGTGCTAGACGGAACGACGCAACGGACCACGTTGCCCTTATAAAGAACCGCACTTGAGCCATATGAGCGCCTCCACACGCTCTGGCCGTCATTGATGATGGCGAGATTGAGCTTGATGCCATTGATGTCCTTAGTGGCGCTAGTCTTGACCTTATCTCCTAACTTCGGCCCAGCATTGCGTGCCCCGACTAATTGGTTGACTTTGGCCTGCACCTCGTCGTAGTTATACCCGGCGGCCTTGAGCCTGTTCTTGCGGTCGTTGCCATTGCCCCACTTGCCCTCGAGCACCTCTTGAGCGATTTGAGCGACAGATTTCTTAGCGGTCGGCTTCTTTGGCGCTACGATCTGAACCCAAGTCCAGTCCTCGGCGCGAACGGTGCGCTCATGGAACTTAGCCGTGTAGAGTGGCTGCGGGAAGTTGTACTCGGTAATGGTGAGCGAGTTGTCGGCGGATAGAACGTGGCCATAGGCTCCAGAGCCATTCTTGCCAGCTCCGCAGACTCCGATACACTTGCCGTTGCCGACGGGCGTCTTGACGATGGTCTTGTAACCATTCTCGGCAAGGCGCTTCACCCAATTCTTAGCATTGAAGTCCCCCGTGTGCTTCGGCCAATTCCCTGTCCATTCTTTAATCTTCCACGCGCAGTAACTCGTGCACTCTCGGCTATAACAGCCAGATGGGTCTACTAACGCGTCGAGAGCCGCAGATCGATACGGCTCGGGGTAAGTATTTGTAGCCATTGATGACCTCCATTAACTGCTACCAATTATTCGACAAGGGGCAGATGTTGTCAGATACATCCAGCCCGTCATAGTCCTCCTTGATACGGTTGGACTTCTGACGGTTACACTTCATATGAGTGAGCTGTAAGTTGTCGATGTCATAGGGTGCGCCGCCACGGCTGACCGGGATGATATGGTCGACCTCGCACGAGAGTGGGCTCTTGGCTGGGGCGTCCATGTCGATGGGGTTGCCGCATAGGGCGCAGATAGGGTCTTTGGACTGGATGGCACGCTTGCGCACCTTCTGCCACACCACATCTTCCATTACTGAACCGTCTGGTAGAACTCGATTACCCATTATGAAACCCTCACTAGATTAACCGTTGCCTCGCCAAGGTACTGGAGCGATATGAATGTGTCGAAGTCATTGACGCGCCCACCAGTGATGCGCCACTCGAAAACCCCATCGTCTCGGTAGACCTGAAAGACGGTGTAGTTGGCCGAAGCTTGGCCAGCTATCTGAGTGTTCGTCCACTTGAGCATAAGGCTGGACGGTAGCACCCCAAGCTCGGAGCTAGGCGTGAGAGTGAGCTGGTAGGTGGCCGAAGCGTCGTTACTGAGCTGGGCGCCGTACTCGTTCACGATAAGGGCGTCTCCGCCGAATATCTGGAGCTCCTTGAGCTCGTTCAGGTCTCGATCGGCGGTCGCTATGATTTCTGCTAGGTCGCTAGGCGTTCGATCCATAAACCCCTCCTTGGGTGGTCAGCGTTAGTGTGGCGGTCGAATAGATGTGGAACTTGACCGTGTAAGTCTCGGCCGGGATAGTCTCTCCACCGGTAGACGTGTGGTAGATGTTGATTTGAAAAGCATTGGTGTTGTCCGAGTCGGTCTCGATGACTGTGACGTTGACGGAGCGGCCATCGGTCTTGTTATCGATAAGAACACCACCACTCGTATAAACCTCTGGCACGCAGTGGGTGATTAGGGTGTTGCCTGGCAAGATGGAGCCGGCCGTAACAGTGCAGTTGGCAAAAGCCTCGGATGTGTAGCCAGTAGTGGTGGACGTGACCGATATAGCATCAGAAGCATATTCGGTTACTTTGACTTGCGAATGGCCAACTAGCTGAGCCGTCTTAAGCTCGTCTAGGTCGGTTAAGATAGCCGACACTTGGTCGGCGATGTTGCTCTCGTCTCTCATAGTCTCGATGTCTCCACGATTAAGGTATGGTCGCCAGAGTCGGTGGCCCGGAGCCCCAAGCTGAACGGTATAGAAAAGTTGGCCGAAGCCCAAGTAAAGGCCACGGTCTGCCAGCCATAGACGCCAGAGCCGGCGTCTCTTAGGTGGTAGAAAGGCCACACGTCTAAACTGCCGAGAAAGGTCGTGCCGTCGGCGGCGTAGATAGCGTAGTTGGTGTACCCCACGGAGTAGTCATGGTACTCCTCGACCACGAAGCCATCTGGGTCGATCTCGAAATGGGGAACGCAGATGGCTGGGCGACCGCTCTCGGGCGTGAAATAGTTCGTGACCATAGTGACTTGGTCGACTCCGTTAGTGAATGGGATAAAGTCGCTGAGAGTCTCGGCAAGCTTGAAGCTCATGCCAGAGTTCTGGCTCGTGAACTGTGATGTCTTAAGGTCTTGTAAGGCTCGCTGGAGCGCGACCACCCTTTGGGCGATGTTATCTTCGCCTCTATACATTGCCGTCCTCGGAGTCTTGGTTCTGGATAATCTCATCAATATCTAGGCTGTCGAATGAGAGCTTGACCACCTCGGAGTCGTTCTCGTCTACGTTGCAGACGATGTCGGTAATGCGGTAGTCGCCCTTGATATGCTTGAGCAATAGGTTGTCGCCCAGGTCGACTACGACCGTGTCGCCCACATCGACGACCGATAGATCGAGCGTGTCGTTGCGGAGCGTGATGGCCGGGAGCTCCACAATGTCTTTAAGGGCATGGAGCGCCGACTCGGTATGCTCGGTAATGGTATCGTCTCGCGTGACGGAGTTCCAAGTAATGATGCGCTCCCTGCGGTATAGGTAGTTCTCGCTAGCCGTATCCTCTGACTCGTGCGAAACCACATCGTCACCGTTGCCGGAGCCTAGGCCATAGATATAGTTGGCCGTTTTCTCGATGGAGCGGCTAAAGCTAAAGGCCTGGATGTTGCCGCCTTCTCCATAGTGGAGCACCACGGACGGGCGGTAGACCCCCTTAGCTTCGTAGGTGTTGAACTTCTTGTCTGGGGTGAAGCTAAAGTCGCACCCGTTGATGACATTAGACATCTGTTGGATAAGGCTGGCCACTTCTTTGCGGGTGTAGTGGCGGACCCTACGGACGATGGCCCCGGTATGGGTGCCCTGGCGGACGCCGTAATCGCCGCCTGGCTTCTGGTTGCATTGGTTGATGACCTGCCAAAGAATCTCGTGCTGTGGCACATCTTGGAAACTAGCTGTCACATATTGGGTCTTGTAGAAGTTGAGATAGCCTACGCACTCGACGGTCATTGTGATGGACGGGTCGTTAGTGGAGTAGTTGAAACGGTAGGCGTTGGCCCCGAGTATATACTGACCATCTCGCTTGACACGGACATCGAAACGCCCCACCTCAAAGAAACCGAATGGGTCGTTAGTGAAACCGAGCGTGGATAGTAGCGACTCGAACCTGTTTAGGTCGATGCTAAATGCGAGCGCATCGGCGCCGTTCAGGGTCTTAGACCATGAGAGCCCGTAGCAATACCTACGGATGTCCGTCACAGGCTCGTTATTTTTGTTCCAGAGTTCTATTTCGTAGCGTGCCATTATATGCTCAAGTACCCTTGCTTAAACTTGACCTCAGCATACCCCGTATCGCTCGTGGTAGCAGATGTGAGATACATCCTGTTCTCCCCCGGGGCCAGCACTGGGAACTCGGACTCTTCCGTCTTGAGATGATAAATATCAGCCCCGTTGAGTGTAATAGTGCGAGCCTGAGAGTCGATGACGATGGTGCCGTGTTCTTCGTCGTAGTCAGTTGGGTAGTCCACTTCGAGAGTCGGCAAAGCGCTCGGGGTGTCGGTGTAGATGTTGTTGGCGCCAACATAGAGAGTTGCATCACCGATTGCCTCTAGCCCCTCCAGAACTTCTTCGTTCGTGATTTCTGTCGTGGTTGGGGTTGCAAGGACGTAATAAACGGTGGTCGGGTTGCTTGCGAGCCATGTCTTGAAGTCTGCAAGGGATGTTATGCCTGATTGTGGGTAAAACAACGTTTCTGCCCGATATTGGAACACGATGCCGTAATTGTTCGTTGTCGATGATGTAAAATGCGATGACTGCACTCGGGTTGGGTGTCGTGCATCGTCTGTGAATACATATGAGCCGTCCAGTATCGTGTTCGCTCGGTAGAACCCTCCGCTCTGTTGCCATCCTGTCCACGTTTCGCTCCCATTTAGCACGACCTTCCCTGTCTGCTTTTCGAGCCACCACTTCCCGTTCTCCTTGTATATCCTGTCCTGATATGTGCCAATCTTGCAGAGTTCGATTGAACCCAAGTTTATCTCGTAGCTCTGCCCCTTGTACGGCTCGTATGCGCTTGCTTGGCTTCCGAGTTCAAGTTGCAATCTTTCTGTGACGTTGTACTGCGTGCTTGCGGTAAGCTCCCATACCCAAAAGCGGTAGCTAACTACATCTTTCTGAAGTGCTACGCTTGTGCTTGCGCTTGTTAGGTTCATCTGCGTGTTGGTGTTGTCGGCATGATTGAAACGTATCGTGTAGCTACGGTTGGTTTGTTTGGAGAGTGTATATGTCCCTGCGGGGATTGTATTGCTTATCGTTGGGGATAGGTTTGCCCATGTGGTCGTTGTTGTCCCTGCATATGTGAATGAGCCATCGGCATTTACGGTGGTTGTTATCCCCTGCGCTGTGAATGAATCGGTGAATAGTTTCAACAGATTTTTCCCTGTGACCATTACCGTCTGCCGTCCTGTGACGGTTTCGATTGGCTGTGGGTAGCTCGGGTTCGGTGCAGGGATTCCGCCAACGTAGGGTTCGTAGGCGGTGGCTTGGTTGCCGAGTTCGAGCTGTGTCCATGTTGGGGCTGAGCTGTTCTGAATTGCGAAGCGAATATACGCACAGTTGGCAGGTGTCGTGAATGTTATTGTATCGTTGGAGATGTTAGAGAGCTTTGTTTTGTTCGCATCGTAGAACACTATGCCATAATGGATTGGCTTGCCTGTGCTGTTCGAGAATGTATATTGTGTGTTCGGTCGGACTGGTTGGTATTCTATGATGCCGTAATAGCCATCCCACCATACTTGAGCACCGCTCCCATTGTAGGCGCATTTGCTACCCCACGGCGTTGATGAAACGTCAAACAGGTTCTTCCCCGTGTAGGTCGTTTGCTCGATGTTGCCGTCAACGCTCCAAAGGCGGAGTGGGGCTTCCTTATCGAGCTCGTTAGGGATAGCTATCCTTTCTCCAGACACCCCCGTCCAACCTGACCAGTTGATGGTGTAGCCAAGGTCGGCGATGATTTGCATCTGTTGGTTAGTCGTCATGTTGACCACGGTCGGCGAGTGGAGTGGGCCGTATAGCTTTATGATTGGGTAGACGGTCTCAGCGCCATTCTCTACGGCCGTAGCATCAGAGCTACCGCCAATGGCTAGTGGCAGGCCGAAGTTGATCTCGAAACCGCCAAGAGCTTGTTGAACTCGTAGGATAGCTTCCGTGCCACCAGAAGCGCCATCGTCGTAGATAAGTGGGTCGTCAGCTCTGAGCTGGATGAGAAAGTCCTGCTTATTAAGCACGCGTTGTAAAGCCATCTCGCATGAGATGGTTCTGACGCTGATGGTGTAGGCATTGCCAGCCTCGGTCGTGAAGCGGAGCGTTAGCTGCTCTTTGCGCCCTTGGCCGAGTAGAGATGCTAGCTTACGGCGCATAGCTTCGACCATGGCGATGTCCTTATTGGCGATGACGCCCCTAATGGCGATTAGCCTGGCGTCGTAGTTCTGGGCCGATGTCCAGCCGCCGTCGTAGCCGGCGTTGACCCCCGATGTGGTGCGAATCTCAGGCAGACCCGCTAGCCCCTCAAGCTCCGGCACTAAATAGATGCCATCGACGGCGGAGTTGAGCTCCATGCTTGTAGTTGAACTTTCGATTGAACATTGGATGTTGTTGTTCATGCTTTCTCCTAAATTGCTGTTGCGACTTCCCAGCCAAGTTTTCTAGATGCTTCCTTAACGTCAAGGTCATTAGCCACCTGGTTGAATGTATTGTTCTGGACGATTTGGGTAGGTTGGGTGGTTGGTTGATATTGGTAAGCTTGCATTGCGGGTGGCTGTGGCAATGTGGCGAGTGACTTGTCCATAGCCCCAATAGTGGACGCCATCGCTGAGCCAGCGGACGCCTCTATTTTGCCTACATAACTTTCGATGCCAACCTGTAGCCCCTCCATTAGATACCTACCAATTTCGGCCGTAGCCCTAGACGGCGAGCGTATCATCCCTTTCTTACGCATTGCTTCTAGAGCATTCGCTATACCATTCTTGGCGGCGTTGGCTACGTTCCCCGAAAGGCCGTTGATACCATTAACTAGACCGTTCACGAGTTGTGAGCCAAGATTAAGCCCGCCTTTCGACGCCGCGCTGGATAGCTTATTGAGAGCGTTAGATATTACTCCCGCTAAGCCCTTAGGCCCCTCTATAGCTTCGGTGGCCAATGGGGCATATTTAGTCACGCCAGTGGAGAAGTTCCCCACGAAGCGTTGGGCCCCATTCGCGCCGTACTTCTGCACCTCCTCGACGAATGTGGTGCCGTTCTTGGCGGCATTCTCGCGGATAGTGCGCCATACCTCATCTTCGCGGCCCAACTGCTGCGAGATGTAGTCAACGGCGCTCTTCATGTCCTCTTTAGAAGCCTCCACCAACTTGCCATTGGCATCCTTGTATTTGTATGTCTTCTTGGAAAGGTTATCTAGCTGTAATGCGACGGCGGCATAGTTCTTAGCTCTAAGATTGGCGGCGGCGGCTTCTGCATTCTGCACATTAAGTGTGGTGAAGTGGTTGTCGCGTTCTGCAGTCACAGCCTTCTGTTCTTCTTTTCTGGCGTCAGCTAGCTTCTTTACAGCTTCGGTGTGTCTCTCTGTAGCCTCCTGGAGTTCTATCTCTGCTATGCGATACGATGTTGACCCCTTCTTCCCCTCGGCGTTGAGTCGATTCAGCTCTTGCTGTGCGGCCGCAATCTCTTGCTTAGCGAGTAGCTCTTCCTTCTCGGCGGTGCGAGTACCGTTCTTGGCGGCGGCGACATCATCCAACAGAGTTTTCTCGAGCTGGCGAGAGCGGTTTATCGCATCGATAGAGTTCTTCTCCGAGATAAGCATCTCCTGGTGGCGCTTGGCTGCGTTGGCGGCTCTCGTCTCGGCATTCTCGACTGACTGTGTGAGTATTACAAAAGACCCGATAGTCACGGCTAAAGCACCGAGCACGATTCCAGCCATGCTAAGAGCGTTCGAGAACCCCATAACCCCAGCGCCAGCGGTTCTCATTGACGCTGTGAGTGTGGTCCCGGCTTTGGCAAACTGTTGCGAGCGAGCGGTAGCGGCGCCAAAAGCTTGGGCCAGCCCTCCTCCTACCCCAATCACACCTGCGAAAGTTTTAACAACGGCAATACCCTTAACTATCGTGCCAAGACCGCCGCCCAAGACCAGCATAAAGGCTTTGATAGTTGATGTGACAGCCGTGATTGCCTTAAGAGCCAAGAATGCCTTAAGTAGGCCAGCAAGCCACTTCCTAGCGTCCTCGGTTTTGGCTATCCAGACGATAACGTCCCTCACGACTCGAGCGACGTTCTTTACGGCCGGAATGACATCTTTCTTAATTGGTGGAACAATGTACTTGACGACAAAGTTGCCAACCTCCTTAAAGCTCGATGTGAACTTGTCGAGAGTGGTGTAGATGTCTCCAGTGCCGAATGCTTGGATGACCTGAGCCACGGCTTTCGTGATGCGGACTGGAACAAGGCGTAGAGCCGTTCCTATGGTGTGCGTGGCGTCGCCCACTTGGTCTTTGAACGAAACAATGCCCGCACCGCCCTTGTTGTCTAAGTCAATAAGCGCATTGCGGAACTCTTCCAGGCGCTCCTTGGCGTGAGCGTTCTTGTCCTCGCTAATCCACTCATAAAGATCCATGCCGTCCAGCTGGTCGACGGTTTTCTTGGCATCCTTAGCGAACTTTTGGAGCTCCTTGTTGTTGGTGCCCATATACTTGGCCATCTGCTTGAGCTGACCAGGCATAACCTCCATCATAATCTTCCAGTCCTGCATGGATGGGCGCCCACGAGAGATAACTTGGGTGAACTGCTCGAAAGCACGGTTGGCTTCCTGCTGCCCCTTACCGCCGGCCAATGCCGCATCATTAAAAGCGATGGCTAGGTTGGTAGCGTTGTACATGTCCTTGTTTAGGTTGCCGGTAGTGCTCGCTAAGCGTTGGGTATAGGTAACAATTTCATCGAGTGTGGTTGGTAGCCCCTCTATGCGTTGCGAGAGCTTGTCTAATGATGACTTCGACTCTTCCGCCTCGAAGCCAAGGTTCTTCATAATCTTTGGGAACGTATTCAGAGTGTCTACGCGAGATATGGCGTTGTCTAAAGAGTTAGTGATTGCCCCAATGGCTTTTGATGTGACGGCGGTCGTTATACCGGCCACAATACCGGCCGCCTCTCCCCATTTCCTAGTGAAGCTACTCGTGAATGCCGACCCCGCTTTACCTCCTACTCCCCCAAGCTGGTTAGTAATGGTGGACTGAATGCCCTTCATCTGTGGGGCGATTCGGATGTATGCGGTACCAAGATTGTTTGCTGTTGCCATTTTGCGGTGTTCTCCGTTCTACCAGATTGACCGCTCTGTGGCGTACTTTAATTAACTTTATCTTATCACACTAGGCACCTAGGCGCGTCATACGACCAGCGTCTAGTGCCAAGTTCAAAGCCTGATAGTCAAGGTGCTTTGCTTCTCCCCCATTCGGGGTAACTGCCCTCACCTCAGCGTAAACGCGCCTACCACCTCTCCTGTTGGGTAGCCCGATTGCGACTTCCGTGACCTCAAAGGTATTAGGGTGCGACCTCATCGATGCAGAAATAGTATCGGCCCTCTCGGCGATACGCTTAGCCGCCTTTCGGACTGCCGGCTCGGCCATGTCCTGGATGACCGTCATACCACCATCTCCACCAGTGTTTAATACGAACTTAACTTTCTTGCTCATTTGGCTTAACTGTAACACTTTGGCGTGGTCTAGACAGAATCGACTTTATGTCGTCCAGATCGTGCGACTCTAGCTCCTTCTCGTGCTTTGGCTTTAGCGACTCCATAAAATCCGGGAGCCATAGATCCGGGTAGTTCTTCGGGTGGCGCGAAGCCGCGTCTTCAGTCTGTTGCCATGAAAGGACCTCTAGCTGGTGCCAGATGCGGTTCAGCAACATCTCATTCCACCCCCATTCGTTTTCTTGGTGTATCTCTCTCCCCACACGCGAGTTACGCGGGAGTTGGGATGCGAGCCGGGCGGCGCGGCTAAAATCTACTTGCGCCACGTCCAGGTTGTAATACTGCTGAAAGTCGGCCTCTAGTTGGTCTGGGTAGAGCTTCCGGATTGCCCAGAAGCTTCTTCTTTTGGGTCGGTTATCTCGAGAATCTTGTTCACTGCCTCTATGACGATGCTCATCTTGAAGCGACCGTCCTTGCTAGTGAAGTGCTCTTCCATTTTCTTGTAAGCAGATTCGCCGATGCCTAGCTTCAGAACATCGCTGAACAGCTTAGGGTGCTCTTCGAGTCGCTCAGTCATATCGAAAAACTTCACATCATCGAAGTTATCCATGTCTACCGTCAGCTTGTAGCCCTGGACGTCTACGGTCTTGTTGTTTGCCATAAAATAGTCTCCGTTTATTGGAGACTATTTACCATTTGGAGCGGTAGATGTCAGATAGAAAAAGCCACCCTTGGCGAGAGTGGCTTTCACGGAGACTTGTAGATTAGGCCGAAGCTTGTACAGCGGCAATATACTCGATGTGATAATCGCCATTACTGTTCGGGCTGGCGCTGAACACTGCTGGGTAAGCAATGGCCGTAGTGTCATCGTAAGTGATGTCGCCACCGCGGTCCGCAATCTTTGCGCGTGGGATGACCACACGTTTGATGCGGCCACCAGTTAAGACTAGCTCGATAACTACGACGTGCTCTTCAAGAGCCTTACCGGTCGAGTGGACGGTAATAGCACCATTAGACTCAGTAACGTTAGCCGCGCCATAGATGACCTTTAGCGTGTCGACGTTGGTCTCGATGAAGTTGACCGTGTGGGTCTCAGCGTAGCTAGACTGCTCAGTTAGAACAGTGTCGCCACCCCAAGCTTGAATCTCTTCGGTGTCGGTTTCGATTGACTGGACGTAGCCATCCTCTGAGATGTAGCCCATGTTGACGAATGCGCTCGCCAGAGCGGTCTTGCCGTCAGTTGGTAAAGTTGTGCCAGCTGGAGCGATCCATACGCCACCAGTTGCTTTTGGTTTGCCGAATGAAACATTCGACGCATTATTTGCTGCCATTTAGTAGAACTCCCATTTGGAGTTTGTAGCCCAACAGTTCCCTGCTCGGTTATATGCCTATGATATGTCACATGGAGCCCGTTGTCAGAAATGCCGTAGAAAACGCTTAATTCGCTCTGTACGGGCTTTGAACAAAAAAGATGGGTGTGAACCCATCTTTCTGTTCCTGCTAGGTCTAGCCGTTATCCCCAAAGTCACCATTCCAGTAGAGCTGTGGGAGCCAGAAGATCCTGTTGCGTGTGTTGGCGCTGACCACTTCGTTGCCGGAGTTCCAGTTGTTACCGTATGGCGCGATGTAGATTTGGCCGTTCGAGCCCACATAGATTTGGACGGCAAAGAGATTGCCAGCGTCCATGTAGCCTGTGTTGGTCTTGTTGTAGCCAAGGGTGCCGAATGCACCGTAGCCAGCCTGGGCGATCATGTAGGCCGATGATGGGGCGCTGTTAAGCGTAAGGCCAGTCGAAAAGCCGTAGATGTTGTTAGCCCCTGGCACCGACACCTTCGAGAATGATGATGTGTTCAGGTTGATGGCCGATGTGGTGTTGTTGTCGAAATAGAACTGGCCATAGAACTTGAACAGGGTACCGGCAGAGTTTTGTGCGAGCGTAACGTAGGCTTGGCGGTTACCGTTGAACGTGAGCGTTCTGGACTGGATGTCGTTTAGGTTGAGTTGTGCCTGCAGGCTGGCAATCACCGAAGTAACACTGGCGATAGTGCGGCGGTCTGTGAATGTGGCCGATGTGAGCGACGTGGCGTTGGCCGGAACGGTCACATCCCAAAGCACCATGTAGGGGTTGCCCGCTCCGATAGCCGACTGGATCGTGGCCGCAGTTGGGGCAGATGGGGTGGCGGAAGCGGTGCCGTTGACCGATGTGAACTTCAAGATGCCATTAGTGTTGTCTATTACGCTCGTGGTCGGGGTGACGCTGCCATCGATATAGGCGACGATAGAGTCAATGCGCGCGGATGATGCGGCGGTGGCAATCGTGATGTTATTAGTGGCGTCGGAAGCGATGCGGCGTGCGAAGCCCGTGCCCGTAGAGATAAGGCCATTGCCAGCCGATAGGTTCACGACCATGCCCGTGCCAGCCGTTGCTACGAAGTCGGTAGCAGATGCTACACACGAGCCGTAAAGGGCGTTCTCGAATGCCGAATAGGCGGCGGCGGAATGCAGGCCACCTTCCATGTTGTAGACTTTATTCGCCATAGATGTTTCTCCTTGTATTAGGTGTTATAGATTTGGCCATCTGCCTCCCAGCAAGCCCAAGGTCTTTCAGCTCAGACTTCTTGAACCATAGGTCGCCAGATGGGTTCGTAAATCGGTAGTTCTCGCTGTACGGCCCAGCGGCTAGCGAGTAGTTATCCACGGGCGGCACGTCAGTAGGTGTCGCTAGGGCGCGCTTAACGGCCTCCATCGTGACCCACTTAACCACGTTGGCGTAGTCTGGGTAGTCTTCGACTTTCTGGTCTATGTCTACGCCAGACTCGGCGGCAATGACACGGAGCCTCGAGCTAGCAAGCGTGAGTAGGTCGTTGGCGCGGTCGGTCTCGCTGTCAAGTATGGGGCGCCAATAAAGCGATAGGTCATCGACGGTAGCGTAGTTATTTGGTGTTTCTTCCATGTTTCTCTCCTTCAACATGCTTAAACCACTTCTTGTAGTCGTCTATCTTCTCGTGGACGTATGAGTTGCCGCCATTCTTCGAGTAGATGTCGAACTCGTGCAGGATGTTCTGGTAGTTAGTTGGCAAGCCATCTTCGAGCACGGCTAGGTGGTCTTCCATTATCATCTGCAAGATGGAGTCCTTGGCGGCGTTCTTCTTGGCGGCTCGGGATTGGCAGACGGCCGTAATAGCGGTTGTTAGGGTTGGGAACCCTGCCGTGATAAGTGCGATTATGACTGCGTCACTCATTTGTCGTCTCGCTCCTCATAAAGTTAGATGGTCGTGCCATGGCGGTACTCCTAGACAGGGCCTCAGCCTCACGGATATTCATACCGAGCATGCGGTAGAGCGTGGTTGTACCAGCCAGCTCTGGCATAGCCTGGATGAGCTTGTAAACGGCGTCACCAGCTGAGCCAACGTCAATCTGGAATAGTGGCTTCCAAGTCGGGTCAATGGCGCGAAGCCTCTCGGGAATGGTGTTGTTCCCGTCTAGCACCATGCGCATAGAGATAGCAATCTCCTTGAACTCCCGGCCAAACTCCTGTTGGCTCTCTTGTGCCTCTAAGAGTAGGTCGTCAGACATAGCGGATAGGCTCTCGGCGGATGTAGGGTTGGCGGTCTCGTAGCCAAGGTTGCGGAGCGTGAGTGCGGTCTCGGCGCAGAAGTCGCGCGCCAAGTCTTTCTTCTGGTCGCTGAACTGGTTGATGCTCATTTGTGCGAGCTGGCCAATCTCAGGTTTCTCCCCATCTTCGTCTCTCGTGATGCCCCATATCTTCCCAATGGCGCTCTCTAGATCGGCATTGTCCATAGTGCCCTCGGCTAGACCATTGATGTAGCGCTGTGGGGCCGAGTAGAACTCAGCGGCAATTTCGTAACGAATCTTTAGGCGGCCAACTTCGTCTACGATACGGCGGACGGTGTTAGAGATGCGGCTCTTACCGAACGGACGATCTGCCGACTGGCGATGAGTGAGAGCGTGGAGCAATGGGCGGCCTGTTGGGTTTTCTATAACCCTAACTAACTGTTGGTTGATAAAGTAGGCAGTAAAGTCCTTAGCGAACAGGATATAGTCGGCTGGCACTAAGCCAACCTTGCTCCAATCGCGCCAAAAGCCCGTGTAGATATTGTCTTCGTATGGGTACCACCTAACTACCGCCAAGCCGGTGTCGAGTAGGCCGGTGCGTTGGTCGATTGTGCCGGTAGCTTCGGTAGCCGTGAATGGCAGTAGTTTTACCGAGCCGTCATCCGTTGGCATGGTGGCCACAAAAGAACACCCTGCAATAAGGGCATCTGTTTTGGCCTTGTTGAGTATAGCCGGCGCGCCGGTCTTATCGAACAGCTCATTGATACCGAAATCGTCATTGGCGAAACCATCGAAATTGATACGGTCGGCGATAGTATTGACGGCTCGACTAGCCCAACCCACACCCGGTTTCATATTCTTGAACTTCTTAGGCACAGATATGCCCAAGTCTACCACCCCCTGAGTGGCGTTGTAATACTCGTACTTCACTCCTGCAGACCATGCGAGTGTCTGGAGCTTATTCAGAAGTTTGGTAGCGACTTCATTGACTGCATTAGTAAATTCGTCTGGCATTTTGTTTCCCTCTGTTACCAGACTTGACCGCGCTGTTGCGTGCTTAACTTTGATTTGATTATAGCACTTCCACTAAAGTGACACCCTGGGCCTCCTGGGCGGCTTTGAGCTCGGCTAGGCGCTCGGAGCCTACCTCCCACTGGTCACCGGCATGGCGTGTCAGGTTGGCCTTGATGTCATAGAATGGCGAAACGCATTTGACGACCGCCTTCTTCTCGATGGTGATTACTTTGACGTCTTCGATTTTCTTAGCTTCTTTCTTAGCCATAATTCCTCCTTATCGCTTGTATTGTTTCCAGCCTTTACCTGTGAGCGTTCCGTTATGAGATTTCCACCCCGAAGTCTCGATGGAGCCTCTGCAATGGTCGTGCTGGGCGAAAACCTCCCATGTGGGCTCGACAAAGGTGCCAACATGGCGAGCGCACCATTCGCAACAGCCAGGTAGCTCGGTGCGGGTTGCTACCCTATACTTGCCACTCTGCCCGGCGGTCTCGAAAGCGTCGTACTGGGCTTTGTGTATCTGGTCTTGTAGCCATAGCTGGAGCTGGGCGATAACGTCTTCTCTGCCCCCGAGCGAGATAGAGTCGGATAGGTGCTTAGCCATGCCGTAGTAGTTGTCATTGATTCCAGGGCCTCTAGTGTACTCAATCTCCATGTCGTAGGCGTTCATAGCGTAGATAACCTCGTAAACCTCGGTGCCGGCCTCTCGGAGTAGTATCTCTAGGTTGAGCTGGCGCGTCTCGGGGTCGACCTCGGTGTTCAGAATGAGATCAACGGCCTCGAGCAGGTCTTTGTCGATAGTGTCTGCAAGCTTACCGTAGTTCATCGTAGCTCCAGTCGTTAGCTGTGCCCTTAATCTTGTCTAGAAGCTCTATAACGCGCTCTGAACGCTTCTGAGAGTAGGTTCTAGCGCGCACTGGGGCTTGGCGCGCAATAAGCACGTCAATCATCTTTGAAGCTTGCGCGTCGGTAGTGGCGTCTAAGATAGCATCCACACTCTTGGCGTTCTTCACGGTCTCCGAGTCTGGCGACACGATACCGTTGGAGTAGAGCATCTCTTTGAACTCTTTGAACTCCTTGAGTCTCTGTACGGATAAGTCTTTGATGTAGCTTCTCTGAGTGGGGGTTGCCATATACCACCTAGATACAATGTTTGAGCGAAAATGTCAGATAGAAAAAACCACCCCTTTCGGAGTGGTTCTCTCTAGTTAAGCTAGGCCGAAACCTGAGCTTTTTTGATGATGGCGAATGCATCGTCATCGAGAATCGCGAAGCCAAAGATAACTTCGGCGCGGATAGCGACCTCATTGGTGCGTTGCAAGTCGCCAGCGCCATCTGGATCACCGTATTCGATGAGATGGAGCGGAACGTTGCGAGCAATGCCCCATTTAAGAGCGGACCAGTCAGCCATGATACCGCCGACGCCAGTTGAGATAGCGTTCGGGAACTCAGCGGAACCAGAAACCGTGTTAGAAACAGCGGCTTGGATACCAGCGATGCGGTCGACATTGAAGCCAAGACCGAGTTCTGGGAATACGCGGTCACCGTTGCTCTTCTTGGTGCGAGCCAAGACACCAGCATAGACAGGATCGAGTGCGATACCAGTTGCGACATAACCAGAGCCTTGGAGTGCGGCGGCGGCGTTGTCGAGATCAACCTCTGGAGTTGCAGAAGTAGAGTTGATAACGTGACCGTTGCCACTCTTGGTGATGTAGTCGGTAACTGATGCCGCGACCTGGCCAGTAAGTGGGTTGATGCCGTGGATAGCTACTAAATCAACAGCGCGGCTGACACCGGTAGCAATGTTACCGGCGAGAGCTTCCATTAAGCGTAGACGATATTCTTCGTCAGCGTAACGAACTTCATCGCTGAAGCGGTAAGTGAGCTGAACCTTGTAGGTCTTGCTCGTCTTCTTGGCTGGGGTACCGTCCATGCTGGACTTGTTTGCAGCTTCGCCGACTAACTCAGCTTTTGGAGTGCCGGTAAAGGTAAAGAAATCGGTAGCGCCAACCATGATTTGTGGATCATCTGGAGTCAAGCTTCCGATGATGCCACCCTTGATGTTCTTCTTCCAGATGCCCGACGCGGTATGTTCCGCAAGGTCGAGAGCATTGGTCAAAAGTGGGTTTGCCATGATTAAAACTTCCTTGTGAGATTAATTGGTATTATTCGACCCAAATAGATTGTCAGCCAGTTTAGCTAAGTCAGATTTCTTAGCTTCGGGCTTCTCTGTTTTGTCGATGTCGATAGCCTTTGTGGTCATGTTGTGCGCCAGCTTCTCTGCTCGCGTTCGCATTTCCTCGGCTGTCTCGCCTGTGACAAAATCGGCTAGATCGTCTGAGAGTTTGAACTCATTGACGATACGGACTTTCTCGGTGGCCAGCTCTGCCGCCTTGACCTTGTCTTCCAGATTAGCTTTATCTGTTAACAGGCCGTTGATTTTGTCCTCGAAATCACGTTGTTTCGCTGAGAACTCCTCATTCTGTTTCTTGATTTCGTCGTAGTCGGCGTACTTGCGATTGACGCGGTCGACACGCTCCCGAACTGCTTGGTTGATGTCTTCCTGCGACAGGTCCGCTTCTACGAACTCGCCGTCTTCGTTTTTCTTATAGTATTGGGTCATTCCGCTATTTCTCCAGTTTGCGTTTATCTGTTAGCGCGAAAATAGCACACAAAAAACAGCCTGTCAGACGGCTGTTAGTTGTCTAGTCGCTAATAGCACGGCGGTGGAACACGTCGCAGTAGAGCTGGTAACGATGGTAGCCCTTCACGGTATCGTCTAGAGATATGTTCGAGTTAATCTCGGCTCTTGTGATGTCGTCATAGTCCTCGCGGAGTTGGCCGATATGGTCGGCGATGAAACTAGCTATCTCCGAGCAATCTGCGCGCGAATCTTTGTCGTAGACCTCGATAAGTATCTCGGCATTATCTCCTACCATAGCCACGCGGTCTCCGCCAGTGCGGCGGACAAGAGTGAACCGCTTCGGTAGAGTCTTCGGCACCTCTGAGCTGGCTGGGTACCCCGGCACTAACTCACGGAGCCATGCGATTACGATTGCTTCAACATTATTCATACATAGCCTCCGCTCTGAAGTAACGATTCCATGGTGTTGGGCAGTTCTCATTCATAAACTGGACGGATGATGAGTCGAGATGGAACGTCTTGCCGCCCCACTCCACGTCGGAGTTGCCAAGGTCGCCGGTAAAGGCCTTCGGCAGGTGGATGCGGACTTGGTCTTTGCCCTGTTCGAGCGCCTGTTGCTCGAAGCGGTTGGTGGGCTCGGTTATTGGGGCAATAAGGCAACCATCGACCACAATCTCCTCGGTAGACTCGATAGGGTTGCCGAAAGCGTCAACCTCGTCTCCTTGAACTGTCTTAGTAAAGGTTAACGTCAATGTCTTCATAAGGTCTCAATACCATGGTTTAGAGTTGGTGTCAGATTTAAGACGCGGCAGGTCACCTCGGTTGAACCGTTTAGAGAGAGAGTCTGGGTTGGCTCCCCAGTTGTAAATGTAGCTAGGTGTGTGCCAATCGTTGCGTGTGAACTGCTCAAGCCCTAAGCTCCTTAGCCAGACAATATCTTCTCCGACATTCATGTTCTCATCGAAACGCTTATTCCCGATAATTGACCGCCTAAATGCCCAAGCCCAGACCGCATAGTTGCCATAAAACTCATCTCTAAATGGGATAATTCCGTAAGAAGTAGTTAAGGCCGGGAATGTTGCGTATCCATAACCGTCCATGGCGTCGATGACGTTCTGGATATAAGAATCCGTTACATAATCGTCGGCATCAACAAAAGTGACGATCTCGCCTCTTGCCCCGTCCAGACCTACATTTCTACTGTGTGAAACGCCTTGATTTGGCTGGCATAGGTTCATAACCAAGTCAGCATACTCGTGCGCCTCGTAGCTGACCGGCAATGGTGGATATGGTGAGCAATCGTCAACTACGATAACCTGCGTCTTAATCTTAGCCCGTTCTGCCTGGACGCCAAGAAAAATAATAAGGTCTCTGGCATTCTCGCGAACGGAGTTGCTATTGGCGTAACACGGAATGATAATCGATAATTTATAGTCGTCCATCTAATACTTCCTCCCATAATGGGCTTATTTCTTCTTCTCTCGGCTTTGGCTTGAGCTTCTTAAAGAACGGCTCGATGTCATCGCCGTCATGGTAGATGTAGCCATTCTTGCCGTTCTGGATTAGCTTCCTTAGCTCTGGGATGTCTGACACGATACATGGAACCCCAAGCTGTAGCGCCTCACGGACGGAGTAGCAATAAGACTCGTTGTAGCTAAGCTGGATCAGGTAGTCTGCCGCTCTAAGTAGCTCCTGAGCATATGGCGTGGGCTGGACGGTAATGACGCGTGGGTTGTCTCTAAGATAGAGCTGGTCGGAGTCCTCGCCCTGCTCAATGGATGAGCATAAGAATAGAACGTAGTCCTTGTTGGCCTCGTCGAAACGACGGAGTAGGGCCACTAACTTATCTACTCCCTTCTCTGGCGTGGCTCGCGTCAAACTCATAAAGACAATCGGCCTAGAATCGCGTTTAGATAGGATATTCGGTACTACTATCGAGTCGAGCTGAAAAGCGCGTTGTAGGCCCTTCTGTGCGGTCTCAGACACACTTAAAATGGCGCTTGTCCGTGGGTTCGGTTCCCACACGAAATTGCGCCATTGCGGCATCTGCTTTAAGGCATAGAAATCGGCGTGGATCTGCTGGTAAATCTTGCGAGCGTGAACACGATCCATGATGGCCGGAGCGGAGTCGTAGTTCGTAAAGATACATACATCAGCCTCATAAGTACGCTTACCATCATCGATAATAACATCGTGGTACTTTCCAAGAGCCATAATCTGGTCGGTATCGCCAGAGCCAAATACAAACACGATGTTACGGTCTTGGAATGCCTTGGCGATGGCCATATTAGCCGTCTCGATGCCGCCAATCTTGTAACAATATTTCTGGTGGATCATGATACGGTTCCCTTTGCGCTCTGGGTGCTTAACCCCAGCGAACTCGCCTAGGCGTAGCCTGACGATATTACGGACGCGCTCGTAGTCGTCCGTCTCGAATAGAGAGCCGACCTTTACGGCGTTGCTCGTCTCACGGTCCGTGAACTCATGCAGGACACGGATAAGATAGCCCATTAGAACTCCACCGTTTCTTTAACATGACCGCCAAGGTAATCGTCGATGATCTGCTTGGCCTGGTCGAAACCCACGGCGAAGCACGCCATGTAGCCACGTCTCTCTAGCTCCGCCAGCAGGGCATGCTGTTCCCGAATATGCTGGTCGGCCACTAGCGTGCCGTCCCTCTTCAGTATGCGAGTGCCTTCTCGCTTCAACTCCAGGAATAAGCCCGAATACATGTTATACGAGCCATCGTCCTGCCTCACCTTGCTGATAACTGTTTCTGCGACAAAAAGGTCTGGCCAAGCCCTCCGGCCGCCATTCTGGCGCTTCTGTTTGGCGGCTTGCCCCGGAGTGAGCTTGATGCCAGAGCCGTAATCGGAATGAAATAGGACGCTCGGATATTGGAGCCTCAGATAGTCGGCTACGTGACACTGGAGTGTGGACTCTTTCATTCTTCCTCCTCTAGCAAATCCCCATTCTCGTGGATGTTGCCGATGACTTCCATATCGGAAGTATAAAGACCCATAAAAGTAGAGCCACAATTTCCCCACTCATAAGCAAAGCTTGCTAACCGTTCGTTATATAAAACTTTGCCAATATGCCCCTCTCCGTCATCCAATATATCCCCCTCGTATATCTCTTCACCATTCTTGTCTTTGAGACCTGTATCGAACTCAAGAACTAGGTCTGTGTTCTCATGGTGCGGAACTCCATCGCCATCTTCAAACATCGCATAAAGTGAGCCATCTCCATATAGTTCGGCATCGAACGCATACCTTTTCCAGAAGTCACTCCAAACTCTAAAGCCTTTCATTCCTCCTCTCCACAGAGTTCGTCGATGGTGTATCTTTTACCATCTTCCAGACCTTCAAGCGCTCCGAGTTCGTTGAATTGAATGGTTGTATCAATCCATGTGAGCTTATGTTCTGATGAGTTGAACTTCATATCATTATCGTAGTAATGCCCAGAGTTGATGTTATTCGCTTCAGCCCACGCTCTGACTGCCTTGCGGACTTTCTCGTCCTTGATAAGTGGCTCGACTGGCTCAGAATCTGGCTCATAGTCCATAGTATCTATAATCCCATCAGCCTGAGCAATGGGAACATACCTATGGTTGTCTTCATCGAATGTGAATAATCCTTTGTATTTGCTCATTCTTCCTCCATCGGTATCTTCAATTCTTCAATGGCTTGATTGATGTACTCCCAGTCGAAGCTCGTTTGGTACGACTCCATTAGGTACTTGTGCATCTCGGCGAGAGCATAGTTATACCCTTTGATGAAGTCGTGAGACTTCTTAACTTCAATCTTCGCCATCTTCTTCATCCTCGCTCAGGTCGAGATTGTTTGCCAAGAACTCGCAGATGTCGTATGCGAGCGTCAGCCCTTTCTCCTTCTTCCACGCTCGAACCATCGCCTTGAGTTCGTTGAGTTTCATTTGTTTAGTGGTCATTTGCCCTCCTTTTTATAAATTCCATCATTTGCTTTCCAGGCGTCGAAGCCTGTCTTGTCGGTTGGTATGTTCTTAATCCTTCTAAGAAATAGGTCAATGCGCCGTCTAGCTTCGGACTTCGGTCTCTCCAGTGGCGCGATCTCCTGGTCGACGTACTCGTCGTAATCGCGCCAGTCGCGAATAAACTCTTTGATAGACGTGTAGTGGTGGTAGTGCTCGATGCCCTTAAACCTAAGGTCAAAGATTGCCTCATCCGTCTCGTCCCTACGGATGATGCTACCTACGTTGTTGACCGTGCTTCCCTTCACGGCGCACCTCCTTTCTTGTTCGTGTCTCTATTGGGAGCCGGGGGTGGGATTTGCACCCACTGAAATTCCTGCGTCCAGGCGTTGATACTTATTTTGACTTCTCCCGGCGTCTGAACACTGTTCAGGAAGGTCTCTCAGCCTCCCTGAGCGTGTTCTATGCGTGAATAGGCGACTCTTGCGGGAGAACGCCCCCGCTCGAGTCAACACCCGCCTAGCAATTTAAGATGGACTCAAATATTAAATTATTTGGTCTAATCGGCGGGGTCAGTTCTGGTAATGTGCAAGAAAAGAAGGTCAATCCTTCTGCACAAGTAGTGCGCTTTAACATTAACGAAAGAAAAAGCATGGAAAAAAGATTTGAAGTTATCATGATGAAAATGAGTTACTAGATCCTAATGTCCTACCAGAACTACTATTTGTGATGTTCAGCAGTGACTCTTTAACGACTGTGTGCCTAGAAGTCGCTTATCCATTAGCCCTCTATAGACGGGTCTCCCATCGATTCCTGTGCCTTCTTGTTCAACTCAATCGCCTCGCCGACTGTGAGTTGCCCCCACCGTTTCTCAAAATCACTCATACTTAGTTCTCCCTACCATGCAGCCCATAGCGGCTGCTTCTTTCTTGCCCTGGTGCTCCTCATAGGCCAGATCATCGAACTCCCCATCGTTCTTGGATGGCTTCTTCCGCTCTCTAAGCTTCTTGATGAGCGCCACGGCGTTTAATGTTTTCACTTCGACCCCCATGTGTAGACAACCTTGCCCTTGTTTGATAGCGACAGGCTGTTAATGTTGCCCTTGTCGTCATAGCCGATAGCGGTCACCTTTGGTGCGAACCCCTTGATGCGAGTCTTGCCTTTCGAGTCCTTGTAGAACGAAGCGCCGGTGGACTCTATCTTGGCCTTATCAATTAGTACGTCTGGGGCGGTATAAAGCTCACGGCCGATGCCCCAGTTGAAACAGGCACGCTTGAATGAGTCAGACGCTTGGCCTTTCTCGGCTTCGGTGTAGGACTCGGTGCCGACATCTTGCTTTGACACCCATGCCCCCTTAGCCTCATCCCACACGCTGACCGTACAGTAAAGATTGCCATCAATCTCTTGGTGCGAACGTTGCCAGTTAAGTGGCCCGAATGTCTCGTCTAGGATGCGCTGGTCGACGCGAGCATCCTTGTAAAGCAGTAGCGACACCCCGGACCAATTCTTCGTCTCAATAATCTGCGCGATGCGAGCGTCAATCTCGTCGGCATTTAGTCTGCGAATATCCTTCATTTCTTGCTCCTCTTCTGCTTCCTTAAGATGGCCTTAGCGTCCTTGATAAGTTGCTCGGAGTTATTCACAAATACCTCATACTCGACTAGCATCTCCTCGAATATCTCAAGTAACGCTTTCTGCTCATCTTTAGGCATTTGAACTCATCTCCCCACGGTAGTAGTTAGCTTTGCGAGCGTGGCGGATGGAACGCATAAACTTGTGAAAGTTGACCTTGTCCATCTCTACTAGCTGTTCAGTAATCCAATCAAGCTCCCCCTGGCGAGTCTCGAACTCCTCTTGCTCGTCAGACTCCTCGGCAGCCTCAAGCTCCGCCAATTCTTTGTTGAGTTTCTCTTCGTCTTTCTTAGTCATCCCACTCGTCCTCGTGTTTATCTTTAGCTGGTCCACGGCGGCTGATAGTGCCGCCAATGTGGCCGGCGCGCTTAGCTAGTTCTGGATTGGCAAAGAATCCACCAGTGTGGCCATTCATGCCACCTTGGCGACCAATCCTCGAATAGAAATCTGTCCCGTGCCTTAGTTTGTTTGTAGCCGCAGCCTTCTTGCCGCCAGCTTTGTTCCCTGCCATAGATACCTCCTTCTAATGGCTTAAAGTTTGTAGTTTCGATAGCTACTTATCCCCGGCCTCGTTAATCGTTGAGCGCCAGCGTGATGTTTTCGCTATGGAGCCTAGAGCCGTACAGTTCCAAACCCCAATGACGAAAAAATCGCTACCCATTAAGGTAGCGATTCTCACGATCCACTCGTTTTACGACATTAGGTCTAGACTTGACAACATCAAGTATACATTGTGCGACATTAAGAATAATTTCTAAAAACGATTGTGGATACGTCCGCTACCTCCTGCGGTTGTTCCATGTTTCTGTGTTAATGTTCGTATGCTCTAATACTAGCAAACTATTCCGCTTTTGTCAATCTTCTGGCACCCCAGTTGATTTGAATAAACCTGACTTTCTTCGGCCGTCTAGCCTCAGCTTCGGCCTCGAACCTGGCGCGGAGTTCCTCCATCTCTGGAGTGTTCTGTCTGATTAGTAGGGAAGCACCGATAAACACATACCCCCTCGGATCACTGTGGGGAAGTAGGGATAAAGCTTTCACTAATTCCCTGCTCATCTCCACATGACGCTTGTACTGCGTCGTGATGACATTGCCGCTGATTTGGCTCCACCTGAGCTGGGCAATCTGTCGCTCAGAGAGCCGCGTTTCCTTTTGTATCGACCTGAATACTAGGTCGCGTAGCACCTCGTAGTAGGTACTATCCATTCAATCCTTTCCACCTCCTTAGTTGATAGAGTCACCTAAAAAAGCTTCTTGCTCTGGGGTGGCATGGTTGGCCATTGGCTCCGGCACCCACGTCTTAGTATCCTCATCCCAGCACTCGTATCTTACCATCTTGATGGCGCAAAGTCCATCTCCTAACACCTTACAGCGCGCGTGCTTGCGGTCGTGGGGCTGTACCATCCAGTACCACTTAACGCCCACGTCGCCCATTATCGGCCGTCTCATAGCGACTCCTTTCTGGTGTCGACAATCACCTCGTAGGGCTTGATAGAGCGAATCTGGTTGATAGCTATCAGCTCACCATCGTGAAGCTTCACGAACCGCGCACTGGTATCCTTAGTGACACCGCCCGAGATGACGGAATACTCCTTGAACGTGAGCTCTCGGCTCGAGCCGTCTGCGAGCGCCAGGCGGTACCGTTTGACACGGTGCAGGGTGTCTGACACCTTTTCCACATAAAGAGAGCCAGTAGGGGTTATCTGAACGCTACCAGCCTTTATCAAACCTAATTCTTCCATTAAAAGTCCTCCACTGAGATTACTGCACTGCTATGAGCTTTCCCCTTGGCCCAAACTAGCAGCTGATTTAGTTTAGCTTGTAGATCACAAAAGTCAGCCACCCTTGGGGCGTACCTGTCGGTCTGAGCTTTCTCGACCACCCGGATGAGCTTCTCTACCCCATCGACCCCGTACTTCCCTATAAGGTTGTTGCACGCATAACGGTTCTTGGTTCGATTACTTGTAATGGGTAGACCAGTTGTCTGCTCCCAAGTCTCAAATAGTTGGTTTATCTCAGCCTTACCGTACGTCTCTGGCGATACTTCGCCAATGGATACGTTAGTATCCATTAAAGATTTATTTAATTCATTATTATTCTTATTATATAGGACATTGGTGTCTATATGGTTTTGCACTGAAATGTCTATATGGTGACGGCTCAGAATGTCCTCTTGGCTGAGCGCTTTGAGATCGTCGGCGGCTTTCTTTGACAGACAGATATAGCGCACCTTCTTGACCGTTCCGTCCTGCCACCTGAACGTCTTAGTTGTAGTGAAGCAGTACCCCTTATCGCATAGAATCTTTACCCACCTAGTGACCGTCCGTTCGGTAGCCCCGAGTAGATCGGCGAAGTAGGCGTTGGTAGCCCAACAGTAGCCCTGTAGGCGGCACAAAGAAGTGACTTCGACAAAAAGTAGCTTCGCATTGGCTGGGAGCTCTTTGTCATACCGAACTTCCGCCGGCAAAATCCCATAATATCCCGCATCTCCGCTTGACACGTTTTACCTCCAGTTAAAGTTGACTGGGGTTCGAGAATAGAAAAACCTCATGCGCTGTGCACATGGGGTCTTTCCTGAGCTGTACGGCTCTAATAACTAGAGTCTAGCACGGATGGCCATTTCTGACAACCCTGCCCCATCATGGTATAAGAAAGCCAGAGCCGCCAGCCACGTTAACCTCACACTAGCTGGCCTTACCTCATGGCTCCCGGAACTCACAACACCGATAGACAAGGTTGTTTTCATTCCCTTAGTTGTGTCCTTTCAAAACCTGAAAGCCACCCGCAGATCATCCCGGGGTGGTTTTTTGGTGGCCAAGTAAATAAACATGTAACAGATAGATAGCACTTTGAACGGGTCTAGAACGCTCTGTGTTGAGTTTTAGTGTCGAGATGATAAGTTAACCGTCTTTGAGCCAAAAAGCCCTCAGAAAGCCAAATAATGGGCAAATACGGCATATTTTGAGCCATGCTCCAACTGCCATTGGCAAAATCAAGTCCAAAACGTCCCCGCACTTTTGGGCAGTCACACGGCGGTAGCGCGGCCGGCGGCGCGACGGCGACCACCCCCCCCCAGGCAGGTAACATAATTGACTTGCCGTCAATTGGTGCTCTGATATGATAGGGGCCAAACCGAACAAAAACCGAACGAACAGAAACCGAACTTGCCCAGGCCACCAGGAACCACCACCCGGACGACAGGACGGCCAAAGAACCGAAACGCGCCCAAAAAGCCAATGTCGCACATGATTGCCCCCACCGCGGACGAAACCCGGAAGCGCCAACCAGGAACCCGGACGGCCCACGCGACCAGGAACCCACGGAACCTGGACGGAAGCCGAACCGCGGAACGGCCCGAACGGCCGGCCACGACGAAACCAGGCCGACAAGGAACCGCACGATCCAACGAACCAAAGCGCGCCACCTATTGGACAAGACCGCAAGTTAGTGCCACAACATCGACACGCAAGCCACGCCACGAACGGGCGGAAAGTCAACCGAACACAAACCGAACTGGACAAAGACAGGAAAGGTGCTCTAACTGATGACCGAAGCCGCGACACCTTGTGGACAAAAGCGCAAGTATCTGCTCCGCCCTGCGACGGAACCAGGAACCGCCGGAACCACGACCGGAAGCGCCCGGAAGCGGACGTTCGGAACGGGCCGAAACGGAAGCGCCCCAAACTGGCCGAAACAGGCCCAAAAGGCCATTTTCGGAACCCACGAACCTACACCCAAAAAAAGGCCAAAAAACGAACGTCGCACATGATTGGGGCCGCGACAGGGGCCAACAGGGGTCCGCCCAGAGTTTTCCACATTTCCACAGGGCGACACAAAAAAAGCCAAAAAAAGCCAAAAAAAGTATAGATAAAAAAGACGAAGTGTGAGATACTCATAATAGGAAAGGGCCAAAAGGAACCCCGACCGGAACCATAACAGAAAGGACACAACCATGAACGACACAACCAAAAACGCGATCGAAACCGCCGCCTACGGCGCAAGGGTCAACGCCAACCACGCAAGCACCCTGGCCGCAAGCGCCAAGAAACACGCGGAAGCCGACCAACCATGGACCGCCCAAAGCAACCTCGACGAAGCGGAAAAATACCAAGCCATCGCCGAAGCCTACGCGACGGTCGCCGGCGACGAAGCCACAAGGCTCCAGACGATCGGAACGAGAAGCATCCTCCGCGCGGCCCAGGAAGCAACCAAGGCCGCAAAGGAACGCTACCTCGAAAAGCAAAAGACGGAAGCCATCCACGACCTCCTCAAGGAAATAACCAAGAACATGGGATAGCAAGGCCAACCCGGGCCGGCCAAAAGGCCCGGAACCATAACGCCGGAACGCCCGAAAGGACAGGACGGCGACCACAACACAACACAACCAAAAAGAAAGGACAGGAACCATGCCAAAAGAACTCATCTACACCGACGCCGACGGCCAACGCCACTGGCGGATCACAAGCCAACGCGGCGCGACACTCCGATACGAAACAGACAACGCGCGCCAGGAACGCTTCAACCGCGCCATCAAGATAGCCGCCGCCGCCACGATCACCGCCCTGGTCGCCCACGCGATAGCCACCGGCCAACCAATCAACGACCCGTGCGACGGGCTCCACGGCCAAAGCAGGGCCACCTGCGTAAACGCGCAAGCATAACACAACACAACGAAAGAAAGGAACACAACCATGAACAAAGCCAAAGAACACGAAGCCAAATACGCGGAATGCCAAAGCAAAGCCGCGGAAGCCGCCAGAAAGGCCGCGCGAGCCGAGCTCGCCGCCGACCAGGCCAAAAGCGCATGGCTCCAGGCCAAGATGCACGCGGAAGCGCTCCGCGCCGAAGCCGACCGCCTAAGCGAAAGGGCCGACGCGGAATGGTACCGCGCCGAAGGCGCACGCGAAGCTGCCGAAGCATAACGACACCAGGCCACGGCCGGCGGCCAAAAGCCGGCCACCACAACCGCGACCAGGCCCAAAGCCCAGGAAGCGGAACCAAGAAACAACCAACGAAAGGACAAGAAATGACACAACCAACCAAAGAACAGATCCGCGCCGACAAGGCCGCCAACATGTACTCCGCCGAAGCCGAGTACCTCAGAGAGAAAGCTGCGTACGCGAGAGAGATCGGCGACACGAAAGCCGAAATGGAAGCCAAGTACCAAGCCGAGCTCGCCGAAAGGACGGCCGAAATGAAACGCGACGAAGCCGACCAGGAACGCGAAGCCGCGGAACGCAAGCGCGACCAGGAAGCGCTGACCGAAGCGCTCCGGGCCAAGGTCCGCGAGTACATGCTGATAGCCGACATCCCAAGCGTAGCCATGGACATCCCGGCCGACACCACATTCGCCGACCTGGCCGAAGCCACGGCCAAGGAAGCCGGCAAGCGCGAGATTAGCTACTACGAAGCCGCCGAATGGGTCGCCGACGAATTCGACGAGAGATACCTCGGCGACAGCGACGCACGAAGCACCATCGAAAGGGCCATCAAGACCCTCCTCGAAAGGGCTGACAGGCTCCAAGACGGCCCCCTCACCAACTACATCGGAGCGTAAGCACAGGAACCCGGAAGCGCCGGCCGGAAGCAGAAACCGGCGCACCACGACGGCGGAAGCCCAGGACAGGACGGAAGCCGAACCATAAGCACAACACAAGAAAGGACAAAAGAAATGAGCTACAAAAAAGAAGCCACCACCAACCATTGGAACCTCCGCGCCGACGAAGCCGCCGACGAAGCCAGAAAGAACCGCCAGCCGGACAGCACCACGGAACGCTGGACGA
>Ga0326513_10000539_pt1 | contig 32195 bp, 28 predicted proteins | sample 2_2465_0518_D_FD_203654 | JGI IMG/M metagenome (GOLD analysis project Ga0326513, IMG submission 203654) | Bovine rumen microbial communities from UC Davis, California, United States - 2_2465_0518 | ecosystem: Host-associated > Mammals > Digestive system > Stomach > Rumen | place: USA...
CCATACTGACAGCTATACAAACAGCTCTGGAGAAGTAAAAGAAATCAATTCTGCGATCTTCTCCCGTGATGATCTCAAGATCAAAGGCAAGGGCACTCTGATCGTAAACGGCAATTATCAGGATGGTCTTGTATCCAAGAATGATCTGAAACTCTGGAACGGTGATATTCAGGTCAATGCGAAAGATGACGGCATCAAGGGCGGAAATTCTGTCAGAATCGGCGATCCGTCTGATCTGATTGCCAACGGCGGAACTGGTGATTATTCCAATCTGAATATCACAGTCAAGACCGAGGGCGGCGATGGTATCAAGTCTACTGAAACTGATACAGGCAAGGGCTATGTAACAATCAACGGCGGTACTGTGAATATTAATTCCTATGCTGATGGCATTCAGGCTGAACAGGAATTCACTATGAACGGCGGCGATGTGACAATTTATACTTATCAGGGCAGTGCATACGGCGGAACTTCTTCCGATACAGGCTCTACAGACCCGTGGAGCGGCGGCTTCGGCGGCGGCGGAATGGGTCAGGATGGCAATTCCAACAAGACTGATATTTCTGCAAAGGGTATCAAATCCATAGGCCTCTATGATGAAGCCGGAACAACATGGCAGTCCGGCGGTAATCTGACGATCAACGGCGGTACACTGGTAATTGATTCTTCTGATGATGCTCTGCACTGCGGCGGCGATATGAGTGTAGTAGGCGGTATTCTGACTCTGTCTTCTGCTGATGACGGTATGCATTCTGATCATACTCTTGATATTGGTCAGGGCAGTGCTGATACATTCGATGATGTTCAGATTTATATCCCGAAATGCTACGAGGGCGTAGAGGGCGTGACAATCAATCAGAACAGCGGTACAGTTTATATCATCTCCGGCGATGACGGTTACAATGCGGCCGGCGGTGCAGACAATTCCGGTTCAGGCAATACGAATCCTTGGGGTCAAGGCGGAATGGGCATGAGTTCTTCCACTGGTACAATGAATCTGAAAGGCGGTTTAGTAGTAGTCAATTCTGCAAACGGCGATCACGATGCATTCGACTCTAACGGCGATATTAATATTACAGGCGGTTATTACTGCGCAAACGGTCAGGAGCCTCTTGACTGCGGCGATAATGGCAATACGATTAATTATAACGGCGGTAATGTGATCACCATGACAGGCGGAAATACCAGTCTGACAACCAGATACAGCTTTACAGACAATTCCGGCAATGTGATCGTATCATTCATGTCAGCAAGCGGCGGCGGTGCGAAGAGCACAAACACAGCTTCTGCACAGTCCGGCGGTACAGTCTCCGGCGGAACGACTGTAGTAGAACAGGCTGGTGACAAGGCAGTCACAGTCGGCGGAACATTATCCGGCGGAACAGCACTGGGTCAGGCATCTGAAAGCCAAGGCCCTGGACAGGGCGGCCCTGGACAGAGATGGTAATCTCTGAAAATCATATCAGCTTCTGAGTAATTCCTTAATTCCTTTTATTATAGCAAGAGCCACAGTGTGTATGACATACTGTGGTTTTTGTATTAAAAAAAATCAGCTCTGAAATTCAGAGCTGATCGGATTACTGCATTGACATCCGGCCTGAAATATGCTATCATAACATAAAAACGGAGAAATCTGCATTATGATAAAAAGAATTCGGAAGCTGATTATTTACGGCGGAATTATTTTATTTTTTCTGATTATTTTTACAGTCTGGACTGACCGGACAGGCATCGGCATTCCCTGCCCTGTCCGGAATCTGACACATCTGAACTGCTGTGGATGCGGAAATACCAGAGCTGTTCTTGCATGTCTGCATCTGGAATTCAGAAAAGCTCTGGAATATAATTATTTATTCCCTGCTGAATTTTTCTATCTTATCTGGACGGTTCTGAAAACCTGTATTAATTATATCAGAACCGGAGAACAGCACATCTCCGTACCGCCCAGACAGATCAATATTTTATTTGCAGTCGGCATGATGCTCTGGATGATCATCAGAAATATCCTGCATATCTGAAATTCATGAAATTTCCTTTCGTTTCTGGAGTTCATAAATAAATCTGACAGCGATCTGTTCAGGAACGAATTTAGAAGCGATCACACCTAATTTCATACCCAGAGTCGGAATGATAATCCCCTTGCCCTCGAAAGAACCGTCAATGCCGCAGACAGCCGCATATTTCGGAGTAATCGGCTTTGCAGAGAATGTCACACCTGCCCTGTTATTGAAATTCGTATCGACAGGCCCTGGACATAGTACACCGATCTGAACATGAGAGCCATTTCTCCGGAGTTCCTCACGAATCGCAGTCGTCAGCCGGACAACATAATTTTTCGATGCATAATAGCTCGATAATAACGGCCCTGCTAAAAATCCCGCACTCGATGCGACATTCAGGATAATCCCCCTGTCACGCTTGACAAAATCTTTCAAGAATAATTTCGTTAAGATATGCACGGCTCTGATATTGACGTTAATCAATTCTAATTCTGTATTAAGATCCGTTTCTGTGAATTCTCCGAACACGCCGAAACCGGCATTATTAATCAGAAAGCTGATCTGCAAATCCTGACAGAACTGATATAATTTCTCCGGTGCATCAGATTCAGACAAATCCAGAGCGATATATTTTGTATTGCTTCCGAATTTTTCTGCCATGCATTTGAGAATCTTCTCATTTCTGCCGGATAAGACCAGTTCCCAGCCGAGTTTATGCAGATACAGAGCCATCTGCATTCCGATTCCTGAGGTTGCTCCTGTGATAAGTGCATAGTTCATAACTATCAACCGCCTTTTATTAATATCAATTCTGTTCTATTATAACATATTTTCCAAACAAATGCAAGTCTATTCTGAAAATTATGTGAAATTCAGAAAAAAATCTGCAAAAGCTATGGACTTCTGAGCGATTCTGTAGTATAATAAAAAAAGACTGAAATTTTATCGGAGGTTATGAAAACATGTCAGTTTTAAAACGAATCACAGCCGGTCTGACAGCTCTGAGCCTGATCGCTGTCTGCACAGGATGCAAAAACACTACTACAGCAATGACGATCGGAGATTATACTGTTCCGGCAGGTGTCTATTTATATTATTTAAGCTCTGCCTATAACAATGCGCTTTCACAGCTTTCAGAAGAAAATCCTGATCTGGATACAGAAGATATTAAAGCCGTAAAAGCCTCTGTTCTGGACGGAAAGGACATCCGTACATGGTGCGAGGACAAAGCCGTTGAATTCTGTACGGATTTTGTCGCAACAGAAAAGAAATTCGATGAACTCGGCCTGTCACTGAGCGAGGAAAGTCAGGCTAATATTGATACCATGCTGGCATACTACTGGCCGAATTACGAAGAAACTATGACGGCTGACGGCATCAGCGAGGAATCTTTCAAGAAAGTCATGATTTCAAGCTATAAAAGCGAGGAGATTTTTAAATATTATTATTCTGTCGGCGGTGCAGAGGGCGTTACAGATGATGATCTGAGAGAATATTATATTGATCATAATATCCGTGCTCAGTATGTTGTTTTCGATCTGCATGACAGCGAGGGCAATTTACTGAAATCCGAAGGCAAGGCAGAAATTAAAAAGCTGGTTGATGAATATCAGAAGCGTGCGGAATCGGCATACAACTCCGGCGGAGCAGAGGCCGTTATGACCGAAATGGATATGATTCAGGCTGAATATGCCGCTTATAAAGAATCCATGGCTGTTGAGGAATCTCTCGCCGCCGAGGAAGCCGCCGCCGCTGAATCTGAAAGCACTGTGGAAGAGTCTGCCGCTTCCTACGATGCGCCGAAAATTCTGACTGCTGAGGAAGTTTCTTCTGATGCCGAGGCAGAAACAGAAGATACTACCGAGCCGGAAACTTCTGCCGAAGAAAATCCTGATGCTGAATCTGAATCGGAGTCTGAATCTTCTGCCGAAGAAGAAAATCCTGATACTGAATCTGAATCGGAGTCTGAATCTTCTGACGAAGAAAATACAGACGAAACTTCTGACTCTGATACTGATACTGATGATGCTCTCACGGAAAATGCGCCCGCCGAGGAAGAATCTGTTCCCTATGCGAATGAAACGATTATCAGCATTATCAATAAAGATGATTATGATAACGAAGAAGATATTTATTATACTCCTGATGAAGCTGTCTATAATCAGCTGATCGCCATCACCGAAGCCGATTACGGAAAAGTTTATCTTGTCGAAGAAGATGAAAGTTATTATCTTGTCACCCGTTATGATATTACCCAGCGTATGACAGAAGATGACCTCTGGACAGAATCTGCTTCTGAAAATGTGGCGTATACAAAATATCAGGAAGATTATGAAGCCAAAATGGATGAATGGTCATCGGCTCTGACCGTGACGAGAAATTCTCCTGCTTTCAGGCGTTACGATCCGTATGAATATCATTTTTAATTTCTGAATTAATAAAATAACCGGTCGGATAGAAATCCGGCCGGTTTTGTATTATGGAAATATCAGAGAAGCAGTCTCTGTGATTTCAGCAGAAGCTGTAGTAGTTGTAGTTGTAGTAGTAGTCTGTGTATCGCTTGTGAGATCAGTTTCGCCGAAGAGAGCCTGCCATTCTTCCGGAGTCAGGAAGCCATCCGGAATTGTCGAGGTTGTTGTTTCAGTGAAAACAGGATTTGTTGTAGTAACAATCATTTCTGTTTCCATCTCTATTGCAGATTCCGGAGAGAGTTCTGTTTCGATACATTCCGTTTCGGAATATATTTCAGACTGAGTTTCTTCGCTTTCCATCTCAAGAGTAGTCTGTATGGTTTCAGGCTCGCTTTCTGTAGGGGCTTCTTCTGATTCTTCAATAATATTTTCAGTAGTCTCTGCTTCGAGATCTGTTATCTGAGTGGTGATGATTTCTGTTTCTGTGGGGATGGTTTCAGTCGCGGTCTGTTTTGCAGTTGTTTTCGATGTCGAAGAAGTCTTTTCTGTGACTTTTGCAGTCGCTGACGATGCTGTTGAAGAAACAGAACTTGTTTTCTCTGATGCTGATGCCATTGTCACGGAAGTTTCCGGATGTACGGGAATTTCTTCTGTAACGGTTTCAGATTCAGATTCAGGATGCAGAATTTCAATTGCTGGTACTGCCTTTACAGTTGTAACAGAACTGCTGTTGATACTCGCATCAGAATAAAAAGCTGTTGTTTCTGGGAGTTCTTCGGGAATTTCCGTACGTCTGGAAATGGTTGACGGAGTTTCGGCAGTATCATTTGCGGCCGGAGAAGAAGCAGTTGTATCAATCATGGCTGTTACTTCTTCCGTTGTCATAGTGAATGTAGTTGCTTCTGTCTCGGAGGGGACGGACATCGGCTTTTCCAGATTCATATAGACCGTTACGCCCAGTATGCAGGTGATGCACACGGCTGATACAGAAACGGCATTCTGGATTTTCTTCATTTTCCGGCGATGTGCATTTGTCGCGGCGATGACATTCTGATAGACTTCATCATATGTTTTCAATGCTGTACCCCTCCTTTTCCAGAATTTTCCGGAGTGCCTGCCTTGCCTGATAGCTTACGGCAGTTGCCTGCCGTTCGGTACATTTCATGACTTTAGCGCACTCCGGAACAGTCAGCTGTTCAAAATACCGGAGATACAGAATTTCACGGTATTCCAGCTTTAATTTCTGCATAGCATGATGCAGAATCTGTGCAGAATCTTTCAGATCCATACGGGATTCAATTTCCTGCATTTCGTCTTCGATGTTTTCCGTGATCTCCTGAGACATTTCGACATGACGTTTCTGTTTTTTCATATGATTAATCGCGAGATTCCGGCATATTTTGAACAGATAGGCTTTCAGCTGATTTTCATGCACCAAATGCGGTCTTTTAATCGAAAGCCTGATCAGGGCATCCTGAGCGATGTCCTCGGCATCGGACAGATTATGCACATAACTGTTAGTAAACAGGAGCATACTGTCCCAGTACAGCCGGACGACAGTTTTCATTGCCGATTGGTCTCCTTCAAGAAAACGGAGATAGCTTTCCAATCCATGCTCCATTTTTTCCTCCTTGCAGGCGAGTTTCTGTTACTATAACAACGGAGAGAGAAAAATATTGGATAATTTTTTATTTTTGTAGATTTTTATAAATTTTATATAAAAAATATGCTGTTTTTTATCATTTTCTCTAAGGCCGGAAGGCTTTGGGGTGAACTTCGCAGGATTCAGGCAGTTCCGGCCTTTGAAGCTGTGTGCATCCGGCAAAGGCGAATTTGCCGATATATCTGACAGAATCCGGCAGAGTAATTTTTTTCAGGCTGGTACAGTCACAGAATGCATATTTTTCGATGCGTTCGAGACCGGCTGGGAAGCTGATTTCCGTCAGGCTTCCGCAGTCGTTGAATGCCATGAATTTTATGCTTTTTACAGAATCCGGAATGCTGATTTTTTTCAGAGCCGAACAGCCGCTTGCAAAGCATTCAGGAATTTCCTCCAGATTTGCAGGGAGTTTCAGAAATTCCAGTTTTTTACAGCTCATGACTGTTCCGAGGCCGAGTTCTGAAACAGAATCCGGAAAGATTAATTTTTTCAGAGCCTTGCACCATGCAAAGGCATGTTCATCAATTCTGACAAGGCTTTCCGGAAGCAGGAATTCTTCTGCGGTTTCCTGAACGTTAAAGACAGCCCATTCCAGTTCTCTGACGGTATCGGGAATTCTGACCGTTCCGCTCAGAGGCAGATTATGCAGTCCGGAGAGATACACGACAGGGAGATTTTCAATATAAGCAGGAATTTCCTCCGGAGTGCCTTTTTTGAAGCCCTTGATATAGACTTCCTGATTTTCGATCAGATATTTAAATCCGTCCGGTGAGAGCTGATAATTATAATTATCAATCTGTTCTTTTAATTTTTTCGGCATAGGGATAGAAATTTTTCTCATCAGGGACTTACCTCATTTGTAAGGGCCTCTGGAAATGCACAGGCAGACCGTTTTTCATCATGATATTCATTTCGCCCTGAATCAGCGGGAGAAAATAGGAAACAGCGGCATTTGTGACCTGATTCTGTTCCGGAGCGATCCATTCACGGGGGAACATTTTTTCAAGATTAGCGGCATTGGAAGCCTCTGTCATCTCGATGGTGACAGCATAGGGCATTTCGCTGACTCGTCTGAAATACATCATCTGACCGGTATTGCCATCCAGAGCGGCACGCAGGGCATGACGGCCGATGCGTTCGGCCTCGTCAATATCCGTTTTGGAACAGATATGTGAAGAGCATCTCTGCATGACGTTTAATTCGATTGATCTGACTTTACAGCCGATTCTGTCAGCAACTAATTTTTCAAGATATTTTCCGACTCCGGATAAATATTTATGGCCGAAATTATCAGTTTTACCAGACTGGAATTCAGCCGAATTCTCATCAGAAAGCGAGATGCCCTCTGATACGGCAACAACAACGGCTTTATGCTTGGCCATTTCTTTGCGGACATCTTCAATAAACTGTTCAGCAGAGAAATCGGCTTCCGGCAGATAGATCAGGTGCGGAGCTTCTTCGCCGTTGGCTCTGAGTACGCATGTAGAAGCGGTCAGCCAACCGGCATGTCTGCCCATAATTTCAATAATCGTCACGGACGGAATACTGTAAACACTGCTGTCTCTGATAATTTCCTGAGCCGTTGCAGCGACATACTTCGCCGCCGAGCCGAAACCGGGGGTATGGTCTGTCACGGGCAGATCATTATCAATCGTCTTGGGAACGCCGATAATTTTAATATCAGAATTGATATTTCTGAGATAAGCTGATAATTTCACGACCGTATCCATAGAATCATTACCGCCGATATAAACAAAAATCTCGATTCTGTGAATATTCAGTGTATGCAGAATTTTTTCATAGACAGCAGGGTCGCTTTCATAATCCGGCAGTTTATAGCGGCATGAACCCAGCATTGTCGAGGGGGTCTGCCGGAGCAGTTCCATATCTTCATTTGTCTTGATAATGCTTTTCAGATTCAGCAATTCATCATTGATAATGCCTTCGATGCCGTTGATTGAGCCGAAAATGGCATCAATTTCCTCTGTCAGCAGTCCCTGTTTGAACACGCCCACCAGACTGGAATTGATCGCACAGGTAGGGCCTCCGGATTGTGCAATTGCAATATTCATAATAAATTCTCCTTGCGATAAAAAAATTTAATAAAAATCAGACACTTTTTTTCATACATGATTTTATTATACCAGATTTTTCAGAATATTGCAAGCCGTTTCTGAAAAAAAATACTTTACTTTTCCGGAAATCTGTGCTATAATAAATTATCACTCAGTATTTTTATCAAGGAGGAGTTTATTTGAAATCTGAAAATATCAGAAATTTTTGTATCATTGCACATATAGATCACGGAAAATCCACTCTTGCAGACAGGATTCTCGAAAAAACCAAGACCGTTGCCCAGCGTGACATGGAACAGCAGATTCTTGATAATATGGATCTGGAACGCGAAAGAGGCATTACAATCAAAGCAAGAGCCGTCCGGCTGAATTATCAGGCCAATGACGGACAGACTTATGTTTTTAATCTGATTGATACCCCTGGTCATGTGGATTTTAATTATGAAGTTTCCCGTTCGCTTGCCGCCTGTGAGGGAGCAATTCTGATTGTCGATGCCTCTCAGGGAATCGAAGCCCAGACGCTCGCAAATACGTATCTTGCCATTGAACATGATCTCGAAGTCGTTCCGGTTGTGAATAAAATTGATCTGCCCTCGGCACAGCCTGAAAAAGTTTGTCAGGAAGTCGAGGAGATTATCGGCATTCCGGCGATGGATGCGCCCAGAATTTCAGCAAAACTCGGAACTAATATAGAAGAAGTTCTGGAACGGATTGTTTCTGATATTCCTGCTCCGGAAGGAGACAGCTCCGCTCCGCTGAAAGCTCTGATTTTTGATAGTTATTATGATTCTTACAAAGGCGTGATTATCTATGTCAGAGTCAAGGCCGGAAAAGTCAGAATCGGCGATACGATCAGATTAATGGCCACCGGTTCGGAATTTACTGTCACAGAAACTGGTTATATGACAACAGATCAGCTTGTCAATACCGGAACGCTCGAAGCCGGAGAAGTCGGCTATATTGCGGCCTCGATCAAGAGTATCGGAGATACTCAGGTTGGCGATACGGTCACACTCGCTGATAATCCCTGTACTGAACCGCTTGCAGGATACAGAAAAGTCAATCCGATGGTTTTCTCTGGTATCTATCCGGCGGACGGCGCAAAATACGGCGATCTGCGAGATGCTCTTGAAAAACTTCAGCTCAATGATGCGGCTTTGTCATTCGAGCCGGAAACTTCTGTTGCATTAGGATTCGGCTTCCGGTGCGGATTTTTAGGGCTTCTGCATATGGAGATCATTCAGGAAAGATTAGAGCGTGAATATAATTTAGATTTAATCACAACAGCTCCGTCTGTTATTTACAAAGTCACTCTGACGGACGGAACTGTACAATATATAGATAATCCGACAAATTATCCCGATCCGTCTGTTTTGGCTTCTGCTGAAGAGCCTATGGTAAAGGCTGATATTTTAGTTCCGTCTGAATTTGTCGGAAATGTGATGGATTTATGTCAGGACAGACGAGGAACTTTCAAAGATATGCAGTATCTTGATGATACCAGAGTTACACTCAAATACGAACTGCCTCTGAATGAGATTGTCTATGATTTTTTCGATGCGCTCAAATCCAGAACACGGGGCTATGCTTCTTTTGATTATGAATTAATGGGCTATGCACCATCTAAATTAGTCAAGCTGGATATTTTATTAAACGGCGAGATTGTCGATGCTCTGAGTTTTATCGTCCATGCTGACAAGGCTTACGGAAGAGCAAGAAAAATCGCTGAAAAATTAAAAGAAAATATTCCGAGGCAATTATTTGAAGTTCCGATTCAGGCGGCTGTGGGCGGAAAGATTATCGCCCGTGAGACCGTCAAGGCGATGCGTAAGGATGTATTAGCCAAATGCTACGGCGGTGATATTACCAGAAAGAAAAAACTTCTTGAAAAACAAAAAGAAGGTAAAAAGCGTATGCGTCAGTTAGGAACGGTCGAAGTCCCTCAGGAAGCATTCATGAGCGTTCTGAAACTTGATGAATAAAGGAGTGAATCTGAATGAAATATACCTGTCCGCACTGCGGAGAAAAGACATTCAGTCCCTTGCAGAAAGCCTTGGCTGGATCTTACCGGAGTATGGGCAAGCCCTGTCCGCACTGCGGAAAAAGATGCTGTAACGGCATGGCTTCGATTTATTTTGATAGTATTATTTCTGTGATCGCATTTATTTTGATTATGATAATTTATTTCCGGTTCGATGCCTCACAGAAAATGCAGAGCAGTATTTTAATAGCGATTATTATCGCTGTCAGTTTAGTATTGAGCTTTCTTTTCCGGATGTTTTTCGGAAAACTGGTCGAGCCGATCCGGAGAATGCAATGACAGGAATTTATTTTCATATTCCGTTCTGCGGGAAAAAATGCCCGTACTGTGGATTTTATTCTGTTTCTTACCGGAAAGCGCAGGCTGATGCCTATGTGAAAGCGATCATCAGAAATCTGAATTATTATCAGATTTCTGATCAGATCGACAGCATTTATTTCGGCGGAGGAACACCGTCTTTGCTGAATATTCATGCGATTTCTGAAATTCTGGAAACCTGTGATAAGAATTTTAAATTATATAATCCAGAGATCACGCTGGAATATAATCCATCCAGATCAGATTTCAATTATCTGCATGATCTGAAAATTGCCGGAATCAATCGGCTTTCGATCGGAACACAGAGTTTTTCTGATTCGCAGTTGAAATTATTAGGCCGTACGCACACGGCAGAACAGAATTTCAAAACGGTTCAGAATGCGTATCAGGCAGGATTCAGGAATATTTCGTGTGATCTGATGCTTGCTCTGCCATATCAGACCGAGGAGATTTTATCAGAAACGCTGGAGAATTTAATATCTCTGCCGATTCAGCATGTATCTGCCTATCTGCTCCAGATCGAGGAGAATACGCCGTTTTATGCAAATTCTGAAATTCTTGAGAATCTTCCGGATGATGATATTTCTGCTGACAGGTATCTGCAAACGGTCAGAACGCTGGAAAAAGCCGGATTTTATCAGTATGAAGTTTCCAGTTTTGCAAAGACCGGATTCGAGAGCCGACATAATCTGAAATACTGGTTTTGTGAGGATTATCTTGGAATCGGCGCAGGAGCGCACTCCTGTATGCATCAGAAAAGATTTTATATTCCGGAAGAAACAGAAAAATTCTGTCAGGATTCTCATCAGGAAGAAATCATGATCTCAGAACATGCCTGTGATCAGGAAGAACGCATAATGCTTGCGCTCCGTACAAGCCGAGGCATACCGGAATCATGGCTTTCTCCGGAAGCGAGAAAAAAACTGCCGTTATTAATTAAAAATAATTATATAAAATTAAAATCTGATTATTATATTGCTTTAACTCCGGAGGGCTTTGCGGTCTCGAATGCAGTGATTTCTATGCTGTTATAAAAAAATCCCTGATTTCTCAGGGATTTTATTTATACTGTCAGATCGGCGAATGCAAATTCGATTACGGATTTTAAATCTTCCGGAGAGAGTTCGACCTGATGGCCGATTTTTCCGGCACTGAATATGATAGTATCGAATAATTGAGCTGTTTCGTCAATCACAGTTGTAAAAAATTTTTTCATTCCGATCGGAGAACATCCGCCGTGAATATATCCGGTCAGAGGGAGCAATTCTTTTGATTTCAGCATAGCAATGCTTTTTTCTCCGACAGCTTTTGCGGCTTTTTTGAGATCGAGTTCTTCAGCGACCGGAATGACAAATACATAATGCGTTCCCGTTCCGGAGACGGTCACGAGCGTTTTGAATACCTGTTCCGGATTCTGATGCAGAATTTCTGCGACTTCCGCTCCGCTGACAGCAGAAGTATTTTCATAGCAATAGCTTTGATAATTTATTTTTTTCTGATCAAGAATCCGCATGACATTAGTTTTCTCCGGTTTTGCCATATCAGTTCTTACCGCCGGAGAATTTATTTTTCAAGCCTTTGATGACTGCATTGATCTGTTCGTCAGGGAGATCAATACCGGTCATATCTTCCACGGCTTTGACAGGATTTTCCATGAGTTTCTTAGAGAAATCCGGATCGCTGACTGCTTTGGAAATTCCTTGGGAAAGCATCGGCTTGATAACAGAAATAATTTTATTGATCTGCTCATCAGGCAGATCAATTCCGACAGCTTCTTCCACAGCCTTAGCGGGATTTGCTGTGAATTTACTGATAAATTCCGGATCGTTTTTTGCTTTGTTAATAATTTCGTCAATTTTGATTTTCATATCCATGAGAAGCACCTCCAAATTAATTATAGCACAGATTTTCAGAAATTGCAAGTATTTTATGCTCCGCAGAGTTCTGTCACAGCAAGGGCGATCATTTCGGCATCGAGCATCAGATGCTTTAATTTGATAAATTCATCCGCTCCGTGCATATGGACATCTGTATCAGGGAAAGTCGCTCCGAAAGCAACACCGCCCTCGATATGATGAACATAAGTTCCTCCGCCGATGGCTAGGCATTCGCCTTTGAGTCCGGTAGTATTTTCATAAATTTTCAGCAAAGTCTGGACGAAAGCGGAATTTTTATCAGTATAATGCGGTTCATCGCAGAGAATCGCTTCACATGTCACAGGCGAAAGCATTTCCTGCATTTTAGAAATAATTGCTTCTCCGTGACAGCAGACCGGAAAGCGAATGTCATTATATGCAGTTAATTTATTTGCATCCATTTCCAGTACACTGCAAACCAGAGTCAATGCGCCTGAAATATCGTCATTGGCTGAGATTTGACAGGATTTTCCGTCTGTTTCGCCGTAGGGATATAATGCAGAAAGCTGATGAATGATTTCGCCCTGCTGATTTTCAAAATGCAGAGCATCCAGTATTTCTAATAAGAAAGTCAATGCATTTCTGCCCTTTTCAGGAGTGGAAGCATGAGCTGATTCGCCATTGACATAAATCGTCACAAAGTTATGATCAAGATCAATTTCTGTTTCAGGAATTTCAACCGGATAGCATTTCTGTAAATCATGAACAGTCTGCTGTACGGTCTTGAAGCTGATATTTTTCAGAATCGCAGATGCATGAGCCGGAACAGCATTGATCACATCACCGGCTTTCAGCTTGATCACATGAGTCTGATTGTCTGTGAATTCAGCAGATAATTTCAGACGGCACATGCCTTTTTCGAGATTGATCACCGGATAATCTCCGTCAGGAGTAAAGACCATCGGCGGAAGTGTTCTGTGTTTCATGTAATATTCCAGATCTTCCGAGCCGTTTTCTTCATTCGTGCCGAAGATCAGACGCACGCCGGATTTCATAGGAATTTGCAGATCTCTGACAGCTTTCATAGCGAACAGCGATGCGACAGCAGGGCCTTTGTCATCGGAAGAGCCTCGGCCGTAGAGTTTATCAGATTCAGGCTCATAGATCATCTGATACGGATCATGAGACCAGCCCTCGCCTTCGGGAACAACATCAAGATGAGCTAGAATTCCCAGTGCAGGGGGCATCTGATTCAGATCGGCACTGCCTGCATAATAATCCAGATTTTCCGTCTGAAAGCCGTATTTCTGAGCATAATCGAGCATTTTTTCAAGAGCCTTTGCAGGTTCTGTTCCGAACGGTGCATATTCGCGGGCTTCGCCCTGTACGCTTCTGACGGAAATCAGATCAGACAGGACAGCAAGCATTTCTTTCTGATGTTTTTCGAGATAATCATGAATTTCTTTCTGGTATTTCATTTCAGAACCTCCCATTGGTAATATATAATTATTATAGCATATTTTTCCGATTCTGACAAGTGTTTTCTGAAAGCATATTATAAAGAAATCTCTTGACAGATTTCTGAAAACATGCTATGATTAAATAAAAACTATTTCAGGAGGGTATGTTCCATGCAGAATATTACTATTGAAGATTTATATGATCTGAATTATACGCTTGCTTCTGATTATCTCCGGAAGTTTCAGTATCCGTGGGAGGCTCTGGAAGGCATCAGGGATATGATCATTGCACTTGGCGGAACTCTGAATTTTGAAGAATATGATTATGTTTCTGAAAACGTCTGGATTCACAAGACAGCTAAAGTATTTCCCAGTGCGTATATCGGCGCGCCCTGCATTATCGGAGCGAATACGGAAGTACGTCACTGTGCATTCATCCGAGGCAGTGCCCTGATCGGCGAAAACTGTGTGATCGGTAATTCTGTAGAATTAAAAAATGTAATTTTATTTGATAACGTTCAGACTCCGCATTATAACTATGTCGGCGACAGCATTCTTGGGTATCATGCGCATATGGGAGCAGGGTCGATTACTTCTAATATCAAATCTGACAGAACGCTTGTTGTGATCAAGACGGACGGCGAAGCAATTGAAACCGGTCTGAAAAAAATCGGTGCGATGCTGGGCGATTTTGTAGAAATCGGCTGTAACAGCGTCCTGAACCCTGGGACGGTCATCGGCCGGAATTCAAATGTTTATCCGACAAGCTGTGTACGCGGTACTGTTCCGGAAGAGAGCATCTGGAAAAATGACGGTGTGATTATCCGGAAATATTAATCCCAAGAAAGAAGATTTTTTGATGAATAAAATACCAGAAATCATTTCTGATTTAAAAAAAGGCTTTTCACAGGGCTATGAAAAAGGTCATCTGCGGACATTGTATACTGCTGTGCAGGATGGCTTGCTCACCGAACAGCAGGCCTCTCAAAAAAGCAATCTTTCTGTTGAGGAGTTCCGTGAAAAAGTAAAACTGCTGAATCTTGAAAAATAATCATTATCCGCAAAACAAGGAGGTTTCTTATGGCAAACAGACCTGCATTCTGTATCTCGCAGAAACAGAATATTATTATGAAAACAATCGAATTTCAATGGATTTCCGGCATGTCGCTTTCACAGAAGCAGAAAAATGCCGACAGTCTGCAAATGGCTCTGAAACGGACATTTCCGGAAGCCAATCCGCTGGAAGTCAGCACTAAAGGACGGAATCCGCTCGGAATAAAGCTCAGTGCATTTAATCTGAAATATCAGGGCTATGCTCTGGAATGCATTTATCAGAGTTCCAAAGTATTCCAGTATGGCGGAGCGTATAAAGATCTTCTTGAAAAATCTCCCAGAGAAGCGAAAAAAGATCCCCGTCTGAGAGAATCCGGCGCGCTGAAAGGCTTTTATCATGACGGCATTACATGGGCACTCGAACCCAAAACGGCTTTTTATGACTATATGTATATTCAGGCCGTAAAAGAAACGCTCACACCCGAAGAAATTGAAGAGATCAGAAATTATAATTATTTCACGGATATTGAATTCAATCCTCAGAAAAGTATTAATACACAGGCGCGGTCGATCGCTGAAATCCGTCTGATGCTGGAATTGTATGATAAAATTCCGGATTTCAGCAAACAGGAATTTATTAATTTCTACTGCAATTATGTAACAGATTAAAATCAGGAGAATTTATGGCAGAATTAAGAAAACATTTCAGTGCATTGCAGATCATTCAGCATATTCTGAAACTGCATGTTCGCGAGGGCAGTCTCTGTATTGATGCCACTGCCGGACGGGGCAGAGATACGCTGTTTTTATCAGAATTAACAGGAGATTCCGGCCATGTGACTGCATTTGATATTCAGCAGGAAGCAATTGACAGTACCAGAGAATTATTAATTAAAAATCAGAAAAAAAATTTTGATCTGATTCTTGACAGTCATGCCAATATGCAGAATTATTTCCGTCCGGAAACGATAGACTGCATTACATTCAATTTCGGATGGCTTCCGGCCGGAGATCATCATATTTTTACAAAGCCGGAATCCAGTATTCAGGCCATCCGGCAGGGACTGAAATTATTAAAGCCTGACGGCCTGATGACTCTGATTCTCTATTACGGACGGGAAACCGGCTTTCAGGAACGTGATGCGCTTCTGGAATTTCTTCCGTCTCTCGACAGCGATTTCTATACTGTGATTGAAATGCCGTTCATTAACAGACAGAACTGTCCGCCTGTTCCGATTGTGATTTTCAAAGACAGATCAGATCATGAAGATGAATTATAAACTGCTTCGTTCAGGAGTATTCCGGATTAAAAAAATGCTTCAGGAAGCTGATTTGCTTCCTGAAACGGCTTATCAGGCTTTTATCTGTCTTGTGACGGAATATTATCTGCATCAGCAGAAAATCCCCTGTTCTGCGGAACAGCTTGTTCCGGAATGGAAATGCCCTGCGATTCCTGAAAAATTATCCCAGCAGATCAAAAATATTCTGACTGAAATTCTTCCGGAGCAGAATTATCCTGTACAGGCTGTCAGCTGGATGCATCAGTATTATCATGCAGATGAAAAAAATAAAATTTTCTGTGATAAGAATCATAAACAGATTGCTGAATCTGAAATTCCCGTCTCTACGCAGTTTTTCACTCCTGAATGGCTTTCAGAATACATGCTGATGCAGACCCTCGGCAGAACGCAGAAAAATTTGTCATCCGTCCGGATTCTTGACCCCTGTGCCGGAACAGGTCATATTCTGCTGACTGCTTTTGATCTGCTCATGCAGATTTATCAGAAAGCCGGAATTTCTGTGCAGGATTCTGTAAAAATCATTCTGCAAACGCATCTGTACGGACTCGAACTGGATGCTCATGCAAAAAGAATTGCAGAATTTTCTCTGCTTGTCAAGGCACTGCAATATGATTCTGATTTTCTGAAATCCGGCATCAGGCCGAATCTTTTTGATTTCCCTCCGGAAGAGCCGGAAGGTTCTTTATTATTTATATCTTCCAATCCTGAAACTGATCAGATTCTGAAACAGAAATTCCCGATTGTCGTGACAAATCCGCCGTATATGGGCAGTGCAGGAATGCCGGAAACGCTTCTCAGATTCGTCAGGGCGGAATATCCTGACAGCTTCCGTGATCTGTATGCCTGCTTTATCCAACGCTGTTCAGCGTTTACCGAAGATGACGGTTTCTGTGCGCTTCTGACGGTTCAGAACTGGTTATTTCTTCCGGCATTTTCCGCACTTCGGAAGAAGATTCTGGAATCTCATAAAATTCTGCATCTTCTGCATCTGGGAGCATGTGCATTTGATACGGCTGATGTCGGTACAATCGTACAGAGCGTGTGCTTTGTCATGCAGAAGCAGAAGCCGGAACACTCCGCAGGTCTGTATTACGATCTCTGTGAATTTCCCGATACAGATCAGAAATGCTCTGCGTTTCTGAATCATCAGGCGAAATGCTACGAAACAGAACAGGATTTATTTTTTCATATTCCTGATTCGCCTCTGATCTACTGGGCATCAGAACAGATTCTGAAATTATTTGAACTTCCGGAGCTTGGAAATTCTGCTGAACCCAAACAGGGTCTGACGACTTCGGATAATCCCCGTTTTGTCAGATTATGGCATGAAGTGGAATTTGATACAATCTGCTTTGATGCCGAAAATACACAGCAGGCACAGGAGAGTCATAAAAAATGGTTTCCGTATCATAAAGGCGGAGGCTATCGCAAATGGTACGGGAATCACACGCATGTGCTGAATTATCAGGACAACGGCAGAGAATTACTAGCATTTCATGAAAAACTGAATCAGCATCATGCCGGAGGCAGAATCAAGAATAAAGAATATTATTTCCGACCGGCTCTGACATGGTCATTTATTGCGAAAATGCCGAGTTTCCGGAAGAATCCGTCCGGATTCCTGTTTGATGTAGCGGGTTCGTGTCTGTTTGCGGATTCTGATCAGGAACAGAATGCTCTGCTTGCATTTCTGTGCAGCAATACAGCAGCTTATTTATTATATTTATTAAATCCTACAATGAATTTACAGGCTCGTGATCTGAAACATCTGCCGTATCTGAAAACCGATTCTGACAGGATTCAGGAACTCGTGAAAGAAAATATAGAATTATGCCGTCAGGACTGGGATGATTCTGAATTAAGCTGGAATTTCAAAAAACATCCGTTACTGAAAAATCTCTGATTGAAAAAATCAGAGATTTTTTATAATTATTAAAAATCAGAAATGCAATAAAAAAGAGTAAAAAAATCATTGTATTATATCTGATTTTGTGTTATGATAATATCAGTTCATAAATTGTTCGTAAATAGACAGGTATCAATTTTGAAAAAGGGGAATTTTTTATTATGCGATATATGAAAAATATGAAAAAAAGGTTATCTGCTCTGACAGCCGCGGCAATGGGCGGTGCAATGCTGATCGCCCTGCCGTCAGAATCACAGATGCAGGCACAGGCGGCTGTATCTTATCCGTTACAGTATTTCCGTCTTGGAATGTTCGATACAGATCAGAATGTCAATGCTTCCGGAACGTCTCTTGTTCCGGCCGGACAGAACGGAACTGTCAATGAAAAATGGACTGTGAATTATATCAGCTCCGGTGTATTCGAGATCGTGAGTGCTTCCAATGGCTATGTACTGACCGCTTCGGGAAATTCCGTCACGCTTTCTGCTGATACGAATAATGCAAATCAACGCTGGAAAATCGAAGCCGTCCAGAATGATTATGACGGCTATGCATTATATTATAAAATCACCAGCAACGCCGATTCTTCCAAGGCTTTGACTTTCACAGAGGGAACAGGTTTCAGCCTCGCGGGATATTCAAAAGCTGATTATCAGAAATATAAATTAAATCTCGATGGTCTCGAAGGCTATGCCGGAAACTGCATGACTCCCTCCGGAGAAAAAGCCGGAACAATCGGCGGTCTGCTCGGTGAAGTCGTCTATGTCTCTACTGCGGATGATCTTGTCAAGCAGTTAGATGCTACTGAACCAAAAACAATCGTAGTCACAGCTGATATTGATATGCAGTCAAAATCTCATACCAGAATCAGAGATAATAAGACTCTGGTCGGATGCTACGGAAATCATACGCTTTATGATCCTTGGCTGAGAACTAACAACGAATACGGCAAGGATGAGCCATCAGATAATATCGTCATCCGGAATCTCAAAATGATTGCCAAGAACGTTCCGAACAGAATCTGTATTAATATCTGGTCATCCCGACAGATCTGGATTGATCATATCTATTTTGAATCCCAGTTAAGTTATAACCGAACCGGTGACGGTCAGGACGAAGTAGGAAAATTTATCTGGATTAATACGCCTTATGAATCTTATTATGATGCAAAAGACAGAACCAGATCACCTGACTATGTGACTGTCTCATATTGTCATCTGAAACACAGATACTGGACAGTCGCTTATGGAACTCAAAATGACGAAATCACTCGTGACCGGACAACTCTGCTCTATAACTGGTGGGATGAGGATGTCAGAAGATGTCCGCAGTTAGGCAACGGCTCAGCACATATCTATAATAATTATTATTCCGCTTACGGCAAGGACAGCAACGGTTCGGGAACGACTGGTATTATCGGCGGTGATGGTTCTGATATGGTCTCTGAAAATAACAGATTCCAAGGCTATACGCTTCAGCAGGCTCTCACGATGGGCGGAGGAAATGACCCTTGTCGTGACTCGAATTCTTATCTTTCTGAAACTGTCAACGGTACTCCAAGCAAGATCAGCTTCACTCCGAAGAAAACATCAAGCTGGTATCCGAATCAGTCCAATTACGGCTATGAATTATTAGATGCCTATAATACAAAAAATACTGATACAAAGGCATTCTGTACAGCATATTCCGGAGACTGCACAAAAGATTCCCAGATGAAATATATTACTGATTCTGATTTCTCCGGCTGGATTGCGACTAAATATGAAAGTCCGTTCCTGAGGAAAGTCAATTTTGGCTCTGCTTCGGCGGTCAGCTTTGCGAACGGCTCGACTTTCAGAATCAAGAATGTCAATTCAGGACTCTATATGCAGGTAGATGGGGCAAAGGCTGAAAATAATACAAACGTTCAGCAATGGGGTACTTCTGACGGAACAACTCATGACATCTGGAAATTTATTGACGAAGGCGATGGCTATTACAGTTTAATTTCGGCAGTCGGTGACGGCGGTACCTATGCCCTCGATGTCGCCGGAAAGAAAACCGCTAACGGAACTAATGTTGATATTTATCAGTATAACGGCGGTGATAATCAGAAATTCATGCTGACGAAAAATGCTGATGGTTCTTATAAGATCAGAACTAAAATTTCCGGCGGAAAATCTGCCGTAGAGATCGCCAATGCCGGAACAGGTTCAGGCGATAACGTTCAGCAATGGGAGATCAACGGCGCAAACTGTCAGGACTGGATTCTCGAAGAAATCTATAATCCGGGCTGTAAGATGAATACAAATTATATCTATGAATTCGAGAACATCAATTCCGGAATGGTCATGGATATTGAAGCCGGTAAAATGGAAGAAAATACTAACGTTCAGCAGTGGACAACCGGACATTTCAGCAGTCAGAAATGGATTCTCGAAGCCTTTTCCGGAGGCGGAAATTATTATTATATCCGAAGCGTTTCCAATCCGAATTATGTTCTGAAAGCGATGAGCAATGCCAACGGCGGTAATATCGCGATTGTTCCGTATTCTTCCAAAGACAGCATGATGCTGTTCAAATTCTCCAAGAATCCGGATGGTTCTTACATGATCATGACAAGAGCTTCGAAAGATGTCTGCTTTGTAGAGATTGCATCAGCGAGCACGAATTCCGGAGCGAATGTTCAGCAATGGGAAAATACAAATCACAATTGTCAGAAATGGAATACCATGACAGAAACAACAACTGTTGCAACTACGACGACTGCCACAACAACAACTACGACTGTAACAGAAACAGAATCGCAGTCTGAATCTGAAACAAAGACAGAGACTGTTTTTGGTGATGTCAATCAGGATAATTCCGTCAGCGTTCTGGATATTATCACACTTCAGAAATATCTGCTGAAATCAGGTACACTCTCAAAAGATCAAAGTCAGCAGGCCGATCTGAATCAGGACGGGAAAATCAATATCTATGATCTGATTTTACTGAAAAAAGCTCTTCTTGTAAAATAATTTTAATTTTTTGAAAAATATCCGTCAGATTTCTGACGGGTATTTTTCTGCATTATGCTTGCAATCCCTCCGGCTTTGTGATATAATAAAATTATATTAAAAAAATCCGGAGGGATGTTGATCATGATTCTGCATATGCTTGAAACTCTGCCTGCTACGGAAGATTCCAGAAATATCGTGCTCTGGGTCATTCTTGCCGCCGTGGCCACTGTGCTGACCGGTGTGAATCTTGTATTCTCCGCACGAAAAAAAAAGCAGGACGATGACGATGACGATGACGATGACAATGACAATGACGATGACAATGACGATGACGATGACAATGACGATGACGATGACAATGACGATGATGATGAGTAATTTATAAAATCTGTATAATTTCAACATGAAAAAATTGTAAAAAATTATTTTATTTTTCTCTTGCATTTGTGCCGGAAATATGATATAATAATTAAGATTTCGCACGTCTGTGTTTCGTCCGGCAAGGTGCTTCTCCAAGTCGCCGGAAGTCAGCAGACGGAGGATTCAATAACCAAATTTTTTATTTACAGGAGGAACTACAAATGGGTGTAGTATCAATGAAACAACTGCTTGAAGCAGGCGTACATTTCGGCCATCAGACAAGAAGATGGAATCCGAAAATGGCTCAGTATATTTTTACCGAGCGCAACGGCATTTATATCATCGACTTGCAGAAAACTGTCAAGAAACTCGATGAAGCCTACATGTTTGTCCGTGACATTTCTGCTGAAGGCAAGGAAGTGCTCTTTGTCGGCACGAAAAAACAGGCCAGCGAATCTGTCAAAGAAGAAGCAGTCCGCGCAGGTGCTCACTATGTCAATGCAAGATGGCTCGGCGGCATGATGACAAACTTCAAAACCATTCAGAGAAGAATCCAGAGACTGGAACAGCTCCATACTATGGCAGAAGACGGCACTTTTGCACTTCTCCCTAAGAAAGAAGTTGTAAAACTTAATCTGGAAATCGAACGTCTTGAAAAATTCATGGGCGGTATCAAGAATATGAAGAAGCTCCCCGGTGCGCTCTTCGTTGTTGACCCCAGAAAAGAAAAAATTGCTGTTGCCGAAGCTAAGAAGCTGAATATCCCGATCGTTGCAATTGTAGATACTAACTGTGATCCTGACGAAGTGGATTATGTAATTCCGGGCAATGACGATGCTATCAGAGCTGTAAAATTAATTGCCGGCACAATTGCCAATGCTATTATCGAAGGCCGTCAGGGTGCTGATGTCGTTGCTGCCGAAGATGCCAACGCCGCAGAAGCAGTTCAGGAAGAAGACGTTCAGGAAGCATAATTATTTATAAAAATTATCAGAAAAGAGGAAATATATCATGGCTATTACTGTTGCTCAGATTAATGAACTCCGTCAGATGACCGGTGCAGGCATCATGGACTGCAAAAAGACTCTGACAGAAGCAAACGGCGATATTGACAAAGCCATTCAGCTGCTCCGTGAAAAAGGCCTTGCTACACAGGCTAAGAAAGCCGGAAGAGTTGCCGCTGAGGGCCTTGCTCTTGCTCTGGTCAGCGATGATAATAAAATCGGTGCTGTCGTAGAAGTCAATATCGAAACTGACTTTGCTGCAAAGAATCCGAAATTCAAAGAATTTGTCGAAAACGTTGCCAAGACTGTTATCGAGAAAAATCCTGCTGATGTAGAAGCTCTGAAAGCTGAAACAATTTTCGGCGGTTCTGTAACTGTTGCAGAAGCTCTTCAGGAACTGTTCCTGTCTATCCGTGAAAATATTCAGATTCGCCGTTTTGCAAGACTCGAAGGCGATGCTGTTGTTGCTTATGTTCATCAGGGCGGTCAGGCTGGTGTCATCACTGCTGCCAAGACCGAAGCCGGTGCAGTTCCTGCCGTTCTGGAAGCCCTCAAAGACTGCGATTTTCAGGTTGCCGCTATGCATCCGGATTTCTTAGTCCGCGAAGATGTTCCGCAGTCCAGAATTGATGAAGAAAAAGAAATCATCCTCAAGCAGATGGAAGAAGATCCCAAGCTCGCAAGCAAGCCGGAACAGGCTAAAGTCAAGATCGCCGAAGGCAAACTCGGCAAGATCTATTCTGAAATCTGCCTCATGGAACAGGCTTTCGTAAAAGAAAACAAGCTGACTGTAAAACAGTATGTTGACTCCAAGGCAAAAGAAGCCGGATCTGCTATCGAAGTAACAGGTTTCGTATGCTTTGAACTCGGCGAAGGCATTGAGAAAAAAGCTGATGACTTTGCTGCCGAAGTTGCAAGCATGATCGGCTGATGCAATCCGGATAAAAAACAGAAAAGGCGGCAACAGAATGCCGCCTTTTTTTGTAAATCAATACTTGCAAATTTCTTTCATTTGTGATATAATAAAATAAAACAAATATCACAGAAAGGAGTCACAACCAGAAATGAAAAGAAAAAAAAGAGGTTCTGTCTTTGCTGGTCTGCTTGTATTTGTCCTGCTTATCATTGTTGCCTGTACTGTGGCTGTCAATCTGATTTTTTCAGGACAGCGTGTGCCCCGTGTGGCCGGATATTATCTGTATTTGCAGGAATCCGCCGATATGGAGCCTTCTGTGCCTGCAAAATCCCTCGTTGCCGCTGAGGCCGCTGTGATTTCAGAGCTTCATGAGGGAAACAAAGTGCTCTGCTATCTTGCGGACGGTACACTCGCTCTGAGAAATATCTACAAGATCGAAGAAACTGAAGACGGCACTGTCAATTATTACCCTGGTACTGCTGTCGAGCAGGGTACAGATCTGGTCATTCCCAGAACAAATATTTTCGCCGTCTGTGTGTGGGCAAGTCCGGAGCTTTATCAGTATATCACATTTGCCCGAACGGTCAACGGCCTGATGGCTCTGCTCGTTGCTCCGTGCGTTGTGCTGATTTTTATGCTTCTGGTGCATATTGTAAGAAACGGCAGTGAAGATATTGAAGATGATGAATTTTCTTTTGAAGAAGATGAGGAAGAAGAAGATACTCCGCCGAAAAAGAAAAAAGTTACTGAAAATCCTCCGAAAAAGAAAAAAGTTACTGAAAATCCTCTCTATCAGCCCGAAAAAACAGCCCCTGTGAAGCTGGAAGAAAAGAAATCTTCTATTTCTGAAAATTTTTCTGCCAAGCCTGTGAATGAAAATTCACCCTATCAGAAAGCCGTACAGGAACGCGAAAAGACAATGAAAGTCAGACGACAGGAAATCGAAGAAGAAGCCCTCCGTGCTCTGGAAGCTCCTGTGCCCAAGCAGAAAAAAGCATCCAGCACACAGGTATATTCCGTTCAGGAAATTCGCGAACAGGCACAGCAGCAGACCGTTCCGGCCGCACCTGCACCGCCGCCGCCCATGCATACGGCTGTACCGCCGATGCCTGCTCCGCAGGTTCAGCCTCAGCCTCAGCAGGCTGTTCAAGCTCCTGAACCTGTTCAGCCGCCTGCGCCTCAGCCTGCGCCTGCTGTTCCGGCAGAACCAAAGCCCGAACCCCCGAAGCCTGCCCCTGCAAAGCCTGTCTACAGCAGTCCGAATATTGATGATATTCTTCAGGCAGACAAAAAAAGTAAATCTGAAATTTCTTCTTCTGATTCGATTGATGATCTGATTCGTATGATCGAAAAGGAGAAAAAGAAACTTTAAACTGAAATCCCCGATCTTACGGGGATTTTTCAGTATCAGGAGGAATTTATTTATGAAATATCATAATCCCGTTATTGCAGGATTTTATCCTGATCCGAGCATCTGCTGTGCAGATGGTAAATATTATCTGGTATGCAGTTCATTCCAGTTTTTCCCTGCCGTGCCGCTGTTCGAGAGTACTGATCTGATCAACTGGAAACAGATCGGTCATGTACTAACAAGAAATTCTCAGGTCACTCTTGAAGATGCAAATTCTGTCGGCGGCATCTATGCGCCGACAATCCGGCATCATGAGGGAAGATTCTATATGATCACGACAAATGTCACACATGGCGGAAATTTCTACGTCTGGACGGATGATATTCACGGCGAATGGTCTGAGCCGATTTTTATTCAGCAGGACGGTATTGACCCGTCTTTGTATTTCGAGAACGGAAAAGCCTATTTCATGAGCAATGGCACGGATGACAACGGCGTTCACGGTGTGATTCAGTGCGAAATTGATATTGAAACCGGAAAGAAATTATCTCCGGCGGTCTGCATATGGCAGGGCACGGGAGGGAGATTTTTAGAGAGTCCGCATATTTATAAAATTAATAATTATTATTATCTCATGGCCGCTGAGGGCGGGACGGAATATGGTCATATGATCGTCTATGCAAGAAGTAAGAATTTATTCGGCGAATTTGAAAATTATCAGTATAATCCCGTTCTGACGAATCGGAATCTTGGCGGATATGTTTTACAAGGCTGTGGACACGGCGATCTGATTCAGGATTTCTCCGGTCATTGGTGGATGGTGCACTTGGCATTCCGGCAGATTCATCAGTGGATGATGCATCATATTACCGGAAGAGAAGTCAATCTTGTTCCGGTGACGTTCGATGAAAACGGCTGGTTCACAGCCGGAGATCACGGCACGACTCGGCTCGAAATGGAAACAGATCGTATTCCGGATTCTGTCATTCAGCTTCCGATTCCGGAAAAGCGTTTTGATAATACACAGATCGGCATTGACTGGTGTTATATGAAAAATCCGTATCCGGAATATTATGAATTTAAAAATCATATTTTAAAAATCCGGAGTTCCGGCATTTCTCTGGATGAGGACAGAAAAGACGGTTCTGTCTCTTTTCTGGGAATCCGTCAGCAGGAAATGCAGATGCTGATTACATGCGTGATTACGGTCGAAGATCAGGAAGCCGGAATCACACTCTATATGACTCCCGATCAGCATTATGAAATCGCCGTCCGGAAGAACGGAGAAAAATGCGAAATTTTCAAGCGTCTGCACATCGGCGATCTTGTTCAGGAATCGAATCATGTACAGATCGCCGGAAACACAGCGAAATTAAAAATCAAGGCCGAGCCGATGTGCTATATTTTTTCTGCCGAGGCTGATTCGCAGAGCTATGAACTGGGTACGGCACAGACAAAATTTTTATCAACAGAAATTGCAGGCAATTTCACCGGAGTCATGATCGGCCTGTATGCACAGGGCAGAGAAAGTCAGCAGTTTGCAGAGTTCAGAGAATTTTCAGCACAGATGATAAAATAAATCCGGATAAAGCACTTCTGTTCAGGAAGTGCTTTATTAATATTTCATGAATTTTTCTGCTTTTTTATTGCAATTTCGTAAAAATTATGCTATAATATATTTTAATCTCAATTTTCTGGACTTGAAAAGGTGACGATTGTATGAAATTATTTTCTGCTAAACAAAATTCGTCTTATCAGGGTTATAGTCTTCTTGCAACTGTAATTCTGTTTTTCTCTGTGATGCTTCTGCTGACGGGCTTAGCCCTGAAAATACATTCTCTTACACAAAAACAATGCTATACGGAGCTTTCTGTTTCTACCCGCAAGGCAATGCAGGATCTGGAAACACATTTCCGGAGCGACCGTGTCAGCCTCCGGATGCTTGCAAGTATGCTTTCTGAACAGGAGAGCCTTTCTTCGATCAACGTGAGCAGTTATCTGGATATTTACGATGTCAACAACCTGATTTCCAGTATTGGCATACTGACTCCGGAAAATACCTGCATTCAGCTCCGCGGAAAGGAAATTGATGCCTCTGGTGTGATGGATTATCAGAAAGAAGTGCTTCTGGGCGAGCATATCAGCAATTTACAGCCTGCCCTGACAAGATCTGATTCTATGGTAATCAGGAGTTTCATGCCCATCCGCCGGAGCGGAAAGACTATCGGCCTGTTATATGCCGAGATGACACCTTCTAATATTGCACGGGCATGGTCGCCGTCAATTTACAACAGTTCCTGTACGTTCTGTATCATCAGCCGTGAAACCGGAGAAGTGCTTGTGAATAACTGGAATAAAGAAATTCATTATGTTTCTGATCTGGATTCTGAATCTTTGCAGGAGAGTCTTCTTGAAGGAAAATCTGCCTTTCGGGAAATCAAGACTGATCACGGGAACATGTTTCTTTCTTATATGCCGATGGAGCTGGAAAACTGGGAAATCATGGTCTCTGTCAGCGAAGATGAAGTTTTTGCCTCGGCGAATGAAATTGCTTCTTCTATGAAATGGTTTCTTGTCGGCATTACGGCACTGCTGACGGTATATTTATTCTGGATGCTCCGGATTAATCACAATTCTGTTCTTCATGCCAAAAAACAGGCCAATACAGACATTCTCACAGGTCTGCAAAACCGGAACTGCTATGAAAATTACTGTGAAAAGATCAGATCAGTCAGTCATCTGGTGTGTGTGTATGTTGATGCAAACGGCCTGCATGAGCTGAATAATACCAAAGGTCATCTCGCCGGAGATCAAATGCTTCGCTTTATTGCCGATACGCTCAAGATCTATTTCGGCGAGGAGACTGTCTATCGAATCGGCGGTGATGAATTTGTTGCATTTGATAAAAATAAATCCGAAAGCGAAATGCAGGAGATTCTGAATCATATCAAGACAGAAATCGAACGGAATCAGTATCATATTTCCGCAGGGTATTGTCTTGGAAAAAAAGAAACTTCCCTGTCCGAAATGATCAAGACTGCTGAAATCCGGATGTATGAAGAAAAAAAGAAATATTATGAAAAAATCGGAAAGCCTGTCCGGAATCACATGAAAGGGGACGAAACTACAGTATGAAAAAACTGACTGCTGTTCTTTGTGCCTGTATGATCTTCCTGTTTTCCTCATGCGGAACAGAATCACAGGAAATTATCATGGAAGACGCTCAGAACATGCCGGAAGCAGAAACTGTTTTCCGGATGTATTATCCTACTGAAGTATCTACGCTGAATTATCTTACAACAAATACGTATAATGAAACTTATATTTCGGCCAATACGATAGACTGCCTGATTGATTATGATTCCTACGGCAATGTCATGCCGGCTCTCGCCGAAAGCTGGGAATATAATGCCGATATGACAGAATGGACGTTTCATATCCGGCAAGGCGTGAACTGGGTGGATTATCAGGGAAATATCTATGACGAAGTCACGGCAGACGACTGGGTCGCATCGGCAGAATATGTCAATCATGCCAAGCATCAGTCTGATATTCAATATATGTATACTTCCGGTTCGGTCGTGCACGGCGCACAGGAATATTATGACTATACTTCATGGCTGATTTCAGATCAGAATCCCAGAGGCGGTGAAAAAAATCAGAACGCTCCCGAACAGGAAACGCCTGTCGAAATCCGTCCGGAAGACATCGGCGTGAAAGCAATTGATGATTATACACTGGTCTATACGCTTGATCAGCCGTGCCCGTTTTTCCTGAGTGTGCTGAGTTATCCGTCCTATATGCCTGTCAGCCGGAAATTTCTCGAAGAAACCGGCGATATGTTCGGCAGAGATCATAAAAATATTCTTTATAACGGCGCATTTACCCTGTCAGTATGGCTTCCGCAGGAAAAGCAGATTTTAACTAAAAATCCCTCCTACTGGGATGCAGAGCATGTTTATCTCGACAGAGTCGAGCGCGAATATAATTTCGATGCGTATCACGTTCAGGGCAGTATGTTTCTGGAAAATAAAATCGACTATGCCCAGATCAGCTTTGAAGAACTGGATAACTGGATGAGCAATCCTGAAACACAGAAACTGGTTCACCCCAACAGGCCGAATAATTCTTACAGTTATTTCTATACATTCAATTTCGATCCTCAGTTTGATCAGGCATACGAGCCGGATAACTGGAAACTTGCTGTCAGCAATGAAAATTTCCGCCGTGCCCTGCTCAGTGCCATCAATAAAGAAGAACTGCTTAAACTCTATAATCCCTATCATTATGAATATCTGATTAATAATACCATCACGCCGAAAGAATTCACATTCGCTGACGGAACGGATTATACAGAATATCCTGCTTTACAGAATATCAAAGATAATTATAATATCCAGACCGCTCAGGCCTGCCGTGACAAGGCCATAGAAGAACTCACCGAAGCTGGAGCATCTTTTCCGATCAAAGTCCTGATGCCCTATAATCCGTCTATTCTGAACTGGGAAACAGAATGCCGTCTCGTCAAAAAACAGCTTGAAGATACGCTCGGAACGGATTTTATTAATATTACCATAGAAGCCGGCCCTGAAAGCGGTTTTCTCGCTTCCATCCGCCGGAGCGGAAAATATGCGTTTATGAAATGCAACTGGGGCGCAGACTATGCCGACCCGCTCACATATACAGAGCCTTTCAAAGCCGGAAATGATTATATTTTCTGGGATCAGAATCAGAATGCTGATATACAGGAACTTTTCCGGACATGGTCACAGAAAGTCAGTCAGGCCTCTGCCGTCTATGATGATGATCAGAAACGCTATACCCTCTTCTCAGAAGCCGAACTGCTCCTGATTGATCATGCAATTGTATCGCCGTTTGCAATCGAAACAGAAGGGCATATCGTCTCGAAACTGAATCCGTTTGATTCTGAATACGCTTCTATCGGCATTGTCATGCAGAGGCTCAAATACTGCAAATTAGGAAACACTTCTTTCAGTATGGAAGAATATGAAACAGCCTATCAGCAATGGCAGCAGGAAAGACAGGCTAATCTGAAATAAAGGAGAGTCATGCATTTTGTTCATCAGACCAATTGCCCGTATTCATACGGATTTTAACCAGAAGTTCGGCATTCCCCGTCAGGCCGGACGCGTTCCGGAACTGTACGGCAGAATTGTATTTGAACCTGAATTCCGGAATCCCGATGCCCTGCGGGGCATTACAGAATTTTCGCATCTGTGGCTGATTTTTGATTTTTCGGCCTCGCATCGTGAAAACTGGTCGCCGACAATCCGCCCGCCCCGCCTTGGAGGTAACAAACGAATCGGCATCTTTGCGAGCCGTTCGCCGTTCCGGCCGAATCCGATCGGCCTCTCCTGCGTCAGACTGGAAAAAATCGAAAATCAGACGGAACTGCTTGTTTCCGGAGTCGATCTGCTTGATGATACGCCGATTTTGGATATTAAGCCCTATCTCCCCTACACGGACAGTCATCCGGAGGCTCTTGGCAGTTACGGAGAAGCTCTGAAAGACTATCATCTTGATGTTGATTTTCCTGAACATTTGCTTGCGATGCTTCCGGAAGAAAAACGAAAAGCCGCGATCGCCTGTCTTGCAGACGATCCGCGGCCATCTTATCAGGACGATCCTGAAAGAATCTACAGTATGCAGTTTTCTGAATTTGATATTCATTTCCGAGTTCATGAAAATCGACTCGAAGTCATCGACATTGATTTATGCTGAAAAAATTATCCGTCCACTTCTTTGGCGACATAGTAATAATAAAACGAAGTACGTTCAGTAACATGCTCTTCCAGCTCCGGATTGATTCCGTAAGCATCGCAAACCAGCTCTAACCACGAAACATTTTCGCCATGGAGCGGAACGCTTTTTTCTTTCAGATTAAACAAAAGCACTGTATCATTCAGCAGATCAGGATAAGGCAGTTCGATCAGAATAATTACTTTATTTCCCTCTGCAAGCTGTTTGTTGATATACGGCATCCGGAGCATATCACAATATTTATTGGAAATATACATCACGGAAAGAATGGCGGATGACATGAAAAAAGCAGTGATCATGCCGATTTTCTGAATTTTTATCCTCACGGGTTCGTTCTCCGGCACGGCGGACAGAACTGTACCGGTCATCAGAACCCAGAACAGATATTCTATAAAAAAGCATCGACCTGTAACCGGATTTACCAAGACAAACGGCATGACTGTGATCAGATTGCCGATCATAAACAAGAGACTCTTCCAGAATAAATCCTCCGGAAGCAACTGATAAAATAAATATACCAGAGAAAGCAGATATACGAACGTCAGAGCAGTTTCCGCCGCACGAATCCGATAACTCAGCGAGATGACTTCAAAATCAATAAATACCTGCGTAAATACGGAATATCCTGTAAATATCAGCACAATGACCAGACACGGCACAGTATATCCCGAAGCAGTATGATTCTGATATTTTTCAAAATACAATCTTACCAGACAAACGGCGAGAATCACATGAAAAATAAAAAACGGCTTGATATACAACGAAATAATTTCATTATAAATTTTTGCTACTATATCCAGAAATGATAATTCCACGAATCGCCGGCCGACTTCATCATTTTCGCTCACGATGACCGTATGATAATTTCTATCCGAAAACATCAGAATTGTTCCTGCTGCGGCACCGATCAGATAAGTCACATGTTCTGCGAGAATTTTCCGATGCCGGACAAACAGGAAAAAAATAACAAACACTGCCAGCATAAGAATATAAATTGTAACAATTTCCACACAGAGCGAACTCAAAAACCCCAGAAGCAGAAACGCAATGCTGATGCCTTTGATTTTTTTCCGCTCCTGATCAAATAAGACCTGCATACAGCTGTACAGATAGCCGAACATCATACAGGCAGAAAGCACATAATTAGGAAATCCGCTAATCCAGTTTGACGAAGTCTGTGCGATCTGAAACGGCACAAGCACTATTGCCGCACCCGAAACCGCATAGGCTTTCCATTCTTCGAGCGAACAACATTTTTTGAGAATCGCTGTCATCAGGAAAAACAAAAGCAAAGAGCCGGAAAAATAAAAAATCCATCTACAGACGGGATACTGTATCATCAGATAAGTAATCATATTTGTAAAATATCTTCCGTTCTGACTTGAGTCGATCCATACATCTTTCAGGCCATTCAATTGCAGCCACCAGAAATCGTCTCCCGCAAAATGAAGACAAGACGCATGAATGGCTGTATATATACCATAAATCAAAATAATATATAATTTCAATTTATTATTCTTGATCAAATTTTTCACTGTTTTTCCTCCGGAGATTCAAAATAATATAAAAAGAAACTCCACTGAACAGTGAAGTTTCTGCCATATGCCGGCACTTATCTAATTTCCCAGATCGTCACCAATCAAGTATGTTCGACGTGAGAGAGCTTAACTGCCGTGTTCGGAATGGGAACGGGTGGAACCTCTCTGCCATCAGCACCGACT
>Ga0326513_10000540_pt1 | contig 32129 bp, 62 predicted proteins | sample 2_2465_0518_D_FD_203654 | JGI IMG/M metagenome (GOLD analysis project Ga0326513, IMG submission 203654) | Bovine rumen microbial communities from UC Davis, California, United States - 2_2465_0518 | ecosystem: Host-associated > Mammals > Digestive system > Stomach > Rumen | place: USA...
TAAAATGCACATAATTCACTGTTTAAGAAATGGGTGGATTGATAGACATATGATCACAAAATATGGAAGACGTATTCTAAAAACAGCGCATTAATACAAGCAACAAAACATGCAATTTGCAATCTGTTTTTCTGAATGGTTTTTCAGATCACAAAAAAAGCCATATCCCAGGCGAAAGCCAAAATTAACGAAAAGGGGAATGAACAAATGAAAAAGCAGTATGGCAAAGACGAAATCATTTCGGTCATTGATCGCAGAATCAAGGAAGAAATGCAGCGCAAAAATGAGTATATCGCCAAAAACGGCTACAAGCACATTGATGTGCTGAAAGGATTTGATGCGTCAATCGCCACATTGACATCACTTTATTCTGCGTTCTAAGAATCGCAGACGGTTTTCTGGTAGGTTATCCGAAAAAATAGCCTACTTCCAACAGCGCAAGCTGTAAATAACTTGAAAAGGGGAATTAGAAAATGTTTATTCACTTCACTTTTGTAGATGGTTCTAATCCGTATATTTGCACATCTGGAAAAAGACTGTTCCACATGATCAAAAAGTATTATCTGGAACAGACAGACAGCAGCAGCTTTAACGTATTGGGCAATGCTCAATTGCTTACTGCTGGAAAGAAACTTTCTGCATACCAGGCGAATCAAGCAATTCTTCGTGATTTTGCTGTGGAATGGCAATACAATTTCCAGAACTTTGATTTTTCCATGAGCGAATGCGCTGATTATGCTGCTTTCTTTCGTGAGTATGGCAAGAAATACGGGCTTCTGCGTGAATTTGAAGAAAACGGGATTATCTAATAGCTTTCTGCGGGGTTTGTGCTTAACAAGCCCCAGCCCAGCCGGAAACGGCAATATTACTTGAAAAGGGGAATGTTAAAATGAAAAGAAGAATTGTTGTCACGGTTCATGGTGGCCTTGTATCTGGTATCTATGTTGACGGCGAAGACGCTGTTGATGTTTCTGTGCTGGATTATGATTGTGTAGATGATCCTTATACCACAGCAGAAGAAAAGCAGATTTTCGCCAAGGTTGAAGCAGAGATTAAAGAACTAAAATGCGTATGGTAACTTTTCTGCGGTTTTCTAAAGGGTTTGTACCATAACAAGCCCTATTCCATAGGCCACAAGCCTAAATCAAAAGAAAAGGGGAATATCGAAATGAAGAATAAACACTGGATTGTCGTATGCATGAAGCAGAGCGGCAAACAATGGGCATATGTTCTGGAATGGCACGGTAACTGGAATCTTGCAAATTGCGACATTTTGTCCGATTCCAGATTGCTTTCTGCAAATATCTGCGACAGCAAAAAGGATGCATGGCGGATTGCTGATGCATGGAATGCTGAATTTCGCAAAGCTGGAATCTTTTCTTGCTAACTCTTCTGCGGTTCTTGTGGGTATCCGCTTAAAAGCCCACATCCAGGGGAAACCCAAATACATTAGAAAAGGGGAATTTATCATGGAAAATCTTTCTGGCCTTATTTTTGGATATGACAAAGAAAGCAAACGTGCATATTTTTCTGTTGACGGTTATAGTTTCTTTGTTTCTGCTGATAACATAAAGGCAGCATGGAAAGCAGCATACACTTGTTATCGAGCGGAAAAGAATCCTGTTCAATATCTGCGTATTCGATTTTGCGAAGTTTGAAAACATCAGCCAAAGCGCATAATTTACGGATTGTGCGCTTTAACGGATGCTTTCTGCATCACGATTAAAGAAAAGGGGAAGAATAATGAAAAAACGCCTTTCTGCATTCCTTTCTGCGCTTGCATCCGGCATGATCTCTGGTTTCGCACAATCGTTCACGGTATGATAGTTTCAGCTTATGCCCTTCTGCGGTGATAGGAGGGCATACACGGGGACTATCCCGAAATCTCTGATTGACAGCATGATATATATGTGATAGGATATTATTACATATATAGGGAAAGGGGGTACAGCAATGGCATACAAGCGTCCTGATGATGGCCTCAAAGCTGCGACACGGTATCTTAAGAAGTGTGATACCATCACGATCAGACCGCTCAAAGCAGACGGTGAACGCATCCGTTCTGCGGCTGAATCGTCTGGTATGAGCATGACGAAGTTTATCATGACCGCAATCGATGAGTACATCAGCAACCATTCTTCTGCGGAACAGCCAACCACAGAAGCAAGCTATGATCCGTTTGACGGATTATTTGATGAAGATGAATAATTATTCATAATACAGGAAAGGGGTATAACATGATCACAATACTTTTTATCACCTTCTGCTTCTATCTGGTAGCGGAACTAATCAAACAGGGTACGGCAGCGAAAGCCCGGAAATGGGAAGCGGCACGACAGGCCCGGATCGAGGCCGAGATGCGGCGGGATCGAGAGGAAAGGGAAAGGGTAGCCCGTGAGCAGAGGGAACAGCGTGAGGCCCTTCTGGCCCATGAGAAAGCCCTGAGAGAGATGCACCTGGCCCAGCTACGGGAAGAGAAGCAGCGGTTAAAGCTGGAAGCGGAACAAGCACGACAGGCGGCCCTTCTGCGGAAACATGAGGAACAGATTACCAAGCTGACCGCAAAGGTCGAGCAATGCGAGGAAGACATTCTGCAATGGCAGAATCAGCGAGAACAGTTGATTGATTATCAAGAGTATCTTGAACGGGAGCGGGATGCTTGCATCGGCGGCAGTAAGCAATGGCACAAATGGAATAACAAATGTCTGACCAACAACAACAAAGTCTACGGTCTGGACACCAGAATCAGAAAAGCGTTCTATGCCAAGGCCGAGGCCGAGCGGAAGATCAGCGAGGAGGCGATATAATGCAAGCCCTCACGACAGAACAGTACAAGCTGATCATCGCCACAATGAGGGAGGGGTCTGGTTCTCTGAGAGCCAACCCCCGATGCGCTGCCGTGTTGGTAGCCGAGGCGAACCTGGGAATGCGGATCGGGGACGTTCTCCGGCTGCGGCTGTCCGACATCGTGAAAGACGGGAACCGTTACCGCCTCAATATCACGGAAGAGAAGACCGGAAAGAAACGGCACTTTACCGTCCCCGATGCGATTTACACCTTCTTCTGCGACTACGCCAAGGCCAACCACATCGAACCGACCGACCTTCTGTTCCCGATCAAGGTTAGGGTAGTCCAGCGGAATCTAAAGGCCGTGTGTGACCTTCTGGGGCTGTCCAATATCTCGACCCACTCTTTCCGCAAATGGTACGCCACAGACATCTATAACGCTTCTGGGCATGATATCGTGTTGGTTCAACACCTTCTGCAACACAGCAGCCCGACCATTACACGGCGGTATATCGGCATAGAGGATGCCAAGATTGAACAGGCTATTGCTGGTCATGTGTGTCTGGTATGATGGGAGGATAGACAATGCCGACATATAGATACTATTACGGAATGCGACTCCGTGGGTTCTCCCCTGGAGCGCAGCCAAAGGGAGTTGTCGCACACTGGAGCGATCCGACAGGCAACTACTATGATATCATCGTATATAACAGACTGTTAGAGGACAGCGAATGCTTTCAGTATGATTTGGATTATATTGATTGCAGGCCGTTTAACGGTGATGATATTCATGTCTGTTTAGTTGATAATTGCATCTGATCACAACTTTTCTACAACTCTTCTACAACTTTATCACAACTAAAAGAGAGACAGAGCATTATGCCCTGTCTCTTCTGGTTTATCACCCATAAAGATGAATATAAATTGTCATACCATATGAACGGCAGTTGGCGTCTTTCCACCCGTTCAAATCCGTATAGGCTTCGAAACCTTCTTCTGTCCACCTTTTTTTGTCATACTCTTTGAACATTTCTATATATTTGTTTGGTGATTCAAAGGGTTTTGGCTTTGGTATCTCATACGCACGATTGATTCTTATAGTTCTAAAATAAAGATCATATGAGATTTCTTCCCATAATATTTTGTATGGGATATCAATTTCAAGTACGTTCATTGTCTACCATCTCCTTAAATATTGCCATCAGGACATCCACAACAATACTGTTACCAGCTTGTTTATAAAGCTGACTATTAGATACCTTCTGTGCGGCACGGTCGAAAGAATCATCATCAAATCCCATCAAACGCCAGCATTCTTTTGGAGTTAGCTTTCTGACGCGGATGTTCGATTCCACAAGCAGATTATCTTTCTGGATAGTTGACAACGTATTGCTCACTCCATCTGTTCTTGGTTCTGCGATTCTGTTCTCATTAAAACCGCAGTCAACCTCATGTGATTCGTATGCTTTTCGGATAGCCTTTCCTTTTTCGGTTCTGACCATCCTTAAAACCGCAGGTTCCATGATCTTAATCTCATTATGCCCTCCACTGTTGGCTCTAATTGTCGGGCAGGCTCCGTTCTGGTCATAGATTCTGCCATTCATCTGGTTGTAACCTTTAACGCCAGAAAGAGCGAGGTTGGCAACCTCTTTGCATTCAATGTCCATAGTTCTTCACTCCAATATCTTGGGGGGGTCTTTGTAGTCTGTGGCTCTCAACCCTTGACAGATACCTTCATCGGATAAAACCCGGACTCGATCTTGGCAAATCTTATTCGGATTCAGACTTCCAGCAACAATGATCTTGCCGTCTCCTGCAGTCCTTACCGCTTCGTTTACCTTCACGATATCCCAACAATGTTTTGAATCAAAGCTACCACGCCCACCACATCTGACAGTATTAGATACTTCCTGATCATCAAAACTTTCGTTCAGTTGCAGTTTTGTCACCTGATCATCGGACAGATAGAATCTCTCATCGACCTTCTGTTCAAGAACATCTTTTAGTCTCAGTTCCAATGGTTTCGGTTTTGGGAAATCATAATAGAAATCACCAAGCCATGATACCATAAAGCATCGTTCTCTGTTCTGCGGCACTCCATAGTTCTTTGAATTTAGTACCTGATATTTACTCTGATATCCGAGATCGTCCAGAAAGGCTATCCATTCTGCAAAGTCTTTGATGTTCTTATCCCCAATTACTTCTGGAACATTCTCCATCAGAAGTATTTGCGGAAGTTCATCCATCTCTTTTAATAACCGCTCTACTTCCCATAACAAACCTGATCGAGTGCCGCTGTCTCGACTCATACCAGCTTGTTTCCCAGCACTTGACAAGTCTGTGCATGGGAAAGAGTATGTCATGATATAGCAATATTTATCTGTATCACACACACACACATCTGCAGCATGAATCTTTGTTACATCACTGGTTTCAAAGTTCGTACCATGTACCGCATTGTATGATGCCACAGCGTATTTATCGAACTCACAGATGCGGTAATGCTCAAAGGGAATACCAAGATTCTCCAATGCTTTTGCCTGCGCTCCAATGCCAGCAAACAACTCAATCAGGCGTATTGGCTTATCTATCTTGAGGGGATTGCTCCCCTCAAAAAAACTAATCTGGCTCATATTTTTTCTTCAGCCTTTCCAGTTCTGCCTGAAGCCTTTTAATTTCCTCACGCTGGGCAATGATTCTGTTGCGTAAGTTCATAACCTCAAGTTTCTCTTTATCTGTCATTCTGCACCTCAATCATCCGGCAGCACTACATCAGCATCCTGCCACTTTGCCGCAATGCTCTCGGCAGATTGCCGTTCACCAAGAGGGCTTGTATCCCCTGACAATTCTTTCCCATCACTTTCCCGCATCGCATCGTAGGCCTTCTGGAACCAGATGGTGAGGATCGGGTTAATCATCCCTTCTACACCGCCCTGTTCATGGATGGACGCAAAGAACATCGTAATGTCATCGGCAAACTGTTTGTGGGCCGGAGTCCCGGACTTACCATTCCTCCAATTGGAAACATCTGCTTTGGTCAGCCCTACGGCAAAATACGCACTCATGTTATTCGGCATGATATTCCGTTCTGCACAGTATTGCAGATACGCCACAAACCGATTGTACAACTCCTGCACATTCTGCTTGTCACCGCATGACTGCCGCATCCGCAACAGATCGAGATGGTAGTTGATAAAAGTGTTTACCTTATCGTCCCCCATGCGACCGACCAGGTTCTCGATGACCGTTTCGTTCTTCGAGATGACATACTTCGTATCGGGTATGATAATCCCCGTTGCCTTTTGGTTGAAAGGTTTATCCCTCTTTTTCTTCTGTTCTGCAACCCACTCAGGATGCCGATGCTCATAGATCGTCTTCTTTATCACGTTCTCCGTAGTCCCCAGCTTTTCCGCAATCTCCCGGTACTTGTACCCTTCATTGCGGAGAACTTCTATTTTGTCGTAAGTAACTTTAGGAATTTGAATCACCTTCTTCCCAGTCTCGGATTGCAAAATAGGCAGAGCCAAAGCGGTATTGCGGTATATGCCCATCTTCGCAATAAATCCACCAGTCTAAACTACGATGCCCTAACCGAACACGCTTATCACAAATGGGGCATCTTTTTTGTATTGTCTGTTCATACCTTTTGTTTACTCTCCCCATGTGAATCACCTTCTTTCTGTTGGCTTCATAATTTTACAGAGGCAAGCCAAACGGATCATCTTCATCATCATCCTCAAAGAACGCACTGTAATCGACTGCGGGTTTCTGTTTCGGTTCCTCCAGCGGTTTCGGTTTCGGGGGTTCGTCCTCTTCTTTTACCTTCTGCCAGCACCGCTGCCGTCCGTAACTCCCGACCGTTCTGGGTGTTCTCCGTTCCCATCCAGGCATCTTGTTCATGATCATCCCGATGTCCTTTGACTCAACCAAGGAAGGTTCGTGCGGTCGGTCTGGATCGGATGACAGGGCCTCATGACAAATCTCTCGAACACAAGTAAACTCACCCGGATATTTCTTGTCGAGAAACTGCTCAATGGCTCCGATTCTCCAGTCATCCTGCATTGCTTCTTCTTGCCTCTTTCTGTACTCACTCTGAAGCGATTTGTTTGCATAGTTGGGCATCTTCCCAGCTTTGTATTTCTCCCTCGCTTCGGCCCAGCATTGCAGTACATAGTCCCGTATCTCGTCCTCATGGTCGAATATCTCATAACCATCGGAATGAACCTCAATTGGGTAGTACCTTCTGTTACCTGACTTGTCTGACAGAGGGTTCGAGTTGTTGCTTGTACCGATGAAGATGCACCGCCTCGGAAGGTCAACCGTGTTCTTGTCCCAGGGCTTTCTGTACTTGTCGAATGCCCGTGTGATATACGCCTTTGCTGCTTCCTGTTCCTTTGTCTTTGTCAGCGCAAGCAGTTCGCTGATCTCGCATATCCACTTGCCTTGCAACTGCTCGATAGCCGGAGTCCCTTCCATCTGGGTGACTTCACCGTAATACTCATCTGATATTGCAAGGAATCGGACAAGGGTACTCTTGCCCTCACCCTGTTTCGTACCGATGAGGATCGGAACATCGTCAAACTTTGTCCCAGGCTGGTACAACCGATGAATCCCTCCGGCGAATATCAAACGGGAAACCTCCCGGCTATACGGGGAATCCTCGACCTTCGCCCAGTCGATCAGGAACCGTTCACACCGCTCAACCCCGTCCCACTTCACACCCTCGATGATGTCAATGATCGGATTGTATTTCCGCAGTTCAAACAGCATTCTCAAGGCATCGGAGTGCTTGTCCTTCGAGTACAGTTTATAGTTCGACTCTATGTAGTTCCGGCTCTTTGCCTCGTCAGTATCCGTCCACTTTTCTATCTTTACGTTGCCGTCCTTAACAGTATGTATCTCTGCGTTTCCGCTCAATTCGTTGTATCGGATACTGTTAAAGTATTTATCGCTCGTCATCACCAGCAGAAAGTTCCCAATCGTTATAGCTGGCTTCCCTTTGCCGCCATCCTCCAGTATCGGCCTGACGGACACAGGGATCATTGTCCCTAATTCAATCTTTGTTCACCTCGGTTCTTCAACAGGGTAGCAGTCTATCTCCCACGCTACCCTGTCGATATTCTTTACCGCTTCCGACCATGCCGGAGTACCGACCCGACAGAACATCCGCTGCCGATCCAACCGACACCACTCATCCCACAGGCGATGATACCCGGCCTCCCACTCGGCCCTCCGCTCCTCTTTCTCTCTGGCGGCTTTCCTGCGCTCCTCAAGGGCCTTGTTCTCCGCAACGGTTATTTCCCTGTCCAGCGGCAGACCAAGTCTAAAGTCAGCGTTTATTCGCTTCATAGCGTCCGTTCTGTCTCGGAGGCTGAGTATCGTCTGCACAAACGAGATCACATCACCGCTTGCACCGCAGACAAAACACTTATACCCTCTGTCGGTGTAGGAGAAGTTCCGGTCTTTCCCGTTGTGAATTGGGCATGGTATCCGGTGGTATCGGGTATCAATTCCGGGAAGGTAGGTCTTCACCGCCTCATCCATCGTGACGGTTTCGTGTATCGCATCAGCGATGTCTTCCCAGCTTGCTCGATGTTCTTTCTGGTATCGGTCTGTCCAACTCACATCCAAGCCCTCCATGAAACGGATACCTGACAGCATGGCGGCATCTGCTGCACACCCATACTGACACGTTACACTCTCCACCGACCCCGTACCGCCTCACCACCGCTTCGTCACGGCATTTCCGAACGCACCCATGATAGAATTGCTTTCGGGTAATGTCGCACCGTATAGGCTTGCTTTCGGGACGATACGGGATCCTGTTGAGGCTATCACCCATCCCCATCTTTGTACATCTCCAAAAGGAACGCTACGTTGCAAGCGATATGCTCCAAGTGAAGCAGCCCGCTTTCTGGGTCTACAGAGTATGGTTCATTCCATACTGCCAGCGTGTGCCGTAATAGGGCTTCATGGTATCTTTCTGGTTCGATATTTCTCCAATTGTTTGGGTCATGGTACTTTGCTGTTCCGTACTCTCTTACCCTCGCAACCGCCCATATTATCTCTGCCGGAACGAGAGAAGGTTTTATCTTTCCGGCATCTGCTTTTGCAATGTTATCCATACAATAATTTCTCGCGGGCATAGTAATGAAGAATGCCATAGATTAGCTTTGCGCTCGTGCTTGGGTTGCAAAATATTATTGTCACGTTATATCTGACTTGCCATGAAAGCATAGACGCAACTAAGGATTTTGAAGAGAACTCGCTTCTGTAATCACCGAGGAAAATCTTTTCCCAGCTTGCATTCTCGATCAGCAAAAACATTTTGATTCCTCTTGCTTTTGCTCTCATAAATTCTCTTTCGAACCGATCTCTGTCTGAAGTTAGGTTCATACATATCTCGTCCAGATTTCCCTTGCGCTCTACCGCTATATCATGCTCAAGAGTTAATTCCCCAAGCATTGCAGAATAGTCACCCGTTTCAAGTGACCGCCTCTTGTGAGGAATGTTGTTCTTTTTGTACCATTCCTCACAATGACGATCCTGTTCTTTGGAATCGCAGATGACTACCAGCTTCGATAACTCTTCTGCAAGTTCAGATTCAGTCCACTTGCGAACCATCAGAGGTCGAAGGGAAGGTCATCTTCCAAATCCGAGTCATCCTCGGTGAACTTGGTGACCGTCTGGCGTTCCGGCTTCTGCCCCTCGAACGGGGGAAGGTTAGCCGCCTTATCTGCCGAGATGAAGTACTTGATGCTCAGATAGTCATTGTCATCGAGTACGAAGTTGGCTGCACCTTCGCACCCAATCCAGGTCGGAAACGAGAAGTTACCGTCCCCGATCTCAGGGAATGCATCGAAAAACTGCGTGGCATTGCGGTTGAAGTAATCGTTATCGACCAGCCAGTACTTGACCTTCGCCGGGGATCCGCTCGGCCTTACCGAGATGACGATCATGTTGTTGCCGCTCTTGCTGACCGCTTCTTCGACATCAACGATCACGCACCGCAGCTTGCCAGTGACTTTTGCGACCTCTTCACGCTCTTCCCGTGTATATTTGCTCCAATTTCCCATAACTTGAAACCTCCCAATTTTTAGTATAGATATCTACAAGATTTTGTTTGTCCAGATACCGCATGAAGTCTCTGATTATTTCATCCGGTTCCGGCACGATGTACCGAGGATATTTCTCCCAGAAGACATCTGTGCCGTTCGATACGCAATATTCAAACCGCCTTGCTTCTGGGACGAGATAGAGATAGAGAATGTGCTGTGCTGAGTGTAAGTATTTGTTGAGATGGTAGTTCGAGGTGAACTTGCAATCGTATACGACCCCAGCCCGGAGGTAATCGAGGATGCCGTGGACGAGGAATGTCACCCCGTCCACAGTAATCTCCCGACCGAGGTTCACCTGCTGTTGGGAGCCGTCCAGGTACTCTGCCATTGTGGTCACGCCTCGGAACCACTCATGGTCTTCCGGTATCGGGTTCCCATCGAGGACACCGTTGACGCAGTTCTCGAATTGAGTCCCCTTCAGCATCTTCGTTGTGGGCTGAATCGGTTCCCTGTTTAGAACCTTCATGAAGGTATCGTAGCCGTCCTCAAGTTTGAAAGACCAGTACCATGCATCGAGCAAACTCTTGGTAATTCGGAACTTCATTGTGCATCAGCGGCAACCCACTTGTTGTTTGCCTTGTCCCACTTCACACCGATCTCGGCAAGGCGTTTCTTAATCATCGCCATACCCTCTTTCTTTGAGGTCAGAACGTGTTCCATGCCGTTGAATGCATCGAATGCACCAGGAACGGATTCAATGCTGGTGATGCCCTCGCAGATGCGCTTGACGGCCTCCATGATCTCTTTGTATTCTTCCTGATCTTTGTTCAAAGACTTAGCTTCTTCCTCAAGATTCTGACGAACCTTGGCGAACAGCTTGGTGAGGAAGTCATTAGGCTGACCGTCTTTCAGTTCCGGCACTTGCACCAGACCAGAGATTCCGAAGCAAGCCTTGGCAGAGTACTGCTCGGTCGGGGTGAATCCGAGATACCGCTGCCCGTTGTTGATGAAGAGCCTCGCAGCCAGATCGGCACTCTGATAGACCGTATTTCGGGTACTGCCCTCGCAGACGATCTGGTAGAACGTGCCGTCATCACCGTTGCGTTCTGCGGATTCATGGAACAGGACAATCACGTTGAAGTTCCGGCGAAGGTCGGAAGTGAAGTCATTCCACAGGGTTTTGACGAACCCGAACCCTTGAAGGGAGATGCCGCCTGTGGCCTTGGCTCCACCCTTGAACTCTTTCGGATTATCGACCACATACTGCTTCATCATCTCGATGAGCGCACCGCCCGTGTCGATGACGATGGTTTCGTACTGCCCCTTGGCAGCTTCAATGTCGGCCTTGACCTCATCAAACGTGGTGCAGATGGAGGCATCCTGACGGTGCTGGGGTTTCACTCGGCACATACCGTTGTCGGCATCGATGGTCAGAACCTTGGGAGCAGACTGGGCAATGGTAGTCTTCCCGACACCGGGGCTTCCCTGGATGATGAGAGACATCTTCTTGTCCGCAAAGTTGAGTTCGTTTCCTTTTTTAATCATCGTTGTTCTCCTTTACACAACTAATTTGATATCATATTCTTCTGCGAGGACATCGGTCAGGTCTTTCAGCTTTACCCGACCTTCTTTGATCTCTTCGGACAGTTTGTCCCACTCGTCCCATGCCCGGACAATGTCATCGTTTTCGAAGCCAAACTTGTCTTTCATGACCGTCAGGAAGATTGCCATTGAAAGGTGACAGGCTTTCTCTTCTGCCTTTATCATGTCCGCTTGGCTGACAGGACGGTTTCTCGGATTAACCTTCTTACGCACTGGGATCCATCTCCGTCTTCACGAACTCGGCATCCCAAACACCGACCTTTGTGAGATTCTTCCGGGAGCAGAAGTAGGCCAGTGACATCTCATGCTCACAGTTCTCGCAGACCACCCTCGGATTGTCATCAACCGGATGGTTGTACCGGAAGACCGTACCGGGGGTCAGGGTGATATCCTCACCGCACCAGGGACACATTATGACATCCCCGTCCTCGAACCGATAATGATGGTCATTTCCGGCCCACTTAATGTGCAGATCGAGTGGTAGCCCAATCGGCAGTTTAGGGTAGTGGTTCCTGTTGTTGCTCTCGTTCATTGTTATTCTTGTCCTCCTTTAGTTCGACCGTGACATACTTGTTAACGGTCATTTTCATTTCTTCGTGTGTCCGGCCGCACCATTTGGCTACTTCTGTTGCAGTAAGATGATCAACGCCAAACCATTTCAGTTCGCTCAGAATCGAGTAGTACCGCCAGGATTCCAGCCGGATTGGGTTCTTCCCGTCCTTTCGGATGATGGCAATCAGTCGGTCGATTCTGCGCTTGGGTTTGATTTCTTTACGCTTTGCCATCATCAATCACCGTGTCAGTGATGCTGACGATGTTGCTTACGTTGATGTGCTTTTTACCGTTCTCAATATCGAATGTTACAAAGTGCGCTATGAATGCTTTCTCGACATCAAACTTATACCCGGTCGCATCATAGTCGAATCGGCTTCCATCCACGCATTTAATGCTTATCTTCCTCGACATCTTCATCCTCCTCATCAATCTCAGCATCCCTCAGACCGCATAGGTCACAGTCCCCGATGCAGAATATTCCATCGCAGAACTCCGGGGTGTAGGCGTATTTACTGACCGACATCACTCACTATCCTCTGCATCACTGTATTGCTTCCGGCCACCGCACTTTCTCCAGATAGCCATCATGTTGTCTAACCAGAGCATACTGTCCATATCTGTATCATTCCTGATGTTCAGAATGAAATATGAATCCAGATAATCACACAGAGAACTTGCTTCGCCTGCCGTTAGTTCAACCATCACTCACCCTCCCTTTTTACAAGCCCGTCAAAGAACTCTTGCATAATCTCGACAAACCAGTTTGCTGTTTCAATGCTGTTGAAAGATGCAACTTTATAGACGCAATTTTCATCCTCTATTTTCACCGCCAGCACAGGGAGCTTGTGACTGTCCCATTTCTGAACAGATACGGTCACTCCGTTATGCCGTATCCCATAGCTTTTCTCCGATACCGTAAGCATCACTCGCCCTCCTTCGGCGGCTCCGGGAGCGGCATCCAATAGTATATTATGGCATAGTTGCTGTCAGCAATCATCCATTTACCGTTGTGCATCTTGTCAACATATGCAAACCTTCCGGATTCCCAAACAAGAACCCATTGCCCGTCCTCCGGCAACCGCTCCGTCACGGGAATCCAGTGTTTGGTCTTTTCCATTTTGGAAAAAGCCTCAATCCACCTATTCAGCCGATTCGCCTCTGCAATGTGAGATTCTGCCTCTGCCATCATTTCGTGCTGGATCGTCAGAATGTGTCTGTCTTGCGCCTCTATGGCATCGGCGGCATCGTACATCAGTTTTGCATAGCCGCTGTCATACTCACTGACATTGCGTAATGCCGCTACAAGTGTTTCGTACATCGATCACACTTCCTTCCACCGACACCCATCACAGGCTCCCAGATGGCGTTGCTTGTAGTCCCCACAGCGGAGGCACAGTTCATCCCGGCATAGGTTCAACTCAGCCTTGGCATCCGCAAGAGCCATCTTTAGATCCACAATATTCTTGATCAGATTATCGACTCCCGACTCTCTGAGGCTCACGCTCTTTTCTGTGTTCATTCCTTTCCTCCATATCAAATACATCTGCCTGTTTGAACCGACCACAGGCGGCTTTGTTGGTATAGATCGTATAGTTAAAAGTGCAGAAGGGAAACCCGAAAGAATCTCGCATATAGTATCGGCAATCCTGACAATGCTTCCCTTCCCTCTCAGCAGCCGCCCGTATTGCTCTTCTCTTCGCTCGGACAGTGGCTTCTGGTGATAGCCGTTTTGGGGCAGCAGCCTTATTCTTTTCTGCTTCTATGTAAGACTTGGGATCAGCATCAAATTGCCTCATGCAACTCCAGCCACAGAAGTACAACAGTTTTTCTGTGTTTCCGCTGTTCCAGCGAATAGTCCGTTTATAGCCCCAAATCTGCAACTCCAGGATGAACCATTCTTTTCCACAGACAGGGCAAGTCCTATACGCCCCGGTTGCCGAAAAGGATTCAGCCATGCCGCCACCGCCTCGCATACCCGTCCGAGTTGATGTCCTTTACCAGCCATACCCCGTCAGGGTTCAGTTCTGCGAATTGGTAATCCAGATCACAAGGCTTGCTCTGCTCGGTATGCCATTCCCGGACAGCCGCCTTGGCAATTTCTTTGTACTCATCAAGAACCGTGTTCTTTTCAGAGTAGGCCAGATACTGTTCCGGCTCGGACAGAACCGAATGTAGATCCTTCCCTCTGGCGTCAGCCCGGTTGAATGCTGACCGAAGATATGTCATCAAATCTTCGGCAGTGTAGTGGTACTTCTCGACAAAGAGCCTAATTCCGTAAAGAGCCTTTGCACAGTCAACCGCCTCGGATTCGATGATGGACTCTTCAGATCGGGCGATTGCAGCCAGCCTCTCAGCCTCGGCCTGTTGCTCGGCAGCTTGCTGTTCCTCCCTCTCTGCCATCGCCTGTGCCGTCATCTGACTTGCCCGATATCGGATGGTCGAGTCAATCCCCCAGATGATCAGGGATACGGTCAGGGCGATCAGCATGAAGACAATCGCCCAGTTCACAAACACTGGAACCATCGGATGCCGGGATACCAGTTCCCGTTCATGCTCTGCCCTCTCATGGAGAACAGCCTGGAGGGTTTTCAGACGAGTCTCTGACGATTTGTCACTTGAAATCTCGTCAAGCCCCGTGTATAATGCAAGAGTGTTCATTGTTATACCCCTTTCCTTGCACCGCTCGAAGCTGGCTACTTCGGGCGGTTTTTATTTCTAATCTGGTACTCTTTGTTTATGATTTCGGCAACGTACTCTCCAAAGCTGTCAGCGTTCTCTACCAGATATCCGAGTACAATGTCCGTCCTATTGGCGGCTGTCTCCCAGAGGCAGTCCCGGCAGACACCGCCGACCATATCCCAAGACCCGAACCAGTCTCCGCAAACCTGACACTGGACTGGCTCGGACAACCAACCATCCCCCTTGTGGCAATTCGGGCATTCCCAACCGTAGTCATCGTAGTTCTTTTCCCAGTAGAACTCTTCTTCATCGTCCCACCAGCCGCAGTTGGAGCAGATAAGTTTCGGCATCTCACACCCGCCATTTCTTTATCAGCTTTTCATGCTCGGCAGCGTAAACAGCACCAGGTGCGCTTCTCATTTGTTCGAACAGGGCATTTTTGTCTTCTCTGTACAGTCTTTCCCGTGTCTCGGGGGACATCAGCCTGATCGCCTTATCGTTGTAGTTGAGCCGACTCTTGAAAACGAAGTCAGCCATTCTTTCCACCTCTCTCTTTTTCCTGTCGGACAATTTCCTTTTCGATTTCTTTCTGCAATTCTTCCGGCAGGTCAATCTGCCTGATCTCGGTTTCATGGGCATCATGATTGCTGACACCGAAGATGCCCCGAATAATGCCGATTAGAATAACCAGCACGATCTCAGCAACAATCGTCATCAGAACTCCAAACCAAAATGGATTAACGTACATTCTTCTGCCTCCTCTTCTCTGCTCTCGGAGGATTCCTGACCTGACCGACAGCGTATTCTCGTTCTTTCGCATCATGAATCATTTTCTTCTTTGCTTCTTTTTCGGCATCCCACTGCTTTTTCAAATCGCAATGGCAACCAGGCTGGCGGTCGGGGCAATCTCTCCGGCACGGCATACCCTTTGGAATATCGCTCATTTTCTGTCCTCCGACAAATCAAATAAGTCTTGAACCTCGACCTTGATTCGGATTCCGAGGTATCGGCACAGTGCCTCTCGAATCTGTGGGCTCCACTGATCGGAAGGTGTTGTCGGGACGATCCTCCGCAGATATCCCTCCGAAATATTTGCCGCTTCAGCAAGGTCATGCCAGGTTTTCCGCATCGTCAATTTTCGTTCCAAAATCACGGCCCGTAATTTGTCAATCGGAGGAAACCGGGGCTTGTCAAATTTACTTCTTGGCATCAAGTATCACCTTCCAAATAAGGGTTATAGATTTCTGGAAACGCTTCTGGATGTGAACCGCCAGCAGTGAACTTGAGACAGTCAGTAGTTTCTCCCTTCATGTAATAGTTCCAAGTCTTTATAATTTTGGCGGCTAATACAGTTTCAGTCATGTTTTTCTGGGGGTTATCTTTGTTCTTTACAAGCTGCTCATGCAGAACCATAATGGGATCGTTCTCAATTGTTGTATACCCACTACTCAATCGGTTCCAAAAGCACTCTGCGTCTTCTTTATTTACTCTGTCAAATTCGAGAGCTAACACGTTAACTATTCCACCAGGGACTCCAATATGAATGACAGAGTTATATACGCCATTAGTGTATCTTTCCTTTTTCATGATTTCTTCTTTGTGCTGATAGAAGTAATCATAGAAGACATAATCAGCAACATTTGAAATTTCAATGCTTCGATTAAGAATTGACTTTATCGGGAGTTTCTTTACATCGAGGAAGTAAACAACTCGAATAATTGCTGCAAGGTGAACCGAGTTCTTAAGTCCATCAATCTGTAAGTCTTCACTTAATTTTCTCGCTGGATTTCTATCCTGATAATGTTGCGCTCTGTCTGAAATACCATAAGTAACTAAATTTCTAAAAGCTGTATTAGACCTGACGCTTGCCTCAAGGCGGTGCTGACCATTCGAAAGAACATTGCTTTTTGTAAATGAAATAGTCTCTACATTGTCATCCCATTTACCATTTTCCATTGCTTCCATCAAAGTTGGAATCTGACTTTTAAGTTTTAATTTGCGGTTTCTGGTATTGTTTTCGAGAGCGGATTTTGACCTCTCCGGCGTGAACGTTACATAACCAGTGAAAACGCCGGGATGCATTGGGTCATAAAGAATGTTCCCATTATTCTCAAGCATCCAACGCTTGATAATTGTTTCGTCTATCATTGTGTTCCCCTTTCATTTTTAATACCCGACTGGGCAAGGCTCGACCAGACTTAACATAACTTGGCTTGACATGGCGTGACTTAACTTATCCCGTAACGCCTGATTCGGTTTCCATCGCAACGATCTTCTCAACCGGGATGGACAGGATTTCCGAAAGTTTCTTTGCAAGAGATATATCCATCGTTTTCTGTCTGTCACCATTCTCAATGAGAGAGTAGTAACTTTCGGTAATGCCAAGTTCAGCGGAAATCTGCTTCATCGTCAGATTCTTTGCCGTCCGGGCATCCTTCAACCACTTCCGCATTTAACCACTCCTTTCGCAAAGTTTTAGGGCTTTCAACTTTGCATTTTGCAAAGCCAAGCGTAGGATAGCACAAACATTGCAATTTGTAAAGATATTTCTTTTGGAACTTTGCGTTTTGCAATTTGTAACCATTCTGTTTCTTCTTGACATTTTGTAAAGTAAAGTGTATTATCTAAATGCTGGGGGTGAACACAATGGTCATGATTAAAGAAATCAGAAAAAGCCGAGGACTAACAGCCAAGGAACTCGGTGAACTTGTCGGTAAAGCCGAATCGACAATTAACCTCTATGAAAACGGAAAGCGTGAACCAGACTTCGAAACACTTCTCAAGATGAGCGAAGTATTAAATTGCAGTACAGATAGTCTTCTCGGAAAGAATGCCGCATTAACGAATGAAGAGGAACATCTCCTCTGGCTCTTCCGTCAGTTTTCTTCTGATCGGAAAAGTGCTGTCATAAAACTTGTGTCTACGTTCCTCGATACGGAAAAAAATAACGCCAATACAAGTAGCGTATCAGCGTAATGGGAGAACACTATGAAAGTACCAGAACCACGCCAACTCAAAAGCGGCAGTTACTTTATTCAACTTAGATTAAACGGGAAGAGCATTCCAGTCACCAGCGAAGACCCAAACGAATGCAAACGTATAGCCCAGAAAATAAAAGCCGACTATCTCGCTGGAGTAACGCCAATAAAAAAACTCCCGAAGAACATGACTCTCCGGGAGGCTATAAAACGATATATAAATGAATACAAATCGGAACTATCCCCGTCCACGGCTGACCGATACCAAGTCTACTCCAAATGCCGATTCAAGAAGTATCTCGATAAACCGCTTGGAGAGATCCCCTGGCAGAAAATGATTGATGATGAGGCGAAGGTTGCCAGCCCGAAGACAGTGTACAATGGTTGGGGCCTTGTCCGTCCGTCCCTCAAGTTTGTCGGATATCCAGTTCCGACCGTGAAACTCCCAGCCGTTCCAGTGACCGAGATTCCGTTCCTCCAGCCGGAAGAAATAAAACCGTTCTGTGCGGCTGTTAAAGGGCGGAATTATGAAATTGCCGCTCTGATTGAATTGCACGGTCTGAGACTATCCGAAATGAAGGGGCTGACATGGGATGACATTGACCTCGACAAAGGCGTAATCAACGTGCGAGGAGCATATGTCAAAGGGCCTGACGGGTACGTTGACAAGAATACCAACAAGAACAGGACATCAACCAGGCCAGTTCCCATCATGATTCCGCAACTCAAGGATGCTCTCAATGCGGTAGAAGACAAGACCGGGAGGGTGGTGACCACAAGTGGGTCTGTTCTTCTCAGGGATGTCAAGAGGGCTTGTGAGAGGGCCGGGGTGACGGAATGTACCAACCACTCTCTCAGACACAGCTTTGCCTCTTTGTGCTTTTTCTTGGATGTCCCCCTTGCCCAGATCATGCAATGGGGCGGCTGGGGTGATGACACAACCCTCAAACGGATCTACATTCATCTTGCCGCATCTGCTGAAACTGAACATCGTAAAAGGCTAACGGGATTTTTCTTATAGGCCATTTTTTATGCGTTAGCGTTAGCATTTTTCGTTAGTGTTTGACTTGTCCGCTTTGCTACTTTTGGGTAACAAATTGTGCATATAGTACACAAAACGTATGCCAAATTTGTCGAAAATACCATATGATAAATAGAAAAAAGCCCCGTAATTGGGGCTTTTCTCTGCTTTTGGTACGGCTGACGGGATTCGAATTTACAGACCATTTCTTAAACTGCCTGTTTTTACTGCCTCCCAGCGATGCCGTTAGCGTGGCGTTAGCGTTTTATTCTTTCGGCTCTTCCTTTGGCTCGTCTTCTTCGTCTACATCGCCATTGTTATACTGGGCGGTGCTGATGCAGAGGATTGCACCGAGGAAAGTGCAGATGACCGTGATGGTAGCCGGAATCTGAGCGGCATAGGGAAGTTCCCAAATCTGGGCAAGCCCGGTGTAGAGCGCACCGATGGCTGGCAGCACGATGATGGTCAGGTACTTCAGAATGTCATAGACTTTATTTGGAAGTGCTTTCATGGTTTGTTCTCCTCTCTCAACCGGGAATGTCGATGATCTGGACGATGTTCCGGGGATCGACCTTGATGTCACCCAGGGCGATACCCTCCAGCAGTTCATGCGCTGCCTGGAAGATCGTGGTTGCCGGGGTGTTGATCGGATGGTGCTTTCCGTCTTTGGTAACATACTCGAACTGAATGTTTTCGTTCATGGTTTTCACGCTCCTTATCTTGCAATTAGAAAATCTTGAATCTCGTTCATACTACTTTGGAGTTTCTCCGTACTGTTTCCATTGACTTCATGGCTCATAACCGCCATCAAAGCCCTCATGATAATACGGTTGCTCTCTTCAAGCTGGGTAATGCGCTCATGGTCATTTTTCAATTTTTCCGAGTGATCTTCGACTGTGCTTTCCAAAGTGTTCACAGGCTGCTCTCTCAGCCGCTTCTCCTCTCTTGCGTTTTTGATTGCGCTCATGATGGTATTGTATACCCCGACCAGGAGAAGAATGACTGCGACAGTTCCTACAAGCTGTTCGAAAGATAACGCTTGAATTTGCATCGGAATCACTCCTTTTCCATTGAGAGCAGTTTGCTCCACGTTGCTGAGCCAACGCAACCATCTGACGCAAGGTCAGAATCACGCTGGAACTCTTTTACGGCATCGGTGACCTCGTCATTCCATGCTCCGGCAGCGTAGTTCAGATACCCTCTGCAATACAATAGCGCACCAAGGACGGTCACTTCGGGCCAATCGGTGCAGTGGAAGTCGATTGTCCGGGGAGGCCAGAAGGTTTCTGTCTGGGTCGGGGGTGTCGGAGGTGTTGGGGGTTCCGGCGGTACGGGAGGATCTGGGCCGGGTTCCGGGTTGAGGTCGATCTGGGACTTTATCCTGTTCGCAGCTTGGAATCTGGCATCGACATTGTTCACTGCCGGACGCTCGAATCGTAGGCAGATATCTCTGACGCACTGGTACAAGTCATTGCTGGTTTTTAATTCATCCAGCAGACCGGGCGATTCACTCGGCATTTCTTTTATAGCATAATCGCATTGCAGTTCAGCATCATCGAGTGCTTTGCCTGATTGCTTCCAGAAATCGTAGTATCCTCTCTTCCGAGTCGGGAAGGTTAGCTGATACAGCCCGAATCCTTTCTTGTCATTTGAGAATCTATCTCGGTCAATTCGCCCGATTGTGACATCATAGACATACTGCTTGCTGGCGCTCCGATACGGGGAGAAGTCCCCTTGCAGCCGATTCGGTTCACAGTTGCTCTCGCAATCGAAGTTACCCAGCATACCGAGCGCACCCGCCTGGGTAAGACCATGCTTCCGCAGCCTGTTGTAAATAGTCTGGTAATAACTCATGCCTTCTCACCGCCGATCATGTCATCAATAAACTCTTCAAGTTCTTCCCTCGTTATCACGGCTCTCATCTCCTTTTTCGCTTTTATCACTTGCCCACCACAGGCAGTCATCAAATATTATGATACCAACAGCAAAAACTACTCCTGCAACTGCGCTGAGTGGGCATATCCAGATTAGATGGTAGATAAAAATCATGTATTAACATCATTGATGTCTGTACCAATTAAGTTTTGCCAAATTCCATTGACTTTACAATAGGAACTATAAACGAACGAGTCATTACTAATCATCTCAATTTTACCCATTCCCGGGTAAGATGATTCAGAATATGAACCGTCAAAAATAAATCTAAAATATTTTCCTGTGCAACCGCCACTAATAACAGCATGACCACTGAAACCGTCTACTGTAGACTCTGATAGTATGGCATCTGTAAAATCAACACCATTATTAGAATATGCTATACGAGAAACCGGATGTGTTCTGTAACTGTCATAGGTAACAAAAGAGACTTCTTGAAGAGTTTGTTGTGACTGAAACTCTACCTGTAACCAATGCGGATCACCTCCGCTACCAATCCACCAATCATTTTGTTGTTTAGAAAATGCTTTCCACGGATCGTATCCTCCCCAATTACTGTTCGCAGATACAATTACAGATAACTCTGATTGTGATCCGACAAGAGGCTGTAACAATCCACTTGTTTGTAGATAAATATCACCATTGTTTCCAATAGCTGAAGTTGGTTCCTCTTCCCCACTGAGAATTGTTGCTCCACCACCTGCGCCACCGCCTTGCGCTTTACCTGCCGCAAAGCCCAGCACAAAATCTTTAGTTTCCATACCACATCACCCTTGAATGCAGAACTGGAAGACCCACTGGCTGGTGTCGCCGTCGAAGAAGTAGAAGTTGCCTGTGTCAATTTCCGTCAGAGATGCTCCGTTTGGAATTCCCTCAGTCGGTTTGGTGTCCGTACTTTTGCAGAACACCTCGCAGGTCTGGTTTAATTCGCCGTTGAAATACTGGTACTTTTTGTTTGTAGTAATTGCCATGATTATTTATCTCCTTTCAATTCGGAATTTCAACGCAGTATGCTTTGGCGGCAGTTCCTGCGTTATCAGTACCATAAACAACTACTCCATCTGAAGTAGGTGAGCAAATTATTCTACCGACTAATGCGTCGCCTGAATCATCATATCCCGGTGTAAACGGTGCAAGCCAAATTCCGTTGGAATAAATCAATGTTTCTGTGCTCGGCGTTTCAATATAAGTAATAAAATCTGCAATTGTTTTATTCTCATAAAGAGCGGCACGCCTTCTATTACCGACTGTCTCACCTACAAAAAGAGCATATTTATGATTTGCTAAAACTGGAAATACTTGAATATAGTTAGCATTTGTAGTATTTGAAAAAAATTCTACGCCACTTCTTCCTAGATAACCATATGAAAATCCCTGATAATCAGGAGTTACAAAAGAACTGCCACCACCCCCAGAAACATTAACCGTCACGGGAGAATACCCGTCAACACCGGACGGAGCTGTGTACGTTCCATTTTGCGTAACGGACAAAGGTTCAATAGATGCCCCACCGCCGCCCCACTGGACACTTCGAGCCTCCAACTTACCGTTATTAATTGCCAGCACTTTGCCGTTGTTTGCCGGGACAATAACGCCGTCTATGGCTTCCAGTGCCGCTTCAATTTCTGCGGCAGTTAGCTGGGAATCGTAATATGTATTTGCCATGTCTCCCTCCTTATGTCAGAGGAGTTATTGTGAAAAGATTCTCTTCCGTGTCAAAAGCAATCTCTCCACGCCGAATGTACAAAATCAAACCATTGTTGTCTGTGTTCTCTGCATCATGAAGTGCTTTCAGTACACGGTCAATCTCTTTGCCGCTCATGTCTGTTTGTATTGCCATAACATCACCTCAATAGTACACAAGGATGCATCCATCCCCACCTTTTCCGCCCTTGCCGCCGCCAGAGCCGTATCCGTGGCGTCTGGCTATGGCAGTCACTTCTTTGTTGTTCGCCTGATTCGTGGCGAACTTATGGACAACAACGGTTGATGCTCCTGCACCTCCGCCACCGCCGTGGCCCCCATCACCACCACATCCATAGTCTTTCACGGTTTCTTTATCGGCAGGAATGTACGAATAGCTTGGATCAACAATCGGGTCATTGTGACGGCCGGACAACGCTCCTGTGACGGTCACATAAAGTGTGTGTGTCGGGTCACCTTCCTCCCAATCAGGGTCATAGTCTCCGGGATCATCCCAATCGCTTCCGGGGCCATCGCCGCCTGCGTCTTCAAGATCAATGGCAAAGCGGCCAACAAGAATTTCTTTTTCTTCTTCACTACCGCTCATTCCATAAAACATTATCCACGCAAGCATGGGAGCATCGTACTGTTGGGACGCGCTTCGTGAACCACTTCCAAAACTGTTCCAATATTCAAAAGTGGCAGAGACAACCCCGTAATACACCGTCTTCCCTTGATAAGTGAACTTTGATCCCGCATTATAATCCATACTCCAACCACCTGTTTCGGGGCTATACAGAGATGTTGCTACAGGAGTAAGCGAAGCATTGACAATAGATGCTCCGTCCATCCATACGGTTTTTATTAAATTTGAAGAACCTGAAATTGTCTCTAAAATGTATCTCCCATATGTATTGCCGGGTATCAAATCAGACGGGATGAAAGGAGAAACAAGATTGTATTGATCAGAAATAATAACAGCATATACATCCGTTGTATCTTCATTTGCTTCCACATACCATCCATACAACTCCGTACTGCTTGGCACTTGGATGCTCTTTCGTGCGTTCTTCCCACCTTTGGTACAGATGGCCTCGATTTTGTCGTTGGTAGAGCCGGGGACGGACGAACGCTCAATACGGAAGCTGTAATCTCCCAGCGGATAGCGTTCATCGCTTTTCAATTCTTCACTGTCTTTAGTTGCCATCTTACTCGTCCTCCGCTATATACCACTCAGTTTCCTGATCCGAAGCACCATTCATATACGGGTGAAGCAACAACCCTGTTTGTGGAGACACTCGATCTCTGCCAATTCCCACTGCCGCTCCTGCGCCATTGCCGCCGTAGGCTCTAACCTTATTAGCGGCTTCGGGAAGACCTTCGACATCGGTGAGCAGTTTCCCGGTCGAACCGCCTCTGTATACAGTCCCGTCCAAGTCGGCCACATCCTCGCCATCAGTTGTCCAGTTAAATGTTCCGTTTGTCTGAATCTGTCTCGCTCCACCTTTGCCACCACGGATACCAGCATAACCATTCACGGCAAAGAACTGGTCTGTAATTGGTTCATACACAGTCTGTGCAACACCATCCGCTGACGAGTAGTTTCCAAACGTGCTTGCTGTGCCAGCAGAACCGAGATTCGGTGAGCCAGTCCATCCGCTGTTCTCATAGGTGTTAATCATACTTTGTAGTTCATTGTCCGTGTATTCGGTATCGGGATGCTCGTTCTCCATCGCCGCTCTCAGTTCGTCCACGGTGTCTGGGATGTACCCCGTGTGCGCTCCACCTTCTCCACCCGTGCCAATAGTATAGGAATACGTTGCACTCGGATTCTGGATCACCACCGAATTAACCTTCCCCGGAGAACCACCAGCACCGCCCTCACCACCATCTCCACCTTCGGCTCCGTACCACACTGCCGTCAGGTTTGCGGTACTCTCAACCTCGGTGTGAGTAATGGCATCCTCTCCATTATGACCGGGCCAACCAGAACCGCCACCAGTTCCACCGCCGATCATGACAACCTTTATCTCGGTCACGCCATCTGGGACTGTGAACGTACCACCGTCTTCCGCAAACGTAGCTGCGTCAAGGATTATCACATTCTTATAAAGCCCTTGCTGCCCAGCCGGAGTATAGTTCGCATACAGTTCGATATCCGCTTTATTGAATGAAGATACCGTGAATGTCATGCTCGACATATACGCTTCGACTTCCTCATTGAAAGCGTTTTTGAGAAGATATATCTTCCCACACCGCTCACCGTTGTATTGGATGCCACCACGAACAACCTCAATGTGACCGCCCGGGCAATAAAATGCATAAAGTCTAAGCAAAAGGTTCTGAGAGTTGATAATATTTACCATCGTACAATCAGGAACACTAATGGTTTTATCTTCTGTACTCTCCGGGTCACCTTTTACTGTTTCTTTGGTAGAATGGAGATAAGGAACACCAGTAAGCTGACCAGCACCAGACACTATTGCACTGTTTACAGTGGCAGATACAAGCGTAAGCCCGGTTCCAGCAGTAATTGTCGATACAACCACAGGAGCATTCGAAAAGAACACTTCTTTGTTAGACACAGCTTCTGCACCAGTGTTATCAAACAATACGGTCGAATCGCCAGAGATCGGTTCAGTAAAGGTATGCTCAATTACCGAAACTTTGGTATACTGATTGGAATAGTCCATTGACCCTTCCAGATAAATGACATCATCAAAAATCTGCTTTGTGCTGCTTGGCGTTGCATATATAAATGTGAACCTCGGATTGCCGTCAATATTCTTAACGATGTTCACGCCATTCGAAAACACAAGCTGGTATAAATTCTGCCGCTTTGTCGCATACGGGAGCCAGCCAGACACGGGAAGTTCCGCAACATCATCATCAATGTCATATGGGATTACAGGATCGCCCGTACCGTGGATATCGGAGGCAAGAATGTGAGCAAGAACCGCACCGAATGTCGTACCAGTGAACAAACCGCCGACATGGTACATATTGTTCAGTACGCCGATTGCCGAAACAGTCTGAATCTGATAGGCATTCGCCCCGGTTCTTCTGACCGACTCCACATAAAACTTCCCGACCAGCGTATCGTCCTGATAGAACCAGACAGGAGTACCATAGTCCAGATTGATCAAGCCGGATGCGCTGATTGTATCGCTTACATCCACAGCGTAGATTTCACCGATTGCCGTGTCAATAATCTGCCCGTCCGAAGACCGGAAGATTTCCGCACTGATCAGGTTTGTCATGTCATCCTGGACGGTCGGAGTGAACGAATCAACGCTCAACTCCTGACCAATCAGGGACACATTCTGGACGGCTTCCGCTTCCGTAATGCGGTCATTCTCGAAATAGTAGGAGGGGCTATCCAGCGAACCGATATAGATTTTGTTTCTGATCGCCATAATCGGCCCCTCCTTTATTTTTCGATGAGCGGGAAGTTAATGTTATGCCACAACTCATCATCGCCCTCACGGTTGATACAGAACTCATAGGAATTGTTATTCGAGTACATGATCATCGTTGTGTTTCCATATGTCGGTTCATCGCTCTGAACCGAAACGTACTCCGGCATGATAAGGTTGTTCAATATCTGAATCTCCCAAAGATGAAGCGGTCTGCAAGTGATGTCGAACCGCAGTTTGGTCGCAACCCTGTCTCTCAACATGGTTCCAGCAAGGTTCCTCCCGGAATTGGGGCCATCAATGTCTGAACGTGTGACCTTGAGGCCCTGATATGCGATGAAGTCAGTGATGTCTGTTCCGTCTATCAATATCCGCATTTCATCACCTTCCCTTTACGCAAAGTTACTGATCAGGGAAACTCCCTTCTCTTTGCTGACCGCTTTCATGTCACTGTAGATCGCCCTCATGAACTCTCTGCCGTTGACATTGAGAACAACCGTCCCGTTTCCACGATTCTGGTTCTGAGAACTAAGTGCTTCCGTCATCGCCCGGTATGTTGCATTCTCAATACCATCAGTGATCATGTTGCTGTTGGCAACTGCCGTTCGTCCATTAGAGAACTTTCCAGCAATCTCACCGTGGTTCATGTAGAACGGCCCTTCTTCAACGAAGCCGCCGGAAGCAAACTTTCTTGTACCAGAAGTAATCGCCAACTTAGCAGAAGAACCATAAGAAGTAACAGAACTCATCACCGATGAAACTTTGTTTCTTCCACTCGTCACAAACGAAGATATTCTCTGACTAAGATTTGAAAACAGACTGGTAAACGTATTGCGTATACTCGATGCCAAAGACTGCACTAAAGATTTTGCCGTACTCGCTAAAGTACCCCAATTGGATTTGTACCCTTTACTCAATGCCGTCACTGCACTTGCACCAGCGTTTGAAATTAACGTAGCACCAGTAGTTTTAACCGCATCAGAAAACGATTTGGAAGTAAGGTCACCAGCATTCGTTCCAGCAGTCTTAAAACTTCCACTCATGCCAGAGAATCCGTCAACGATAGTTGTACCGCCCTTTTCTCCACTTTTTTCTAAATCGATCTTGGCATTGTCAAAGCCTTCAGACGCACCTTCTCCGGCCTCTTCACCAGCACCCGTAAACAGTTCCTTTATTTTCTTAAATCCATAGAGCGGATTCAATGCAACTGCCGGATTTGTACCAATAAAGAAATCTGCTATGCTTATAATTTTACCGACTTTACTCTCCTTGAATCCTTCCCAAAGTTTGTTGCCAGCCTCTCTACCAGCATCTTTAAGTTTAGACCCAAGATTATCAACAAAATTTTTCCTTTCATCAGGGGGCCAAACAACATCAAGGATTTCAAGAAACACTGCTTTTATCTCGCCGAAGCCCTCTTTAAAGGCTTTTTTTACATCTTCCCAAGGAATTTTCTTTACAAACTCAACGATATTGCTTGTAAGCGTATGTACAAGCCCATCCGGGAAAAGTTCCTCTTTCAGAGTAATTGCTTTCTCCCATGCAGTTTTGACCACACGGACGAACGCATTTTTGATCTCTTCTCCCTTAATGTTATCGAAGAAATCTCTTATAGCATTCGCAACAGCAATCGGGTCTAAACTGTCCAACCAATCTGCAAGTTCTTCCAATGCTCCTAACACGAAGTCACTGATATTCCTTGCGAGTTTTCCCATGCTTCCGGGATTCGTGAACGCACCATACAGAATGTCCCAGATTGCCGTCTTTAGTCTGGTTGCCAGTCTTCCAGCTTTCTTGAAGTCTATCTGATCTCCAAGACTATCAAGGAAGTTAGCAAGGCTTTTGCCAACATTTCGGAAATCTGCCGTCTTGAGGAAACTATACGCAAAGTCGATACCGCCTTGGATGCCCTTGCCAATCTTCGCACCCCAGCCCTTCCAATCGAACCCGCTCACCAGACTGTTGAACTTATCGCCAAGGAGTTTGCCGACCCTCTCGAACTCACCGCCTTTGAGCATATTCACAAGGTCTTTAATCCAACTTTTAACACTGGCTTCCTCGAACATATTTTCATAATCGGTGTACTTGTCAGGGGTTCCACCGGAGGAATTGGAAGGTTCTTCGAGTCGGTTGATCTCATCGAACCCCATCAGTTGGTTCTTCCACTCTTTCGCCGCTTTCGCACCCTTCTCGGTTTCATCAGCCCATGCGTGAGTGTAGTCTTTCGCTTTGAGATATGTACCGCTTCCGCTGATAACTGCAAAGAATTGCGTGATCGCTTCTGCTGCTCTTGTGACTATGCGAATGATCTGGATTACAATTGGCGTGATGGTAGCCAAGAGCGTGTTCCATGCCGCACCAAGCTGGTTCGACATTTTAAAATGTGCGCTCTTGAGAGAATCCATTGCATCGGCAATATACTTGGTCGCATTTCCGAAGTTCTTTGCAAAGAAGTATGCGTTATCGGAACCTTCTTTCAGCGCATCCGTAACTGCTTTGATTGCCGAACGGATTAGACGATAGAAAGCAATTCTGCTCAAGGAACTAAACAGTTTGTCTAATGGATTGAGAACGCTTTTAACGCTATCACGCATATTCTCAAACCACTTAGTAATCCCACCTACCGCAAGTTTAGCTACTCCAGAAACAACTTTCTTAACCGCATTCAATAGTTTTCCGAAAAGACTTGTTAATTTCTTTACAACAGAAATAACTCCATTGAAAACGCCTTTTAAAAACCCGCCAATAGGAGCAAATGCAGTTTTTACAGCCGATGCAGCTTTCCTTGCCGCATTTCCAATCATTTGGAACAGGTTTAAATAACCTTGCGGCCCATCATCAGATGCTGTTGATTTTGTTTTCCCAATAGCATTTAATGCTGAAGAAACTCCTTTTAAATCAACACCCGATAATTTTTGCAAAGCATCGCATAGACGCTCTATCTTAGCAATATCCTCTTCAGTTATTAGCCTCAGACCAGTTGACAAATGAAGAATGCCATTAGCAAGATTTTCAAACTGCTTTTCCGAAAACTTGATATTGGAAATCAAACTAAGAGAATTTACAAGCTGGAAAAACGTATCATTTCCAGCACCAAGCCAAGCAGTAGAGTTATCGAATACTTTAAATGCACCAGCAATATTTTCAATCTTTAAAGCAATATCGCCCTTAAGCGCAGTGTTAACTGACTTAATAGCACCAGCTAATGCTTTCATCTCTCCAGATACGCCGGAAAGATTCGTCTTTAAATGACCAATAGAATCTGCTAATGCTTGAATATCACCAGCCGCATTACTGGCGTTATGCTTTACTTCTATTTCTAAACTTTCAAGAGTGTCAGCCATGTTTACTCACCCTTTTGTTTCTTCTTCCGTTTTTGCCTACGCACCATTTCTTCCATTGCGATCTGCATCTTCTCCATCTCTTCACGCTCACGTTGCTTCTTCTCTTCCTCCGTCAACGGGAAGATATCAACAGGACGCTCAAGATAACTCTGCTTCTTAGCACCTCTGCCAGAAAACATATTTGCCATGCAGACTACAAATGCATCATACACATATAGCCCTTGCAGCCATGCCTGTTCATTCTCAATCTCACGCTTAATACGAAATGCTTTGCGATAAGCAACAACTAAAAAAGGAGGGCCATCCCAGAACTCAGTATAGGACATACCCATAGCCATGTACTGCGGACAAGCCTCCTCAAAAATCTCTGTATAAGTTTGTGGCGATTCGGTTTGCTCGTTTAAAACTTTACCGCCATCTTGCGAGGGTTTGCTTCATCCTCACTTGCGATGAGGCTCTCAAACGGAGCGGCATACAGTCTGCCGAGATACCCCAGTTCGTCCTCATTCAGACCGCCAAGGCCATCGAACAGGATCTTGTCTGTCTGCTCTCTAGTCATGTACGGATGGTGCATCTGGAACGCACCCCAGAACATGAGCGGGATCATCGTCATGCTCTGCGTATCGATCAGGTTGATATTGAACCCAGCCTGTTCCGTCTTGGACACAGACTTGCGGTTGAACTCCAGCGCATACTCTTTGCTGTTTTCCGGGTCGGTAATGACCATCGGTTTCAGACTCTCATTCTTCTTGTTAGCCATCTCGATCTCCTTTACTCATTCATGATAAGGGGCGGTATTATGCCGCCCCATTAAATCAAGCCGATACAACAGACGCAGCCGCAAAGGTATAGTCACCTTCAGGCATGATATTGGCATTGTTCTCCAGAACAGCATCAACATCCGCACCGCCGAAGCCAAGTTCGACAGGCTTACCGGGGAAGTAAAAGCTGTCAAGATCGCTGCCAGTCGGGTAGCTGAACTCGAACCACATCTGGTTGCCGCTGGTGAGTGCGTCATAAGCCGAAACGCAAGTAGACCAAGCAGTGCGGAACTCGGCGTAATCGTTAACCGTGATCGCAACGGCCCCGCCCGAATCGCCCAGGCCCTCGGTATAAGTGTGATTTTTTGTGGCCTCGAGGGTTGTGGTCTGGAGGGTATTCGGCTCGTTAAACAGGGCCGGAAGTGCTTTGCATCCGGGGATGAGCGTGTATCCAGTAGTTGGACGGGTAGCACCAGTCGCATACTTGACGAGCATTCCGGCAGTAGAGATTCCGAAAGAAACCATCGTTCATTTCTCCTTATTAAGTATTTTCCGGCATTACATCGCCGCCACCAATCTGACGGCGATATCTGCCAATAATCGTAAACTTCGACCCATCATCCGATGTGGTCTGCTGAAATCTACGATAGTAAAGATTGCTAAATGCCGCTTCAGCCAAAGCAAAGATATTATATGCCTCAGTAGCGGCGGTTCCTGATTTCGTGCTGACTACCTGTATCTCAAACACCGACTCCCACTGAACATCTTGGAAGTCTAATTGTGTGTACTGAGAAGGACGGATATTATCAATCTCATGGATGTAACAGGCCGGGAAGGTAGCTGGTTTCGGAACATATCTGCTTGTGCAGTTCGCATTCGGGAACTCGGCCTTAATCGCATTGACAACACGGGTGTACACGGCATTCCTTGAATATTTCATTTCGTACCGAACACCTCCTCGACAATACGTTTCTCGTTTTCCCGAATTGCTTTACCAGCATAGTACATTGGCATATACACATCGGTTGAAGACATCAGCTTACCTTGATAAAACCAATATCCCCACTTTGCATACTGACCAGCATTCTGCTCCGAATAAGAACCAGGATACACAGGAACGCTTGTCTGAGGCAATCCGTCACCATACATCATTCCGGCACTGTTACCAGTACCAAACTCGATGAAGTAAACATCTTCGCCCTCTGCGTATATCCTGTATCCGTTCCCACCTTCCAGTGGAAGTACCACCGCTTGAACGCCGCCATTACCAGTCTCAGAAGAATCTGCATTTGCTTTGGCATATTGTTCATTTGCCGCTTGGCATCCGATCTCAGCCAGTTTCCTGCACACCTCGTCCAGCTTTGGCTTTATCTCACGCTGATACTTTTTGAGTTCCTTTAACGCCTTATTGCACCCGGCTATTGACAACTCAATAGTGATTTTACGCACTCGGCATCGGCTCCCCGTGTGTCACATCCAGTTCCGCAAGGGCAATGACTACCTGATTGATCGTCCTCGCAACCCCTGTGCAGCGGTAATTGTGTGGGTCGGTGAGAGGATCGGCCTCGAACCAGAAGATCGTCTCCGTGTTGAACGGGGTGTCGAGGTCATCCGTGACCGCCGTCCGAGTGAAGGGATTGTCCACACCGAACAACTCGATCTCGGCCTGTCCTCGACCGCCGGAAACATTCATCCTGGCTTGAATCGGCTCACTATAGCTTACCTCTTGTTCGCCAGTGTAGTTCCCGTCATCGTCAACAACCTCGGTCACACCGTTGTACAGAGCGTACCAGATCGTCCGCTTGTTACGCTGAAGTGTTCTCAAGTGACAGCACCAACTCTCACATACGGCAGAACATTGTTGCGAATATACCCAACCATGTCTGAATAGATGAACACACGGTTCACGCTGTTTTCGTTGTGCTGTTTCTCACCCTCAGATCCGGCATGAGTATAACCAGCCACAACGGCATAGATGTGCGTTACATCCTCTGCCGCCGGAACCTCGGTCACATCGTCAGGCACACCGCCGATCAGATGATACTTCCACGCAAGAATCTCCTGTCCGGCGATCTGGATGTAAGTGTTCAGTTTTTCGTCACTGGGCATCTCACCGCCGTCAGACAACAGCGTCTTGATCACCGTCAGTTTCTCAGCGTCAGTCATTGTCAGCACTCCTCAGGATGGGGAGAGGGGAACATCCCGCTCTCCCCGTTTTAGGTTAATCAGGCAGACACAGCAGCCGGGGCATTCAGATAGATGCCGTTGGCCTTCTGGTGCTTAACCCAAGCACCATGATACTGACGGAAG
>Ga0326513_10000541_pt1 | contig 32122 bp, 47 predicted proteins | sample 2_2465_0518_D_FD_203654 | JGI IMG/M metagenome (GOLD analysis project Ga0326513, IMG submission 203654) | Bovine rumen microbial communities from UC Davis, California, United States - 2_2465_0518 | ecosystem: Host-associated > Mammals > Digestive system > Stomach > Rumen | place: USA...
GAGATATTACGCTTAACCGTAATAACAGGATATATGCAGGACTTAAACCAAGTGGTGCAATAATAAAAGTAAAACCTAATGGACGTAGAGATTCACTTGCAAATTGTCCTCCAAATCCAATTGTTGATAATGGTAATAAATGCACTATTGACGACATAAACAAAGAGTGGTATATTGAGTTTGCACAAGAAAAAGCAAACGACTTTCTAGGAATACCTAGACTAGAAAGTTTGAAGAAAGAAGAGCTTCTAGAAAGAACTAATAATTTAGGTTTAGAAATAGACAAAAAAGCAAAAAAAGAACAACTAATAAAAATGATAAAAGATAAGGAAAGGAATGAGATAAAAAATATGGCTACAAAACAAGATTTAGAAGAACAGAATGTCAAATTACTTGAACAAAATGAAAAGTTAGTTGAAAGATTGAAAGAAAGAGAGAGTGGAAAAGAAATGAAATTTAGTGACGAAAGATTAAACGATAATATTACATTACAAAGTTCTTTATATAGAAAGATAAATGAATTGAGAAAATATGTTAGAAGTGTTGAGTTTATATATGATGAGGAACTTCCTAGTAATTTAGGTGGTGGAGAATATTACAGTATCGGACAACTATACAATGCTTTACAAAAAGGTTGTTTAGAAGTTGGATTAGATTTTAGTTATGACGTAGATCAAGTTATTAGTTTTGATAAGGAACTTGTAAAACCAAGTGGTAAATTACCAATTCATGTTGCAACAGTTAGAACAAAAGCTGTTTTAACAGACATTGATACAGGAATTAGTAAAGAGTATTTCACAATTGCACAAGGTAGCGATACAATTGATAAAGCTATTAGTGGCGCTAGTACACTAGCTTTCAGACAATGGTTTACAAAGAACTTCTCACCAAAAGACGCAAATGATGAGGATAAGATTCCTAATGAAACACCAAAGAGTGAAGAACCAAAAGTACCTGTATATATTCCTGAAAGTAAAAAAGAAGAAATAAAGGAAAAAGTAGTACAACAAGTTCAAGTAGAAGAAAGTGATGATGAAGATGTTAAAGAAATTGTCAATAATATCATGAAAGTTAGAGAGTTAAGCGGTGATGATACCTATGGTGCGCCAATTTTACAAATGTTGACAAGTGGTGTTGAAGTAGATAGTGCTACTATTTTGGAGATAGATTTGAAAGTTAAAAATAAGCTAGAAAAGGTGACGAATAATGGCTAAAGAATGGAGTTATGGAGAGAATAATAAAAACATTATTCTTTCCGAACCACCTAAGCAACGTCTTAGGATAACTGGACATCGTATCGCAAGTGTCTTAGGATTGAATCAATACCAATCGCCATTCGGTGCATGGGTAGAAATTACAAAACTTGCTAAGCTACCATTTGAAGATAGTAAGTATACAATTTTCGGTAAAAATGTAGAACCAAAGTTAATTAATATGGTTCGTAAAAAATTCCCAAATGTTATGAGTATCGAAGAATATTATGGAAATAATATTGAAAGATATAAATGGAATAACTTTGTTGAGGAGAGTAATGTATTTGGTGGTATAATCGATGCGGTTGCAACAAAAGATGATATGAAAACTCTTACAATGATTGTAGAATGTAAATCAAGTTCAAAACCACAAGCTTGGGAAAATAACCAAGTGCCACTTGATTATTTGTTACAAGGTTGTTTATATTCTTATTTAAAGGGATTAGATAGAGTATTATTTATTTGTTGTTTCCCACAAGACTTAGATTACAACCACCCAGAGTTATTTGAACCAGACGAAACAAACACAATAATGGTTGTCAAGAAGATAAAAGATGTTCTTATTCCAATGCCAAATGGAGAGCTGATAACATTTCAAGAAGCAATTGATTATTGTAACGAATGGTGGAATAAATATATCGAAACAGGAATATCTCCAGAATTTGATGAAGTCAAAGACAAGGAATATTTAGACATTATCAGAACAAGTAAACCAATTAATGATAATTCTCTTGAAGATTTGTGTGATAGAGCTATGGAACTAGTAAAAGAAATCGACATGTTGAAAGAAAATAGTGGTATCAATAGCAAAGAGAAAGAGCTTAAAATATTAGAAGAAAGTATCAAACAAGGCTTAATGGATAATTTAGGAGATGGAGAAACAAAGGTTTCTTGTAAACAATATTCCTTAAACGGAACAATAAAAGAGAAATTTAATGAAAAACAATTTGCAAAAGAAAATCCTAAAGTTTATGAAAAATATATAGAGAAAGAATTTACTTATAGATTGAGTAAGAAAAAAGAGGTAGAAGATGAGTAAATTTTATGATGGATGGTATGCGGATAAAGAATCTTTTCATGATTGGATAATGGGTTGTTGTGATACGTTGGTTAGAAATGAAGATAAACTATATAACATGTCAAGAGATCACACTCGAGCAATTGATATAACATTTCCAATACGACCTGGAGAAATTCCAACTATGTTGATAGAAATAGAAAAAATAATACAAAATAATGAAGAAAAAATAGTAGTAATAAAAAATTTAGAAGATAAGGAGAATGAATAATATGAAAATAATAATGAAAATGAATAATAATTTTAAAACAGTACCAGAAGGAAGAAGAAGATTTAAGATAACAAAATCTGAATGTTCACCTAGTGGTGCGCCAAAAAGATGGAATTTGACTTATGAAGATTGTGAAGGAGAAGGAAATATCTTAAATAGATTTGATTTCACAAATGATAAATCAAAGTTCGCAATGGCTAAGTTCTTAGAGGCTATGTTAGACTTTAAAGATGGTGATGAATTTGACACCGTAGAAGATGCTAAACGTTGTTTAGGAATGGAATTTTATGCAGATGTTATTCATACAGAGGGTAGTCAAACAAATGATGATGGAACACCAAAGATTTTTGCAAATATTGATAACAAGACAATTGAGAAAGCAACTGATACTATTAAAGAAGAATCTCCAAGAAATTCAATTGCAAATGCACTTGAAGGATTAGAATAATATGAAGTACCATTTGGTACTTTTTTTTGTGATTTTATTGTGTTTTTATAAAATATTAACAGTGATTTTTGATAACAATTTCCGTATATAATCTATTTAGAAAACGACAAAGAATAGCGTTTTCTGTTTACCTTATCTACGGAGGTGTAAGTTTAAATTTAGAGTTAAATCGGTTTATTCTTACACCTCTTTTTTATTTTGTAAAAAGGAGGAATATACATGTACGGAAATCCTTATATAAATAATTATGGTGGTAATTTCAACCCACAAAACACATATAACAGAATAGATGAACAGATTGCTCAATTACAGAGTATGAAAGAACAAATCAAAAATAGTCAACCAACACCGCAAAATCAACAACCTAGTATAAATCAGACTTTTCAACTCGCTCCGAATGGAAATGGTGGGATAAGATATGTAAATTCTATTGATGATGTGAATAAGGAAACAGTATTTATGGATACACCATTTTTTAGCAAAGACTTATCAGTCATGTGGCTCAAAAATTCCACAGGAGACATAAAAGCATACGAATTAAATGAAATAGTGCAGAAAGATGAAAAGGACTTACAGATAGAGTTTTTAATAGCACAACAAGAAGAAAAAAACAATAGAATAGATTTATTACAAGCTCAATTAGATGAGTTAAAAGGGAGGTTAGACAATGAACAATTTTATTCAAATGATGATTCAAAACAGATTTCAACAAATGCCTCAACAATTAATGAGTCAGTTGGAAAATCAATTGAAAAGAGTGAATCCACAAGCTTATCAAGAGTTTCAACAAGCAAGAAAAAATAATATGGATCCTAATGAATTTCTAAATAGAACTGTAAACAACTTTAATCCACAACAAAGGCAACAATGGGATAGCATGATGGGGCAATTCAATCGGCAAAATAATAAACAAGATTAGATATCTTGTTAAGGGGTATTAGCTAGATTAGTACCTCTTAACAGGCTATCTAGCGGTCAAAAATTTATGAAAGGAGAAATGTTTAATGAATAATGGTATTCAACCAACTGTGGAATTAGCAGGAGCAAACAATTCATACCCTTATCCAATGATGCCTTATGGTGGTTTTGGTAATGGTTTCGGTTTTGGTAGTGATATTTGGGGAATCGTTTTGATTGCTTTGTTATTCTCAAATGGTTGGGGAGGATTCGGTGGTTTCGGAGGCTTCGGTGGAGGTTTCGGAATGACTGACGGTGGTTTACTTGGCTATGCTTTAGGAAATAATGCAACTAAAGGAGATTTATCTGATGGATTATTTGGAGTTCAAACTAGTAATAAGTTAGATAATATTACTACTCAAATATCAGATGGATTTAGTAACAATGCTACTAATATCTGTAATTTAAGAAGTGATATTTTAACTGGAAACATGGGATTGCAAAATAGTATCTTAGACTCTAAGTATAGCGATTTAATCAACGCTAAAGATACTCAACGTGATATTTTAATGCAGACTACTGAACTTGAAAATCAAGCTAGTATCAATGCGTTGACAATGCAAGGAAAACTTGATGAGTGTTGTTGCAATCTAAGAGCGCAAGGTATCGAAAATACTCAGAAGATACTTGACGTTCTTAACCAAAATACTATCGATGGATTACGTTCAGAAGTTAATGATTTGAAGAATACGATAACAGCTAATGGAATCGGAACTTCAATAGTAAATCAAGTAAGACCATACCCAATTCCAGCATATCCAGTATCAAGTCCATATGTAGGATTATACAACAATGGTTTCTATGGATATGGAAATGGTTTCTACGGAAACAGTATAATTTAATTTAAGTAAGAGGTCTAAAGACTAACCTTTATGGAACTTGCTAAAATCAACGTATACGTTGGAGGATAGAGATAGTTCTATCCTCTTTTTTATACAAATTGGGAATTGTATTCCTAAAATACATAAATTAAGAAAGGAGAAAAATAAAATGATAGATGCTTATAATTTAACAGAACAAACGTTAGCAACAGGAGATTATGTAACATTTAATGGTTATAACTATGGCGGTAACAAATGGTGCAGTGCCGACCAAAATAGCTTAACAATAACAAGAACAGGTACTTACGAAATCGAAGGTATTGTAAATGCAACCCCAACAGTAGCAGGACAAATGCAATTCAATTTGACTAGAAATGGAACGAATATCCCTGGTGGCTTTGTTTATTTACCTGGGACAACAGTAGGTATTACTGAAAATGGTAGTGCTAGAGTTATTGTAAATGCTTTTGCTGGTACTACTTTTGGAATAAGAAACAATACAGCAACTAATCCTGTCACTATTCCAGAACAAGCTACTTCAATAATTATTAAACGAGTTGCGTAATGAATAATTTTAATAATAACTTAGCTTTGATTTTTCAAGCATTAAGTTTACAAATATTATTCCAAGATTTTAACAATAGTGATTTAATGCAAGAATTACAAAGGCAAGATAAAGAATATCTTGAAAAAATCATTCGACAGAATGAAAGAATAATTGAACTCTTAGAAAGGAGGGAAAAATAATGGATAAAATAATACACGAAGATTTAAAACGAGCTAGTCTTGATAAAGTAAAACAATTGCTACAAGAAAATAGTGGAGAAATAACAGGAAATACTTTAGAAGCTATTGGTGATTTGGTTGATATTTATAAAGACATAGCGAATGTTGAATATTGGTGTGAAAAGGAGGAAAGTGAAATGTACGGAAGATACGGAAGAGATTCTTATGGAAGAGATTCATACGGTGAATATGGTAGAGGAAGCTATGGAAGAGATTCTTATGGTCGTAGAGAACGTGATAGTCGTGGAAGATATAGAGGACACGAATACATGGATGAAATGTATGATGAATATTCAAAATACATGGAAGGTCGTTCTAGGTATGGGGCAAATGAGGACACTAAAAAGAGCTTAGAATATATGCTACGTAGTATGGAAGATTTTGCACGTATGTTAAAAGAAGATGCTGGTTCAGAAGAAGAAGTGCAAATGATTCGTCAAACTGCTCAGAGAATCGCACAAATGTAATATGAAATACTATTTTTACAATGCAAATAGTCATAATAATTTTATTGACGATTGTTTCCCTAGAGCATATTCAATAGTTATGGATATAACGTGGAAAGAAGCATATAAAGAGTTATGTAAAAGTGCAATGGAGCAAGGTTATATGATGGATAGTGCCATATTTGTAAAAAATTTTTTGGATAAAAAGTTTAAAAGAATACCTTATTATGAGGAATATATAGGAGAATTTGCTGAAAACAATCCAATAGGTAAATACCTAATAACTACAAATGGTCATATAACAGCTTGTGTTAATGGTTATATCATAGATACGTGGGATTGTACAAATAAAAAAATTGAATATATTTGGAAAGTATGATATAATTATATATAGAGGAGTACCACAACTACTCCTCTAATACTTTGTTGTGGGAGGTATTTTTATTATGAACAAAGAAGATAAAAAAAGATTAATGATTATAAGGCATAGTATGTATTGCAGATGTTATTATCCTAGTACTAATGGTTATGAACGATATGGTGGACGAGGAATTAAAATGTGTGAGGAATGGATAAATAATCCTAATAGTTTTTACCAGTGGTCTATTAATAACGGATATAAAAAGGGATTAACTATTGACCGAATAGATAATGATAAAGATTATGAACCTTCTAATTGTAGATGGGTAACTAAAGAAATACAGGACAATAATAGAAGAAATAATAGAAAAATAATTCATGATGGTGAAACGAAAAATTTAACACAATGGGCTAGAGAATATAATATCGGTGTAACAACATTGAGTGATCGATTAAAAACAGGAATGGGTATCGACGATGCATTAAATAAACCAGTAATAAAAGGTGGGGGTAAACTATTCTTCACAATAAATGGGGAAACGAAACTATTAAGTGAATGGTGTAAAATATATAATATAAATTATCAAACAGCATGGAAAAAAATAAAAAATGGAAGAAGTATAGAAAAAGCATTAAAATTAAATAATTTTTAATCTTATTGTAAAATAAAAAAACACCTTATTTTAGGGTGTTTTTATAATTGTAAATTTTAGTAAAAAGAATTTTCATGTGATTGGTATATGTATTTGGACTAATATTAGTTTCCATACAAGTATGTATAGCTTTCTTTTTCTTGTAATAATCTATCAAAAGTTGTCTTTCTTCCTTGTCTAGTTTCATGTTATCGCATAACTCTAAAAGATTGTTATACGAAAGACACCTAATCTCCTTTTTGAGATTAAGATAAGTGTTCTTATCAATCATAAAATTACCTCATTTCTGAAATAATTATATGTCGAAATAGGTAGTAAAAAGTCGTAAAAGAAAAGAACTTATGATAAGTTCTTTAATTTTTTATTAACAGTCTGTCTTTTCTTTCTAACACTATCTATAGAATAATTATTAAGCCTAGCAATTTGTATATCAGACATTCTATCGCAATAATATTCTTTCAACATTTTAATGATAAGTGGATTTTGTTCCACTTGGATAACAGTTTCGTATAAATCGTTTTCAGACATTCCTTTATATAAATTCGTATTCTTTTTGATAAAATGAGCAGTAACATAAGACAATGCAACTCCTAAAAATATAGGTATAAAGAAAGATGTTTCAGTTTTAAAAGTAATTCTAGTAAGTAAATAATAAGTGAAACTACTAAATGCAAAACATATAACGACACTTTTAAAATGAAAAGGTTTACCGAATGCAAATTTATTAAACCAAAAAGCGACTGTAATAAAAATTGCTTCTATGAATGCATCATTCAAAAATGCTATTAAAACAATAATAAGCATAGTGAATAAATTCCAAAGTATGTAAAGAGGAATGTAGATAGCATTAGTTATCTGTTCCTCTTTACTTTTGGTTTTCTTATCGTGTAATTTTCTTAGCAAGTCTTTTAGCGAATCCTTTAATGAAGTCAGTTTCTGCGAACCAGAAGATACTACCAAGTCCCATAAATCAGACACTCCTTTCATAAAATATAGTTTATATATGATTATTAACATTAATAAAAAATCTAAGTTCAATATAATAGCTACGATTATACCGTGTTTATTATGTATTGGAACATTACGTATAAAAATACTTATTAATTGCACAATATTTAGTAGTAATGTATATACTATATAGTTTTTAAATACATGTTTTGTTATTTTTCTTTTACTAATTATGATATAGAATATTGATAATACTAAAAGATATACAAAATCAAATATAACAAATAACAAAGGTATATTAAAATTTATTTTTAGTATTTGGGATATTATCGCAATTATTAAGCCTATCAAACTAAATTTTTTCATTCTTTTACTATTATCATTACAAGTTATTGCTAGTGTTATGTAAACATTTATATACAACGTAATAGCATACCAAACATTTTCTAATCTCCAATATGTTATAAAATTGTTTATGGTATTTATCGCTTTATTCGTATATACTATTTCAAAATAATTCCCACCTAGTAATTTTATTATAACAACAATTAGTAGTAAAAAGTAGTATGTTTCTATACTCTTACTAAATAATTTGTCCAAGTCCTTTTTCATTTTATCACCTCCTTTCTGTATAAATATAACATAATATATCATGATAGTCAATAATAAAATTAAAAAATATAAAAAGACTAGTTTTACTAGCCTTTTAATTCGAATAATGGACCACAATCTACTCTAAATTTTACTCCATCTGCCTCTAATATTGCTACACCATTAGGAGTATAATTTGTAGGTAATTCTAAACCTTTGACTGTGAATATTTTATCTATTATAAAGTAATCACCAACTTCAAGAATTGCATCGTAATCAACTCTATCTTTATCAGGGTTGCATTGTCCTATTACTCCACATGGGATAAAATCATCACTGCCACATGGTTGTCCGTAACAAGTTGCATAACAACCAACCGCACCATTTTTATATTTATCGTTTGGCAATACTATTTCATCGATTCTAAATACACCATTAAAAATCACTTTTGATCCAACATGTAATACTTGGTCTGGTTCAGGATTGATTGGCTCATTATTATTTATTCTATTAGCTTGTTCTACAATATAGTCCATTTTAGAAAGTAAATAATCTCCTGGACAACTTGTACTAGTGTACATAGAGTGCCATGTCACGTTTTTACCTTTTACCAATGTTCCCATATTATTTCTTTTTGCAATATCAGCTACCAATCTTATTAAAGAATTAAGTGCTAAGTCAGTAACTTCGGAACTTGGTTGTAAATTTGCAGTTTCAATACTAGCGGAACGTACATTAGAATCCCAATTAGAATTGCACCATGCTATATCATTTTCGTCAACATAACAAGCTATTCTACCATCAGAACCTATCCCATACGTACTAGAACCATTTCTACCGGGTGTTTTCCAAATTTCACCCAATGTTTCAATAGAACAATTACCAGCCATATAATGAATACATATTTCTGATATTTTATCTTGTCCCCAAGACTTTCTATCTTTTGTATAATTACCATCGTAAGCTGGAATAAACTTACAAGCGAGAGGTGAATATGCCATATTACTCATCCTCCTTTTCTTCTTTACCTTTACCATCTGTAAATTCTTTATCTTGTTCTTCTGTTAATATCAATTCTTCTATTTTTTCTGTTGCCATATTATTTATCTCCTTTTATTAAATTTTTAAAAGCTTCATAACAACCTGTACTTGCTAACCCACTGAATAACCCTGTTAAAATGACTTCTAACGTGATTTTATCAAGATTAGTACAAATACATAAGGTAAGTCCTAAACAAGCCATAATAAGTGGAATATACTTGTTAGGAATGAAATCTAAACTATGTTTGATTACATATCCCACACAAAGACATATTCCCATAATAATCACATTTGCAAAATTTGATAATATTGTCATATCCATATTTTATTACCTCCTTTATTTCAAGCCTAATTTATATAGGCAATACGCAAGAATTGCATAGAAAAGGTAATCAATGAGTTTATCCCATTTCATACCTTTCTTCTCATTCTGGTTATCAAGCTTTGAATTTATTGTTTTCACAGATGTCTCGATATTACCGACACGCAAGTCCATCTTTTCCATAATGGAGTAGGTTTTTTTTAATTCATCCACATTTCTTTCCATTTCGTCAAGTCTCCTTTCATTAGACTTGGAACGTTGTTCGATTTCTGTTATCCATTTTGTTTCGTTTTTATCCATGTACCTTATCTCCTTTGTTAAGATTCTAGTGTTGCCACTCTACTATCTAAATTATTAAATAAATATTTTAAACTTATATATGCACTAGCAGAAATAATAAACGGATTTGCAGTATTAGTTTGAATTATATTTGTTTGTGTATTATTTGACATTGCATCTTTTAAATCGTTAAGTTGTGTTACTAAAGTTGTATCAGTTATTGTTTCAATAGTTGAATCGGCTCTTACTATTTGCCAATTATCTATATCCCCACTTATAACGTCAGCATTATTTAATTGGGTACTTCCTAAATTTATTGGATAACTTTGATCTTGATAAGCTTCATAAGGTGTTCCAGCACCTTTTTCTATTTGAATTGTTTCTAAATCAGTTCTTCTAACACTCTCTATCATAAAATAAGCATTCGATGGGCTTGTGTCAGAAATAATTGCTTGGTTACTGTGTCTGTAACCACTTATAAAATTCTTATCTATATCATAATATGCTCTACTTGGTTCATCTCCAGTTCCACCTAATATACCGGTCGTTGTATACAACGTGCTTGGTTTTATTGGTATGTAATCGGTATATTCAAAATTAGCACTAGAACTAATACTTCCATCTGGTCTTATATAACCACTTGTTAAAACTCCATTTTTATTAAACATATTTTTTCCATATATACTTATTCTATTATTACCTGTTACACTTGTGTCATTATCTGAATTACCTTTTAATACTACTCCCATTTTGCCTTTTCGTGTATTGTCTAAAATTAGAGTTGTTCCCTCTTCATCAATTGTTGGTAGATCATCATACAAATAATTCAATTCTTCTACCACTTCATTAAATTCTTCTTCAGTTACTTCACCGTTTGTAACATCAAATGTACTTGTAGTTCCATCATTATAAGTAATAGTATAAGTATCTACTTTTCCAACTGTCGAAGTTTTTAAAATACTTACAATGCTTCTTCCGTTTGTAACATCAATATCTGTGCTGGTTCCATCTGTAAAACTTATTGTATATGTATCTGTTAAACCACTTGTACTAGTTTTTTGAATACCACTTATTCCGTTTCCTGTTGCTCCAGTGTCTCCTTTTGCACCAGTTTTTAAAACAAAATCTAGTATCGGATTTTCATTACTACTTCCACTTCTTCTTGTTACTGATGGCTCATTTCCCTCTGTAACAGTTCCTATATGAATGTTTGGTGTTGCACCAGTTATACCACTAGCACCACTAAAATCTGCCAAATACGCCCATTTGTAAGGAGATACTTCTACTTCTCTTTTAGTCCACAATGTTGCATTTTCTTGTTCCTCAATACTTCCTTGTATCATTACATAATCGTTTACATTCATGTTATCATAATCTGCAACCATGTTTTCAATAGTCGAATAAGTCTTTTCAATCACAAAAGGTTTTCCTGTATCACCTTTGTCGCCTTTTTCTGCAACTACACTCCAATAATTCGTATTTGTTGGCAAATTACCTTGATTATTATTATTCAAACTAACGTAACTACTTCCGTTATAACTAACAACATCATTTATTTCATAATTTGTTTGCGAATTATAAGCACCTTTATTAAAATATGCTACTTTTCCTAATACTTGCACTGCCATATTATACAGTCACCTCCACTAATAAATGTCCTCCATTATCTATTCTAAAATCTATTTGATTCATCTCATCAGGTTTATTCATCAAAAGTTTGCCATCTTCTATTTCAAATGTTGCAAAATAACAATCTCCTTTTTCACCTTTTAAATCAGCGTATTCATATTCTGATTCATCTTCTCTTTTTATTCCTAGTTGTGTTCCATTCCAATCGTAATCTAAATCATAACCATCTCTTATGTCAACGGACTTATGTGTTCCGTTCTTTCTTGTTAAATCAATCGTGGCTACTTTGCCGACTTTGTCAACGTCAATATTAAGTGTGTTTGCTTCTGTAATAGCATCATCAATATCATCAAGTTTTTCATCAACTACTACTAACTTATCGTCGACTTCTCCAATTTTTGAATCTACTTCTTGAAGTTTATTTGAAACATCTGTTGTGACATCACTCATTGTTTCGTCTACTTCTTTTAGTTTATCGTCAACGGTTTCAACAATTTCATCTAATTTATTATCAACCTCACTCAAACCTTCTTGCAAAGCTTGTGAGTATAAATCATATTGACTTGGTGTAATAGGTTCTGGTGATAAGGCACCTTCTTCGTATGATCCTGTAGGAACAATAAATTCATCATAACTTGGACTAAAACGATTCAAAAGTTCTTCATTTTCTCCAATATTATAACCATATACACCTATTTTCACACGTTCATATTCTTTTTTCAGAACTTCCACTGGTATATCACATTCGTTATTTATGATATCTGTTTCGTACATTTCGCCACTAGATAATACTGTAAATATTACGCGCTTTACTTGGAAAGAATTTGTATATTCATCAAAGGTAAAATAACACTTCGTTATTTTATATTCGTTTTCGTTTGGTAAATCAGAATTTTCTAAAATTTTTACCTCATTTTTTGTGACTTCTATGTTCATTTAATCACCTCTATTTCCATGTACCTATTATGATAAAATTCAGCGTTGCGTTTATACCAGAATTTACTTGATAATCACTTAAAAAATATGTTATGTAGCTATTTGTATACTTATTTATATGAATGCTCCATAGTCTGGCTTCGGCTTGTATGCATGGAGCTACTGTATAGACATTGGTAAGTGTTATCGGAAAATTAACACCTTCGACTGCACTATAATAGACTGGAACACTATCAATATATTGAGTATTTATATTTGGCGATATTACAGCTCTATAATACATTTCGATTAATCCATTATCATATTTCTTATATTTCCAATTTCCGCTTGTTATTAACTCGTAAGATACAGTACCCACAGAGTCATCTACATATTTTTTGACAATATTATTCTCTACTGTATTGCGACTTGTATCACTCATCTCGCTATCTGGTGTGCCACTTGTCGGTATTCTATTTGTTCCGTAATCAACAAATGTTTTGCCATCACCAGTAACAATAAAATTACCATCAACAATATTAATATTATCGATATTACTAGAACTTTCTATTCGCTTAAAATTTACTTTACCCATTAGTAATCCTCCCATTCTACATTATTATCTTCATTCCAATTTATTTGAGATATATTAGAGTTCCATATTGTCATATTTTGTAAATCATCAAAATTTATTAAATTCAAATCGGTAACCCAACGGTTTAAATCTTGATAAGATATATTTCTCATATTAACATTATTATCATTATAATTTATAGTACATGTTTTTAGCCATTCGATAGTACTTATCCAATTGTTAGGTTTATAATAATAAAAACCTATATTCTTAATACCATTTTCTGTATTATCTAATTTTTGCATTGATAGTACATCATTATCTTCCCATATATTTTTTTGATAGTTTGGTATTATATTTTCATTTTCGTATATATGTATATATTCGTAGAAGATACTAGTATTGGCAACACTAATTACTTCTCCAAAATCGTAAGGTAATTTATACTTTTTAATATTTCTTCGTATGTAATTTTCATCTGTATCTTTGCGATATATACTATAGTTTTTATTTTTATATACTAATTCTACAATTAAACTATCATAGTTAGAATATGTATACTTATGATACCGAATGGTGTTTCCATTATCAGTTGTTAGGATAGTTGTATCATTATCTGGTAAGTCATCATATAAAGTTCTTGGGAAAGAAATGTAAAGTGTTTTAGAATCAAGATTGTCTCCGGTTTGAATATATCGTAAAGGAGATTGTTGATTGTTAAATATTTTTTCTTGTATTTGATTTGTCAAAGATTCTATTGCATTTTCTATAGAATTTAAGTCGTTAGTTGTTAAGTATATATTTGAATTATATGTATTATTCATATATCATATCTCCTTTACAATTATATCACATTTTTTGTATTTTATCAAATTAATCTCCAACACCCTCGAGTTCGCATTGTAAACCACCGTCAAACGTAAATTTCTGTTTTGTAATTATTATATCTTTATAGCCATTATTAATATCGGTATAACGTGTTTGAACAGATATTGTGTCACCTATTACAAGACTCGGATCACCCATTGTAGTAGCTCTAATTTGATAATTTTTATCCATCCCTTTATAATAATTTTGTACTAGCTCTAGATATTCAGGATAAAAATATCCAAATTGGCTAACATCTATAGCTATATTATCTCCTTTTTTATCACTAAGTGCTACTGTTGATTCGACAATATTTTTGGTTTCTTTTTGTATTCTGTTTGTATAACTAACTGCTATTTTACTACCTACAGTACCTGTATATTTAACCACCATAAAATATAGATTTTTATCAACTAATGTCGCAATCCCACTTCCAGAAACCACTGAATATGAAAATGAAGGATTCTCATCCCATATATGATGATCGTTTATTTTATACCAAACATATTCTTCTGTATTAAATAATGTATGTGTATCATCTATTAGTTGTTTTCTTTCGGTATCTGACATAAGACTTATAGATTTATATTTTATCGTCAATTCGTTTATTTTATTTCTTGTTGTATAATCAACATCGGTTTTTAGCAGATTTCTAGGTATACTATCTACTGAATTAAGATTTAAAGAATCTAATCGAACAGTATTATATCTGTTCACAAAGAACTTTCTAAAAGAATAAGTATCGTTTGATTTATACGCACTATTGAATGTTATTAACAATTTTATGTATTCCATTAAGTTACTAATTTCCAATTTATTATGACTGAATGCATAATTGCTATCCATAAAATCCATTTTATAATCTGTATTTTGGGATAAATATGCACTAACGTCACTAGGTGTAGTCAATGCAAAAAAACCTCCTGTGTCTGGTATAGTCATACTTTGCAATTTACTTAAAACACTACCACCAGTCAATGTAACATTCCCATTGGAATTCGAACTCCAATCTGTCAAATAATACGTACCCATTTTAACATATTCGACACCATTATCCTCTGTTAAAACACCAATATAAGGTTCTAATGTTACATTATCATCTAAATATTTAACAATACCTTTTGGATTTATAGGATCAAATTTATTCCCACCATGACTATCAGGATAGTTGTTCAAGTTGATTGTACAAGTATTTATTGGTAAACTTTCAGCCAATAAATCTAATTCTTCATCTACGTCAAAACTAATCAACTCATCGCCTTCATATAAATCACCAACATTATAATCTAATAATGCTATACGTATTCTATTTTTAGGATGTTCTATTCTAATAATGTTCAATTCCACTTCTATAATGTTTCTTTCATTGTCAAACACGTATTGATAAACATATGATTGATTATTTGTTATGGTATCAACAAACTTATTTTCATTATTATCTGTGTATGTGACTGTAAATTCTAAAGGTAGATTTTCTTTAAAATATATAGTAACACCTCTAATAGTTTCGTTAAAATTTATGTTATCTACTATTATTCTAGGAACATCTATATCTTCAAAAACATCATTGCTTATATATCCATTTGATAATATTTTATTTTCATTCCAAACTTTAAACGAGCCATCCAATAATGTATAATTGTTTTCTAGTGTTGCATATTTTTGCATTGTCTTGTTACCTGTTATCAAACCGTTACTAGCAATCATATTCAATTTTTCGGGCTCACTCAAAACTAGTAATTCGGTGGGTTTATATCGAAATTTTAAGTCTACATATCCATACATTTCTCTATTATCACTTTTTATTGCTTTTTTGAAACTATTACTTACGCTTATCATTAGTATTCAATAAAATCAGCAGTTACGTCAGTTCTCATAGTTAATTCGTAAGTTTGTGGATTTATAAATTTTGTCTTACCATCAACAGGTCCACAGTAACATTTGATTTCTCTCCTTTGACTATAATTATCAGTAAAACGCAAATAAAAGTAATCTTGATTATATAATGTTTGTAGTAAAGCCATTTGTGAACTATTTAAGTAATTCCAACCGCATATTATTTTAGCTCTATTTCTTCTAACAATATCTCTATGTAAATAACCCACACTATCTTGATAAGAACGTTCTAAGTGTGTGTAGGTTGGAGAATAATTATTAGGAGAAGGAGTTGGAAGTTCTATCCAACTCAATTTATCATCTAAACTAGCTTCCAATAAAGCCATATTATCAACTCCTTACAACTACAGTAGAGTTGTTTTTGTTCCTATTAATTTGTTGCAAATTACTATAGGTTGCTTCTGCAACTTTTCTACCGCTCATGTTTATTTCTATAGGTCTATCCGCATATTCTAGCATACTAGCATTCAAAGATATTAATAAGTCTATTATCTGCTTATTATCAGCTCCACTATCGTAACCATCTGTATTAGGATTATATTGCTTTGGAACAACCATTTCACCTTCATGTAAATGATATAGACCTTCTGACTCGATTTCTGGTGTACCTACCGCTAAAGATACATGAGGTAATTTTATATTGTCAAAATTCCAATCTTTTCCCGTTACTTTACCAAAAGCCACTATTATTCCTCTAAATGGTGTTAGTATTAGGTTTATTTTATCAACAATAGAATTAATAGTTCCTACGAATAACCTTTTTATTATATCACCTAATCCGTGTCCTACTTTTTCGAACCAAGAATTAAAGTCGATTGCATTACTTCTAACATCATCAAAAAATTCATTAATTGTGGTACTAACATTATCAACAACTTTTTCAACTAAACTACTAAAGAAATTCATTATAAATTCTGTAAAACCACTAATAGCCAAAATAGACACTTTAATAGCTTGGAATAATAAATTACCCCAATCAATACTAGCAACAAAATCTCCGAATGCTTTTCCGATATCCCCCCATTTGAATGTGGATAAGAAAATAGATAGTCCGTCACCTATACCTTGAATACCTCTATTTATAGTATCAGCTAATTCATTCCATTCAATGCTCAAAAAAGCATTACTTATCATATTAGCTATACCTCTTCCAAATTGAATAAAACTGAATTTTTCAACAAATCCTTGAATCAATTGGACAAATGTATTAAAACTTTGTGCAATTGTATTTCCTATTTGGCTCCAGTTAACTTCAAATAAACCATTTAAAAAATCTCCAAAATTATAGCCTAGATTATAAGCTTTTTCTTTTAAATCTTTCCATTCTATTTTACCGAGTAAACCATTTATACCTTTAGCAATATCTTCTCCTACTAAATGCCATTTTCCACCTTGTAAATGAGCCAATAAGTCATCTAATAATTTGAAAGATTTTATTGTATCGTTAATTTGTATTTGACTAGCTGGTGCAATTTCATTTTCTGTTGGTAAATTTGTAATTTCATCCATAGAAAGCAATCCACGTTGAGCCTTATTTGCTTTTTGATTCGCTTTAGCTTGTGTTTCTAATGCTTTTGCATTTGCACGAGCCACTAAATCTATCCCAGTTAAAGCATTGACAAATTGTGCCACATAGGTAGTAGCCATTGCGAATAATCTAGCAACCGTTTCTATAGCAGGAGCAAGTAACGCCCCCAAAGTATTCCATGAATTTGTTATAGATTCTTGTAGTTCACTATCAAATGACAAATAAGCATTTACAGCTTTTGTTAAAACAGACATGGCTGTTCTGACACCAACTAATCCTAGTGCTAATTTTTTAATTTTATTAAAATTATTATCTACACCTTTGCCAAATCTTTTTGTAAAATCTGTAAATTTGTTTTTTAAAAAATCAAAGCCAGTAGAACCAATATATTTAGAAACACTTCCAAGCGATTTCATAACACTTGCTAATCTACTTATTTTCTTACTACTTTCATCAGCTTTTTTACCAATGTTCTCTACACTTTTATGAGCATCACTCGTTTTTGGTACTAGTTTTTGTTGTGGTACTTCTGGTTGTTTTATTGGTTGTTCTGACTCTGCACGTAATTCTTCTCTCGCTTTTGTCAATTCTTCTATTCTAGCTTTTTGTTCGTCAAGTTTCTCTTGTGTTATAACAACGATTGCGTTTGGATCAAACTTAGCAGTTCCTTCCGTTGGATTGTAAATAGCTTGTTTCGAACCAGCTAAACGTTGTTCTTTCCACACTTTAGAATAAGTGCTATATGTTGATGTTAAATCCTTTAATTCTTTATCTAAATCCTCTATTTGTTGTTTAGAATTTTTAAAAGAACTATCAATATTACTAGTACTATTTGTGACTTTGCTAAAATTATTAGCAGTTTTATTCATAGTGCTATCTAATTTTTCATATTTACTAATTACATCTGATAAATCAGATTTCATTTTACTAAGTACACTTTGAAATTTAAGTGTAATAGTATCCATATTCATATAATCACCTCTTTATTGATTATTGAAATGCTTCGCAGTTTTTCTAGCCCAATTTTCAAAGAATATCTGCGCTTTCAATTGTTCGTTCTTTACTTTTATCTCTTTCTCTTTTTCTGTTGCGATTTCCTTATATTCTTCGCTCATTGGTTTACTACGATATTGTAGAGGCTTTGTTCCTTTTTTAGAAAAAGCATGTAATATAGGAGATACATCACACAGTGCCTCGTATATATACATGCCTTGTTTCCACATAAACACATCGTCATATCTTATTTTTAATTTGTAAGCATCTCGGTAGAATTTTACTAAATAAGCATCTCCATACCAATACTCATCAAAACTCATACCGTATGACATATAATAAGGACATTCGTGTTCAAAAAGTTTTGTAAGGGAGGTAGACTCTACTCGAGAGTTTCCACTTTTGGCGAAAGACTCGCTACTTCCCACTTCACGTTTCCCTCGTTAGAATCGGTCATTAATGAATTATAACATTCTGTTATCATTGTTGTTATATTATCAATCAATCGTTCTTTTTCAGGGCATTGTGAATATATTTCTTCTATTAAATTTTGAGATACTCTTCTATGATTTTTATAAAAAGCACCTCTAAAAGCTAAGTCAATCATTGTCATTGGTTGCTTTGAAAATTTATCAAGTTCAAAACCTTCGCTTTCGATCATTTTAACAGTCATTCTATTATATTCTAGTGTATAATCAACACCATTGTATGTTAAGTTTACTTTCGTATTCAATTTTTGCACATCCTTTTCTCAATTTTATTGACTAGCTTGTACTTTTTCGTACTTAGCTGGAGCGTTTGTTGGTGTAATATAGTTTGTAATCTCTAATACCGTATTTACTTCTGTTTCTGGTAATCCCATATCACTAGGATTTCCTGTGAAGAAGAATGCTTTTGTAAGTCCTGGTACTAAGATTTCAAACCATGTAGCTTTCCCAGCCGTTTTTCCAGCGGTATAAGCATCCATTAAAGTTTCCCATGCAGTTACCAATTCTTCTGTTAAGTTAAATGTAAATTCTAAAGATCCACCGATGTCTTTTAAACCATCAATATAAGTTTTCCATTCTAGCTCGTCTAATGTAGTAGTTTCTAGTGTATCTGGAGCTGGATTCAAACTTGGTGTAGATTTAATCCCTCTAATTCTTGTATAACCAGTTGTTGGTCTTGTTCCAGCGGTTGCCTCAACCGCATATAATAATTGTACTCCAGCAGTAGATAAATCAATTGCCATAAGTTATTACCTCCTATAAATCGTATTCGTATCTATTTCTAAATTTCCTTCATATCTTAAATAGCCAACAATTACATTATCATCGTTTTGCATTGGATATTTTGCGAAATTTCCTATTCTTCTTAAACAATAATATCGTTCACCACTCATGAACTCATCTATAATATTACCCATAATTTCAACATTTTCCCATGCAGTATGTTCTTCATCTTGTTCACAATCAATTCTTATTTGATAGCCTAAATAACTAACTTGTTCTCCACTATCATTGAAATACCTATCAACCGCTTCATTATTAAGTTCGTCAATAGTAACGATTGGGTATGTTATTTCTGGATATTTTTCGTACTTTTGCTTTACAATAGTGTTTTGATATTCAGGATAATCTTCATTGTTAGTGAATAAATCTTGCAAATCATTTTTCAACTGTTCTCTTAAACTTCTCACAAATATATTCACTCCTTTTTTTGAATGTCTTAGGAATAACATCTTTTATCAAATAATTCCTAGTATCCCACATTTCTTGTCCAGCAGGCACACCTTGTGTCAAATGTGACTCTCCATGTTTTGTATAACTCCAAAATTTTCCAGAAGTTATCCCATTTTCAGATAGAATATCTAACATTTCTTGATTACCAACATCTTCCACATCTAATATAAAAGAACCACTATTGTAATCGTTCAAGTCATATTTTGATTTCACAGGATGTGGATTTTGTTCTCCTCTGTCACCAGTACCAAACTCTTCATAAACAACATCTTTTCCACTAGCTTTTAGTTCATATTCGTTATCCTTTTTACTCCAACTAGTAGATATATCCGTAATGTTAGGATCTTTCACTCTTGACACATATTGTGCGTTGAGAAAACCTTCACCTTTTGTCATTACTTCTACCATAGCTTTATCAACTTCATCGTCTAAGTTATCTAACATATCCTTAAAAGCAGTGATGACATTCTTAATATTTGTTTCATCAACATTTATACTAATCGCCATTTCTAACACCACTTCTACGTTTTAGCATAACTTCCATACTATCAATGTGTATCATAGGTTTTTTATAAATCTCATAATCTGCGTTTTTACAAATTATGTCATGTTCTGTTGGTGGTTCTACATAAATATAAAACCTGTCTCCTTCATGAAATAAATCCTTTTCACTAATCTCTGGTTTCATTCTCAAATACATTGGATAATCCATACCAATCGAGATTAAATCCCCTTCACTATTAGTAGGCAAATAATTTTCATGAATAAGTACAGGTTCTCTGAAAAAATCTTTTCCATTTTCAACATATTTTTGACATAGATATAATTTTCTTTTATTTCTTCGTAGGTTTCTTAAATGATGACTCATATTAACACCTACCTTATTAATGGTATTATCTCACGCAATAGCTCTTTAGGATAATCTCCACCAGAGGTATAATGACGTGTTATACCATTTTCACTATGTACTGTCTGTCCTTCTGCCCCAATTTTTGCAAAAGAACTAATTGCAAGAGGAATGATTAAATCTTCATACTTTGCATCATAAGGTTTTTCATCCGTAACTTTAAAGCGTCTGCAACGATTTATTTCACGAACAGCTCTCTTAATTTCATATTGCAAAGTAGGAGTATCTTTATCGGTAATATCAAAATCTCTTGCTATTAGTAATGATTTCAATTCTCCAACAAAACTACTCAAAGTTTTATCATCCATAATCATTCCTCCTACATGTCGTATTTATTTTTATGTGTGTTATCTCTATCATGAGAAGATTCTTTATTTCTTAACTCTTTGATAATCGTATCTACTAAAACACCTTTAGCTTTTACATCATCATTAATTTCAATAACATCACTTCTGTCAGGCTTTATACTAAGTTCTCCATTACTCAATTCAACGTCAACTTTGACATATTCTCTATTTCTAAGCATATAATACTTATCATTCATTAAATATAACATATTGACACCTACTTTCTTGAATAACTTTCCTTTTCACCTTTTAATTCTACTTCTTTTTTGAACTCTTTTTTAGGTTCTTCTTTAATCTCTACTTCTTTTTCAAATGGTTTTTTATCATTAACAATCTCGTAACCAAGATGCTCATAAAACTCGTTATAAGCACCTTTTGTTACGTATTTTTCATTGTTTCCTAGTTTAATCTTTATCATTAAGCACTCGTATCAAGAATCCAAATCTTGTCTGCTTCTTCGAATGATGGTAAAGCAACCATTGATACTTTTGTATCTACATTAACAGGATCAACCATTTGTGAAGTAGTAACAGCTACACCTTCGTTTACTATAGAAACTTCTGCGTTCAAGTTATTGATTAAATCACTTTCTTCTGGTGTAGTACCCATATTTGTACGTCCTAAAGCTCCATCTGGCATAAATACTACCGTATCATCTGGTACATATTTGTGAGCAGTTCCAGCTTCATCTACCCAAACATTATCGTAGATTGCAAAACGTAAACCAGTTTGTGCAGTAATGTAACTTCTAACGTTTTCTTCTGTTAGATTTACAGTACCACCAGCAAATACATAAATTGCATTCTTCATAGCAGTATTTTGTAACATACCTTGAATAACTGTTGTATTGCATAAAGCACGAGTAATTTTTACACCTTTTGCTTTCATTGTAGTTATAATGTTATTAATGTCCCCAATAATATCAGCACTAGGACTAGTCCAAGAAGTTTGAACAGTAGTTTTTTGACTTGCTGGTACTTCATAATCATAAGTGTATGATTGTCCATTACTTGATAATGTAATAGTACCTGTCGTTAATGCTTCCATTCTCATTCTTTCTAGTGTAACGTCAGTAGAAGCAATTAAACCGCTTAATCTATCGAAAATTCTAGCCATTAACGTATCAACGATTTGTGGTCTATTAGCATCGATAAAATTATTTAATTGTTGTCTTAACTTCTCATCAACATAAATTGATTCTTTGAAGAATGGCATTTCAGTCTCGTATTTTTCAATACCTTTCATATCTCTACGAATAGACTTGTCATCATAATTTGATAATCTAATACCAACTGGTTGGTCGTTAGCTCCTTTAATCCATTCTAGGTTTGTTCCTAATTGTTTTTGAACAGGGAATAATGTTGCACCTAATAATGGTTGTTCATTTTTATTTAATTCAGTCCAATATTCTGTAACATTTTTAGCTGTTACTAAATCATATATACTAGGCATTAAATAGCACTCCCTTCTGTAAGTACGATACCACTAATATTAGCTGTTTGAATAGCAGTAACCATAGCACTGTCTAATTTTAACTTATCAATACAACCAATTACAACGATTGTACCGTTTCCTTTTCCATTTGCATCTAATGTTACTTCATGTAACAAAATACCAGTTGCATTTGTAGTACCAGCAGTAAATTCAACACTCAATCTATTTGCTAAATTTCCAACTAATGGTTGTCCAGCTTTTAATGTAGCGTTTGCAGTACCACTAAGTTTTACTGGTAAAGCTATATAATAACTATCTTGTCCGATAAGAATGAATTTTCTGTTACCATAGCTTGTTTTCTTTAAACTCATATCCATATTGAATATTTCTCCCTTCTATTTAAAATAATCGTATTCTTCATTATTGCCTTTTTTGGCATTTGCTAATCTCTTTCCTAAACTTTCAATTTCACTACTTCCTTTACTATCTGTACCTTGTCCTTTTTGTTTTCCAAAGTTTCCCATAGCATCTTTTGTAGCGTCTTGTTTTCCTTTTTCATAACTCTTTTTAATGATTTCAGAAATATAATTAGCTATTTTATTTGTTTTATCACTATCTTCTGTCGTAATATCGTCAACAAAAGATATAAAATCGCTATCAGTAGCTTGAATACCTAAAATATCCCTAGAACCTTGCAAAACACTATTTACAACATTCTTATTTCCACTAATAGTATTATCCTTTAACATTTTTTCAAGCTCTTGTATTCTTTTAGCTTGTTCTTGACTTGCTTTTGCGTTCTTTTCGTCATCAGTAAGTTTTGCATTTAATTCTTGTTCTTTTTCACTAAGTTTAGCATTTAAACTATTGATTTGTGTATCGAACTTATCTTTATCAACATATTTTCCTGTTGATAAGTCTGCCAACTTCTTACCTTTTAACGCATTATTGACTTCCTCTAAAGTCATACCATCTTTGTAGGAATCACCCAACAAAGCTTTTAATTCTTCGTTCATCTCATTTCCTCCTTCTAGTGATTAAACGACTTCTCTGTCTTTTAGAATCTTACATTGTTTAAACGTCCTGTAAGTAGGACAAATTTATTTCCACTAATTTTCATTAGTAGTCTCTTGATTGTCATTTTTATTATCGTTTTGATTGTTTGTATTTTCTTGTTGTTTAACCATTCTCTCATCTGCTTCTTCTTGTCTTTCTTTTCTAAATTTCTCACCACGCTCAACAACTTCACGTGATTTATTCGTCAAGCATGACATTTCTAAAGCATCAATCGTTGCCAACTCTCCTGTTGCAACCAATGTGGAGAAAGCTTGTGTTTTTGTTTGTAAGTTATCTGTTGTATGTCTACCAACTGATAAATCAATATTTAGTGTAGACAAATCATTTCGTATTAAACCTAATTTCTTTAATATTTCTATACCAACTGATAATTGCTCTTTTTTTGCATTCTTATAAAACATTTCTTTAAGTCTCGCAACAATTTCAATATCAGTCCATCCATCACGATTTAATACAGCCATTCCAGTGTCTCCACCGTTTGAATTGGCATTTCTATCTGGGATACCTGTAATAATATTTCTTGCCTTTTCCAAGTATTCCCTTATGTTTTGAACACTAGTACTTTCAAGCTTTGGTGCGATAAACTTTGCATCAAGTCCACCTGTCTCACCATTACCTTTAACAAGTGTCAATACACGATTCATCTTGATTTTTGACAAATCCGTATCTTCATCTTCAAACTCGGCACCCAAAATAACAAGTAAGCTCTTAATCGTACCCTCAATGTCATTTAAACTATCACTTGCCACTTGATTCTGTGCGTTCATAACCGCGATAGCTTGTTCCCAATCTCCTGTTAAAAATAAAGAGTTTGGAACCATCGTAATAGGGTTTCTTCCAACAGGGTTGATACTAACTTGTAATGTGTCTGGGTTCATGTTTGAAAACTCAAATTTCAATTTATCCGTATAACATGTATAATCCTTTTTCCCCGTAACTTTATTTACCACATAATTACAACTCAATATTGTTGGGTTCCCAACTTCTGTTGATTGCACTACAAATGTGTTACGCGGATCAAGAAACGAATGCACAATCGGTATATCTGGTGTCATATCTTTTGATATGCTACTACTTGGAAGTGTTATCATATAACCAACACCACAAATACTAGCATAAATACCACTACAAATATCAACCGTATTATCTTCATAATTGTATATATCTGATAACTTTGACACATCCTCTTGATATTCCATATCTTTTGGAATAAATTCCGTAGGGCTACCGAAAGTATATCCGACTATTTCTCTAGTTATTGGAAAAGCATAGTTTACAACCGTTTTATTATTGATATTACTTGTACCACTAGGTAGTCGTGTTAAAATGTCTTGATTTCCTAAAAAATAATCTATTAAATATTCACAATCTAATCTATTTGCATTGTGAATCCCTAGAGCTTTTTGCATAACTTCGAACAAGTTTTCTGACGTAATCTCTGGGTAATCTAAGATAATTCTTTGTCTACCATAATGCAAATTCTCTAAAGTAAAGCCATTTAGTTTCAGATTACCACCTGCTCTCTGACTATAAAATTACCCATTTACATAGATACATTATATCATAAATGTAAAGTTTTGTCAAAAAGACAAATTTTGACAAAAAAAGAGGTGGAACAGCACCTAAATTCCTAATTGACTCGCACTTACATTTATTCTTGCGGTACCACTTGACTTACCACCTAAAACATTCGTTATCATTCCAGCCAAACTATCTGGGAAGTCATCATGTTGTTTCGTCTGCATACTAGGGTTCTGATTCCATGAATACAACTGTTGCATCGCGCTCATATACTCTTTATCACCCTTTATAAGCTCTGGATTCTTAAAATATATTCTATATGTATTATTCTCACTTGCAATACCTTTAATCTCATTCTGACATGCAAGTATTCTATCTAATTTTCTCTTATTCGTAGGGGCATTATGTGTCGTAATATTGCAATGATAAGCACTCGATTTCAAATCTTGTTCCATAAGTGTCGCAAAAAAGTCACCACCATTATTCTTTTCAACACCACAACGACTGACATGATTATCCATTAAAATCTTCTTTACAAAAGGACGTATATAATCGTCACCACCAAATTTATTCTTGAACAACACTTTTTCAATATAAACTTCGTTTCCATAGACGTAACCAATCGGTAAACTAAAGAAATCATCACCACCATGCGACACATCCGCATAGCCAATAATCCTATCAGGTTCTTCTCCTGGTAACTCATTATAAAAACTAATATTCTCTTTATTAAAAACCAAACCATCTCTTTCAATAGGTTGCATTAGGTATTTTGCACTAAAGATTACAGGATCTTCCGCAATCTCCATATCACGATAATATTTTGCACTAAAACCTTTGCCATAATCAAACAAAAAATTACTCTCACCGTTTTCATCATAACAAGGTATTGATATAATTCTAACTCGTGACATATCATCTTGTTTCGCATTCTCAATAACTCTACTAGTAACATCATGCAAACTCCAGGGTGTATTTATATGAATTTCAGGACAAGGTCTATATTCCCCATCTTTACAAAGTCTCTGTATTTTTCTATCTTTTATCGTACCTGTATAATTGTAATACAACTTTTCAAGTCTATCTGGATTATTCGCTTGTTCCACATCTTTTACCAAGTCATCGCAATAAAGTAAACGTTCTGCTTGTACCTTACCAGTACCCCCAGCCTCAATTGACACATAATTATACGTATGAAAACGTTTCGCCTTATTCAAATCTAAATACAAATACTCCGCGCTCTTATTCGCAATCTTATTGTTCGGAAATATCTCATGATACCGATACTCTTCACCATCAATAATATTCATAATCTCCGAATAAAACGACTGTATCAAACCAACACTATGCCCAGCACCCAAAATACTCTCATCCGGACACATTCCGCCTAACAAAACTTGTAAAAACAATCCAATCGTTGTCTTTCCAATTCTCGGTGGTAAATTGAGTACCAACAAATCCAATTTATCGTCAATCAAATCTTGTACACCTTGAATAACGCCGTGTTTCTTCAAAAGCCTTGCACGTGGTAAGTAAAATTGCTTATGTATCGGACGATTCCACTCTAACGCAATACAAAAAGCCTCAAAATCACCATTTCTTGCCTTCGTATCATAACTCGTAACCCACATTTTATTCACTTTATCACGTGTCTCTTGATTGTCATTGTAAATTACTTTATTATGTTGCAACAAATCAATCACAATATCTGCATAAAAACAAGCCTTATCCAACTCACCAATACTTTCATAATCGCATTTTAAAGAATAACAACCCTCTAAATACGCAAACGTTGTCTTATCTTTGACTTGATTTATCAATTCTTCTGTACTTTGTATTCTTGTCCTAATCTCTTCCTCAATATTCAAACTCTTCATCCTCACTCAAATAATCATCATATCTCTCATTATGTTCTAAAGACTCTACAAAGTACTGTTCTAATTGTTCCGTTGTCGGACACAAAACACTACTATCAGGCTCGTTTAAGTACTCCCATATCAAATCAACTTTTGCATTAGACATCTCTCGTTGTGCATACAAATACATTCTATATATTCTCTTTTTTTCACTATCCATACTTCTGAATTTCTTCTTTATCGTATCGCGTCTTTTAAAAAACTCATTGTATGTTAGAAATTCCAAACTATCATCAAACATTTAACCTCTCCCTTAATAAAGTTACACTTCAAATTCATAATACCACATTCTATATAAAATTGCAAGAAAAAAGCTTAGGAGGTACCCTAAGCAGAAAGAAGGACACAAACATGTCGTTTGTATTTGGACTCCCAAGTAAGAATCGAACTTACAATAATAGTTTTGCAGACTATCACCTTAACCATTTGGGTATTGGGAGTATGTTAGGCGACAGGTGCGTAAAAGTGGATCCTCGCGTTTCTACTTTATGTTACTTACTAGTTTTCACATGTTTCGATATTTCTTTTACCCGTCATATCTGGCTACCTAGACTAGACTCGAACTAGTAATGTCAGAGGTCAAAGCTCTGTGTGTCTACCAATTCCACCACTAGGTAATTCAATAGACAAAACACCACTATATACTTAAAAAATAGTAGGAAGAAGGTTTTTCACATCCTTTTCTAAATATTTCTAGCAGTGCTGTCTATATAAATATACTACAATTTATCTATTGTGTCAAGATACTTTTTCCTTTACTTGAAATCTCTTTCAAGATATTTCCTCTGCAATAACAACTTGCCTTTACTACCTTTATCCCACTTATGCACTCTCTCAAACTCACATAACAAATATTCTATCAACATTCTTTGTTCTACGGTGGGTTCGTGTTTTTGCTCATTTATGAATTTGAAAAGCTTGTTTATCGCAACATAAGTATTTATGTCTTTAAATTCTATTAGGTGGAGATATTGGTGTGCAACAGGCATTAGTAATGCACCATTCTCAATTGTTCGTTTACCACCGTTTTCATGTTTTTGGATATGATGGAAAGTTACGTCTTTCCTTACTAGGTGGTAGTTCATCCAATCTAAATTAGATAGAGGTTTATATATCTTTAACATTTCTTTGGTTACTCTATTCATTTACCTATCTCCTCATTATTCTACATATACCCAACTATAACCACCACTAGTTTTTCTATCACCTTTTAATACTTTTATTATATTTGAGTGATGTATATTATTTTTAACACTAGCATCTTTTATACTTTCATATATTTTACCAGTTTCTACACAAAGTATAGCTTTCTGTCTATTTTTACCAGCTTTTAAAGAACCTTGATATAATCTTTCTTTGTGTTGTGGTGATAATTTTTTACCTAGATTCGCTTGTCTTATCTTTTCTTTGGTTTCCTCAGAAAGATGTTTACCTTTATTAGATGTGTGATAATGATAATTCTCTCGTATTCTCCTCAATTCATCAGAGGTATGTTTTCTTCCAGTATTGTCCGGATATTTGCCAATATGAGATACTCTTTGTTTTTCACGATAATCTTGATTTTTCCAAAAAAGTTTAGACGTTTCTGATATTTTTCGTTTGGTTTCTTCACTAAGTGAACCTACATGGTTTCCACCATTTTGAATATTATATCCATATTTTCTTTTATTCGATTTATATTGTTTGATGAGTTCTATTTCTTTTTCTTCGGCTTGTTCCTTACTCAATTCACTATATAAAATTTTATGTTCTATATTTTTCCAACCATACTTTTTTATAGCATTGAGAAGATATTCGTTATTTTTATATCCTTTACCTTTAGCCCATCTTTTTTCTGGTTCTTGTTTAGTAATACCAACATAGACTTTTTTATTAGGGAAAATATGAATATATACTTTATAATTTTCTACTAGTTCTTCCATTACCTTATCTCCTTTTGAGATAATTATATCATAAAAAGTCGCTTTTTTATTTTAAATTTGCTAGAGCACCTAAAAATGCGATTTCGTGGGTTCGTTGCTACTGGTGAGGCGGTGAACGGATACAAGACGAAACAAAAGACGGATCAAAAAAGATTCATACCATACCAAAAAAAAAAAGATATACTCCAGAAGATACCAGCCAAGAAAAAAAAAATAATTGTTTTATATGACGTTATTAAATAGATCCATACATAAAAGAAAAACAAAAAAATTATAAAAAAAAAATAGATATAAAATATAGTTATAAAACAACTTTACACTATAAAAAAATAAATATAACAAAATATAACAAAATAATTGACTTTCTTTTATTTTTGGCTTATACTTAATACATAAGATAAAGAAAGAAGGAAAGAAAATGAAAAAAAGAGTTATTAAAAAGATAAGAATGAAAGAAAGAGTTAAGACGATCTTAATTATGGGACTTGTACAGCTTGCACTATATGGAATAGTAACAATCTACCAAAACAGAATAGAGGCTATCGAAAACGGCGAAATGATTCAAGTTAACGAAAACATGATGGACAGATAAAAAAGGAAAACAGGAACGGCGGACGCCTTGAAAGAGTCGCCGAAAAAATGAAAGAAAAGGAAAGAAGGATTTAAAAATGAAAGAAAAAGAAAGTAAAAAAATGATAGTAAAGGTATATCAAGACAGGGGAACGGGAAAAAAAGAGCTTACAAACACATGGGAGGATCAAACAAGCATCTTACTACAATTGACGGCGTTCCTATATAGAAAGACAATCCAAAAAAGTAGAAATTTAAAAATAACTTATAAATACGATTACACAGATTTACAGACAATTATTGTAAAAGAAAGTTTTACAAATTACGATAACACAATGACAAACACTTGGTTTGAGTTTGAGAACATCCCCACCAATTGCGGATATTTAGACATTTACAAAATAGAAAACAATCTAAAAAAGGAGGAAAACTAATATGGAAAAACAATAATATTTGACGACAATTTTTTGGAAAGATGATTATAAAAACAAGTTAGAAGATGACATCATGAAAGAAGAGAAAACTATTAAATATTTGAAAAATCTTATAAAATATTTTGACGAAAACAACATCGAAACATATAAAAAATTTGATAAAAGAGTTTAGAGAAAACGGGATAATATAGGAGGGTAAAAAATGGAAATTATAACAAAAAAAGTAAAAGATAGATTTAATTATATAAAAAAATTGATAAATAATACAAACGATGTAAAAATTTTAATTGATGGACAATTTTATTACAACAAAAAAGCGATAAATTATGTAGATAAAATAAATAAAGACTATTTTTTGAATAGTTATTATAATTTAACTACTTTAGACTATTTATTGATGATTAGCGAAGCTAAAAATTTAGACGACATACAAAACAATATTTTTGCAGAATATGAAACAAATTACGCATCTAGCGTTTGGAGTGCTTTTATTGAATGTTTAGAAAGGGAGTTGATTCAAAAATGACAATATTTAATTTTAAAAGCGGATCAAATCCCTACATAGCAAAAACAGAAAAAGAAAAAGAAAGAATCTTAAAAAAATATAAAAATTATAAAATATCAAAAACAAAAGGATTATTTGCATATATTTACACAATAGACGACACGAAAAAATAAAAAGCAAGGGGAAAAGATAAAACATGATAAAACTTGAAAAAAAAGCAATCTATTATTTAAAAGGAAAATATCACCACGAAAGCAAAGCCGAAACAATAAATTTTCACAACATGGAAGAGGCACGAAAACATTTTGAAAATATAACGCCGGCATATTATATCAATAAAAAAGATTTTTCAATCGTGGAAGACATCGGCTTGTATTTTACCAGTGATTTTGGAATCAAATGTTATTATAAAAGAATAGATCCCAGCACCGAATCAATAGAAAGTAATTATGTAAAGGAGTGAAAAAAAAAATGTTCTATAAAAGATTAGAAAAAGCAATCAATCAAAATTTAAAAAGCGATGATGAAATAGTAAACTATTGCAAAAACGAATTGAAAAAGAGTTATTCAGATAGAAAGGCACATGATTTGCAATGTATTTGCGAATATTTACAATATAAATTAAAAAATGATGTTTCTTTCGAACAATATCAAGAGATCCAATTTAAAAAAATGTTTTCAAGATAAAGAGCTGGAAAGCTCTTTTTTTTTGTATCTATGTATCCGAAAGAGTAGGACAAAAGAAAAGGGCGGATCATGATAAAAAAAATAATTGTTTTATATATCCAAGAAATAGGGGAAACAATACACGCACAGAAACAACGCAAAAAAGCCGAAAAAGAAAAAGCACGATAAAATATACAACCGAAAGAAAAACAACCGCCAAAACAAGAAAAAACGCTATAAAAAAGCGTTATTTTTTTATTAGTTTATAATAGAATAGATAAAAAACTATATAAAAAACACGCTCAGACCTTAAAAAACGCACTTTTTAAGGTGATTTACACTTTTCTAGTATAAATATATTAGAAAGAATAAAAACACGTTAAAAGCCGTTAAAATAGTCTTTTTTTGTATAGTGTAAAATACTAGTAAAATAAAAAGACTTGTAAACATGTTACAAGTAAAAAAGAATCATATAAAAAAAAGTTTTTTGTAAATACTCCAGAAAA
>Ga0326513_10000542_pt1 | contig 32074 bp, 48 predicted proteins | sample 2_2465_0518_D_FD_203654 | JGI IMG/M metagenome (GOLD analysis project Ga0326513, IMG submission 203654) | Bovine rumen microbial communities from UC Davis, California, United States - 2_2465_0518 | ecosystem: Host-associated > Mammals > Digestive system > Stomach > Rumen | place: USA...
TGATGCCGTTAGCGCTTGGTTAATGTCAAAAAAAGGCTATCAGAGGCTTGAAGACAACTTCGAGCCCGACGTGTTTAGGCTGGCGTACTTTTCGGGCTCGCCGACCTTTACCAACAAGCTCATGCAGTACGGCGAGACTACTTTGACATTCACATGCCGCCCCGAGCGGTTTTTGAAGTCTGGCGAGCAGTCTGTTGACGTAACGGCACCGCTGACGATCTACAACCCGACCCGATTCGATGCAAAGCCACTTTTGCACATTGAGGCAAGTGGCTCGGTTAACATCGTGATAAGCGGGCGCGTAATGACCGCCAATGTAACGGACTACATCAATATTGACTGCGATGCGCTCAACGCGTACCGCGAGCCATATGAGAACAAAAACAGCAACATAACAGGCGAGTTTGCCAAGCTTGTGCCCGGTGATAACTCCATCAGCATCACGGGGGCGACTCTGGCAACACTAACACCGCGCTACTTTACTATTTAAGGGGTTTATATGATTCCTATTTTATATGACTCTATCACAGTGGGCACAGTGCCGACCAACTACGGGCGCGGCGCTCTGTCCGACTGTCTCGGGTATGAAGTAACCGAGAAGAAAAACGGCTCTTATGAGCTCGTCATGACATACCCAGCGACAGGAATACACGCCGAAGATTTGACAGTCGGCGCGATCATAAAGGCAAAAGCCAATTACACGGACGACCCGCAACTGTTTTTTATTTACCGCGTGGGCAAGACCATCAACGGCAGTTTCACATGCAACGCTCGCCACATTTCGTACTATCTCAGCGGCAAAGTAATAACAAGCGGCACCGCGGCGAACGTGGCGGCGGCTTGTGCTCTCTTGCAGAGCCAAGCAACGGGTTGGACTATCTCGACCAACAAGAGCACGGCGGCATCGTTCAAAATAACAGAGCCGTCAAGCGTGCGGTCGTGGTTTGGCGGCAAGGCTGGCAGCTTGATAGACGTCTACGGCGGTGAGTGGCACTTCGATAACTTTACATGTAGGTTGCTCGCAACGAGGGGCGCCGACAGGGGCGTCACTATTCGCTACGGCAAGAACTTGACGGAGCTGTCGCAGAGCATCAACATGGAGAACTTAGCGACCAGCGTGCAAGGCTATTACAAGGACACGCAGACGGGTGCGGTCACGCTCGGCACGAAGATGCCGACGGGGTTACAACTTAGCTACCCGCGTGACGTCGTTGTCGACTTCTCTGGCAAGATCGACACGCAGAGCGCCACGCCGATAGCTGCGCAGATTAACGTACTCACTGCGAAATACATGTCGGAGCACATTCTTTACAGGGCTATAAACTCCATCACGCTCAACATAGCACAGGAGGGCACGGGCGCCGACCGCGTGGAGCTTGGCGACACTGTCAAAATCTATTTCGAGGCGCTTGGCATCACGGCAACAACGCGGTGCGTGGCAGTAACTTGGGACGGACTACGCGACCGCTACAAGGCGGCAACATTCGGCGACGTTCGTGCCGACATCACTGACACCATAGCGACCGCGCAGAAAGAGGCGGCGCAAGCCGTAACAACTGACGCCATGGTCAACGCCGTAAACCGCGCCACGAGCTTGATAACGGGCAACTCGGGCGGGTATGTTGTTCTGCATGATTCTGACAACGATGGCGAGCCCGACGAAATTCTTATTATGAACACGCCAGACATAGCGACAGCAACAAAAGTATGGCGTTGGAATAAAAGCGGCTTGGGGTATAGTTCAACGGGTTACGCTGGTTCTTATGGCTTGGCTATGACCGCCGACGGCGAAATCGTTGCGGACTTTATCACAACGGGAACGCTCAGCGCCAACTTAATCAAGGCGGGCGTGCTGTCAGATCAGCAAGGCAACTCGACCATTAACATGACAAACGGCGCGGCTGTTATGAATAACTTTAAGGCAAAGAGCGGCTTTGAACTTATCGACAGCAGCAGCGTAACAAAAGCATGGTTTAAGATCGAGCCGACGGGCGAAACCGAGCTCTTTTTGTTTAAGGGCACGACGTACTTGGCAACGATTCAAGCATCACAGTACGGCGGGCGGTTGTCGTTGCATAAAACCAACAGCAAAACAGCGGTTTTACTTGGCACCAACGCCATGAACGACGGCGGGCTCTTGACCATCTACAACGAGAACGACAAATCTGTCGCGAGCTTGTCGGCGAACTTAACCGACGACGGCGAGCTGATATTAAGAAACGCCAGCGGGACACAATGCGCGTCAATGTCTGCGGCATCGACGGGCGGCTCTTTTTCGATAAACAACAACGCGGGCACGGCAAAAATATACGGCTACGGCTCAACGGGTCAGTTGACTTGCGTTTCGCTCACGCAGACATCAAGCCGAAAAGTTAAAGAGAATATCAAGCCAATTGAGGACTCTGCAAAAATTCTCGAACTTGATGCCGTTAGCTTTGACTATAAAGAGAAGACACAGGGCGCGGACAAGCGCGGCTTTATAGCTGAGGACGTTGCCAAGGTCTTGCCGAACTTGGTCACACCCGAGACAGAGGACACACCCGCGACGCTCGATTATATTGGCATGATTCCATACATGCAAGACGTTATCAAAGCACAGGCGACGAAGATAGCAGAACTCGAAGAAAGGCTCACAAAATTGGAGGGTTAACACATGCAGATTATTAACGTTGATTTGGTACCGGGCAAAGTGATGCCCATTTTACACGCGTCACAGTTCGACAAGGGTCGCTCGCTGGGCGTAAAGCTCTACAATGGTGGCGCGGTCTATGATCTGACTGGCGCCGAAGTCGTGAGCGTTTCAGTTCGCAAGCCCGACGGCAACATCGTAACCGAAACGCTGACCAACGCGGGCGGTAATTCTCTCGAAATCATAACGACCGAGCAAATGACGGCGTGCGCTGGCGCATCGCTCTGCGAAATCAAAATCGAGGACTCTGGCGACGTTATCGGCTCGGCTAACTTCGTGCTTGAAGTCGAAGAAGACCCGCTCGACGGCGGCATCGCAAGCCAGAGCGAAATAGACAACTTGGCGACCCAAGTGGCTGGGCTTGTAGCAACCGAGGTTGAAAACCAGTATGACAGCGGCAATGTTATCTTTGACAATGACCCGACCACGGGGCACGGCGTTGGCTACGCGGTAACTTCTGAGGGCGTGAAAAACGCCATTGACGCGATAGCACCCGCCGCCAGCTCAGTCAGCTACGACAACACGGGCAGCGGCATGACCGCAACCAACGCGCAAGACGCCATTGACGAGCTTGACACAGAAGTAGGCGACCTCTCGCAACTCACTACCACGGACAAATCTTCTTTGGTCGGGGCGGTGAATGAGGTTAACACAAAAGCCACAAGCGGGGCTATACCCTTGCAAGTGGCACAAGGTGTTACAATTGCTTATTCGTCAGTATCAAAAAATGATAAGTTAGTAACAATTACAGCAGAGGTTAGGTTTTCGGGAAGTGCTAATGCTTGGACTAATTTGGCAACTATTGCATATCCCCCGAAAGTAGTACAGTTATCTGTCCCTGCCGTAAATAGCGCAAATGGTTCGTTAATGGGTATTCTACAAGTGCAAAATTCGGGTAATATCAGAATATATCCGACAACGGCACAGACTAACGGGGCTTGTGCATTTTCAATTAGTTATCTAACCGCATAACAAATTGAAATAACTTTCAAAATTTTCAAGGTATATTTCAAAATGTTTTCGAGGTTTTGAAAATTATCAACACAAAATCTGTTGGTAAATTTGCAAGGGTATGATAACAAGTTTACAATACCTTTTACGCAATTCACCAAAATAGGAATTGAACAGAATCATTCACACGACCAACTACAAGCGACTCTTCGGGGTCGCTTCTTCATTTCAACTTCAAACAGGAGGAAAGACAAATGAATGTAACTGACAGACTGAAGTCCCTCGACTTCAAAGGGAGAGACTTCCCCATCTTGAAGGGTGATGTCAAGATGACTCTCAAGAATGTTCACAACGGCAAGACGGAAGTCTTCGAGAAACACAATCTCGTCACTAATGCCCTTTCGGACATCTTCGGGAACAACTACGGAGGACTTGTGAACTACAACTCCTTTGCAGACCTTTACAAAACTTTTATGGGCGGTGTTTTGCTTTTCCGTGATACGTTGGACACAACAACCCCGAATGATTACGGCATACCGGCGCAAACCTCAAACCCTTGTGTGGCGCATGCGGGTCAAACTCCATTGACCTCACAACGCGACGACATTACAAGAGGCGACCCCGACGACTACGGCACAACATTGCTTGAGAATAGTACAAAACTCACTTTTGAGTGGGGTACAAGCGCGGGCAATGCGCCGCAAATTAGTTCTTTAGGACTTACGCATACGGACGTAGGCTCTTTTGGTTGTGGCGTTGTGTCGGAGGCGCAAAAGAGTCTTAACCCATTTGCGGACGTGGGCATACTCTCGCGCACTTACTCATATGGACAGAACACGCACACACCACTCGCGATACATGGAGAACGCGCCTACAACGTTTATATGTCCGACAACACAACGGTGCATATTTATTCGTACCCGATAAACAACCACAAGTATAAACTCCAAGGCGGTGCACTCTTGCCTCTTGGTGCATATGAGACACATATAACGGCAACTTTGTCCGAGTCTTATAACCTTAGCAATGTTGGAGATTTTTATTTTTACTTTGTTTTTGACGACAACGACCCGACACAAAGCAAAGTTATGTTGTTTGGTGTGCCCACTCAAGGAGGTACAACACTATACCGCGACGACATAAACATTACAACGGGCACGGTAACGCATAGTGCAATTACTGTTACCGGCGCAAAATTATGGAAGTTCTATTTGTGGCAACAATATGCGGAGACCGTTTACAACGCACGCCCCACAAAAGCAATTGTTTACAATGACCATTTGTTTGTTTATGGTTACACCAACTCGGAGTACACCCCGAACACAATGTTTATTGTTAACCTCGCACAACCCGCGGACATTCAACAAGTGGACATGTCCGACGCGCCCGCGGGTTTTTATTTTGGTTATCGTAGTAACACAAACGGTTATCACCGCATAAACGAACGTTTTGCCACTTTGGGCGGCATAATTGCACACCGCTCTTTTTTAATCAACGGCGACAAATTTTACATGGTAAGCGACGGCGTTATACAAGCAACCCGCGCGGATATTCTTGCGAGCGACGGCATAAGCGCGCCACATATCGGTTTAACGAACGACGTTAATGTAATCTCGGTTTGTAAGTTATACCTCGCAACCAAGTTTAATTTACCGCAACCCGTTGCTAAAACCGCCTCGCAAAGTATGACGGTTGAGTACACGTTAACCGAGGTTTAAGAGGAGGCAAGACATGAGCGCGGAAGTTATAACCGCATTGTTTGCGTCGTTGTCAACGTTTGTTGGTTCTTTGGCGGGTATTCTTGTCTCGAACCGTTTGACAGTTTACCGCATAGAACAACTTGAGAAAAAACTTGACAAATTTACGGACACGCAAACGACCGTTAACGACGACTTAAAAGAACGCGTTATTAAGTGCGAACAAAGCACCAAGACCGCGCACAAGCGCCTTGACGGCATTGTGGAAAAATTGAACATTACCGAAACATGGAGGCAAGACGAATGAAAGACACAATTACAAATGTTGTTTGGTGGAAAGCGGCCGCAATACGAGCACTTAAGACCGCGGCGCAAACTGCAATTGCGACCATTGGCACAACTGCACTAATTGAGGGCGTTAATTGGCCGGTGGTAGCAAGTGCGGCGGGACTCGCGGCAATACTTTCTTTACTCACTTCACTCGCGGGTTTGCCCGAGGTAGACAACAACAAGGAGGTTTAACATGAGCAAAAGAGACGAGTTTGTTAACAAAGCACTCTCATGGGTAGGTACAAAAGAGGGTAGCAAGGGACACAAGCAAATTGTTGCAGATTACAACAAGGCTTGCGACCGCGGACGCAAAGCGGACACAAATACACTTTGGTGCGCCGTGTTTGTCGGAGCGGTAGCACAAGAGACAGACAACGCACTCAACAACAACGTAGGCGTGCCGGTAGATTACTCTTGCGGTACGGGCAAGCACTCACTAATTGAGAAAGCAAAAGCCGCGGGCATTTGGGTAGAAAATGACGGTTATAACCCCATTGTGGGCGACGTTGTTATTTACGCATGGAACGACCCGCACCCGACCGAGGACAATACAAGCGGCCACGACCACACCGGCATAGTAACAAAGGCGGGCGAAACGTCTTTTACAGTTACGGAGGGCAACCGCAAAAACTCCGTATCAAACCGCACCATGAAAGTAAACGGCAAGAATATACGCGGCTTTATTACTCCGAGATTTGCGGACGAGGTTGCACCCGCACCCGCCCCGACTCCAACACCCGAACCCACACCCGCACCCGCGCCTGTGGGCGCAAAGTACAAAGTTACGGGCATAAAGACTAATTTGCGCATAAGGAAAGCACCCACAACAACCGCGGACGTTATCGGCCGCCTTGCAAACGGCGACGTGGTAACGGTTTATGAGGAGGTTAACGGGTTTGGCAAACTCGAAAATTGTGAGTGCTATACCGACCCGACATTAACCAAGAAAACCACATGCAAACTTGGTTATGCGTCTCTCTCATACATGAGAAAAGTTTAACGGAGTCTCGCGCCTTTTATCTGTCTGTTAATCTCTCCCATAATTATTTGATTTGCATTTGGCGCGACTCCATAAACAAAACGACCCCCACCCACCGCGGCGGGGGTTTTTTTATTGGCAATTTTGCGTTTGTCGTCCCGTTGTCGTCCCGTAAGGCATAGAAAAACCCCGAAAGCCTTTAATTTTCGGGGTTTGAGTGGTGCGCCTGACAGGACTTGAAAGTATTATCTAACAAGACAATTGACTTGTTAATGTCCTCCAAACGTCCATATTTTAACGGTGCACGGGCACATTGTCCACATAATTACTTTGTCTTGTCTTGGCAATTTCGTCTTGTGTCGTCCCTTTTTGCCGTCCCGTGGGGCAGTTCATAAACAATTAACAATTGAACACAAAAATAATTGGCATATAGTATTGACTATATAGGCGGGTAGGATTAGAATTTAATTACAAACAAAGAGTTACGGAGGGCATAACAATGGCAACAAAATCATACGTAGACGAGCGCGGGGCAAAAGCATACTCGTTTGAGATTTACAGACAAGACCGCGAGGGGTGGACATACGGCAAAGACATTTGCGGCAACATTTTCGTGGGTAACGTGAACGACATGCCGCACGCGTGGTTTATGGAGGACAACGACGAAAACCGAAAGTTATTAGAGTCCTATTGGAAAAACAACTCATTTGCGCGTGAGATAAAGAGGAGGGCATAACAATGACAAACAAAAGGACATTCGTTTATACCGTGGCATATATCACAAGCAAGTTTGCAATTGAAAAAACAATTGACGTAATTGCCCACAACGCGCCCGAGGCATACGACAAAGCAACGTTTGAGGCAATACCAAGTGTTGAGGGCACACAACCTTATTGCGCATACGTCAAGAGTGTTACATACGCAAACGGCAACCACAAAGTATTTTGGGGCAACCTTATGGGCAAACCGTATTGAGGAGGACATAACAATGGCGTTTGATTTACACATACCCGAGGCAGAACTTAAAAACTGCAATGTTGAGGCCGTGAGACAGTTTAAACGCGAGGCCGAGGAGAAGTTAACCCGCGTAGAATATAACCAAGTGGACGCGGCACAATGCAAAGAGCAAATTGCATATTACGACAAGTTAATCAAGGCAATTGAGGAGGCACAAAAGCATGCATGAGTCATTGAAACGAGCACAACGAAATTATGCGAAAAAATGCCGCCTCTTTCAAATCAGAGTAAACAAAGAGACAGAGACAGACATTGACGAGTGGTTAAACCAACCGCGTGCCGGTAGTCGTATCAAAGAGTTAATACGTCAAGACATAAAGAACAACCCCCGCAAGTAAAGCGGGGGCGTTTTTTATTGGTTGCCCTTGTAGGTGGCGCGCCTACTCTTAACGGGTCAAAGCCGTTTGCACTACTGTTATACTAAAGGGCATTGACTACCCTTTAATTTTACCATAAAGCCTCAAAGACCTCATTGAGTTTTGTTTGTGCAAGTCTTAACTCATTGTCGGTTGTGTGTCCGTACACTTCGAGTGTGGGCATGTCGAGAGTATGCCCGCATAAGGACTTGAGGCAGATTAACGGCAAACCCGCCGTGGCAAGGTTCGTTATGTATGAGTGTCTAAAGTTATATAACGCCACGTCATTGCACCCGAGTGTGGCGCGTATCTTTGTCCAATGTTTTGCGGGCAAGTCTTGACATAAGACTCCACCACTAAAGTTTGGAAACACCCACGGAGAATTTAACGAGGCAGTTAACTCTTTTTGTGCGTGCAATTCTTTCAATGCTATTTCGGGCAAATACTGCATGCGCCGCGCCGCCTCCGTTTTGCCGTCCGTTATTCGCATGGTACGCGTTACCGCACGGCGTATTATAAGTTTGTCCTCTTGTATATCACCCCATTGCAAGCCGCACGCCTCCGACGGCCTCAAACCGCACAAATACAATATGCGGTAAAAGTGTATAAAGTAATCATTTGCAAACGGTTCGTTATCGTCGAACAACCGACGAGCGACAAAAGGTGTTATTATTGCTTTTTCTTTTTGCGGTGCGTACTTGGGTGTGTATAGCAAAGAGGAGTTTGCCACGGTAAGGCCGTCTCTTTCGCAAAACTTCAAAAACGAGCCTATTATTGTGCGTATCGTCTTGTAATACCTCTTGGAGTAATATGTGCCGTCTTTCTTTCGCGCGTCGTTTATGACCGTTTGCCACTCGTTTACGGTCATGGCACTCACTTGCTTATGGCCGCATGCGGGCAAAATGTTGTTTTTGCCTACGACCTCAATATTACGGCGTGCCTCCATGCAGTAACGCGCATTTACGTCTTTAATGAACCGCACCCACTCAAACGACACACTTGCGCGCGTATCAACACCCGCCTCGTATTCACTTCGTTTTTGCAAGACTTCGTTGCGACCGGCGCGGCCTCTTTTTGTGCTCGTGAACTTTTTGACGCACTTGCGATTTTCATAAATGCGCAGAGTCCAACGTGCCTCCTTTTCACTCCACACGGGTGCGCTCATGTATTGCCCTCCGTATTTTGTGAGTGCATTACCTTTATAATTGCCGCGACTTGTTGCAATTGCGACGTGGTGAGACCGTTTAACATGCCCTTAATGCCCTCAATAAGTGCCCCGTTAGAGTTTTCCGTACTCGGTAAGTCATAGGCATACGCCTCAAACAAGTCTTGCGGTGCAACTCCGAGTGCTTGAGACAATGCCGGCAAAGTGTCAAATGCAATGTTACTCTTGCCCTTTTCAACACATGAAATTGTTGCGCGGTGGCCGTAACCACATTTGGTTGCTAACTCTTGTTGAGTCATGCCACGAGCAACACGCAATTGCCGAATATACGCACCAAAACGCCGTGCGCGCTCTTTTTCTTGTTCTGTCATTGTTAACACTCCTTTAAAGGCTTTTATAATAGTCCATTGTTGCATGTAACGCAACTGTAAATTGAAAAACGCAAATTGTACTTTACAAGAGCAAAAGAGAATGTTAAGTTATTTTTGTCGAATGACAACTAACAACGAAAGGAGGTAATCAACAAATGGTTGACTATGACAAGTTACGCGGCGCACTTGCGGAAAGGCGTTTAACACAAGTGGACGTTGCAAACAAACTTGGTTGCACCCGTCAAGCGGTTAGCCTTAAATTCACCGGCAAGAGCGCGTTGACGGTTAAGGACGTAACCGCAATTTGTGAACTTATTGACGCGAGTGCAGACGAACGCGACGCAATTTTTTTTGCATGATTTGTTGAATGACAACAAACAAGGTTGAGAACGGAGTAACAACACATGAGAATTAACACAATGTCTAATTATCCAATAATCACGGCGGAGTTTAAAAACTTGGCAGAACTTGCCGCGGTAATGGAGACAAGCACCAAGACCGCGCAAAGAGCATTGCAAGGCGTGCGCCCTTTTAGAATTACCGAAAAGAGACGCATATGCGCATACCTTGACCGCGAATTAACGGAGGTGTTTGGCAATGTATGAGAAGTTTTTTGACGCACTTGCCGTTTTAACCGTCGTGGGCGTGGTTTTTATCGTTTTTGCCGCACCGTTTGCGGTAGCAATAGACGAACCCGAGAAAACGCCGCACAACTTAAATTTGGGCGTTATGGCGGACGTTAAGAACGCGGCCGCAAGTGTCGAACCTTTTGACCCCACACCCGCGTTTGAGTTTAAGGCGGCAAAGGAGGCGGCAAAGGCGAACATTGACGACGCACTTGCGATTATGGAGACAGTAAACGAACTCCAACCCGAGGTTATTGCACTTGAGTACGCCGGCACTTTTTACTTAACCATGTATGCCGCAACCGTTGAGCAATGCGGCAATACGTTAGGCATTACGGCAAGCGGTAAAAAGGTTACTACCAACCCCGAGTGCCACACCGTAGCGGTTGACCCCAAAGTAATACCACTCGGGACGAAGTTACTTATTGAGGGTTATGACGGCATTGTATTCGAGGCCACGGACACGGGTAGCGCGATAAACGGCAATGACGTGGACATTTTTACAGACTCCGAAAGCGAGAGCAAACAATTCAACCCGACATACGCAAAAGTGTGGGTAATCAAGGACTAACCAAGGAGGTTTAAATGCTTGAATTTCTTAAATTAACGTTGATTTTCTTATTTGGTTTTGGAACGGGTTTTTTTACTGCATGTTTTGGCGCGGCGCGCATTATTGCAGAGAAAAAAGACCTCAAAGACGAGTTAGCACAAGTAAAGGCCGAACGCGATTTACTTGCAGACCTTGCACGCAAGAATACACAAACCATTGAGATTAAAGACGAACGCACAACCAACCCAAACAACATTGAATACGGAAACTTTTAACGGAGGACTTGCAACAATGAAACAGTTATCGATTTACAGTAGACAAAAACACCACTCAAACAAAGACGTTACTATTTCAATAGGACAAGACGAAAGAGTGCATATTACTTTCCGCAACTCTTGTTGGACTCACATAACAAAAGACGAGTATATACGCATTTATGCGAACAACGGCAAACTTGTCTTTGACGATAGTGCAAGCAAAAAGGGCAAAAAGTACAAATTGTTTGTATCAACCAAGACACCCACAACGCGTTATGTTGACTTTAAAAAGAACGCGTTACCCGAGTGTTATGCAGTTATCGAACGCAAGTTAGGCGTGCACGACTGTTATAACTTCAATTTGGACGAGATACGCCCGCCGGTGGAAAAGGAAACGACCCCGACCAAGACACCCACAACCACAACCGAGGCAACCCCACATGTAAACATTACCGTCAAGGACGGCGCAAACGAACCTTGCACGGTTGACTTGCTTGCATGCCCCGTTGAGGTTAGGCGGTTTTTGCTTAAATCGTTGTCAAGAGCACAACACATTGATTTGCTCATGTCCCTCATTGAGCGCATAGGAGGCAACACATGAGCGAACCGACATATTACGAAGTCATTGCGGTCAATTACGACATGAACAAACGCGTTGTTATTGCCTCCGACCTCACAAGCGAGGAGGCAGACCGCACCAAGCACGAGTACATAAACAAGCACGGACTAACCGCGACCGTTTACGGCAAGCGCATACCGGCACAAATTCACATATACAGACAGAGACACGCCCACGAGGAGTTTACCGAGTCTTACACGGAGGTAATGCCGAGTGCGAATTAACCGACAATGGGCAATGCCAAATGCCAATACGTTTTCAATAACTCCAATAAAAGAACTTATTGAGACGTACATAAAAGTGGGGGGGTAGTAATAGACCCGTTTGCGAACAAAAGCAAATACGGCACTATAACGAACGATTTAAACCCCGCATACCCGACAACTTACCACATGGACGCACTTGCATTTTTGGAGATGTTAGGCACGGAGACGGGCGACTTAATACTTTACGACCCGCCATACTCCTTTACACAAGCCGCGCAATTATATGCCTCATACGGTAAGGACAAACTTGAGGTTAGTGTTGCAAATATGCGGTATTGGAGCAAATGCAAAGACGAAATTGCACGCGTTTGTAAGTGCGGCGGCAAAGTGATTTGTTGCGGGTGGAATACAAACGGAATTGGAAACGGGCGCGGGTTTGACTTGGACGAGGTATTAATTGTTGCTCATGGCGGAGGCCACAACGACACTCTTGTTACGGTAGAGACCAAGTTAACCCACCAAATAACACTATTTGATTTATTGGAGGACAAAAGCATACATGAGTAGTTACGACGAGAACGGCAACGGCGCAATGTGGCGCAAGACGTACGCGGCAATGAGTACGGAGTGCGAGTTATGCGGCGAGACAATTGACCGTTGTACCGGCGGCAAACTTTACGATTTTGACGGCGAGTTATTTTGTTATGAGTGCTTGTTCAATGAGATTTTTGGAAAGTACAAAACCGTCGGTTATTGCGATAACTGCACGGCGGGTTATTCAGACGAGGACAAGGCACAAAGTTTTGTTAAAACGAACATTTACCCCGTGGGCGGCCGCGCGTTGTGTCCCGAGTGCATTATTGCGGACGGACTTGTAACCGAGATAGACGAGGACGACCCCATTGAGGAGGACTAAAGGAGGCAAATACATGGCGGACGAAAATACAAATTATTTTACCGAATTGAACGCCGTTGACGTTAGCGGCAAGGTTGAGAAAAAGGGCAAGTTTGATTATTTGTCTTGGGTGCATGCGTGGAGCGAGTTAAAAAGGAGACACCCCGACGCAAATTACACGGTGTACGAGAATGACCGCGGGTGGAATTATCACACGGACAATGTAACGGCATGGGTTAAAGTGGGCGTAACCGTTTGTGGCATTGAGCACATTGAATACTACCCCATTACAGACAACAAACACGACTCTTTACCGCTTGAGGCAATAACGAGTTTTGACGTGAACACGGCCATAAAAAGGGCACTCACAAAGGCCATTGCATTGCACGGCATTGGTTTGCATGTATTCGAGGGCGAGGACTTGCCCGAGACCGAGCGCGAAAACCGCAAAGCACTCGACCGAGCAAAGCAAGCATTAACCGAGTTTTGTTATTCATACGACCCGACCGGCAACACGGCCGTGGCGGTTTGGCAAAAGTACGACATTGACGCGATTACAGACCCCGACAAAATAACCGAAATACTTAACACATACCGAGCAAAGGCAAAGGCGGCCGCGGAAAAAGCAAAAGCGGACTCCATGCCCGAGGAGGTTTAACACATGGCAAACAACTATTGGTTAAAACTCCGTCGCGACTTCTTTAAGAGGCACGACATAAAAATAATTGAGTCCATGCCGAACGGCAAACATTACGTTTTGTTTTACCTCAAATTGTTGTTGGAGTCCGTTGACCATGACGGCGCGTTAAGGTTTTCCGAGTCCGTTGCATATACCGACGAAATGTTAGCGGCAATAACAGAGACGGACATAACAACCGTTAGTGAGGCAATGGAGGCGTTAACCACACTCAAAATTGTCGAGATAGACGACGACGGCACAATTGTCTTGCCGTACGCGGTCAAATCACTCGGGTTTGAGGCAGATAACGACAACGCAAAACGACAAGCACGTTACCGCGCAAAACGCCGTGCGGAGAACTCCACCGTTACGGGCGTAACGCAAAGTAACGGACAGAGTAACGCAATAGTAACGGACAGAGTAACGGAGAGTAACGGACATAGTAACGCGAAAGTAACGCAAAGTAACGTTACGGGCGTTACGAAAAGTAACGAGAGTATAGAGTTAGAGTTAGAGACAGAGTTAGAGACAGATATAAAAGAGAGTAAAGAGAAAAAGCGCGTTACCGCGCCCCACTCCGATTTTATACCACCCGACCCCGACGACATACTTAAGTGCATGACGGATTACGCCCATAAAAAGGGTTTAAGTGTTGACGTGGTTGTTGAGGCGGAAAAGTTTTTTAACTATTACTCCGAGGTTAATTGGAAAGTGGGCAACAAGGGCAAAATGAAAGATTACAAAAGCGCATGCCGCAATTGGTTGTTACGTGCGCAAGAGTATGCTACCGGCAAACCCACACTAAGCACAAACCCGTTTGGCGACTTGTTCACATAAGGAGGCAAAGCATGAACAATGATTTGATTAGCCGTGAGGCATTGAAAAAGGCATTAAAAACCGAGTTTAATAACCATTTGTTATATTTGCCTATTGCTTTTAGAGACCTAATCGACAACGCCCCGACAGTTAGCAAAGAGGAATTGCAAAAGATTTTCTACGAAACCGCAGAAAAACCCGAATTGAAAGAAGTAATTGCTTATGAAAGCGGAAAAGCAAGTGCGGAAAGACTGCAAGGTGAGTGGGTATTAAACAAAGATAAAAACCCCGAATGCCCATTTTGCCACCACAGTTTTACATATTTGGGTAACTTCTGCGGGAATTGTGGCGCGTATATGAAAGGCGGTGCGAAATGACCCGAGACGAAGTAAAAGCGGTTTTGTACTCCATTAATGCAAATTACCCGAGTGTAAAGACAACGCCCGAGGAGGCAAAAAACCGCATTGACTTGTGGTTTAACGAGTTTAAGAACTACGACGCAAACACAATTGTGGAGGCGGTTAAACTGCACATGAGTGACCCAAAAGTGGGTATGTTTTACCCGAGTTTGGCACACGTTGTTGGAAAGATACAACGCGCCGAGAACATTATTGCATTGACCGCCACCACACGAGCAATGCACAATGCCCCACAACGCGCACAATTGCCCCGTAACGCGTCGCGAGCGCTTGCGACATATAAACACTTGGTTGAGGAGTTTGACGAGGCAGAGCGGCGCAATATGACGTGCACGAGGCGAGCGGGGGCAGAGTGTCCAATTGAGTGCTTTAAGTCATACCGAGAAAAGAACAAGTGCGAACAATGCACCAACACACCAAAACAATTAAATGGAGGTAACACATGAGTATATTTGCAGAGTATAAGCACGGTTTAATAAGCAAGGACGAGTTTAAGGCGGCGGCGGCTCGTGAGTTTGCCGGCGACGACGATTACGAACCCGCTTATGAGGACGACTCCGAACCGATAACAGAAACGGCAACGGCTAATTGGCATACAGACCCGCCGACATGCGACGGTGAGTTTTATGTAACACTCGCATACGAGTTTGAGGCGGGTGGCAGAACTTACCGCGGGCGGTGTATCGACATTGCGGAGTACGACTACCGCGCACAAAAGTGGTTATTTGAAAACCCCGACGCATATTTATTGAAAAAGGGCGCACATGTGGTTGCGTGGGCAGTATTGCCCGAACCTTATGACGGCGCAATTAAGGAGGAGGCAAGACATGACTAACAAAGAGCGCATTGAAATACTTGAACGCATGACGGCCGAACCCGACGAGGGACAAGAGGCAAGACTTGACGCGGACGAACTTGACGCGGTTTTGTACTCCATTGACGTACTTAAAACTATTACGAAAGGACACAACAACATGCAGACTAACCCCGAGGGCGAAATTGTTTTAACCGAGACAGAAAAGCAAATAATACTTGAGGGCGCGCGCTTGTTGTCGCTTTATTGCGAGAGCCTTGACGGGTGTGCGGCATGTCCATTCATGCGTGAGAGACTTATTGACGACGCACACAACCCCGTGCGCACGTGTGAGTGTAAGGAGTATTTACCATGTTGTTGGACAATACCCGAGACATGGAGCAAGGAGGGCGGCGAGAATGACTAACAAAGAATACATAATTGAGGTTTTGAGCGACGATTACAACGACCCGTTTGACGACGGCGGGGCAAGTTTTGAGGCACTTGTGCATTACAACATTGCTTGCCCGTATACCGTCGGAGACGTACGCGCGCATTGCCACGAGGACGACGAACTTGTTGCACCAAACCGCAAAAAATGTGTCGCATGCAAAATGGAGTGGCTTGACATGGAGGTTGATACATGACAGTTAACCAACCGACACACTTTACAATACCATTGCCGCCGGTAACAAAAAAGAACTCACAAAGAATACTCATAAACCGCAAGACGGGCGCGCCATTTATAGCACCGTCGCAAAAATTCAAAGATTACGAGCGCGAGGCGGGTTACTTCGTAACAAAGCATATGTATGTAATACCCGTAAACGTTAAAGCCGTGTTTTATATGCCCACAAGACGCAAGTGCGACCTCACAAACTTACTTGAGGCACTTGACGACATACTTGTTAATTACGGAGTAGTGCCCGACGACGATTACACCCACATTGCGGCGCATGACGGTTCAAGAGTCCTATACGACAAGAACAACCCGCGCACGGAGGTTTTTATAACTGCATGTGGCGACGATACGAAAGGAGTGCAGACATGAACATTTTTAAGGCAAAGAGCGAAATACGCAACAAAGGCACATGGAATTATACCGAATTACGAATTGCATACGAGAACGGCGCGAGCATTTTATTGCGCGGTTATGAGTGCCCGTTTTGCAAGAACTTTATCAACCACAAGAGCGGCATAAAGAAGTTTTGCGACGAGTGCGGGGCAGACATGCGAGCAAGCGACGCGGTTGCACTTGAGGAGACTTACAAAAGAGCATTAAAGGAGGGACACAAGCATGCCAAAAAAGGTTAAGAACTTGTTGACACTTGGAGTTATTGCGGACAAGTTAAGCGACTCCGAGAAAGCACACGCGGCACGACTTGAGGCGCAACGGTTCTATAAACATGTAACCGGCAAAGATTTACCACTTGAGCGGTTTGCCGTGGAGAAAGACGAAAACGACGACTTTGTTGTAACAATTAAGGAGGGCAACCATGAATGATTACATAAAAAGACGGGACGCGGCCATGCTTGATTACCCCGACACAACCAAACTTGAGAAGTTAGTACATGATTACCCCGTGCTATTTTCGCCACAATTTATTGTTATGTGGGCGACCGCAACGCCGGACACAAAAGTGCGCACTCTTGAATACATGATAAAAGAGTGGACACGCGCACCCGAGTGGTTACTTAAGAAAGTCAACGAGGCGGAGGCGGAGAGGAGGCGCAACGCATGAACGAAAGACAATACGCCGCAAAGACATGGTTAAACCGTAATTATGCACTTTGGTGCGAAATTAGGCAGTTAAAAGCACGCCGAGAGGTATTACTTGCAGATATTAACGGAGGCGTTGCACCGTACCGAGCAAAGGAGACCCAAAACGACGCGACAAAGGCGCAAGCACGCACGGAGGACATGCGCCTCGCGTATAGTGAGTTATGCGACCTCATTGACCGCCGTATAAATGAGATTAACCGCGAGGACTCCGACACACTCAAAGTAATCGACAAGTTACCCGACGCAACCGAGCGCGCAATACTCATTGCACGACATATAAATTATTTGCCATGGGCAAGGGTTACGGAGTCGTTGCCGTGGGCGCGTGCGAGTGTCTTTAGATATTACCGCAAGGCACTCGACAATATTTACACACTTTTATATGCAGACATTGACAAGGCTTATTTTGAGATTTACGGAGGAGGCACGCCGCACATAAAAAATTGATACTCTTTGATACTCAATTTAGTGTTAATGTGTTAATAGCAAAATGATTTGTTAATATCATTGTTGCACTCCGTAAGTATAGCCGTGGCGCATATCCCCGCGCCGCGGTTTTCTTTTGAGGTTCTTTACATGTTTACATATACAGACAAACGCGAGTTTTACGACTCGGGCGCATGGAAAATGTTGCGCGGGCGCATAATGCGCCGCGACGGGTACATGTGCCAAATGTCAAAACGGTACGGCAAAATTAAACCGGCCAAGGTAGTGCACCACATTTTCCCGTTGGAGTATTACCCCGAGTACAAAACGCAACAATGGAACTTAATCTCATTGTCGGTTGAGTGGCACGAGAAAATGCACAACCGCGACGGGCATTTATTATCCATTGAGGGGTGGCGGCTCTTGGAAAAAACTGCAAAGGCAAAGGGCATTACCTTGACACCCAAGGACAAACATAAATGTTTGGGCATGTAACACCGCGTTACGCGAGTAACGCACAAGTAACGCGAAAGTAACGGACAGAGTAACAACAAAATAACGCAAGAGTAACGCGAAGTGGAGCGGAGGCGGCACACCCCCCCCCACAAGCGCGTTTTTATTTGATTTTGGAACCACCGATGGGGGAAGGACTCTATCCAACCGCGGGACGGTAGCGGGGTTTTTTACCCCAAAAGGAGGCAGAACTTGACCGCAAAGGCGTGGCGCAAAAAGATAATTGAACAAATGACCGCAAAAGGCGTTAAGGCGGACGGGTTTGAGAACGTCATTGACACTCTTGCGGACATTCTTGAGGAGCGCGACACAATTTACACACAATACAAAGACGAGGGCGGCCATGTGCTAATTGAGAAAGTTAGCGACCGCGGCGCAAGCAACATGGTGGTTAACCCGCTTTTAAAGGAGTGGCAAGACATGAACCGCGACGCGTTGACATATTGGCGCGAGTTAGGACTAACGCCGCAAGGCTTGAAAAAACTAAACGACCAAGCAATTGCACAAGCAAAAGCGCCGGACTTAAGTGAACTATTATTGGAGATTACAAAAGACTAACACGGAGTAATACGGAGTGAAGTGTTATAAAGACGAGGTTATACAATACGCAAAGGCCGTTAAGGCGGGCAAACTGAAAGCGGGCAACAACAAACGAGAGTGCGCGCGGTTCTTGTCATGGCTTAAACGCGACGACATAGAACTACGGACACAAACGGCAGACCTTGCAATAAACATAATTGAGCGGTTTATTGTTCACAAGCAAGGGCAGACGTTGACCGGCAAGAGCCTCGTTAACGAACCTCTTTTACTTGAACCGTGGCAAAAATTTATTGTTTATAACCTCTTGGGGTTTTACTACAAGGGCACAAATGAGCGCGTAATAAAAGAGGCGTTTATATTTGTCCCTCGTAAGAACGGCAAAACATTGTTTGTAAGTGGTTTGTCGTTTGCCTTGTCCATAATTGAACACAAGAACGGCGCAAGGCTTTATATTGTGGCGGCCTCATGGAAACAAGCCGCGCAAAGTTTTGAGAATATTATTTATAGTCTCAAGGCGCGCGGGTTAATTGGGCAATTTAGAGCAAGGAACAACAATGCAGAGCGCTCGTTATATTACGAGTTTACCGACTCCGACGGCCGCCCCGACGGGTCAATTTACATTGAGGCACTTGCGAGTAGTCCCGACTTGCAAGACTCGTTAAACTGCAATATTGCAATTGCGGACGAGATACACGCCTTTAAGAAAGCGGCACAATACAACCGTTTTAAAGAGGCAATGAAAGCATACACCAACCGCCTAATGATAGGCATAACAACGGCGGGCGACGAGCAAAACAGTTTTTGTTATAGGCGTTTAGAGTATGCAAACAAAGTATTGGACGGACTCATTGAGGATGATACACTATTTTGTTTTGTGTCGCGGGCGGACGTGGACGCAAACGGCAATTGTGATTACACCAACCCCGCCGAGCATGAAAAGGCAAACCCAAATTACGGCGTAACGATACGCCCCGACGAAATTGAGGCGGCGGCACTCCAAGCGCAAAACGACCCGCAACAACGCAAGGACTTTTTAAGCCGGTCTCTTAACATATATACGACGGCATTGCGCTCTTACTTTGACATTGAGGAGTTTAAGAGGAGCGACATAAAATACAATTGGACGTTGGACGAACTTGCCAAACTACCAATTAAGTGGTACGGCGGCGCGGACTTGTCGAAACTGCACGACCTCACGGCCGCGTGCCTATATGGGCACTATGCAGAAAAGGACATTGACATATGTATAACGCATGCGTTTTTCCCGCTTGTTAACGCGGCGAAAAAGGCAGACGAGGACGGCATACCATTGTTTGGGTGGCAAGACGACGGAGTGTTAACCATGACGAACACCCCGACGGTAAACACGGACGCGGTTGTTGCATGGTTTTGCGAAATGCGCGACAAGGGTTTTAATATTGTCCGCGTTGGACATGACCGCAAGTTTGCGCGTGAGTATTTTATACAAATGCAAAAGGCAAAATTTGAGATAGTAGACCAACCACAATATTACTACCTCAAGAGTGAGGGCTTTAGGCATATTGAAAAGGCGGCAAAAGATAAACGCCTTTATTATATGCACTCGGAGGCATACGAGTATTGTGTGTCAAATGTGAGGGCAATAGAAAAAACCGATGACATGATACAGTTCGAGAAAGTGCGACCCTCACAACGCATTGACTTGTTTGACGCAAGTGTGTTTGCATGCGTGCGCATGCTTAACGACATGGAGGAGGACAACAAACCAAAAGCAAGTGCAACGTGGTTTGCGTAAAAGGAGTAAAACGAAATGGCTTTATTTGGTAGGCGTAAGGAAAAGCGCGAAAACACAACAACAACCAACCCAAACGCCTCACTTGTGGCGTGGCTTAACTCCGACAATTGGACGGAGGCATGCGAGAAATTAGGTTACACAAGTCTTAAGAATTGCCCCGAGATAATAACCGCATGTCGTAAAATTGCCGAGCAAGTGAGCAATATGACTCTTTACTTAATGGTAAACGCGGAGGGCGGCGACTACCGCATAATTAACGAACTGTCCTATAAATTAGACATTAACCCAAACCCGTTAATGAGTCGCAAACTCTTTATTGAGGCATGTGTTATGAACCTCCTTTTGTATGGAGACGGTAATAGCGTTGTATTGCCCCACACGGACGGCGGCATACTAACAAGCCTCGAACCCATTGAACCGTACCGCGTTGGTTTTTATCAGAACGGCAACGGGTATTACTTAACCATTGACGGCAAGAGGTACGAACCCGACGAGGTTTTGCACTTTAGAATTAACCCCGACCCGCACAAGTTATGGTTAGGCACGGGCATACGCGTAAGTGGCCGCCTCGTTTCCGACTCACTTGCGAAAGCAAGCCGCACAATAAATGATTTTAACTCAAGGCAGTATAAGCCGAATGTAATTGTCAAAGTGGACGCAACCGACGAGGGTTTTGCGAGTGAAAAAGGCCGCCGCAAGTTACTCGACTCATTTTTTGCGAGTAGCAAAGCGGGCGAACCGTGGTTATTACCCATGGACAAGTTTGACGTTACGAGTGTCAAAGGTTTAACACTTCAAGACCTCGCAATAAGCGACACGGTTAAAGACTTAAAAGAGTTTGCCGCCGCGGTTGTGGGCGTACCGTCGTTTGTGTTGGGCGTGGGTGAGTACAAAAAAGACGAGTGGAACAACTTTATACAAACCACCGTGCGAAGTGTTGCGACGACCTTGCAACAAGAAATGACGCAAAAGTTAATCATTTCGCCCAAGTGGTATTTGAAGTTTAACACGTTGTCGCTCTTTGATTACTCCATAAGCGAAATATCAACCGTTTATGGCGGACTTTACAACCAAGGCATTGTTACCGGCAACGAAGTGCGCGACCGTTTAGGACTTGAACCTCTTGACGGACTTGACGAACTTGTACGACTTGAGAACTTTATACCGATTACGGAAAGCGGCAACCAAAAAAAGTTAAACAATTAATTTTGCGCATTGTGTTGCATGACACAAAACAAGAGTTTAATGCGATTAAACAAGGAGGCATAACGCATGGACAAAATGCAAATTAGGACAATGGGCGCGATAGAAACGCGCGAGGCCGAGGAGAAAAACCCCGAAATTGCCGGTTACTTTGCCGTGTTTGACGAGGTTTACGAGATATATGACGGATATGCGGAAAGAATTGACCCGCATGCATTTGACAAGAGCATAAACGGAGACATAAGAGCACTTACAGACCACAACACCGCAAAAGTGTTAGGCAGAACAACGGCGGGCACGTTATCACTTAAGGTTGACGAGCGCGGGTTATATGGTGTTATTGCGGTTAATCCGAACGACCGCGAGGCCATGGACTTATATGCGCGAGTTAAGCGCGGAGACGTGAACCAATGTTCATTTGGGTTTGTAATTGATAGTGTAAGAGACGACTACCGTAACGACGGCTCTATACTCACAACAATTACAGATTTAACACTTTTTGAGGTTAGTGTGTGCACTTTCCCCGCTTATGAGTCAACCGGCGTTGAGGCACGAGCAAAGGAGGCACACGCGCATGCACTTGAGGCGTGGCGTGAGTCTATGCGCAAGCGACTCACACCCGAGGCGGACAATAATACAGAAAAGGAGACAAACGGCAATGCTTAAAGCAATTTTACTCCGTAAAAAGATTACGGACGCAAAGAACGAACTTGCGGCAATTGAGTCCAAGGACATAAAGACCCGTGAGAGTGAACTTGCAAAGGCCATTGACGAGGCAACAACGCCCGACGAGCGCGCCGCGGTTGAGTCTGAAATTGACGCATTTGAGACAGAAAAGCGCGACGACGAGAAAAAGGCGGCCGAGTTAAAGGAGTCCATTGCGGCCATGGAGAGAGAACTTGCAGAACTTGAGACAAAGGTTGAAGCAACTGCACCCGAGGCCGACAAGGACGAAAACGGCGAACCCGAGGAGGCAACACCCTCCGACGACAACACAACCGACGCGGAAACGCGTACAAATGAAAAGGAGATTATCACCATGACAAAGAGATTTAAGGACATGACACTTGCAGAAAAGCGCACATTTGTCGAGAACGAGGACGTTAAGTCATTTCTTGAGCGCGTAAAGGTAGCGGGCATGGAGAGACGTGCCGTTAGCGGCGGCGCACTCCTCATTCCCGAGGTAATGTTGCCTCTTATGAGAGACGCGGCGTATAGAGCCTCAAAACTTGCGCCGTACGTCCTCGTGAGACCCGTTAGCGGTAAGGCAAGGCAGACGGTAGCCGGCACAATTCCCGAGGCAGTTTGGACGGAGGCATGCGGCAACCTTAACGAACTCAACTTCTCGTTTAATGGCGTTGAGGTTGACGGTTACAAGGTAGGCGGTTTTGTACCCGTTTGCAATGCACTCCTTGCGGACAACGACATTGACCTTATGGACGTACTTATTGAGGGACTTGGCGCGGCAATTGGTATTGCACTCGACAAGGCAATCCTTTACGGTACGGGCATTAAAATGCCAATGGGTATTGTAACAAGGCTTGCACAGACCGCCGCACCGGCAGACTACCCCACAACCGCGCGCCCGTGGGCAGACCTCCATACAAGTAACATTAAGACTATTGCGGCAAGTGTAACCGGCAAGGACTTTTTCAAGGCTATTGTTGCGGCATTCTCCAATGCAAAGAACAAAGGTTACTCAAGAGGCCTCAAGTTTTGGGCAATGAACGAGACAACATACTCCAAAATTCTTGGAGAGTCTATCGACGTAAACTCCAACGGCGTAACATCGCAAGCACTTGAGTACATGCCCGTTATTGGCGGCGCAATTGTTGTACTTGGCGACACCGTTATTGCGGACGACCAAATTGTTGCGGGTTACGGAGACACATACCTCCTTGCAGAAAGGCAAGGCACAGAGGTTGCTTACTCCGAACATGCACAGTTTATCCAAGACAATACAGTCTTTAAGGGCACGGCTCGTTATGACGGACTTCCCGTTATTGCCGAGGCATTTGTTGCAATTTCTATTGGCGGCACAAGTGCGGTTACAACCGCAACATTTGCACCCGACACCGCTAACACAACCGACGACGACGGCGGCGAGGGTTAAGACTAATTTATACATGAGGCCGCGAGGAGGTTAAAAAGTGGGTAACGTAAATTACAACGAGACGACAACCGCGAGTGTTTTGTCTATGGTAAAAATCAACTTGGGCATAAGCACAACCGCCTACGACGCGGCCATAACGGACAACATTGCATATGCGCGCTCGTGTCTTGCGGACTTGGGTTTAACACTCGACGAAACAAGCACGAGCGACGCAATGTTAACCGTAATGTATACAACATGGTTATGGCGTGAACGCGAAACGGGGCAGAAAATGCCTCGTATGCTTGAGACGGCAATAAACAATAAGTTTGCCCACCAAGTAATGGCGGACACCGCTAACGGCTCGTGAGGGGGTAAAAATGGCATACTCTTATGACGACGTTATAACCCTCATTAAGCAAACGCCCACGGGCGCACTTGACGAGTACGGGCAAGAGGTTTTTACCGAGACAACACGAGAAGTGTTTTGCAAGGTTACGAGCACAACGCGCGCGGAGTTTTACCAAGCGCGGCAAACGGGACTCGAACCCGAGTTTGTTTTTGTTACTCAACCATGCAATTACGACAATGAACGCATTTTGGCATATGGCGTTGACGAGCACAACCAACCGCAAAGGTATGCAATTTATAGAACATACCGACGCGGCGCGGACGTGCTTGAGATTTACGCACAAAAAGAGGTAGGCCGTTTATGAGCATAAAAGGCGAAATACAAATCAAAGGGCAAACGGGTTTGATTTATGGAGACTTGCAACGCGCTCTTGGTGAAATTTCGTTAGACATACTCAACGACGCAACAACGGCGTTGAACGGTGCGAAAGAGGACGCCGCCATATGGGCGACGGGTCAATTGCGTGCGGAGTCCGTGCGGCGACGTTGGACGCATTACGCAAAGGGGTGGGACTATACCGCCACGGGTAAATATTCAAAGCGGTATATTGTTCACAACAAGACGCATTATCAATTAACGCACTTACTCGAAAAAGGCCACCGCATTGTTACCAAGGACGGACGCGACACCGGCAAACGTGCGCCCGCATTCCCTCACATTGCAGAAGTAAACGACAAAGTGCCCGACATTGTTGAGGAGCAATTTTACAAACGTCTTAAGGAGCAAGGAACAATATGACAATTGCACAATTGTTTGCCGCGATTAATGCAACGGACGCGCTTAAAGGGCGCGTTTTTTATTCGCATAAAACGGCAACGGTAAAACTACCATTTTGCTTTATTGAGAGAACGGCCGAGCAACACGAGTTTGCAGACAATTGTAATTACTGCAAAGTGGGCGACGATGTAACCATTGAACTTTACACGGCAAAGTATGACCCCGCGTTGGAGTCCGTACTTGACAACGTGTTAAAGGACAACGGTGTTACTTACACAAAAGTGGCAAGTTTTGACGACTCGGGCAATTTTTACCTTGTTTCGTACGACACAACCATAACAAATTAACGAAAAGGAGACAAAAGACTTATGGCAAACAAAATTAAGTTTGGACTTAAGGCGGTACACTATGCCGTGGCAACCGAAACATTTGACGCGGCAACGGGTTGGACAACCACATACGGCACGGTAAAGGCGTGGACGGGTGCGGTAAATATCTCACTCGACGCACAAGGCGAAAACACGCCCTTTTACGCGGACGACGGTGTTTACGCCATGGTAGGCAATAACCAAGGTTACTCGGGCGACTTTGAAAGCGCACTCATACCCGAGGACGTTGAAATTGCTTTACTCAATAGAACACTCGACGCAACCGACAAGGTTGTTTACGAGACGGGCGACGACTCCAACACGGTAACATACTTTGCACTCATGTTTGAGTTTACCGGCGACGCAACCAACAAGAGGTATGTACTTTACCGTTGCGCACTCACACGCCCCACAATTGCGGGCGCTACAAAAGGCGACTCCATTGACGTGCAGACGGAGACGGTTACAATTACCGCCACCCCGAGACTTGACGCCGACCACCTTGTTATGGCACACACGGGCGACACTACAACCGACGCGGTTTACAACGCATGGTATAGTGCCGTTTATGTACCGACCATTGACGGCGGCGAGGGTTAACACATGCGTGCAAGGCGCGTTTGCGTCTTACATATGAACCTCTAAAGGGGCGAGCGGGCACAACGCCCGCCCGCCTTTATTGGAGGTTTTATTATTTGGAGGTTCTTAACATGAAAAACACATTGACGGACAGAAACGGCGACCCCGTTGTTATTTGTGCAACTGCACTTGCACCAATTGCGTTTAAACACATTTTTGGCGCGGACATGCTTAAGGCAATTATTGCAATGCGCAAAAGCACGGGCGACAAAACCGAAATGCTTGACATAACAAGCAAAATGGCGTTTGTAATGGCGGCACAAGCGGCAAACCTTAACGATTACAAAGCCGTTATGAGTAAGACCGTTGACGACTATTACGACTTTTTAAATCAATTCGAGGGTGGTTACTTCGAGACGGAAACAACCCAAGTAACAATACTTGGCACATGGTTCAATAATGCGGACGTTATCGACAAAGCAAAAAACCGGCAAAGCCCTCCGAAAGAGAATTAACAACGGCGCTCTTTTTGTTGAGGGCATTAACCATTAATTTGACACTTAAAGACCTCGCAACACTTCACTTTGGCGAGGTTCTTGACATGTTCACGGAGACACACAACGACAAACAACCGTGGGCAGATATAGCAACACCCGAGGACATACAAAAATACTTTGGTTAAGGGGGCACACTTATGGCAAACAAGTCTATACGCGGCATTGTGATAGACATTGACGGCAATACCGACGGACTTGCGAAAAGTTTAAAGGACGCAAACAACCGTATAAGTGAGGTTAATAGCGCACTTTCAAAGGTTAACAAGGCGTTAAAACTTGACCCCTCAAACGTTGAGGCACTTGTCCAAAAGCAAAAACTTCTCAACGAGTCCATTGAGGCGACAAAGGAAAAACTTGACCTTGAACAACAAGCGGCCGAGAAAGCAAAAGAGGCGTTAGCACTCGGGCAGATTACTAAGGGCGATTATGAAAATTTACAAGCCGAGGTACAATTAACCGCCTCACGTTTGAACTCACTTGAAAAAGAGGCAGACGAGACCGGCGCAAAACTTGAGTCAATGGGCGTTGACGCAAAAGGCGCAAGCAAGGACGTTGACGACGTAGGCGACAAGGCCAAGGAAAGCGGCGACAAGGCAAAAGACGCGGGCGACGGGTTTGAGAAGTTTGGCAACGCGGCGAAAATCGCGGCGGAGGCGGCCGCGGCGGCAATGGCGGCGGCGGTTGCGGCAATAGGCGCGGCAACGGCGGCACTTGCAAATTGTACTCTTGAGGCGGCGGAATACTCCGACGAAATGTTAACACTTTCGAGTGTAACGGGCATGAGTACGGACACGTTGCAAGAATACTCTTACGCCTCCGAACTCCTTGACGTATCTTTGGACACCGTTGCGGGCGCACTCAAGAAAAACACAAAAGCAATGTCGAGTGCGGCCGAGGGTAGCGGCGCGGCATATGACGCATATGAGCAACTTGGAATTGCAGTAACGGACGCAAACGGCGAGTTAAGAGACTCCGAGGAGGTTTTTTGGGAGGCCATTGACGCGTTGGGGCAAGTCTCAAACGAGACCGAGCGCGACGCGCTTGCAATGTCCATTTTTGGCAAGAGCGCCACGGAATTAAACCCACTTATTGAGGCGGGTAGCGATACATTTAAAGAGTATGCAGACGAGGCGCACGAGGCTGGTGCGGTTCTTTCCGGCGAAACACTTGACGCGTTTGGAGAGTTTGACGACACCATGCAACGCCTTGACGGCGGCACAAAGGCGGCAAAAAACGCACTTGGTACGGTTTTATTGCCCGTGTTAAATAGCCTCGCGGGCGAGGGCGTTGACCTCTTAAGCGAATTTACAAACGGCGTACTTGAGGCGGACGGAGATATAAGTAAAATAACCGACCTTATAAGCGAACTCATACCGCAAGCGCTTGACGCGATTTTGGCGCAATTGCCCGCGGTGCTTGAGTTAGGCGGGTCAATTGTTTCCGCTCTTGGGCAAGGCTTGTTAAATAACCTTGACTTAATTTTAAGCACGGCGGCGGACATACTTGTAAGTCTTGCCACGGGCATTTTGTCCAACCTTGACACAATTGTTACGGTGGCAATTGACGTTGTGTTTAAACTCGTTGAGACATTGTTAAGTGCGCAAAATGTCGCGCTCATAACTCAAGCGGCAATTGACATTGTAATTGCGCTTGTTAACGGCATTTCCGACCACTTAAGCGAAATAATCACAACTGCAATTACCGTTGTGAATACAATACAAACAACACTTATTGATAACGCGGACTCGCTCATACCGGCCGCAATTAATTTAATTGTTTCGCTTGCGTTTGGTATTTTGGACAACCTTGACAACGTTATTGAGGCGGCAATTGCGGTTGTAAGTGCCATTGTGAGCGCCATTGTAGAAAATGCGCCCACACTTTTGCCACAAGCAATTGACACCATTGTAGGCGCGTTTGCGGACATGGGCGACGGACTTGCAAAGAGCGCACTTACATGGGGCGCGGACTTAATTGAGAGTTTTATTGACGGCGTTATGGACTCCATACCCGACCTAAAAAGCACGGTAGATTATGCCGCGGGACTCATTGACGATTATATAGGCTTTAGTGTGCCCGAACGCGGCCCACTTTCAGACTTTGACAAGAGCGGCGGCGACATGGTTGACCTCTTTACGACGAGCATGCGCAAGCAAATGCCCACGTTACAAAGTGCAGTTAATTCCATGGCGGCAACGGTTGCGGGTGCAAACCCCGCGCCCGATTACACGCCGCAATTAAACGCCATAAGCGGACAGTTAGCGACGGCGGGCAACATGCAGATAGTAACACCCGTTTATATTGGCGGCGAACTCATTACAAATGAGATTAACAACATAAACGCACAACAAACTTATCGCAATGGGGGTTTTGGTTAATGTTAGGACATGGATATTTGACAATAGGCAACACTACACTACCAAACCCCGTTGATTATTCTTATGACTATGACAACAACGAAACACAAGGCGTTAGCGAGGCGGGCACACTCTTGGTTAGTGTAACCCGCTTGTTACGCCGCAATATTTCGTTTACTTGTCAAGTAACAAGCATGTGGCGCGAACAATTGTTAAGTCTTGCGGCGGAGGACTCAACCACAATAACGGTAATGGGTGAAACGTTTGACGGGCGGTTAAGACTCAAAAGCGAAACACTTGCAAAAGGTTCGGAGTTTGTTGCACTTTCTAATGGACTTTGGACAATGCAATTTAGTTTTATTGAAACCTAACAAGGAGCATGACACATGTACGCGGTTAGTGAGGCATTTAAAACGGCGGCAAACAAGCCTATACAAAGGCACGTTTTGCGCGGCACGGTAGGCGGGCAAAATTTCAGACAAAGCGACGTTGTTGCAAAGTCTTTTAAGATAACCAACCAATTGTGCGAAAACTCAAAAATTACTTTGGGCGGCGTTTACGTCGGAAAACTCCAACTCACTTTTGCAACCACATTTGCAAGCGGAATTGTTGCGCGTGGCGCGTGGCAAGGCGTTGTTATTTCGCCCGAAATAGGTTTAACCCTCGCGGGCGGCACACCCGAGTACGTACCCGCGCCGGCAAAAGATTACATTGTCAACGAGGCGAAATGGACGGAGAACGGCCTTGCAATAACTGCATACGACAACATGTCAAAGTTTGACAAGGCTATTGACTTGAACGAAAGCACCGGCAAGGTTTACGATTTTCTTGCATACGCGTGCGAAAAATGCGGCGTTACTTTGGGCATGTCGTCGGAGGAGTGCGAGACACTTACAAACGGCACTTATGTCTTTGGACTATACCCGACGGACTCAATTAAGACTTACCGCGACATGCTTGCATGGCTTGCACAAGCATGCGCATGTTTTGCGCTTATTGGGCGCGACGGCAAGTTATACCTCAAAGCATTGCCCGCACCCGTTGAAGTGGACATTATTGACACAACACAACGGTTTACGGGCGCGGCGTTTTCAGACTTCGAGACATTTTACACGGGGTTAAGTGTTGTTGATATAGAAAACAACACGACCAAGTATTATAACCTCACACCTGACAACGGGTTAACTATGAACTTGGGCGCAAACCCGTTTTTACAGTACGGCACGCAAAGCACACGCGACGCGGTAAGAACTGCAATATTAAACACTCTTGGCGCGTTTAGAGCAACGCCGTTTAGCGCGGCAATGCTTGCAAACCCCGCGTACGATTTAGGCGACACACTCAAGTTTACGGGCGGCATTGCAAACAACAATTATTGCGTAATTATGCAATATGTGTTGGACATTGATAAACTTGCCGTAAACGGGTTTGGAGAAAACCCCGCATTAATGAGTGCTCAAAGCAAGACAGACAAAGCACTCGACGGCCTCAAAGGGCAGAACAAAGAAAACCGAATAACTTATTACACATACTCGAACGTTGCACCAATTTCAATTGAGGACGGCGACGACCCCGAGACGGTTGTAAACTTGCGTTTTGCGACCGTGGAAACAACCACCGTTACAATTTGGCAAGAGTACAAACTTGACGTGGAATTGAACGACCCCGACACGCCCGCGGTAATTACTGCACATTATTATTTAGACGGCATTGAGGAGACATATGTGCCGGTGCAAACAATAGGCGAAAGCGGCACGCATATACTTGACTTGCAATACTATTTGCAAAACGTGCAAGCGGGGCAAGCGCGTTTGTTTACTGTCAATTTTGAGGTTGAGGGCGGCACAATTGGCGTTGACACGGGCGACTTACATGTGTGCTTGAGTGGCCAAGGCCTTGTAGGCTCGAACTCTTTCATAGGCTTTATCGAGGCGAGCGACGAACTACCGCCATTTGTTATTGCGGGCATGTCCGTGGGTGCGTTTACCGACACGCCTATTGTGGACACACCCACAAACAACGGCAACACGGCAAGCGACTCAACGGAGATTTATACGCCCGACACTTTGCCCGTATCTTTTACGGAGGGCACGGGGGCATACACTCCACGCATTTACTTGTTTGGTGGTTTGTATATCTCCACGGAGGCGGACGACTACATAACAACCGAGGACGGTTTTGTGTTGATTACAGATTAAAGGAGGGGTTAAACTATGCCCGACACAATTAAAATTAGCGAACTCAACGAGGCGTTAGCAATTGCAGACGCGGCCGAGTTTCCTTACACTCAAGAAAACGGCGGCGAACTCACAACATTTAAAGCACCACTAACACAAATTGCGGCAAAAATTGTTGAGGACATGAGTTACGCGGGCATAGACTTGCCCGCGGGCGCGGGTGTAAAGAGTGTTGAAAACACACTCAATTACCTCTTGGGCGCGGTAGGCGGCGACCCTAACGGCAATATATCGGACTCCTACGACCCCACCGTGGCTTATGTTAAAGGCGATTTGTGCATATATGAAAATGCCCTTTACATTTGCACCGCGCCCACTACGGGCGACTTTGACCCCACAAAATGGACTGCAACGACTGTTCAGTCTGTTATCGGCTCCCTCTCGCAACTCACTACCACGGACAAATCTTCTTTGGTCGGGGCGGTGAATGAGGTTAACACAAAAGCCACAAGCGGGGCTATACCCTTGCAAGTGGCACAAGGTGTTACAATTGCTTATTCGTCAGTATCAAAAAATGATAAGTTAGTAACAATTACAGCAGAGGTTAGGTTTTCGGGAAGTGCTAATGCTTGGACTAATTTGGCAACTATTGCATATCCCCCGAAAGTAGTACAGTTATCTGTCCCTGCCGTAAATAGCGCAAATGGTTCGTTAATGGGTATTCTACAAGTGCAAAATTCGGGTAATATCAGAATATATCCGACAACGGCACAGACTAACGGGGCTTGTGCATTTTCAATTAGTTATCTAACCGCATAACAAATTGAAATAACTTTCAAAATTTTCAAGGTATATTTCAAAATGTTTTCGAGGTTTTGAAAATTATCAACACAAAATCTGTTGGTAAATTTGCAAGGGTATGATAACAAGTTTACAATACCTTTTACGCAATTCACCAAAATAGGAATTGAACAGAATCATTCACACGACCAACTACAAGCGACTCTTCGGGGTCGCTTCTTCATTTCAACTTCAAACAGGAGGAAAGACAAATGAATGTAACTGACAGACTGAAGTCCCTCGACTTCAAAGGGAGAGACTTCCCCATCTTGAAGGGTGATGTCAAGATGACTCTCAAGAATGTTCACAACGGCAAGACGG
>Ga0326513_10000544_pt1 | contig 32055 bp, 55 predicted proteins | sample 2_2465_0518_D_FD_203654 | JGI IMG/M metagenome (GOLD analysis project Ga0326513, IMG submission 203654) | Bovine rumen microbial communities from UC Davis, California, United States - 2_2465_0518 | ecosystem: Host-associated > Mammals > Digestive system > Stomach > Rumen | place: USA...
AGATCATTCGCCAGATCGAGCGCCTGGTATTGACTACGGTAGCACTCAGGCCGCGAGCTTTGGCCCTGGCAAGGTCTGCGGCGACGTCGGCGGCTTCGACCTGGGTGAAGGGAATGTCGCCGTAGAGGTCAAGCAGAGCCTCGTAGTGGGGTCTGTAGTTCTTCCAGGTTCGGTCTTCGATCTCCTCGCGGTGCTGCCGCTCCCAACTCTCCGCGATCTTCCGGAAAGTGATCTCCGGTTCCGGCTGCCGGGCCTCTGCCTCTTTGGCCAGGAGCTTCCGGTGCAGCTCCTCCGGATCCCTGTCACAGACGGTGTGGCGCTTGCCATCGAGGTCTCGGTAATATCCCTGGTACCGGCCATCCGGGCGGAGGGTGTAGAGATCCGCATATTTTGATCGCTTAGCCATGTCAGTCACTCCAAATCGTCCGGAAGGGCCAGAACGCTGGCGCTTGTCGACCATCTGCCGTCAGAAAGCTGGAAAGCATAGACCGAAACATTGCTATAGCCGAAGGATGCGGTAAATGACGCCGGATTCGATGATCCGTCGAGGATCCGTAGCAGCTCCGGTTCTGTCGCATTTTCGCCGTCGATGGTGATCTCATCCGGGTCACCGCATTTTTTGACGAAAGTGGAATAGATGGCATTCGCAAATTCGAGATCTTTCCGGGCATCACCGGAATCAAGGCGCACGGTGAGCCAAATACTCCCTCTTGATGTCTTTTTAGAAACCCAGGCTGAAGCATAATACGAAAACGGTTTGTTGAACAGCACACACTCCTTCTGGAAGGAAATGGTGTCTTCCGGCGTGACAGGATCCCACCCGTTATTTGTGGGCATATCGTCCGCAGAGTAGACCGTGCGGCTGACTGCCATCAGATCATCAATGAACTCGGACGGATCGGTCAGGAACGCGGCGTAATCTGCGCGTCTCCATTTCGTGTCGAATTCTTCAAAGGTCATAGAATCCGGTGTCTTTTCGCCGCATCCCGCCAGAGCCAAAACGAAAACAAGCACCAATGTCAACAAAATCAGCTTTTTCATGGTTCTTCTCCTTCGGTATGTATGTAAGTTTACAGACTAATGCGCGAGGGCAAAGGCGACGGCCAGGACGTCCCGGTAGTAACCAATGGCTGCACGGACCATGCGCTCCGGCACACCAAGCTCCTCTGCGAGCTGCCATGGTTCAGCCTCCCGTCTGGCAATGGCGTCGATGATTTTTTGAAGCGGTACAGACTTTTTGTAAGACCAGCGTCTGGCTATTTCTTCGGCGCGATACCTCGCAGCCGGTGCCGAAAGCTCCGTGTAAAAGGCGTTTGTCTCACAGTGGCCAAGTTCGTGCGACAGACCTTCCACGACCTCCGGATCGTCTCTTCCGATCTGCCGCTGGAAGATAACTCTCGTCCCTTTCGGCGTGATGATCGTCACGCTGTCCAGGATCCCATCCGGCGGCGGTTCCACAACCGGATAACCGTGCTCCTCGGCAAGCGCCAGGAGCTCTTCTTTTGGGGTCAACCCTACCACCTCACATATGCTTGATAATCTCCGCATAGCGCAGCACCTCGTCCAGTTTCTCCTCCGGGATCGTAGGTGCGTCTTCCCCAAACAGGGCGAACTTGATCTGCTCCCGGCTCAGAGGCTTCTGCTCCTCTGGTTCGGGAGCTTTTTCTGTATCTTGGCAAAGAAGATAATCCACCGACACGTTGAAATAGTCCGCAATCTTCAGCAGAGTCTCGTAATCCGGCTGCCTCTTGCCTGTCTCATACTGAGATATTGTGCTCTCACTTACTCCGACACGACTTCCAAGCTCTTTCATGGTCAAACCACATTTTTTTCGAATTTCTCTGATTCTCAGTTTCATCATTATCACCCCACCTTCATTATATACTTCACATTTTGAAAAGTAAATAGGAAATAAAAAACTTCACGAAATGTGAAATCTATACTTGACAATGCGTGAAGTCAGTGGTACTATATCCACAGAACTTCACAAAACGACAAGAAAGGAGGGGTTTTATGGCGCGTGCTTGGATGAAGGAAGCCAGGGATCGGGCCGGGAAGACGATGGCTGCGGTAGCTGATGAACTTAACATTTCCGAAAGCTACTACTGCGAGATCGAGAACGGCAACCGAATGAAGCGGCTGGACATTCACTTCGCAATAGATCTGGCCAGAGTCTTCGGCATCCCGATCAAAAAAGTGCTCGACGAGGAGGTCAAGTAAAGCATACCGAAAATCATGCGAAAAAAACAGTACATGAAAGGAGAGAGCAATGCCAAGAGAACGACCTGACTACCGGGACACGCTGGAGCAGCTCAACAGCCTGTTTCCGGGCCGCGAGCTGCTGACGGCTGCGGAGGTGATGACCGTCACCGGATATACCTCCGCGAAGAGCATCCAGCGGCACTTCCCCTCTGTGTGCGGGGGCCGCTACAACAAAACAACAATCGCCAGGATCCTGGCGGGAGGGAAAACATGCTGAAAGAATTAATACTGACAATGGCCGTTGTTTTCGGCTTCATCTGGATTCCCTGCGGGATCTGCGGCCTGGCCTGGATCATCAAGTGGATGATCCGAGAGAGGCGCTGGTGGAAGGCTGCACAGCAGGAGGAATTCCCGGAGGAATACGGCGAGGAGGTGATCTACAGATGACCAAAAACAGTGAGACCTTCCGCGAGGTCGTGGAACTCATTCGAAAGGGTGAGGATATCAGCCAGGAGGAGCTTGTGGACTGCTGCGGGTACGCCCAGGACGGCGTGAACGAGCTGTACATCCTGCTGAAAGCATTCCGGGACGGGTTCCACGCCCAGCAGGAGACGATCCGCCGCAAGCAGGCGCTGCTGGAGGCCAAGATCGAGGAGATCAAAAGCAAGGATCGCGTCATTTGGACGCTGAACCGGAAGATCCGGGAGCTGAGCCATTGAAGACAAAAAAGCCGTTCCGAATGCGCCAACATCCGAAACGGCAGGGGGGCCAAAAAATACAACACAGCTTTTGGCCCTCTTATTTTACCACAAAAGGAGGCAAATAGCAAATGAAACTTTACGAAATCGACGCCGCGATCCAGGAGATCCTCGACGGCATGAGCGTCGACGAGGAGACCGGCGAGGCCATTCTCGACGCTGAGGCGCTTGAGGCGCTTCAGATGGCCAGAATCGAGAAGCTCGAAGGGGCTGCGCTGGCCGTCAAGAATCTGGAGGCCGAAGCCGCTGCCATCGAGGCAGAAGAGAAGAAACTGGAGTCCAGGAAGACCGCCGCGAAGAACCGGGCAAAGAGCATCCGGCTGTGGATCGCATATAACCTGGGTGCGGAAAAGCTCTCCACGCCCCGCGTCTCCATGCGCGTCCGGCCTGGCGCGTCCAGCGCGAAGATCGACGACGTTCACGCCGTCGTGGATTGGTACAACAAGACCAGAAAGGAGCTGCTGGACAAGGAATCCGAAGAAAATGACGCGGAGTTCGACCGGGTCACCGAGCTGACCCAACTGGTCTGGCCGGATCCCGTAGTCTCGAAGGCCGGGATTAAGAAGTTGCTCAAGGACTACGAGATCCCCGGCGTTCACCTGGAGGACGGCAAGCCGATCCTCACGATCAGATAGGGGAGGGGCCATGAACATCTCGAAAGGTAAGATCCCAGGGGCCAGGAAGATCGTGATCTACGGCCAGGAGGGGATCGGCAAAAGCACCCTGGCTTCCCAGTTCCCGCAGCCGGTCTTTATCGACACCGAGGGCAGCACGAAGGAGCTGGATGTCGCCCGCTTCGATCCTCCGCAGAGCTGGCCAGAGCTGCTGGCCCAGGTGGACTACGTGATCGCACACCCGGATGTCTGCCGGACGCTGGTGATCGACACGGCAGACTGGGCAGAGCAGATCATGATCCGGTATCTCTGCCAGAAGAACAAGTGGGAGAGCCTGGAATCGCCGGGCTACGGCAAAGGCTATCAGATCGCCGCAGAGGAATGGAGCGGGCAGCTTCTGGCCAGGCTGTCGGAGGTTGTCCGGCGCGGCGTCCATGTGATTGTCACAGCCCACGCCTGGCTGCGGAAGGTGGATCTCCCAGAGGAGGCCGCGAGCTACGATCATTGGGAGATGAAGACCAGCAAGAAGGTCGCCCCGATGCTCCGCGAGTGGGCCGACGCCGTCTTCTTCCTCCACTATGAGACTATCGTCATCAAGAACGACGACAAGAAGGGCAAGGCCCAGGGCGGCAGACGCGTCATTGAGACAAACCACACGCCGTTCTGGGACGCGAAGAACCGCTTCGGGCTGCCGGACAAGCTGCCGTTGGACTTCGCACAGCTCGCGCCGTTGTTTCAGCCAATTGTACAACAACAAGAAGCACAATTGCCCGTGATCGCGGAGCCGGATCCGGATTGCCCGTTCACAGGCCCTGCGCCGGAGGCCCCGGACGGGATCCCGCCAGAGCTGTGGAAACTGATGCAGCGCAGCAGCGTCGGAGAGGCCGAGGTCGTGGAGGCCGTGGCCGCAGCCGGTTATTTCCCCGCGAATATGCGGATCGCGCAATATCCGTCCGACTTTATCAAGCATCTGATCAATGTATGGGATCAGGTTTATATCTTCATTCAAAAACTTCAAAACCGAAAGGAGAACCATTAACATGGCAGATTTTATTGACCGCGAGCTGAGCTGGGACGACAGCATCGAAAACGACAGCCCTGACTTTATCTTGCTCCCGGAAGGGGAGTACGACTTCACCGTCGACCACTACGACCGCGAGCGCCACAACGGCTCCGAGAAGCTGCCGCCCTGCTACAAGGCGGTGATCTATCTCCGGATCGACACGGCGCAGGGGCCTGCCATCGTTCGACACAACCTGTTCCTGCACACCAGAACGGAGGGCATGATCTGCGCGTTTTTCACGGCCATCGGCCAGCGCCAGCACGGACAGCGAATCACCATGAACTGGAACGCGGTTCCCGGCGCGAGAGGCCGGGCGAAGATCGGCGTCCGGGAGTACAACGGAAAGCAGTACAACGAGGTCAAGAAGTTCCTGGAGCCTGCCGCACCGGCAGCAGCTCCCGCGTACCAGGCACCACCGGCATATCAGGCTCCGGCATATTCGCAGCAGCCCATGTACCAGCAGCAGGGACCGGGATCCTATACGCCCGGTAAGTTCTGATGGACGGGATGCAGCTCCGGCCTTACCAGCAGGAAGCCAGGGATGCGATCTTCCGGGAATGGAACGAGGAGGGACGAGCGAAAACCCTCCTCGTCCTGCCTACCGGCACCGGCAAGACCATCGTCTTCGCCTCAGTCGCTGAGGAATGCGTCAGGACGGGATCCCGCGTCCTGATCCTGGCGCACCGGGGCGAGCTGCTGGATCAGGCCCAGGACAAGCTGCTTCGTGCGACCGGACTGCGGTGTGCCGTGGAGAAGGCAGAGGAGAGCAGCCTGGACAGCTGGTTCCGAGTGACGGTCGGAAGCGTTCAGACGCTTATGCGGGAGACCAGGCTGTACCGGTTCTCGCCGGATCACTTCGGCCACATCATCATCGACGAGGCCCACCACTGCCTCTCTGACAGCTACCAGCGCGTCCTGGAGTATTTCCACGACGCAAAGGTGCTGGGTGTTACAGCAACGCCCGACAGGGGTGATATGCGGAACCTGGGTGCATTCTTCGAAAGCCTGGCCTACGAATACAGCCTGCCGCGTGCGATCCGCGACGGCTACCTCTGCCCGATCAAGGCCCAGACCATCCCGCTGCGGCTGGATCTGTCAGAGGTCGGCGTCCAGAGCGGCGACTTTAAGGCCGGAGATCTCGGCACAGCGCTGGACCCGTACCTCTATCAGATCGCCGACGAAATGGCAAACTACTGTAAGGACCGGAAGACTGTGGTCTTCCTCCCGCTGGTCAAGACCTCTCAAAAATTCCGCGACATCCTGATCGAGAAGGGTTTCCGGGCCGCAGAGGTCAACGGTGACAGTCAGGATAGGGCCGAGGTGCTTCGGGCCTTCGACGCGGGAGAGTATGACGTCCTGTGCAACTCCATGCTGCTGACCGAGGGCTGGGATTGCCCCTCCGTGGACTGCATCGTCGTGCTGCGGCCCACCAAGGTCCGCAGCCTCTACTCTCAGATGGTCGGACGCGGTACGCGGCTCAGCCCCGGCAAGGATCATCTCCTTCTGCTGGACTTTCTGTGGCACACCGAGCGCCACGAGCTTTGCCACCCCGCGTCGCTGATCTGCGAGAAGGACGAGATCGCGAAGAAGGTGACGGAGGCTATCGAGAAGGACGGCGGGGCCGTTGATCTGATCGAGGCCGAGGAAAAGGCCGAGGCCGACGTGATCGCCCAGCGCGAGGAGGCCCTGGCGAAGAAGCTGGCCGAAATGAAACGACGGAAGCGGAAGCTCGTCGACCCGCTGCAATTTGAGATGTCGATCCAGGCCGAAGATCTATCCGGCTACGTTCCGACCTTCGGCTGGGAGCTGGGACCTCCGAGCGAGAAGCAGCGCTCCGCGCTCGAAAAGTGGGGAATCTTCCCGGACGAGATCGAGAGCGCCGGAAAGGCCGCGCTGCTCCTGGATCGGCTCAGCAAGCGTCGCTTCGACGGTCTGACGACGCCGAAGCAGATCCGCTTCCTGGAGGGCAAGGGCTTCCAGCACGTCGGGACCTGGGCCTTCGACGCGGCCCGCTCCCTGATCGACCGGATCGCGGGGAATAACTGGCGAATCCCTTACGACATCAATCCAGCGATATACACACCGAAAGGAGCGCCAAAAACGCCAGATCAAATCATCGACGATCTGATGCTCAGGCTGGCAAACTATCCCGGAGCGCACACCGGCGAGAAATGGAAAGATGATCCAAATCTGTACAACTGCACACCGAAAGAGAAGGCTGCCGTTGCAGAACTCGGCATAACGCTGGACGATCTTATGCGCCGTGGTGTTACTCGCGGCATGCTGCACCATATGATCTGGGGGTATAAGAATGGAACGAGAGCTTGACCTGAGAGAGCTGCTGCCGTATATCGACCCGGCTGGCCTGAGCTATTCCGACTGGTGTGCCGTTGGAATGGCCCTCCACCAGGAAGGCTATTCCTGGGACGTCTGGGACGAATGGTCCCGGAACGATTCCCGTTATCACGCAGGAGAGTGCCGCCGAAAATGGGAGAGCTTCGGCCACAACGTCGGAAGCCAGGTCACCGGCGGCACAATCGTCCAGATGGCCAAGGACCGCGGCTGGCGTCCGTCCTCAGATCCGGGCCACGAACTGGACTGGGACGCCGAGATCGGCGGCAAGGACGGCGTGCTTGTCAAGGATCCCGGCTGGATCGAGGGCCGGGAGATCCAGGAGCCGGAGCATTGGGATCCCGTGAAGGATCTGATCCGGTACCTGGAGACACTGTTCGACAGCACCGACAACGTGGGTTATGTAACGAAATCCTTCGAGCGTGACGGAAGACACATGCCAACCAAGGGAAATTATGACCGGACCGCCGGAGAGCTCATACAGGCTCTCCAGGGCTGCCAGGGGCGCATCGGAGAGGTTCTGGGAGACTACGATCCAGGAACAGGCGCATGGATCCGGTTCAATCCGCTGGACGGCAAGGGCGTCCGGAACGAGAACGTCACGGACTACCGATTCGCCCTGGTGGAATCCGACAGCATGGATCTTGCCAAGCAGAATGCTCTGATCCGGGAGCTGGAGCTGCCAGTCGCCGCTTTGGTCTACTCCGGGAAGAAATCGATCCACGCCATCGTCCGCATCGAGGCGGCAACCTATGAAGAGTATCGAAAACGCGTGGACTACCTCTACGCCGTGCTGAAGAAGAACGGCATGGACGTGGACACGCAGAACAAGAACCCATCCAGGCTGTCCAGAATGCCCGGCGTGATGCGCAGCGGCAAAAAGCAATTCCTGATCGACACCAACATCGGGAAGGCGTCCTGGGCAGAGTGGAAGGAATGGATCGAGGCCAGCACAGACGACCTTCCGGACGCGGACAATCTGGCCAGCGTCTGGAACGACCTTCCGCCGCTCGCGCCGCCTTTGATTGACGGGATCCTGCGCCAGGGTCACAAGATGCTGCTGGCCGGGCCGTCGAAGGCCGGTAAGTCCTACGCTCTGATCGAGTTGTGCGTGGCTATTGCCGAGGGAAGGCCCTGGCTCGGCTGGCCATGCGCCCAGGGTCAGGTCATGTACGTCAATCTGGAGCTGGATAAGGCGTCCTGCCTCCACCGGTTCGCCGACATCTACCGGGCTATGGGCCTGGAGCCGCGGGGGATCTCCAATATTGATATTTGGAATCTCCGAGGCCGCTCCGTGCCGATGGACAAGCTGGCCCCGAAGCTGATCCGGCGAGCGCAGAAACGCCAGTACATCGCCATCGTGATCGACCCGATCTACAAGGTGATCACCGGCGACGAGAACAGCGCCGACCAAATGGCAGCCTTCTGCAACCAGTTCGACCGGGTGGCGACGGAGCTGGGCTGCGCCGTGATCTACTGCCACCACCATTCCAAAGGTTCCCAGGGCCAGAAACGATCCGTCGACCGCGCCTCGGGCTCCGGCGTCTTCGCCAGAGACCCGGACGCCCTCCTCGACATGATCGAGCTGGAAATCACGGATCAGGTCTACGCCAGGGAGGAGGATCGGGCCGTCTGCGCTCTGTGCCTCGGTGCGCTGCACTACTACCTCCCGGGCCGCTGGCAGGAGGTCTACACCCAGGAGGACGCCGCCAGCTCGTCCCGGATGCTGGAGATCTGCCGTCACAACCTCGCCGGAAGCGCCCTGACGGATCTCAACGCTCAGATCGAGGCAGCCAAGCACCATGTCAGAAACCTGACCGCCTGGCGCATCGACGGCACCTTCCGCGAGTTCCCAAAGCAGCCGGTAAAGAATCTCTGGTTCGACTTCCCAATCCACCGTGAGGACGAAACAGGGGCGCTGGAAGAGCTTGTTTCCGATGACGGATTCACCCGTAAGGGATCTCCGTGGAGGGCAAATTTCAGCCGAAAAAAGACCGCCAAAGAGCGCGAGCAGGAACGGAAGGACGCCCTGAAAACCGCCTTCGAGGCCTGCCGGATCGACGGCGACGTGACCGTCCAGGCCCTCGCCGAGTACATGGGCGTCAGTGAAAAAACCGTCCAGAGGCGGGTCGATGAAAGCCCGGATTTCTGGCGGGACGGCTCCGAAATCGGCCTGAAATAGACCGGACAAACTCGATAAAAAGCAGTTGTCTGTCCGACCGGACAAAGTCGATTGTAATCGAGTTTGTCCGAAACGTGGACAAAGTCGATAAATAATCGAGTTTGTCTTGTCCGGACAAAACCCTATTCCTAAAGGAATAAAACGGTGTCCCGTTCCCGATGGTCACGGGGGAGAAAAGGCGGGCCATGAGGCTGCCCGCCCTTTCCTCCCTCGACCGTGACTAACGCGCGAAGGGCGAGGAGGTGAAAAAGATGGATAAGCGATTGCTGTGCGCGGCGAAGATGCCGCCAAAGAAAAAGAAAGAAAACAGAAATGCTCCGTATGATCCTCAAAAGGACGAGGTCGCAAAGTGGCTGGCTTCGCAACCGGAGATCATGGCTTATATCGCGGAGCTGGTTCAGCGGCACGGGCTTATTGCCTTTGACCCGACAACTCAAACATGGAGAGGATCGAATTATGGCAAAGATTGAATTTTTCCTGCCGATGAAGCGGATCCCGTCTGCGACACAGCAGACCCACAAGGTCAGCACGCGGGGCGGGAAGCCGCAGTTCTACGAGCCGCAGGAGCTGAAGACGGCGCGGCTGCTGTTTCGGGATCTGCTGGCCAGACGAAAGCCGGAAGCTCCGCTGGATGGGCCGGTCGAGCTGCGCGTCGTGTTCAGCTACCCGCCGTCTGATATGCACCCGTGGGGCACATGGAAGACCAGCAGGCCAGACACGGACAACCTGATCAAGATGCTCAAGGACGAGATGACGAAGCTCGGCTTCTGGAAGGACGACGCCAAGGTCTGCTCAGAATCGACCATGAAGGTCTACGGCAGGCAGTCCGGCATCCTGATCCAGATCTGGGAGCTGGAGGAGGGGCCGAGCTATGTATGACGCCAGCGGGATCATATCAGACGCCGCCCTGGAGCAGCTCGAGGATCTGGCGTTCCGAGGCGCGGAGATGCCAAAGGGCCTTCGGTTCCCGGAGCAGCTGCTCTTCCTCCGGTTCCGGCATCTGTACGCCTACGCTGCCATGATCCACATGGATCCTGCTCAAGGCAGGCGGGAGAAGGAGCAGATCGTCGCGGAGTATTCCGCGCATCTGGCTGAGCATCTGCTGTATCTCGGCTGCAATGAGCGCTACATTGCGACGGAGGCTGCTGCGGCTGAGATACGCAAAGATGCGAGACTGTACAACGAGCCGAAAGTCCGGGCCTTAATGGAGGCAATCTACGGCAAAGCAGACAGGAGGCTTCCGGATGAGTAAGCCGTTAACGACCGCCGAGCTGGGCGAGCTGCTCATGGAAACAACACAACGAGATTGCGGCGTCTGGCCAGAGGCTGACGATCAATCGCAGAACGAGGAGGACGAAGATGATTAACGGACAGTTACTGTCGGAAGTGATCCACCAGGAGAGCAGGGACCCCGTGAAGCTCGCCTATCTCTGCGGTATCGACCACCTCTGGGAGAAGGTCTGCGGCGTCGAGAAGTTCACCCCGCGCCAGATCGACCGGATGTGCACCGTGCTCCGGATCACGCCGGATCTGCGGCGGGAGATCTTTGGAGAGGAGGCAGGAGATGGCTAAATACTGGTGGATGGAAACCGTCCGGAGGGCGATCATCAACTACCCAACGCTGAAGGCCAAGAAGGACGAGCTGCAATCCATGGCCACCACGCCTGCCGTGACCAGCGTCACCGGCCCGGGCGGGAAGACCATCACCGTCTATCCAACCGGAGGCAGCGACGGGAATTCCCGGAAGACCGAGGCCGTCGCCCTGCGGGAGCTGCCGCCTATGGAGGAGCGGGCGCTCAACGCCGTCCGCAACGCCCTGGAGGCCATGTCGCTGCTGCCGGATGGGAAGCACCGGATCGCGCTGATCCGCTCCTACTGGTGGCGCTCAGAGCACCGGAACATGAGCTGGGCAAGCGCCAGAGTGAACGTCAGCGAGCGCACCGGCCACAGGTGGAACAATGCCTTCATCTGGACGGTAGCCATGGAGATGGGCTTCACGTGGCCATACCGCGTGAAAGATAAAAAGGGAGAACCACAAACACAAAAACAGGAGGAGTAAAACATGGAAAACCAGGAGAGGCAGAGCTTGCACGGCGAGGTTATCGCCGCCAACCTGAATGAGCCGATGAGCTGGGAGATCTTCCTCCGGCTGTCAGAGACAAGCCAGAAGGAATACATCTACGGCCTTCGGAAGAAGTTCAACGTCAGCGTCGGCCAGTTAGCCGAGCTGTTCAACGTGAAGAAGAAGGATCTCGTCCAGAGAGCCGAGCTGCTTGGCATCGATTTGAGCGGCGCGAGACCCACCAGGGATCCGGAGAAGGCAAAAGCCTGGGAAGAATTCTGCGCGAGAAAACCGGAGCCGATCAAGGAACCGGAACCGGCAGCGCAGCCGGAAGAAACGACAGACGTTTGCTGCGGTGACTGCGTGGCATGCCCGGAAGACGTCTACGCGGCCTGCCGCCACAAGCTGAGAGTTTCCAAACCAAGCGACAAGCCTGAGCGCAAAGTCGTTGTACAGGCGTTTAAGCTGGCATATTCCGGAACCCTTGAGCGCGCCCTGGCAGAGCTGGAGGTCTACGCAGACGTCCTGGCAGATCAGGCGGTCACCGTCACCGTAGAATTGGAGGTGTGAAGTATGGTAAACATGATCAGCGCCTTGGTGAAGCGGCCCGGCGAGCTGCCGCGGCACGTAAACGTCAGCAACAGCCTGGAAGCACTTCAGAAGAACGTGGAGGGCTATATCGAGACCGTGACCGCCAGAGCGGGAGGAGAGACTTTCGTGATCATCTGCAACGAGGAAGGGAGACTGCTAAACAAGCCGTTTAATACGGTCTGCGCGGGCTACAGCTTCCTCGGTCCGATCGTGATCGTCGGTGTTGCCGAGAACGAGGAAGGCGAACAGGAATTCGCAGATCTGCCCGTCGACTGGAAAACCATGAAGCAACTCTTCCCGGAGCTGTGGTCGCCGCTGGTGTGCAGGAGGTGAGCGGGATGACTTGGATCAAGACCGCAAAGACCGTCAAAGCAGACGGCACAACCATTAACGAGTACACCGCAAGAGAACAGCAGCGGATCACCATCGAGAGCCGGAAGCGTCCGATCCCGCACGCGAGCGGCAGCGGCTTCTGGATGCACACCAGCTTCTTCGTCCTGGTGGACGGCACCGAGATCAAGGAGCGGTTTTCGCTGAAGGACGCGAAGGCGTTCGCCGAGAAGCTCCAGTTTATGGAGGATCTGAATCATGGCTAAAAAAACCAACCCGAACAAGATCCCATGTACCGGGGCGGACGTGAAGAAGGCATACATTGAGGGCATCGAGATCGGGATCCGGCAGGCGATCAAATGCACGCTGTACATCCTGCTGGACAAGCATCAGGCGCCGGTGGAGGACGTCCGACAGCTGTCGGATGAGCTGTCCTGGCTGGCACAGCGGATCAACGAGGGGCGGATCTCGTGGGGGTTCGTGGACGAGGTGCTGCACGAGAACCACGTGGAGGTGCGGCTGAGATGAGAGATGTACAATGCCGAACCTGCGTCCGAATCCATCAAGGCTATTGTGACGGCGCAGAACCGGATGACATGAACAGACCGTGCGAGTTTTACAAGCGCATGACCAACGGCGACCGCATCAGGGCGATGACGGACGAGGAATTGGCTGACGAGTTTTCTTATTCGGGGTGTCACAAGCAATCGAACCCGGAAATCTGCCGGAAACACACAGGAGAATGCGAACGGTGTTGGCTCGACTGGCTGAAAAAGGAGGTATCTGAATGAGTAAAATCCCAGAGTCCTACTGGAAACTCGCCTCCGCACAAGTCGCAAAGAGCAAGGCATCATGGGCGCATATGCAGACAGGCGAGATGGGAAGAAAAAAGACCATTATTTCCGTTGATGCGGACGAGAGTATGGTGATTTGCATGGCGTTGGACGAATATATCGAAAAGCACAGAAAGGAGTACGAACGATGAACGAATGTCAACTCTGCAAAAATGAAGTTGATGTCAATGACGGCGGTTGCGCTTTGATGGTTGCGTTTTGCAGAAACCACAACACGAATCTGACAAATATCAGCTTTTGCCGGGATTGCTATAAAGCACTCCTGCAAGAGCCAATTCGCAGACTTGCGGATGCCGCCTGTGTTGAGTGGTTTGGCGTGGAGGATGACGATGAAGGTTAAGAGTGTGATGCCTTGCATCTGCACGAAAGAGCCAGACTTCACAGCAGATGGAACTGCCGGGATGCCTGTTCTGCGCCCTTATGGAGGGCATGATAGCTGTTGGCATATCTGGTGTCCGAAGTGCCAGAGGGGAGTGCCGTCTTTCGACTACTCGTCACCCTATAAGGCGTTGCAAGCGTGGAACGAAATGCAAGAGCATCTGAGAAAATTCGATTGTTGGGAGGTGTCCGACAATGGCTGATTACATAAGCCGGGAGGCGGCAATAAAGGAATTCTGTGATGATTGCATGGATAGGGAATGGTGCAAAAGCAACGGAGATTCCTGTTCCAGAATCAAGAACATAAATGCTGTTCCCGCCGCCGATGTGCGGCCTGTGGCGAGGGGAGTGTGGGTGTCTGTGCATGATAGATACGGGATCTGCTCAAACTGTCACAGAGGCGACCACATCGATCCGCTTGCTGGATTCTGCCGTTTTTGCGGAGCGGATATGAGAAAGAAAGGGGAAAAAGATGGTGTCTGATATTACAATTATCCCAAGCAAAACCGAAAAAAAGCCAAACCCGAATTTCGTGCCGCCTCCAACAGTTGGTGCAAAAAATGCACGAACTGGGGTTACCGCAAGATGGATGCCGTTCTGGAATCCATTTCTGAATGAGCAAAATTATTGGTGTTCTGAATGCACCGCAATGTACGGACAGAAACACGACGTATGCCCCTGGTGCGGGGCGACCATGATGCCGACAGCGGCAAATGATGAGGAGAAAAAATGAGGTGCGAAGATATAAGATTTGGGTCCTATGATTGCGCCTACAACATCATGCTCCCATACTTAGTTTCAAATCCTTGCGAACCGAATTACCCGCCATCAGCGTTTACGGTTGCAATAGACAAATGTTTACTGCCGGAAATTTTGAAACTTTGGGAAATGGGAATTAAAACCACAGGGTGCTGTTGCGGTCATGGAAAGAAAGAGTTTGCTTATATCGGAGTCGATGAAAAAGACATCGGCAGAATGAAAGAGATGGGCTATAAGGTGTGGCATAATTCGTGCCGCCCCAACGATGAAGATAGTTTTATTCCAAAAACGGAACTATCATACGGAAATGCAGACAAGGGCTTCAACTGGTGGGATAACAACCAAAACGAACTGTCCGGAAATTCCGGAAAGTTGACGAAGGAGGACGGCGATGGCTGACACAGACTACATCACCAAAGAATCAGCCCTGTCCTGTTTCCACGACTGGATTGACCGCTACGGTCACGAACACACAGCAGACGAGATGGTCGAGTACCAGAGGATCGAGAATCTGCCTGTCACAGATGTGCGGCCTGTGGTGCGTGGGCATTACATTGGGGAGTATGACGGTTACGCTGACGGGAATCCTGTCTACGATATGTGGTACTGCTCCGAATGCGGGTGCTGCTTTGAAGATTGGGACGAAAAACCGACATACAACTTTTGTCCTAACTGCGGTGCGGATATGAGGGAGGATGGAACCGAATGACAGATGAACAGAGGATGATGTGCCTGCGGGCGATTGATCACTTTGGGGTATCGACGCAGACCTGGAAATTAATCGAGGAGATTGGCGAGCTGCTTACAGAAATAGCGAGAGAGCATACCGGAAGAGGAGACAAAGCCGCCATCCGGGAGGAACTGGCCGACACAACAGTTATGTGTGAGCAGATGAGGATCATCTATGGAGGCAGGGACGTAGACGACTGGATCGAACGAAAACTGGTGCGGCTGGAGAAGAAGATCGGAGGGGAGAGCTGATGAAGTTTGAAGAGAAGACCCTGGTCACGTTGGCCAAGGTACGCCAGGCCCGCGCCCAGAAAGGATCCCCATGCGCCAGGTGCAGGAAGACCGCATGCCCCGATCCGTGTTACCCCCACCTCGACTGGTACAGGCATCGAGGGAAAGCCCCTGCCGATCTGAAGCCCCGCACCAGAGAAGCCCCGGCCGGGAAGCCCCGGGGAGGCTGAGCCATGCCGGACATCACGAAGACAAGACTGGCCGAGCTGCGGAAGCTGATCAAAGACGGTCGGGAGAATCTTTTCTATGAGTGGCCCGAGTGGCAGAAGGCCCGGGCTTATGCCCTATACCTTGACCGCGGCGAGTGTGCCAGGTGTCGGTCAAGAGGAAGATATGCGAAGGCCGAGATCGTTCACCATGTGCAGCACTTGAAGGACAGACCGGATCTCGCGCTGTCGATCTATGACGAGGACGGAAACCGGCAGCTCGTCTCTCTTTGCCGGGCGTGCCATGAGCTCGAGCATCCGGAGCGGCTGCGGCCTGCGTGGACGGCAAAGCAGACGGATCCGCTGACGAAGGAGAGATGGGATTGACCCCCCTTCAAAAAATTCTGGATTTTTCCGCGGGGCCTGAATCGGTAGGTGCCCCTCCCATTTCGGGCGCGCGCGCGATTTTTCACGTGAAAACGCGGGCTCGATTCACAAATTGTTTACAGTTTGGCGGCTGGTCTGCGAAAAGTTGGCAAGATTTTTCTGCTTTTTCGTGGTATTATGTCAGTGTGGAGTTCTGGACATCCACAAGCCCACGCAGCGGTCTGGGGTAGCCGCTGCGACGGGCGGCAGGCTTTCTTTGCAAGCCGGGTTCCTCCTTCCGGCGCACCGCGTGCTTTTGTTCGTTGTACTCTCCTTTCGACGGTGGCCAGGTCAATCGACCTGGCCATTGTCGTACCCCGAAGAAACCGAATAAACCGTAACCATCAAAACGAAACCGACGTGAAAGGGGACTGAAACGATGGATTTGAGCGAGAACATCGAGGCGACAGCCGCCGAGCTGGAACAGACCCTGCTCGACGATCTGACCGCAAGGGGCCTGGTGCAGCCGGTCTACATCCGTAAGGCCAAGGCCTACACGAACTTCTGGCGCGTTAAGGCCGCGCTGGATCTCGACATCGAGGAGCGGGGCGCGATGGTCTGGGACGAGAAGCGCCAGATGATGGTGGACAATCCCGCGGTCGGCAAGGCCGTCCAGGTCGAGAACATGATGCAGACGATCTTCCGCGATCTTGGCTTCCGCGAGATTGCGGTCAGCTCCGCGAGAAACGCAGGCAAAGGAGATGGGGCCGATGACGACCCCCTCGTCTGACAGCCGGAAGCCGCTGACCGCCATCCCGCCGGAGGTCGAGGAGTACCTCCGGATCGTCGAGACCGACACGCCGAAGCGGAGCTGCCCGGAGCAGAAAGCCCTGGCGGCGCTGATCCGGAAGACCTTCGCCGAGGAGGAGCTGTTCTTCGACCGCGAGCTCGCGGACAAATACTTCGGCCTGGCCAAATATCTGCCCTATGACCTCTTCCCGTGGGAGAGGTTTTTTGTTGCCCTCACGTTGTGCCTGTACACGCCGGAGGGCCTGCCGAGGTTCCGGACGGCCTTCGCCATGATCGGCAGAGGCGCGGGCAAGGACGGCATGATCGCATACGGGTCGATGTGCCTGGTCTCACCGTTCAACCCTGTCAGGTCGTATGACGTGGACATCTGTGCCAACAAAGAGGAACAGGCGACCAGGCCGTTGACCGACCTCGTCGAGATCCTCGACAACCCGGCGCAGGCGGCGAAGCTGAAGAAGCATTTCTACCACACCAAGGAGGTCGTCCAGGGCCGGGTGAACCGAGGGATCGTCCGGGGCCGGACGTCGAACGCCAAGGGCAACGATGGAATGCGCTCCGGCATGGTGGTCTTCAACGAGGTTCACGCCTACGAGAACAACGACAACATCAAGGTCTTTGTCTCCGGCCTGGGCAAGACCAAGCACCCGCGGATCTGGATCCTCAGCTCGAACGGCACGGTGAACGACGGCCCGCTGGACGACTACCTGGCCCGCTCCCGCAGGATCCTCTTCGACGGGGAAGCGGATCGCGGCTTCCTGCCGTTCATCTGCTGCCTGGCGAAAAAGGACGAGGTGCACGATCCGGAGAACTGGTACATGGCGAATCCGTCGCTGGCATATCTGCCGGATCTGTTCCAGGAGACGATGGACGAGTACCACGACTGGAAAGAAAACCCGGCCCAGAACGCCGACTTCCTGACCAAGCGCATGGGGCTGCGGAGCGGGTTCTCGGAGATCTCCGTCACGGACTACGAGAACGTCCTGCGGACGAAGGGCGAGCTGCCGAATCTTGACCGGCTGCCGTGCGTGGTCGGGATCGACTACGCAGAGCTTTCGGACTGGGCTGCGGTGGATCTCCACTTCCGGATCGGCGACGAGCGCTACGACATCAACCACGCCTGGATCTGCTCCGAGAGCAAGACGCTGAGCCGCGTCAAGGCTCCCTGGCGCGACTGGTGCCAGATGGGGATCTGCACCTACGTCGAGGGAACCAGTATCACGCCCGGGATGCTTGCTGACTACATCCGGGAGGCAGGAAGGCGCTATTCCATCAAGGGCCTGGCGGCTGACCATTTCCGATGGACGGTGCTCGCGGACGAGATGGCGAGGCTTGGATTCGACAGCCGGGACAAGACCCGCGTCAAGCTGCTGCGGCCCTCGGACATCATGCAGGCCGACACCGTGATCCAGCACCTGTTTGACAACGGGCTGCTGCACTGGGGCGACAACCCGGCGCTCAGATGGGCGGTGAACAACACCAAGCGGGTGCCGTCATCTCGGAAGATCGGGAGCGACACCGGGAACTACTACTACGCGAAGATCGAGGCAAAGGCCAGAAAGACAGACCCGTTTATGGCCTTCGTCGCCGCGATCTGCATCGAAGACAAAATGGGAGCCGGAGGGGCGTTGAAACCGCCTCCCCCGGTTTTTGTTTTATAGCTCACGGCCCTCTGGCCGGGGAGGTGAATCAATGGGATTTTTTGACATTTTCCGACGCCGGATTTCCTCCGGCAGGACGGAGATTGTGGACATCGCAGATTGCATCGACATGGACGGCATGGAGCTGCAATTCCGTGAAGCTGCCTTCTGGACGTGCGTCAATCTGATCGCCAACGCCATCGGCAAGTGCGAGGTGCGCGAGTTCCGCGGCGGCGAGCAGAAGCGCGGTCAGGAATGGTACATCTGGAACGTGCAGCCGAACAAAAACCAGAACGCCTCCGCTTTCTGGCATAAGCTGATCTCCAAGGCGTTCTGCGAGGGTGATGCGCTGATCGTTTCGGAGCCTTACGGGGTCGGCATTGTGGTCGCTGATTCCTTCTCCATCGACGACACCAGGCAAACATACAGCTACCGCAACGTTGAGGTCGGTAAGCGGAAGATCGACCGGCTGAGCGAATCCGATGTGCTCTATCTCCGCTTCAACCACAAAAACATGGAACCGCTGATCCGGAAGATGAGTGACAGTTTCCTGAAGCTGATGGCCACTTCGATGCAGAACTACCTGTTCAACGGCGGACAGCACTGGAAGGTGCACGTCGATCAGATCCTCACGGGCGACGACGAATGGCGCACCAGTTTTGCCAGCATGATGGAGAAGCAGATCAAGCCGTTTTTGAATTCCGCGTCGGCGATCCTGCCGGAAATGAACGGCTACACATACACCCAGGTCAGCGGCGGCAACACGGCTGTCAAGAGCGACGAGATCCGAGCCCTGGTCACATCGATCTGGGCAGAGACAAGCCGCGCTTTTTTGATCCCGTCGGCGCTGATCGCCGGAAACCAGCAGGACACGACCGTCGCAAATCGGCAGTTCCTGACGGACGTCATTGATCCGATCGCCAGGATGATCGAGCAGGAGGCTAACCGAAAGCGTTTTACGATGGACGAATACCTGGCAGGCGACCGGCTGACGGTCGACACCTCCGCGATCGTCCACTTCGACATCTTTGCCAATGCCGCGAACGTGGAGAAGATCATCGGCTCCGGTCTCAAGAGCGTCAACGAGCTGCGGGCCATGATCGGAGACGCGCCGGTTCCGGAGGAATGGGCCAACAAGCACTTTATGACCAAAAACATCGGCTCCACAGAGGAGGCAGCCACCGAAGGAGGTGACAAAGCATGAGCAAAATGATCAAACCTGTTCAGATCGTGCGCCTCAATCAGAGCGCGGACCTCTACATCTTCGGCGACCTCGTTTCCTCGCAGTGGTTCGAAGATGAAACCAGCCCGGACAGCTTCCGGCGTGAGATCCAGAACCTCGCGGCAGACGGCGTGGCTGAGCTGAACGTCCACGTGGACAGCTACGGCGGCGCGATCAGCGCAGGCTGGGCGATCTACAACGTCCTGAAGGACTATCCCGGCACCGTGAACACCTACGCGGACGGCTTTGTGGCCTCCGCAGCGGTCTATCCCTTCCTGGCGGGCAAAAACCGCTATGCGAACCCGATGAGCGCCTTCTTCCTCCACCAGGCATGGACGTTCGCAGACGGCAACGCCGACGAGCTGCGGAAGGCAGCGGACGATATTGAGAAATTCAACGCGATCGGCCTGGAGGCGTTCGCCACTGCTGGCATGGACAAGGACAAGATCCTCGAGCTGGAGAAGGACGAGACCTGGCTGACGGCCTCCGAGGCCCTGGAGCTTGGCCTCGCAACCGAGATCCTGGACAGGAGCGACGAGCCGGACGCCCAGCAGAGCGTCCGCGGCATGATCATCCAGGCGCTGGCAGAATATGGCCGCCAAAGCCGCGAGAAGGCCCCGGAAGAGGCCGAATCCGAACAACGTGAATCTGCTCCCGCTCAGCCGGAAGGCGAGGGAGAGGATAAAACCAATCACTTGATGGCCTTTTTGACGAAGGCACACTAAATGAAGGAGTGAAAAGCATGAGAAACCTTAACAACCGCACCACCGACACCATCATCGCCGAAATGTCCCAGGCCATCAAGGCTGACGACAACGGCAAGTTCGTCCAGCTCATTAACGAGCTGGTCGAAAACACCCGCCGCGAGCTGACCGCCGAGCAGGAGGAGAAGCTCGCTGCCATGCAGCGCGACAACGACGTCGCCGTCATGACCGCAAGAGGCGAGAAGCCCCTGACCGCCGCCGAGCAGAAGTTCTACACCGAGCTGGGCGAGGCTATGCAGGCCCGCGATCCCAAGCAGGCGCTTTCCAACCTGAAGGACGTCATGCCCGAGACCGTCATCAACCGCGTCATGGACGACCTTCGCAGCCGTCATCCCCTCCTGTCCGCGATCAACTTCATCCCCTCCGGCGCGAACATCAAGGTCATCATGAACGCCAACGGCCAGAACGAGGCCGCCTGGGGCGAGCTGTGCGACGAGATCGTCAACGAGCTGGCCGGAGGCTTCGAGGTGGTCAGCACCAACCTCCTGAAGCTGTCCGCGTTCCTGCCTGTCTGCAAGCAGGGCTTCAGCTTCGGCCCCGCCTGGCTCGACCGCTACGTCCGCGAGACCCTGTACGAGGCGATCGCCAACGGCATGGAGGCCGGTCTGGTCAACGGCACCGGCAAGTCTGAGCCGATCGGCATGACCCGTCAGGTCGGCCCCGGCACGACCGTCACCAACGGCGTCTACCCCCAGAAGCCGAAGGTCGCCGTCTCCGATTTCGACATGGCCACCATGGGCAAGCTGATCTCCCTGCTGGCTGTGGACGGCAACGGCAAGCCCCGTGACATCCGCGACCTGATCCTGGTCTGCAACGTCACCGACTACTACACCAAGATCCTGCCCGCCACTCAGATCATGGCTCCGGACGGTTCCTACCGCTCCGCGCTGCCCTACAACGTGCGGATCATCCCCGTCACCCGCGGCCTGGCCCAGGGTGAGGCCGTCTTCGGCCTCGGCTACCGCTACTTCGCCGCCGCCGGTATGGATCCGGAAGGCAATATCGAGTATTCCGATCACTACCGCTTCCTCCAGGATCAGCGTGTGTATCTGATCAAAGCCTTTGCCAACGGCTTCCCGATGGACGGCAACGCCTTCCTGTTCCTGGACGTCTCCAACGTCATGCCCGCCCGCTACCTGGTTCAGACCTCCGAGGAGGTTCCCAGCTCCGACGCGACCCTGGTCGACCTCAAGATCGGCGCTCTGGCGCTGGACTCCGCGTTCGATCCCACCGACACCTCCTACACTGCTGCCACGACCAACGCCTCCAACATCGTCCGGGCCATCCCTGCTGACGCTGACGCTGAGCTGATCGTCAAGGTCAACGGCAACGAGATCCCCAACGGCACTGCCGCTAAGTGGGCTGCGGGTTCCAACACCCTGACCGTGAAGGTCATCGCCGCGGACGGCAGCACCAACAAGACCTACACCGTCACCGTCACCAAGTCCTGACAGAAGGGAGGGCGGCCAAATGAGCGCAGTTGATCCAATGGTGGCCCTGCTGGCCGCCGTAAAAACCTACCTCCAGATCACCTGGACAGATCAGGAGACGGACGACCGCCTGACGGAGCTGCTCCGGAGCGGGAAAGCATACATCGACAGTAAGCTCGGGGAGGAGCCGGTTTACACGGATGCGGGCTATCCCCGGACGCTGCTGTTCGAGTACGTCCGCTACGCCCGCGACGGTGCTCTGGACGTGTTCGAGAACAACTACCGGCCCATGATCCTGGCCATGCAGCACGAAAGGATGGTGGAGCGCTATGCCGAATCAGCGGCAGAAACCGTTTAGGCCGCGCCGCGAGGCAGAGGTCACACAGTGCTACAATGACGGGGTTGTGACCATCTATGTGACGGAAGACACCGCAGCCGACGGACGGCTGCCTGTCGTGACCAGGAAAGCCAGTGGTACGATCCCGTACCAGGAGCGGCGGCTCGGCCTGAAACGCTACTACGAGGCCAAGCAGAACCAGATCCACGCCGAGCGTGTGATCCGGGTGCCCGTTCCGTCCTTCCGCATCGACAGCCTGAACGAGGCCCAGACAGAGGACAGCAAGATGTACCGGATCGACCTCGTCCAGGCTGTCCCGGATGTTTACCCGCCCTCCTACGACCTCACGCTGACGTCCTGGGAGAGCGGCGAGAAGTGAGGAGGCGGTGAGAATGGCAGAAGAGCAGATCCCGAGCTGGGCGCAGAAGATCATCGCCGCCCACACCTTCGAGCAGAACGTCGAGGTCTCCCACGCCGTAAGAATGAAAAGTTTACGCTATTTCGTCTGGCAGGAGGACGACCGCGAGGATCTCAACAGCGACAACGTCCACGCGGATCACGCCGTGACCGGCTTCACGGATCTGTTCACCAAGCAAGAGTTCGACCCGTGGGCCGAGCGTCTTGAGGCTGCATTCGACGCCGCCGGGATCCTGTGGGAGAAGACCGGCGTCAGCTTCGAGCCGGACACCGGCTTCATCCACCACACCTGGGACTGGACGGTGGTCTACTGATGGCGTTCAAAATTAGCTTCCCGGGGATTGACACGTACCGGGAACAGCTCGAAGGTCTCCTCCGGCACGTGCCGAAGCTCGTCAACATGTCCCTCTATGACGGAGCGAATGTTCTGGCCAACGCGGTGCAGGAGGAGATCAACGGCCTGAAGGAGCTCACGCCGGAAGCTCGGCAGGGACTCCACGAGGGCCTCGGCGTCGCCCATTTCTGGCACGATGGCGAGGCGACCGTCACGAAGATCGGATTCGAGGGCTACAACTCGAAGAAGACAAAGCGGTGGCCGAAGGGCCAGCCCAACGCCATGATCGCCCGCAGCCTGATCCGCGGCACGTCCTGGCAGCGTGCCAACAGATTTACCCAACGTGCCGCGAAAAAGGCGCGGCAAAGATGCGTCGAGGCGATGAAAGACCGCTTCGACCTGGAACTTCAAAAAATCACAAATAACCAGTAAAGGAGCGAAAGATACATGGCTATTATCGGCTGTTCCGTGCTGAAGTACGCGAAGTACGCCAACTCCGGCACGACCATCACCTACTCCGACGGCGGCGTGGCAGCGAAGCTGGTCTCCCTGGAGATCTCCATTGACGCCGCCACCGACAACGACTTCTACGCCGACAACGCCGTAGACGAGACCGACCGCGTGTTTGCGGGCGGCTCCCTGACGGTCGGTACCAACGATCTGACCGACGCTGTTTCCAAAGCCATCCTCGGCCTCCAGGAAGCTGCGCTGGAGACCATTACCGGCATTTCCGACACCGGCGTGAAGGAGATCTTCTACGACGGCCGCCAAGTCATCCCCTGGCTCGGCCTCGGCATGGTCGTCAAGCACCAGCGCAACGGCGCAGCGGCCTGGACGGCGATCGTCCTGCCCAAGTGTATGTTCGCGGTGCCGAACGATTCCGCAGAGACCCAGGGCAAGACCATTTCCTGGCAGACTCCGTCGCTGACCGCGTCCATCACCCGCGACGACAGCGCGAACCAGGTCTGGAAGCGGCAGGCGACCTTCACCACAGAAGCCCAGGCTGTGGCCTACATCGACGCCCGGCTCGGCATTTCCTGATCCGCTTAGACAGGAAGGAGAGACGACATGGACTACACGATCAAGCTGAACGGACGGGAGTACCCCGCAAGATTCACGATCCGGACGGCGATCAAGGCAGCGGAGCGCCGGGGAGGCAGCCTCGCGAAGCTACTGCGGAACGAGAACCAGGCCGAGTTTCTGGAGGACGTCTTGTGGCTGTCCATTGAGCTGATCAAGGCCGGGGCCGAGATCCGGGAGCGGGAGGACGGGATCGTAACGAAGGACATCCCGACGCTCGACGACCTGATGGACTCCGTAGACTTTGCCGACGTCATGGATCTCCAGATGCAGATCCTGACTGTGATCAACAAGGACAAGCCCACTGTGAAAGCGGAGGGTGACCGAAAAAACGCGGAAGCCGCTCCGGCGAATTAGGCCCGGAGTGGCTTCTGTGGTATGCGCTGAAGATCGGCTTCACCTATGAGGAGGCCATGCTTCAGCCGGTGAGCCGCGTCCTCACGCTGATGGCGATCGAGCAGATCAAGCATGAGGGCGCGAGGCTCGCGGAAGATGAGATCGACGTGTTCGACAACGAGACAATGGACATCGACGATCTCGGATTTTTGGATTTGAAATAGCAGCGAGGTGATATTATGGCGGTTGATATCGGCCCGAAAATCGGTATAGATGGTGAGTCTCAATTCCGGCAACAGATCCAGCAGACGAACCAGGCTCTCAAGACCATGGCGGCCGAAGGCAAAGCCGTTGCCTCCGCGTTCACCGACGAGGCCGACGCCGAGAAGAAGGTCGCGGCCCAGAAGGACGTACTCAACCGGCAGATTGAGGCCCAGAAGAAGAAGCTGGAGCTGCTGGAAAAGGGCCTACACGACGCCACCCAGATGTATGGCCCTGCCGACGAGAAGACCCAAAAATGGGCGCAGGCCGTCTACGAGGCAACGGCAAAGCTGAACGGCATGGAGCGCGAGCTGTCCGACATGGACAACGCCGTCGAGGACACCGCGGACAACATGGAGGCCGCCGGAGACGCTGCGCTCGGGTGGGCCGACGTGATGAAGGGCCAGCTCCTGGCCGATGCGATCAAGACCGGCCTGTCGAAGATGGCTAGCCTGGTGAAAGACGCATCAAAGGCCATGTGGGAGGCTTCGAAGGCAGGCGCCGCCTACGCGGATGATCTGCTGACGATGGCCACGACCACCGGCATGTCAACTAAGAACCTCCAGGAATACAAGTATATGGCCGACCTGATCGACGTCTCCCTGGACACGCTGACAGGCTCCATGACCAAGCTGACCTCCAATATGAGCAAGGCGGCCAAGGGCAACAAGGACGCCGTCAAGACCTTCGAGAATCTGGGCGTTGCGATTACCGACAACAACGGCCAGCTCCGATCCACGGAGGACGTCTTCAACGACGTCGTCGCTGCCTTGGGTGAGATTGAAAACGAGACCGAGCGCGATGCGACCGCTATGTCGATCTTCGGCAAGTCCGCGAAGGATCTGAACCCGCTGATCGAGGCCGGGGCTGACCGGCTGCGGGAGTTGGCCGAAGAGGCGAACAACACCGGATATGTCCTGAGCAGTGACGCCCTGGAAGCTCTGGGCAAGCAGACGGACGCGATGGATCGCTGGGAGAAGAAGGTCGAGGCGGTGAGCAACCAGTTTGCCGTGGGCCTCGCGCCTGGCGTGGAGAAATTCTACTCCACACTGAACGATACGATGGACAACCCCAGAACACAGCGGGCGATCTCCGTGCTGACGGAGGGCATCAGCAACTTTGTCGGCAGCCTGGGCGACATCGTTGCGACAGCGCTCCCCGCGATTGTGGACGCCTTCGGGATCTTCGACACCAGGCTGGCCACATATTCCGATGATCAGTTGGAGCGGCTCGCCGCTATGGAATCCATCACAAGCAGCTGGAACGGCATGAAGGCGACCTTTGAGGAGGACGCCGGGGCAATCTGGGAAGAGCACGAAATATCGAATGCGCTCTTGGAAAAGCTCCGCGCTATCGTGGACGAGGACGGCAACGTCACAGAAGCCAACCAAGAGATGGCCGACTTCATCGTGAACGAGCTCAACAAAAAACTCGGACTGAACATCGAGATGATCGACGGCGTGATCAAGGGCTGGCAGGGCGTCCAGGAGGAGATCGAGAACGCGATCCAGGCCCAGACCGCGCAGGCGCTCATGGCAGCCGGTGCTGAGCAGTATGCGGAGGCGCTGGCTCACCAGAGAGAGGCGGGGCAGATGGCCGCTGCCGTTTTGCAAGATCTGGAGGCTGCGGAAGTTGAGCTTGGGAAAAAGCAAGCGGAACACCAAAAGAACCTCGATGCGATAGATGCAAAATACGGCGACGTTGCGGAAGCTCCGTTCAAGGTACGCATGGCATATATCGAGGAAGGCAACGCGATCACGGAACTCAAGGGGAAGGTCGAGGCCCTCACCGAGGACTACGAAACCCACAGCAAAACCGTGGACGATATGATGGCGACCACCGCCTCGTACTCTAAAGCTCTGGAGGCCCAGGCGAAAGGTGATTATCAGGCCGTTATTGACTACACGACTAAAGGCTACTCCCTCGCCGAGGAATATCTGGCAAACAAGACTGCTTTGGATGCGCAGCAGATGGCTGAGCTGCGGGATCATTACCACGAGCAGGCTGTCTATGTTGACTGGTACGAGGAGCAGATCAAACAGAAGAAAGCCGGATATAACAAAGAGGGTCTGGAGGCCGAAAAGGCGCACCTGGCAGAGCTGAAGAGCACCGTGCAGCAAAAGTGGCGCGAGATCCGCGACGAGCAGATCTCGGCAAATAAGGCCGCCGGTGTGTCCGCAGCCGAGGCTTACGGTGACGGCGTGATTTCCGGCTTAAACAACCGGCAGGGAATCATCTACAACACGGCTGCGGCCATTGGTCGTGCAATCGCCAACGGCACCCGTAACGCGCTCCAGATCGCATCCCCGTCCAAGGTCGGCAAATGGATCGGCCGAATGTGGGACGAAGGCATCATCTCCGGCATGGAAGAGAGCGAAACGGCGCTCCGCAACGCTGCCTCCGGGCTGGCAGACACGATCACATCTGCATCGATGCCCAGCGGTTACAGTGCGGATCTGATGACGTCCGGCTACGGTTACGGCACGACCTCCAACGCATACACCACAAACATGGGCGGGATCACCGTCCGCATTGATGGAGCCGGAGCTGTCAACGCTGACGAGCTGGCGCAGCGCGTGGCTGTCCGGCTGACGGACGAGCTGCGCCGCGCCCAGAGAGGAGGCAGAGCATGAGCGGAACATTGACTTTTAACGGCATCACTGCCGCATCCCTCGGCCTCCGGATCGGGGCTGTCAACGCCTACGATGCGCCTGGCAGGGAGTTTCAGACATACGCCGTCCCCGGGAGGATCGGGGACGTGATCCCCGCGAAGGACTACACCAGGATCCCAAATCAGATCCGGGAGTACACCGCAGCGCTCTATATGCGGGCCGCGCCCCCGGAGGCCGTGGAACGGCGAATGGTTGACATCCGCAACTGGCTCTTCGGCTCGGACGGCTACGCGGAGCTCTCCGACAGCTACGAGCCGCAGATTTACCGCAGAGGCTACTTCATCGGAGACGTCGCGCCAGAGCGCAAGGGAGCCGGGCAGAATTTCCAGATTCCGCTTCGCTTTTCCTGCGATCCGCGGCGGTTTATTTCAGGCGACCATCACTTCCGACTTTCTGGTGGATCCGGAACGGTTACCTATACCACGCCTAGTGCCGTCAACGGTTTCTCTATCTCTGAGGCGGCAAAGCCGTTGATCTTCGTGTCGAAAGGCGAGGACGATATCACGGTTACGTTCTCCGACAACAACGGCACGATTGGCCAGCTTCTGCTCACCGGCCCAGAGGACGACTTCTGGTTCGACGCGGAAACGCTGACGGCATACTACGACGACGGATCCCCGGCGAACAACCGGATCGATGACGTGATCGGCGAGATTCGGCTGGGGCCGGGGCCAGTGACCATCTCGTTCACAAGCTCGGTGGTCGCGCTCACATTCTATCCAAGGTGGTGGGTACGATGACGAGGATCCTCCAGTTGTATAACGCCGACCAGAGAGGCGTGGTGATCAACAGGATATGCCCGCTGCCGGATATGAAGACGGCAATCGTCCGCAGGGAGATCAACGGCGAGTTCTCGCTGTCCTGCTCCATGCCCCGCGGGGCTATGTACGAGGACGAGATCCAGATCGGCAGGGCCATCAAGGCCACGATCAACGAGGCAGGGGAGGAACAACTGTTCATCGTCAAAGGCCGCAGTCGTTCCCTGACCGGCGACATGCAGATCTACGCGGAGCATCAGAGCTACTACTACAACGGCGTGATGCTCCACGCCGGAGCCGCCAGCGCCAACGGCCAGCCCCGCGTGGTGTTCGCCGGGATCCGCTCCGGAGCCGTCCCGTCCATCACAGGGATCAGCACCTGGACATATTCCAGATCCACCGCCCTGCGGGCCAGCTTCCCGCAGCGCCGCGGGCCGATCTCTGTGATGGAGGCGCTCAAGAGCTTCCTTGTCGGCGCTGCCGGAGGCGAGCTGATCTTCGACGGCTTCGACGTGGAGTATGTCGATCAGATGGGCGCGGACAACGGCGCCTTCTACCGCTACGCCGTCAACCTCACGGACATGGGCAGCGAGGACATCCTGGACGGCTACGCAACCGGCATCTATCCCTTCTGGGGCGTCCAGGGCGACACCAGTCGTCCGCTTACCACCTTGTCCGAGGAGGTCTACTACTACACCGGCACCTGGCCGATCCAGGTGATCGTTCCGGTTGATTTTACACAGCTCTTTGATACGCAGCCGACCAGGACGCAGCTGCTTGCCGCCTGCGCTGCATATGAGGAGCTGAACAAGCCGAGCGGGATCCCGCTTTCGATCAGGGCCTCCCGCGTCCGAGTCGAAGGAGACACCGCTGTAGACCTGGGAGATACTGTCCGCGTCGTCAACACTCCCTGGGGCATCGACATCAAGACGCGAATCTTTGCTCTGACCTTCGATGCTCTCCAGGGGCGCGTCGTGGATGTAGAGTTCGGAACCATCAACCCCGGTTTCGCCGGGGCTGTAAAAAACATGAAATAATGGAGGTAAACACTATGGCAATCTTTAACGCATCCCTCCAGAGCGGGAAGGCTCCGGACGGCGTCTTCTGCGCGTTTTGCGAGGAGGCAGCCGACATCACAAGCCCTGCAACCGACTGCTGGGCTGCCGGGTCCGTGATCGTATGCCTGAACACCGACAGCGACAACAAGCCCAGCATTCATGTCAAGCTCCCGGACGGCACCTGGAATGAGGTGGAAGAATGAAGAATAACAAAGAGCTGGTCATCCTGGCTGGCCGGGGTGGCGGTGGTGGCGGGAGCGTCACCGTAGACACCGCACTGTCCCCGACTTCGACCAACCCGGTGCAAAATAAAGCGGTCTACACCGCATTTGCAAATGTCGCAGAAATCGTGGACTGCAAGGAAGACAAACCGCTTGAGGAAACGGTCAGCGATGCCGCCGCAACGATCACCCCGGAGGCCAACACCGTCTACAAATGCGGGGAGCTGACGAGTTTGACGATCAGCAATCCCCCGGCGACAGGCAAGTATAGCATCGCCTTTTTCAGCGGTGCGACTGCTACAGCCACTGTCGGCATTGAGAATTTTTCCGCCGAAGCCAACAAACGCTACAAAATCAAGGTGGAGGACAACTACGCCACCTGTGATTCGTGGCCCTATACGCCGACTTAGGAGGTGGAGTTATGCCGAATAACATTATTATGGCTGATGCAAAGGGCGGTCATACTTTTGAAACTGTTGCTTTGCCAAACTCTGTTACCAATGGCGAAAACTTAAAAACAACGCTCGAGTCAATGGGGATTACAGGCCCTTGCATTTTGGCAACAACAAAGAAAAAAGCGCAAATGTCTCAGGCTCTTTTTACTTATGCTGTCTTTGGTACGAGTAAAGCCGTTGCGGTAGCCGCAAGATGGAGCACCGGCTTAAAAAGCAACGAACAAAAAGCTCTTACCGCCCTATACGATTTCTTTGCATCCGCTGGCGATGAGTACATGGTGATTCCGTGTCCGGGGGAATAAGGGGGTAAAGCTATGTATGCGAAACTAATCAACACTAACCTACATATTGCTCCCAACCCTATCCTCCACAACGGCCTCTGGTACGGCAATCCGCCCGGAGAGGTTTACACCGCCGAGGGCTACAAGCCTGTGGTCTACAGCGACCCTCCAACCGAACCCGGCGAGGACTACCAGTGGAGCGAAACGTGGAGCGAGACGGAAACCGAAATCGTGCAAGGGTGGGTGCTTGTCGAAGTGCCTATCACGGACGAGGATGCACTTGTCCGCTATGCCAACGAATTGACAGGCGAACAGGACGAAACCCTGACCGAAGCGACCGAAACACTAATCAAAAAACTCAAGGAGGACTAATTATGCTGCAGTATCATATCATTGAAATCCAGAACCGTGCGGACGGTATCAACAACGTACAGGAAATCGTTTCCAGAAACAGCCTTGCAACCGGGCTGTCGTACTACTACGACCGTTGCTCCAAGATGGCGGCAACCACGCTCTATCCGACCGTAACGCTGATCCTCATCGACAGCAACGGCACGGTGTACGAAAACAAGCACCTCACCACGGCGTATGAGGCTGAATAAGACGGCTTGACCGTCTGAGGAGGTATAAACTATGGATAAGCAATTTTGGAAGGCCGCTGGCATCCGTGCGCTGAGAACCGTTGCTCAGACCGCTATCGCCACCATCGGAACCACCGCCCTACTGGAGGACGTCCGCTGGCTCACCGTCTTGTCTGCCTCCGCTCTGGCTGGTCTGCTGTCTCTGCTGACGAGCATTGCGACAGGACTCCCTGAGGTGCAGATCGAGGAACGCAAGCCGCCTGACGAGGAACCTCAGATCTACATCAAGGCGTATGACGACTACTATGAGGACGGTTCCCCGAAGCGGCTGGGGGACGTGGTGTTCCCGGAGAGCGTGGACTGCGAGGGCGAAACGTGCGACCTGACACCGTATATTGAGGACGGAGGTGAGGAAGATGCCGATGCCTAAGATTTGCATTGACGCAGGGCATTTTGCATACTACAATTACAACGACAAAGTTAGCCCGAAATACTGGGAATCCAAGATGGCATGGAAGCTCCATCTGATGCAGAAGGAGGAGCTTGAGAAGTATGGCTTCACCGTTATCCTCACACGGGATAAGCAGGAGAACGACCTTGGACTGATGGCGCGTGGTCAAAAGGCAAAGGGTTGCGACCTCTTTATCTCTGACCATTCCAACGCCTGTAACACCGAGTCCGTTGACCGGGCTGTTGTGATTTACCCTGTCAGCGGTGCGAAGATGGACCTGGCAACCAAGCTGTCCCAGACCGTGACGGAGGCCATGCAGTTGCACGACAAGCCGCAAATCTACAATAAGTGGAATTCGGCTCACAATGCAGACTACTACGGCGTGATCCGTGGAGCCGCTTCTGTCGGCGTTCCCGGCCTCATCATCGAGCATTCCTTCCACACGAATAACCGTGCGGCGGCGTGGCTCAATCAGGATGCTAACCTCCGCAAGCTGGCGAAGGCAGAGGCGAAGACGCTGGCTGAATACTTCGGCATCAAAACCAATGTGAAGCTGCCCTTCGTGGACGTGCCGGACGGGAAGTATTACACCGATGCGGTCAAGTGGGCCTGGGAGAACGGGCTGGTCGAAGGCACGGATAAAACCCATTTCAGCCCGGACAAGGAATGCACCAGAGCAATGATTGTGACGCTCCTGAAGCGGTACAACGATAAGTTTGGGGGTGGCTGAGATGGAATGGGCCATAGGTTTGATCGGGGGTGCTTTCGGAGCTGGCCTGCTTACGCTGGTGCAGTTTCTGATCACCCGGCACGACAAGAAGAAAGAGGCCAACAGCGTGGAGCGGCAAGCGCTCCGGTATTTGATGCTCTACGCCATCCAGGACATGGCCAGAGAGCTGCTGCGAGAAGGGAAAGCCACCCTGGACGAGAAGCGGCAGCTCCGGCAATGGCACGATCTCTACCATAACGGACTCGGAGGCAATGGAGACGCCGAAGCGCTGATGAAGGCCGTTGATCTCCTCCCGATCGACGTCACACAATGAATATCAAGTAAAACCTCCTCCTGGCAAGATCCGGGAGGAGGTTTTTTTGCAATCAAATTGCAATCAAAATGGCGTCTTTTTCTGTCTTTTTTTGTCCGTTTTCGTCCATCAAAACAGGGGCAAAAGAGGCAACGAAAAACCCGAAAACCCTTGATTTTTCAAGGATTTTCGGGCTTTGGTGGGGGAAGGTGGATTCGAACCACCGAAGGCGGTGCCAGCAGATTTACAGA
>Ga0326513_10000545_pt1 | contig 32039 bp, 34 predicted proteins | sample 2_2465_0518_D_FD_203654 | JGI IMG/M metagenome (GOLD analysis project Ga0326513, IMG submission 203654) | Bovine rumen microbial communities from UC Davis, California, United States - 2_2465_0518 | ecosystem: Host-associated > Mammals > Digestive system > Stomach > Rumen | place: USA...
AATGATGTTTCCTTTTATATCCAGAAGGCATATAGACATTCTCCTTAAACTCACCATCCTCTACGTATGGTTCATCTGGCCACCCGCATAAAGAAGATTCAAGTTCATCCCTAAATTCTTTTTCTTTGGGAATTTCTCGGATGATATAACATAGCAGATGTTCGCGGTTTTGTTCCGTCCATTTCTGCATTTCCTTTTCTGCATCTTCCATATCAAAGAAGAGTGCGCGATCTGTCAGATCCAGGAGGTTGCGACTTCTAATGAGTACTTTACTCAATAAGTAGTAATTGCCCCTCATCATACTCGAATAGATATGCTCTATACCACAGCACAATGCAGCTGCTGTATCTTCATCGTATGCCTCAACATTATATATTACATAATCCCGTTCTTCTTCTATGGTCATACAACCAATATCATAACGATCATAGTGTTCCTTATCATAATCAGCGCATATAGCTGGCATTACGTCCACAAAGCAAGTATTCTTATCCCACTCAGTTTGTTCAGGATTCTCCTCAATATACTTTTCAAGCCAACCGCTACCTGCATCGTATGCCATTGTTCTCTCTCCAAGACTTATTCCACAATTGTCCATGTAGAGTTTTGTCAGTAGCTTCATGGCGTGTATCGGGTCCATATCCCAGCCCTTCATAACAAACCTATTATAAATCCTCGTGGCTGCATATTCCTTAAATAGTTTTTTTACTTCCTTATACGCATGTTTGGAGAAACTAAGACAAGCCATTTCCTCATAATCACAGACAAACGAATCGATAGCATTTCTGAATCCATTTTTCATAACCTTCATAGGATCGTAAACCTCATGATATTTGTTGGCTATCCCCAAATAGTCAGGATAGCAAGCCCTCCACAGATCATCAAATGCCTTATGTCCTCTTTTACCACCCTCACTAATAATACTCAAAAGTTCGTAGGTGTTCTTGGCATTGATATGTTTTGCATCTTCCTCTTCCTCCAACAGTTGCTGAGCACACGGAAGGATATACTCCTTTACCCATTTTTGCAGAAGGCTGTGCTCTCCTGGATACTTAGTCGCATTGGAGTAGTATTTCAGATACTCATCATAACCATTTACAAGTGTGTCCTCTGTTCCGAAGAAGGCGTATGTATGGGTCTTATCATATTCCGTAATTCCGAGGAACTGCATTTTCTCCATATCTTCATAATCATAACAGAGGCTATTCGTTATCTTGAATTCAGTTTCGCCATCCTTTCTAGGATTCGTGAACTGATTAATGCCCATATTTTGGCGCATGATCTCGCTGAGATGGAAAGCAGGATTTACCATGATCTTGCGGTATCCATGCATTTGCTGCGCATACATAGCCCCCATCGAGGTACCAATGATGATGTCAGGATTCTCATCATGACATAACTTGTTCAGTTCCCTTAATGCAACTTCTGGGTCTAAGGGAATATCTGGAGAGATGACCATCGTGTCTGGTAACTTCGTCCTCAGATAATCAGCTGTTTTGGTGGCTCCTGAGGAGCCAAAGCCGTGTAAAAATATGATCTTTTTCATAATGATTTATAATTTTTCGTTCTCTTTAATGTTGATACCTTTCTCTGTTCAGCCATGTAATCATCTCTTTATTCAGGCAGTCGTTTACATTTCACAATCGTCATCATACTTTAAGTGATAGTGCCATGAGTCATCAAGCAACTCTCTTAATTCAGATTCACTGATAATCAGCTTAACACCATCATCAAACACATTATACTCCATCCGTGTCAGACATGAAGGTACTTCTATACTTCTGATAGCCGTTCCTTTAAAGGCCTCAGTCTTAATAGTACGTAGAGATCTCGGCATTTTAACATCCTTCAGCGAGATACAGTTCATGAAAGCTCGTATTTCGATTACTTCCAGCTTTGGAGGTAGCACCACATCCTCCAGCAGTTTACATTCACTAAATGCGTGATGTCCAATATGGGTTACAGAATCCGGAATACTGATACTCTTCAGATCCATGCCATAGAATGCACCATTCATGATCGTTTTGACACCATGGGGGATGGTGTAATCCTCCACATCTCTGAATAGAGCATAATCAGCTTTGACAATCACGCGTCCGTATTCAGCATAGGTCACTCCGTATTCGTCAGTCCATTCTGATTCGCTGATGGTCTTAATAAGTGAGACGCATTCATCTAAAGCATCGAGGATGGAAGCCACCTTTCTGGGAACATTGATGATGTTAGGATAGTGAGCCATATAAAACTCCCTTTTCTCAGCATCTTTTCCGAAAACACCCCAACAATGTGTATTATGGGCATGGTCACAGTCGCGATTAATTGCCAACTGTACCTTTTCTTCTTCAAGGTACATCTTAACTTGTTTTTCTTCACATCTGCAGGAAGGGTGCAGGTCGGCGTTTACACAAATTCTATTATTTCCTGCCCAGCGATGAATAAAGAAGGCGCCAAGACCTTCCGAGATAAGAACTTCCGGATGAAACAGGTGTACACCCTTTACCAGATTCTTTTCTGTTTCTGCATAGGCATTGACGTCAATCTCTACGCTGGCGACCCTCCACTCAGGAAAAGCCTCCCGAAGTGCCTTAGTAACCTCTGCCGAATGCTGACTCTTATAGTCAGGGATATACATGATAGTCTTTCTGTTCATTTTCTTGTAAAACACATTATTTTTATTTGTTCATATTCAGGGTGAGCCTTCTGGATTACGCTGACGATACAGTCGTAATCCGTGGAAGACACCTCCAGTTCAGAAATGAATTCAATGTAAGGCCCTAGTTTGTATTTCCTATCAATGTAGGAGTATTTGACATCTTTGATAATCATACAAAACCGATTTTACGTTGTTCCTTCTTCTCGAACCTTTCACTGTCGCTGTAAGCAAACAGACGATCCAAACGGTTCTCACTATCACCATGCAGCACATTGTCAATAGCATAATGGCGAGCGATGTTTTCAATTTGTCCTCCGCTGAAGTCATATCTTTCAGCCAGAGCCAGACTTTCCTTGGCAGAGAGCACTGGTATCATGCTTTGCCATATATGCGAACGGGCTTTAACAGACGGTTTGTTAAACTTTACCTTATAGAGGAAACGTCGCTCAAAAGCCTTATCCATATTCTGCTCGAGATTGGTAGTGGCTATCATGATGCCATCAAGCGTTTCCATCTCCTGAAGGATAATGTTCTGGATAGAGTTTTCCATCTTGTCCACAGCACGATCAGCACCCTCCTTACGTTTTCCGATGACGGCATCAGCTTCATTGAACAGCAGGATAGGTGCTAATTTGGCTTTCTTCGCCTGCTCGCGATAACGATCGAATATAGCTTTGATATTCTTCTCGCTTTCACCCACCCAGCAGCTCTTCACCTCTGATATGTTCACCTGCATGATATTACGCCCTGTCATACGTGCCAACTGCAGTACTGTTTCTGTCTTGCCAGTACCAGGCGAGCCGTAGAAGATACAGGCAAAGCCACATCTCATTTTCTGAGCCTTCATGCGTTCTCTTATGTTCTTGAAGTTCTCTTCGCTCAGGAGCCCCTTCAGCTCTCCCACCTGACTAACGGTTTCACCTTCATAGAAGAGCTTCTTTTCCTCAATGCTTTTGCTGAGTATAAAGTCACGGGCTACCTGCTTCGTCATCTTGATGTTGAAGCCCTTTAGTAGCATCTTCCTTGCTTTGTCTGTCAGACGGAACCACTCCTTATCTTCAAATCCATCATCGAAGTTATACTCTATGAGTTTTTTTCTCATTAGTATATATTTTCCCGATTTGAGACTACGAGCTAGCTCCTTACGCTCATACGAATCCTCTATGAGGAAAGTCATATTATCATCTTGTATAGCCTCTGTCTCGTGAATAGCAAGATGACGGCAGAAGTGAGTCAATATCACCTCATCTATGAATTCCAGATTCAGACTCTTGATTTTCCTGACGAAATCCAGACCCTGATTATCTTGGAACAACAGATTAATCTCTTCATAAAAAAGATCGTAGGCCAATTCATCTTCGTAATTAAGATGTGTGAAATTATAGAATTTCTGCAGGAATTCTGCTGTATCTTCGCACTTATAAGGTTCACGTTCGAATTTCTTGTTGTCCACAAATGCTTTGATTACATTCGTTGGAACATAATAGCTTGTTTCTTTGTCGAATTGGTCCACCTTTCTTCTCAGTAAATGAGTCTTAACTAGCTCTTCGATATCAGCTTTGTATCTCAGCAGATGGATATTACGACAATCCACAAAACGTGCAATATCACGAATCGAAGCCCTCCTACTTGCAGTTTCGTATTCAACGAAGAGGGAGAGGATGACTGTCTGAACCACAGTGATGCCCTGCATATCAGCAATAATCTTTGCATAAGGCTCAACTTGTTGGAAGAATTTCTCGCTGAGCTTGGAATCATCGGCCATCTCCACTATTTTCTCAATGGCCCCAATTGTAGTCATGCTTTCTAGAGCATGCTGTAGTTTTTCCTTCTGCTGAAGTTCTTGCTTCAGAGTTGGTTGCTTTTTCTTGTTTGATCTCTTACTCATATTTACACCTTATTAATTATTTCTAGTGCAAATTTAAGCAAGATAATTTAAGGTAACAAGAAAAAAAGAAAGCGAGGTATGAAACCTCGCTCTGGTGGTATAGAAACAAATCTAGATGTTGAATTTTTCTCCGTAAGGAGTACGTTTGCCGTTTTCATCTTGATAGTGTCCCTCTATTATTTCCTTAATAATAGGGAGCAATCTGGCAGCAGTCCAACTGTCAAGCGCCTCGGTAGGTAGAACCTCAACTGAAGGACAATCCTTAAATTGCGGATCATCAATATCCCATGGTTCTTCTGCCAGAATCCAACAATCGTTTCCGAGTTCCTTCTTGGCGAGTTCTTCTTCCTTGCTCTTGTAATAGTCTATCATTTCGATGGTTATAGGCCAACCCTCTTTTTCCTGACCGTCTTGTTCAACATCCATATAGTTTTTCATGGACTCTGACATCTTCCATGCAGGCTCTACGAAGAATTTGGTTCGTCCCTTTATTACCTGTCCCCAGAAACAGCTGGACTTGAAAGTGACAACAACATCTGGATTAAAGTTTTTGAGAATATTGCCTAAAACCCTTTTCGCTTCCTCAGGCTCAACAGGAGGAGTTATACTCTCGATTATCCATCCATCCATAACAGAATTAAATCCATGCATGATATCATCTTCATCATTTTCAAAGTAGCCTTTGATAATGAGCATGCGCTTCATATTACCTTCCTCTTTTGTAAGGCTATCTTTAGAAATGACTGGACGTATTGGAAGTCCGCAGTATGGATCTTTATTAGACAGAAATCTTTCAAGTTCCAGTTCCTCATCTTCATACTCGAAAAAGTCGAATGTAACAGGTCTGTTGTATTCACTATTTGAGGAAGACCAATATGTACATAGATCTTCGTTTCTCATCATGCTGTGCCCTTGGCGGTATCCGTATGCAGGAAGAAAAATGTGATTTCCATTTGGGCCAGTAAGTAAGCAACCGTACTTTTTGTCTTGGGTGATACACCAGCATGAGATGCATTCGTTCACTAGCTCCTCACATTCCTTCTCTGTTGGTATACGCCAACCACCACCTCTTAAATGGCGTGCAGCATCGTACTTTAAAGATAGAGCGGAAGTTTTAGGGTCTATAATACTGTTTAGACTATCAAGAATATTCTTGTGTATATATTCCTTTTTGTTATAAGAATCACTCTCATATAATTCTCCCCATGCAAAGTAGGCTCTCCCATTGAGATTATGCGTAGCCCAAAGGGTACCACTTGTAAGGCCAAGGTTGACATATTCATAACCAGCCTCCATCAGGTGTTCGTCATTGAGCTCATCAACGGCGACCTTTAGTTCTTTCATGATTGCATATGCCCCAAGAACTTGTTTCCTTTTATTCTTGTCTAAGAATTTGATGAGTTCTTTTGTTGGTTTTGGACCAATGACTATCTTAGCCTCTTTCTTCTCATTAACTTTATTTTGATTCTTGATGCCATCTATTGCCTGCACGTGTTTCAAGATTTCGTCAGAAAGCACAGGTTTGAAAGATAATTTTTCAAGAATCTTATCCTCTATTGGAGCATCAGATTTATAAAGGGTAATTGAACCCTCGACGGGATCCACCTCAGTTAGATAGTCCATATTAATGATATATGATCTTCCTATCCGTACTAAATGATGAGGATATCCCTTCCCTTGAGCCTCTATTTCATCCCAGAATTTTCCTAACAGTATCCTAATATAATAATGTGAGTTACTTAGGTAGATGTCACTGTAGTTTCCATCTGCTTTTACGATAAGGATGTCATCTAAAGGAAGAAACCATTCCTTCTTTCCATAAATGATGTGAATTTCCCTTTTTTCCATATGTCTCTTATGTTATACGATTAACTGTAATGAAATTAGAAATCGTCATCTACTTCCAGATTGCTCTTCTGTGCGGCATCATTCATTCTAGCCATTATTGATTTAATGTCCTCAGCTAAAGAATGAATATCTTTTACAGGTTCTGGCTCATTCTTGTAGACCTTTAGCAAAAGGGGATATAAGAAAACTCTTCTCCATCTTGCCAAAACATTAAATTGAGGCAACTTAACTTCCCTGCATCCTTCCATTTTGTTCTCACTCTTTTGATGCTTAGCAATCCAACAAGGTTTCTCTGAAGCGACAAACGAATGTTGTTTCTCAAACTCCTCAAATATATCAATGAGAGCCTCGCGTTGAGCTCTTTCTTCAGAATCTCCAATTTTGAGTCCAAAGTTAATATGCTCACGTAATTTCTTCGAAGCAGTGCAGTCTGGATCTATTAATACGCGAATGTAATCTGTCAATTGATTGCAATAAACACAAGCTGTAGTAATTCCGACAATAATGTCAGGCTTTACTACAGAACAGAACCTTTCCACTTCTTTGAAAGCAGCAACAGGTTCCATTGGGAGCCTCTTTTCCATCACTATCCATTCTCCCAAATTAAGACATGTTCGACCTGCGGCATGAGGATATTCATCTGAATTGTCATAGGAGTAATCAGGAAAATACTCATGTAATATAACCACTTTTTTCTTTTCAAGAGATTTTTTCTCCTCTACTTGTTCTTTTGGTGAAAAAACAGGGCGAATACTTAACCCTTGAAATCGTTCTCGCGGATCAATACGATTGAATACACTAACTTTTGCATCGTCTTCTTCACCAAAGAAAATAGACCAAGCACGTTCTGGATTATCATTATAGAGAGTAGAAGTCCAATAATATGCCATGAACCGATCATCTCTAATCTCATCATCTTTGTAATAGCCAACAACCGGTAATACAATTTTTTTCCCGTTTGGGCCAGTGACTAATATTGCCCTTCTTCGATTGCCCAAAGAACACCAAGTCAACACACACTCATGTACAAGTTCTGTAAAGTTATCCAAAGAAGGCATACGCCATCTTCCACCCCAATGTTGACGGGCAATATCAAAACTGAGATTTAAACTTGAACCATTTGTTAGACTATCCTTGCCTGTACGATGCTTATAGCGTAAATTGCTATATGAATTGTATTCTGATAAAGCACCCCAGGCATAATATGGTTCAAGAAATAACCCGCCTTCACCAACATTCATTGTAGCCCACATTGTGCCACTTGGAAGACCTAAATCAACATACATTCTGCCATTTTCAAAAGCAATATCCTCATTCAACTGATGTCGTCCAACAGTTAATTTCCGCTTATCTGCATAAATGGTAACAACTTGTTTGTTTTGTCCCCGGTCAATAACTGTGAGTAGGTATTTTGATGCCACTTTGGGTATAATCAACTCCACATCCTTATCTGTATGTAACACAACTATGCCCTTTTTAGGATTTACATACTGGATATATTTGAGATTAATTATATAGGAACGGCCAATTCGTTCAAGATGATGATCAACCATCTTTCCTTTCTCTTCAATCTTTGCCCATAGCTTCCCAATTTGTATCCTAATAGACTTATAAATTGTATGTTGCGTCATATAAATGTCGCAATAATTTCCATCACTAGAGCAAAATAGCACATCTTCTAATGCTATATAATACTCTTTCTGTGCATCTACGATATGGAGTTGTTCTTTATTCATAACTATTTTTTTGCAAATCTACAAATATATCGCCAAACCAATTAACTATTATACTATAATTGTGATGAATAGGTCTCCTTTTGGTATGAAGAGTACAATATGTTTAATGACACTATATAATATTTATGTCACTCACAAATAATGCATATGACACCTAATAAGCGGATGCATAGAAATGTGCATTCTCCATATCATCTAATCCTGTAACTCTGCGATAAGCAAGCCACTCCATTGTTCCTTTGTCATTTAAATAGGGCATCTCATCCTTAGTTATAACAAAAAATTTCTGTTCATGATAATGTGTAATTGGTGTATGTCCTTCGACCGTACCGATTCCACATCCCTCCCAGGAAGGGTGTTGACATATATCATCAAGTTCTTCACAAAGATTTTTAAACTTCTTATATAACTCATCCAATTCTGCAATTTTATGTTGGAGTTGTTGAGCGTGCCCAAATGATTCGCCGATAAAGGTTGTCCCAGCGGCTTCTATGGGGCCAAGATATGTTGACTTAAATTGATCTGCAGAACTATCAGTCCACTCATCTTCAAGAAACTTATTGCATTTTTGAAGTTCTTGCTGATTATATTCAATATCATTAAGTGTTCCTATCATTGCTTAGTTTCTTTATATTTCTCCAAAAAATCACATCTCTTTCTAATCTGCTCACTTCCGTTTTCAGCCATTTTCTCTATTGCAACAGAATAAGCAATAGTCCTTGCTGTGAGTGCATTTATTGTTGATTTTATATCACTGACCTTTTCCTGCAAAGCATTTGCACAACTGTTAATCTCTCTTATTTTCCCTTTTGCATCCATTGCAGTTGTACCTAATAATGATTCATTCTCTGATGACAATTTATATCGATTAACCAAATCATCATATGATCTTATTACATAGTCAGTTCTATTTTGACACCTTAATTCTGCGCTTTTAGTATCGCTCAGAATATGTTCCGAATTGTCTATTATATTTTCTGCTTTCTTACGCAAAGCTAAGCAACCTCCAAGTATGTAATACTTGAAGTCATCCAAAATAGACGCATATTCACGAAGATAGGAAATTTCTTTTACTTGTGCATCTGTAGGCATAACTATCTTATACTTTTATAATCTTCCAACGGCTGTAATAGTTTGTCAATGTGAGCAGCATATTCCCTAAATCTTTGGGACATACGCTCGACATCTCGTACATCAGTATCGAACTCATCACGAAATTTGAGGTATTGAGCATCTTGCCAACTTTCCTCGACGCTTCTTACTTCCTTTTGTGCTGCACGAAAGGTTTCTTTCATTTCATCACTTAAAACTTTGAGGTCATTGCTTAAATTTCGCATATCCTCAATACTTCTCACTGATACATCTAATGCCATAGCATATTATTTATTTGTTAAATTTTGAATTAAAGACTCATCTGGCAAAACGAAAGGAGAAAATAATATTTGTCCATCTGTACCTCCATCAGCAACATATAGAGCTCTCAAATTATAAGGATCACTACTGAAGTTGACAGGATTCAAATCTTGTGGAAGTTCAAAAGCTCTTGTAACATTTTCAGCAGAGTGGAGAATGATTTGATGATAGAACAAATCATCTAATTCTTTCTTAGAAAAGCGCTCCCCAAATAATAAATGGGTAACATTGTCAACCTGCAAAATAGTATGCCCATGACACTCAGGTCCTTTTTCCAAAATGTAATTGAGCGCTGTTAAATATGTCCACGAATTATCTGTCTCACTATTAATTCGCGCCCCTCTAAAACCTTTAAAGTTCACTCGGGATGTACCAAAAAGCCCTCTTTGAATTTTGTTACTGATTTCTTTGTTGTCCCTTAATTCTCTGAAACGATGCTGTCCAATAATTACAAGGACAAAGGGGGTGTTGTTACCGTTTTTTATATCCTCTGCTAGTTTTTTTAGAACAACTCCTCTTTGCTCTTCCTCAACATGAATGACTAACCCTTCTTTGTCAAGATGCTTGAGTGATGTCTTATAATTGGCTTCTTCATTATCAAGGCAGTCGATAATATAAAATTTGACCCCCAAATCATTTCTTATATTACAGGTTACCAATGTAGTTAGTAGTCCAATAGTTGTCCTTGTTGTCTGTTCTTTATTATCAACACCAACTAAAAGAATGTTTTCATGATCTTTTTTGCTTAACTTAATAATAACAGGTTTCTGTCTTAAGTCGATTTGTTTCCCTAAACAACCTTTTAATTCTTTCTTGGGAGAATCGCTCACCTTATCCGAAACTTCCTGGTCGATTTCAAAAATCGATTTACCATTAAAAAACAAACCACCATTTGAATCGTAAGAAGCATTTTGATCGTTAATCTGGGCAATCAACTTTGGTATTTCTTCCTCTCTATCCCTAAAAATTGTTTTAAAAGTGATGTCAGTTTCTTTTGAGTATATGTGATGATAATACACTTGGCCTGGCCTTAATTGGCTAACCTCTTTATAACAGTTGTCACAAAAAATATTCGCATCGCGCTCTTCACTCTTTAAGATGTAACGGTCTGTTACTTGACCTAAAATGCCTGTAGGGATATTTGCACCAGCCAAAGTTTGAGTAGATAAAACTAAATGTATTCCGAAAGATCTTCCTTGCTTTGATACGTTCTCAAGTATTCTCACTATCTCGTGACCTATTTTATAGTTTTTGTTTTCAGCAGCAAAAAGAACTTGGCATTCATCTATAACCATCCAAATCTGTGATAGTTTGGACTCTGGATGTTTTCTGTTATACACATCAATTTCACCAGCATTACAACTATTAAACAATTCTGCTCTTTCCTTTAGCTGGTTTTCAAGATCAATTAAGATTTGAAGAATTGTACCTATATCATCACAATTAATTGCTAAAGCTCTTACGTGTTTTACATCTTTATATACGATGAACTCAGTACCGAGCTTACAATCTATCAGATATAATTGTAAGTCTTTGGGCGAGTATGTATAAATTGCACCTAAAAGAATATCATGTAATAAAACACTTTTTCCAGATCCACTCGTACCTATTATAAAGCTATGAATATGTGTGCTACTTCCTAATTTGAAAGTCATTTCAGTTTCATATGCGCCTATAGGAACTTCAACCAAGTCTTTGTTAACCGGATGTTTGGGAGATATTGTGCAACTTGAAGTTTTACTATTATGAACTTTCTGTTCCCCATTATTTAAATACTCCCAGCAAACTTTCAGAAGTTGGTTGTTTTTGCAAATGGGGGTAAATCTAACACGTCCCTTGGTATTATCAATACGCTCAGGCAGAGGGACAATCTGGAAATTATTAAGATCAAGTAAATTTTGCTGCTGCTCTTTTCTGAGGGAATAGTCCTTATTGTTCAAAACAATAAAGAATACACCATATTTAGGCCCATTCTCAAAAAGTGGTAATAAATCATCGATGTATCCGTCATATCTCTTAGGATAGCAATTGAGTACGACAACCTCATATGGCATTACTATAAACCTATTTTTATTATTATAGGATACGGCATTCCCATATTTCTTCATCACCGCACTCATGTGTTCTGTCAAGAGTCTCACTCTATCGCGGAATTTGTCTGGTGAGTCTATGATATCATCATGGTAATATCTCGAGACGAGGTTTTCTGTAAACAATCCAGTCATTCCCGTATAGTTGATATCTACAAAGGTAAAGTTAACTTTACCAATGGGTAAAGATAGCAAACTGTTCAGGAGAATGTTGTTTAGTAAATATGTAGCCTTCTTTTCGTCTTTATCAGAATAATTGATAACTAAATTCTGTTTTGAGCTGTTTTCATCATGCCATCTAATATAATTTGGTGTATAGATGTCCTCACCCATAATTTTGTCATGGTAATAATTACCAGTCGGTAGGATATCAATTGAATAACGGCGAGCAGCGTTCTCTTCCAAAACTTGCTTAAAATGTTCAGCATCCTCGTCACCGACGATGTCTGGCATATTAACTTGAATTAATTCTGGATGAATATGATTTAAAGCATCAAAACTTTCTGTAAATTGCTTTAATGCTCTTGAATGCTCTTCCTCGTATAAACCAACATCGTAGGAATTAATGCTTTGTAGCTTATACAAATATGCATCTATGATATTTTTTATATAATCTATAGTCATTATGTAAATTCTTCTTTTGATAATACCGGCCTTATAAGCATTCCAATGTATCTTGATCGCGATACTAAGAACTTCCCGTCTATTTTAAAATCTAATAAATATGCTCTTTTATTATCCGACGAATCTACATTCCCACACCAATAACGCCCTGTTTCATATGGATCCACAATTTGAGTACCAAGTCTTTGACCTCCTGCTGGCAGAAAGATGGAATTACCATTCTTGCCTGTGACCGCAAAACCAGGAATTCCATTTTTCTCTGCCCAGATCCATTTGCATTGTGACATTAGTTCTTCCATTTCATTACAAGATGGAATTCGCCATGTTTCAGCCCATTTTTGCCGAGCTATATCGTATTTGCTTCCACTGATACTCTGTGGTGGGTCTATACATGGATAATCTTCATACCGAGTAGAGCACTTTTCTGTTGTCACATCTCCCCATCCAAGCCAAAAACCAGGTTGCTCTTCAGAAGGAGCACCAACATTTCGGCTTGCCCATAGTACAGATAATCCTAAATCAATGGGATCTGGTGCTCCTCTTTTTTCCCTTTCAACTTTCTTATGCCATTGAGGAGTAATGACAAATGGCTTATTTAACAGAGAATGGTAATTATCTGTTTCCTTGAGATGTAGATTTAGCTCTTTCCCATTGGTTAGGACATCCTGTAAATGGGTAAAGATGCCTGAAAGACTTTCTGCCATTGTTAAATACTATCGTTCTCTAAATCTTTCTCATTATCACTATAGCCTTCTTCTATATTATTATCTAGACCATTACTATTTCCGTCTACTATATAATTTCCAATAATATCAAAGGGTATAGGATTCGCTAAACCAAGATTATTAATCAATCCAATATATGCATTCTTTTTTGCAATAAAGCTTTGTATCAATTTAATCTGCGCTTCCTTGTCTGAATCCTTATAAGTATCAACGACAGGCCAAGTTATTCGCTGAATTTGATTAACACATTCTCTATAGTTGTTTTCATCAGGTGATGGTAGATTGTCTATTGCATGAGATAACGAATCTGATACTTGATGTATTTTGTCTATTTCGTCCTCAGAATTACTTTCTATTATAATTGGTAATGCTATTATGAAAACCAAAACAGCAGCAGCACAAATGGTAATAATAAGATTTTTTTTCTTTTTCTTTGCTTTTTGCACTTCATAATCTGAGAAAACTTTTATGAAGTCTCTGTCGTTCGAAAAACTTAACTTGGCTTTCTCAATACATTCCTCGCATTTAATACGATATGTTTCATGGAAAAAATCATCACTGTTTGCTTTTTCCTTTAATGCAATAATGAAATCTAATAACTCTTCTTTTGTGTTGGGTATGGGAAAATGTTTGATAACAGATATTTTAGACCATGGCATAGTCTTTGACAACTGTTCTGAGAGTTTGGCAATAGATGCATTTGACTCAACTCCAGTAAATAGGTGGCCACAAGCAGGACATTTTCCCATACTCTTGTTTATCGGTTCCCCACATGCTGGACATTTGAGAATAACACCATATTTCTGATTAACAGATTGTGCTGGCCCCGTCTTGCCCTTTGCTTTCATTTTGGCAATTAGCCCTTCAGTATAAACAAGCACTTCGTTAGGATCTTCCCCACACTTGTTTGCACGAGCAATTAACACCTGACGTTCAGTGTCTGTTAAAACGCCATCTGCAATTACGCTTTCAATAAGTTCTTCTAACTCTTTTGTATACATAATCTATTGTTTATTATATAATCAAGGAAGTGGAGGAGGTACGTCTTCTGATGAAGATGTACTAAATAAACTGGATAATTCTGGGAATGTATCCGCTTCAGACCAGTCTGATGTTCCTTTTAACCATACCATCGTTTTAGCATTCAACACCCCCTGTTCGCACAGCTGCTTCATTTGCGCTAATGAGTAAGGGCCATCTGCCTTTCCGTTATTCGCAACATGATAAATACTTTCACTCTTCTTTTCAACCTTAGGAGGCATCATTCCTGTTTGTTGGAGTTTCCCTCCTTCTGTTTTTAATGTAGGTATTCCTTTTTTTAGGTTTTCGGCCATTTGTTCCGAGTACTCTTTTGTCTTTGGATTACCACTTTCTGATATAATCTGTCCGCTCCTTGCTGCTTCTTCTGTACGAGAATGCATCGCAAATTTTGTTTCATCAATGATGCTTTGCTGAGATTTCACTTTGAGTTCTGCATCTTCGCGCATTTGTCTGAATTTCTCTTCTATAGACATTTTCTTCTCTTTAAGATCCAGGTCAGCACTTTCAATTTGCGCTCGATGTTTTTCCTCCATTGATTTGCGTTTATCATCTAAAGTAATGTCCGCCTCTTCTTTTTGGACTCTCATCCTTACGGCAGAACTCTCCTTCAGCTCATTAATGCGGATATCCGTTTCAACATCTGAAACATTCTGATCTAATTCTGCTTTATGTTTTGTTCTTTGAACTGAAATATCCTGAGTTATAGATTTCAAAGTTTCATATGCTTCACACTCTTTTTCTATCCTTATATCAGTTATATCCAAAGCTTTCAAGTTAACTCCAAAATCATTAATAAACCGAGAAGTCAATTCGTCCTTTACAATATCGTTTACTTTACCGATTTGTGTTTCTAGACTAACAAGCGGTATCTCGTGCTGTATTGGAATGTTTGTCACTACAGCTTTCACGTGTCTTATTAATGCATCTTTTACTTGTATCGTTAACTCTTCGAGATTCATGTTTGCAAGACGGTTCATTTTTATGAACTCCCTATAGTCACTAATACAGAAAGTAACGGTACCTCTTACGGAAACTGGAATCATCAAATCAATATTTCTGGGGTCTGCCACATCAAAATAAGGCACCGCAAATTTTATTTGGTTAGTGCCTTGCGTATTTATAAAATATACGTCATAGACACCTTCTCCTATTGGATTTTGATAAGGACCTTCGATAAATTTCGCAGACTCTGCTGATAATTGATTAGAAAAAGCCACTGCTACTTCTCCAATATTTACTCTTAATATGCTATTGGATGGAATCGTTTCTTTTCTCTTAGATTCTTTTGGTTCCCATTTATAGACCAAAGAATCACGGTTTTCACATTGAATAAGTTCAACCGTATTATCTTTCCCAAATAATTTATTAAATATACCCATACTACTTATATTTTGATAATATAGAATCAATTATTATTTGCAAAGCGCAAAATAATCAACGAAAAACAAACTAAGGCAATAAAAGAACATAGAAGATTATCAAAACTATATTTGGTTGCCTTAAAGCGTTCAAATAGAGTTTTGTATTTTGAATCATTACTAAAAAGCATCTGTGCTTTTTGTATGTATTCATTATACTTGATATAACATGCCATCATACATTGATCCATGCTAAGGAGTTTAGAACACATTTGAAATCATAAATCTCCTATTATCAACCCAATTTTATTGGCAAATATAGTGTTTATTCGCCAAATTGCCAAACAAATCTACAATTCTGTTACTTATTTTAACGTATTTTTATGACTTGATGCTTTTTGAGATTCGTTCTTGAAGAATTCGTCAGGATCACATTTCATGAATCCTTGAATTAAGTATCCTGTTTGCCTCAGTAATATGGCTTGACAGATTGCAATACGTTGTTTTTCACTAAAAGCAGTGAAATCTTCATAGGTGTAAGGTACTTCGACGTAACCTATAAAATCTCGCTGAGAGTTGTTGTTGATAAAACCAAATACACTAACATAGGTCACTTTCGATGTCTTTTTGAATTCGTTCATTTCCATAATCATCATATTTTTAAAATTATATTTCTTCCCAATAGTTCTTCAGAAGGCCGTAAAGGATTTCCAGACACTTATGAAGTTTAATAAACCCATCAGTGACTCCGAGAGTCTGCTCGTTCAGATAGAGATGCTTGTTCACCTCAATCATAATAGAGTTGTAGGTAAAGCCTGTCTCTGGGGCGAGAGCATTACTATATGGTGTATTTATCCCCACCTTATAGCCGTTCTTCTCAAATGCGGTTTTGCAGAGCTCGATAACGAAGTCCGTAGGTCTGCTCCAGTCATCATTATATCCTATACAGATATCCACATCACTGAGATCAGAGGGGAAAGAGTGACAGTCTATCAGCAACGAATGCTCATTAAGCATCAGTCTCAAATCCCTGATATATTTGGCATGATAACTGAACATCTCTATTTCCTCGCTACCCTTAAACGTCCGATGCAGACTATTAAATTCTTTATAGACTATGCCTTGACCAATCTTCTCTAGAGGATCATTAACTAGGCGTTCCACATCTACGACAAAGCGTGAGTAATCAGATGTGATAAACTGAATACCATCTCTATTATCAGGGATAAATAGCATGTCTGTATACCAATCTGTCCAGCGTTTTACCTCAGAAAGCAAAGCCACCTTGTTGTCCCATCTTGCCATGCCCAGACCTCCCACACTAGCATGCGGAATGTTCAGAACGATATTATTATACCACCGCTCCTTAGTAGAATCTGCAAGTCTGTCTCGCAGATCTGGTTTGCTAAGCCTAATTCTCTTACATGGTCCACACATATTCTTGTTACTTTCTTTTGTTTATTTGTTCTTGTATCTTTATACTTACCTGCTCGAATGACACTGGCGTGTAGTCGTTGTTATCTACACCCACATCGTATTGAGTGGGAAACAGATGGCCTAATCTGGAGCTATCCAGCCCTGTACGATATGGACTCGTATGAACATGTCCGAATAGCTGCCAGGTATTTCTGTATGCTCCACCATAGCAGAGGAAGGGATAGTGATTCAGATAGATTCTCTGCTTACCAATGGATATTAGTATCTGCATCTTGACATAGATGAATCTACGCATGAATGCCTGATTCACATTGTTCATGTCATGATTCCCTAGTATCAGGATAATCCTGCCATGGAGATTGTCAAGCAGGCTCGTCCACTCAGCTGAGCCACCAACAGAGAAATCCCCAAGATGAAATACGAGGTCTTCTTCGCCAACAGCGTTGTTCCAATTATCAATCATCACACGATTCATCTCTTCAACGTCTACGAAAGGACGCTGACAGTATCTGATGATGTTTTTGTGGCCGAAATGTGTATCAGCCGTGAACCAGACCTTTTCGTCATTGCTTATCTTTATGACTCCTCGCTTAATCTCCATTTTCTGCTTGCAGGAATATAATTTCTTAATGCAAAGTTAAGAAAAGGAGCAAAGCAATACAAGAAAAAAAAGAAGCATGGTACGAATCCATGCTTCTGAGGTATGAAAATAACTGTTTTAAAGAATTAGGGATCTACTTTCCTTTGTATGATTGTTGAATTAGTTTTTTAACATCTTCATACGGCTCATAAACAAATATTCTTATTTCTCTGTTTGTAGCAAAGGATATCTGTGTGATTGGAACACTTTCATAGGAATTTTCACCTGTTATAGCACCTTTTATAATGATGGGGGCATTAGTAACATCTATTTCATCATCCTCTAATCTAACAATCCCTTTGTTGATATCTGCATTAATACTTATAGGTCGCGTGTCTAAACCTGTATTAATCTTATCATCCATGGACAACACTTCTGACAGCTCAACAAAGCCATTTTCAATAATGTGACCCGTTGGTTTTGGAGTTGCAAATATTACATTTCTTCTATATCTTGAAGAATTAGAAGAATTGTACCATTTTCGGATTTCTTCTTTTCCGTCATTATCAAGATCAGACAGAAGACCGTTTATTTTTATTGTGCAATCGCCACTTCTGTTGTAAATTTTATCCAAAGCACCCTTTTCAATTTTTGTAAGTGCTCCCTGAAAAATAATTTCATGTATCATTCCAGCAGAAATTGCATCTACCTTCAATTCATTGACTCCTTTAGGAATAATAAGTTTTCCAACGGTTTCTTCAAAGCAGATAGCACCAGGAGATATATGCTGTAGATTGTCATTTAAGCTTACTTCAAATGATTTTCTATGGTAATGAAATAAAGTATTTTTTTCCTTCGAGTACAACGAACCATCATGATCCCATGCAAAATTTTTATCACTGTATTGAAGATTGATACTGCTATTTTCAGCACTTCCATATACTTTTTTAGTGTCACACCTGTCAATAACAACAGACTTTACTGTGTCTGGTATGGTTAGCTGCCATGACTTACATTGAAGCCCCAATGAAGATACAATATATTTTTTACCTTCATTGATAATTTCTGAAGGTATTATAAAGTCACCTTCATATCCTCCGAAGCTATCACCTTTCAACAATAATGAAACTTCATTATTTTCGAGAATCGTACATTCAACTTCTCTCTCTTCATTGTATCTACCACCCGAAATGACTGTATTGAAAACCATAATGTTTATATTAAAATGTATTTGCGCTACTAATAAAAACTATACAACCAAGAATTCCAAGAAGTACTTGTGGAATTATTTTTCTTCGACAGCCTTATATAGTTCCAACTCAGTACCACATTCGTTACACACATATTTATCTTGCTCTTTAGGCAAAGACTTGTTGTTTTTGTCAAATAGAGAACTAATATCAATAATAGATTCATATACACAACCACACCTCGGACATTCAAACATTGGAGTTTTTGTGTCAAGATTCACACTTTCGGTGTTTACTTTAAAACCATATCGGTTAATAACAGTACTCATATTAATAGTATTAAGTTATGCATACTCCCTTTAAATCAGCGTTTCTGCTTCTTCTCTGGTGCAAATATAAGGAAAAAAAATTAAAGTAGAAAGCGAAATACAATATTTTAGTATGAAATCATGCTTCTGAGTTATGAAAACACTACAAACTATCATTCTTTTTGCAGATCCTGTAAAAATCCTTCTTCCGTCTTTGTTTCAGGTATAGGCCGCTGAGCCATTCCTATTTGTAAATGTATCACCAAAAAGAAGCATGGTACGAATCCATGCTTCTATACTTCTGACATGTGAAATGTAAATACTCACTACATGTTCAAGCCTTCAATAGTATACTGGCTCTGAAAGAATGGGTGTTCGAACTTCCTTGAAAGACAATTTTGAGAAATATTCTTCGTTCTCCCACCATATTCTATAGTGAGAAACTCTTGATTGTCATGGAAACCATCTTGAATATCAGGTAAGCTGAAGAACCTACTGATATTGTTTTTGTCTTTTAAGAAAGACAAGATCCTATTGATGGTTTCTTCACGAAGTTTATTATTTCCATAATCATAAGTGTAATTACCAGAGGCATAATCATACTTGAAACACAATTCTGGTGTTTGTGGTCCAAAAGAGGTATAAGGGGCCTTACATATAACTGTTATCACATCTGGTGTACTCTGGTTCGTCTGGATATTTGAAGCATAATCTGGCTCGAAAGCTTCAAACATCCTAATGGTATTTTTAACGAACCACTTGATAACACTCTCTTCGTTGCCGTCGTATTGGCCTGTGAGATCCCATGAGAACTTGTTGTCACTCTTTCCCTGACGAGCATTCTTCAGATCGGGGATTGTCGACAAGATGTTGTTCTCCTCGATATAATTATTAACCTTATCTCTGTTCTCAGCACCACCATAGGTCTCTAATTGGATAGTCGTTGAGTTCCGCTTTACAGAGAAAGTCAGATAGTACCACTTACAGTCGTTACGTCTGGTGCGGATGGTCATATAGTTCTTGCCATTTGTATGGTTACACTTCTCCTTGATGTTGCCAGGCATGGCGTCAATGAGTTTCCAATAGAACGCATCAACCTCTGTGCTGACCTGTGGAGACGAACTCGATGAAGTGTCTTCCTGTTCGTCAGAAACGTCATCCATGTTACTCTGAATCATCTTGATAAGATTGACGAACTCATTCAGTTCCTCGTCTTTTGGCTCCAGCTTGGGACACTTTCTGAGAATCAAATTCCTCTCGAACTTGGCAATAGCGGCGAGCACATGACTACGAGAGGCACCATATACGAACTCTTGCCCAGCCTTGATCTCGTATTTGTTGACGATAAGACCGTTGTTTGCCCTGGAATTCGCAAAATTGTAGACATCGTCAGTCATGAGCCGTCTCACAACGTCATCGGGCTTCCCCTCGATATATGGATATTCGAAGACATCCAGAATGACGCATGGTTCGTTCAGTCCTGTGCGTGACTCTTGGCTGATGCGTTTCTCGGCAGCATCCCATTTGTCGAGAGTATCATCCTCTGTAGTTGTCAGGCCAATCTTCAGCCAGTTAGTAACATCGCATACATCATGAGGCTTAGATGCATTGTTACCTTCATTGTACTGATGAGCTAAACGCTTGGGGCCGAAAACGTAGATAATAGTTCTTTTCATAACCTTGTTGTTTTATTTGTTTGTAATTCAATTATTATTTCTGATGCAAAGATACGACAGTATTCAATACAAATGAAATAAAACAAGGGTTACGGTATGAAAAGTGTATTTGGGGGTATGAACTATAAATCACCCTTGAATTTCTTTACGGGATTGCCACGTTCTAGGGTGTTGTGGTTCATCCAGACGGAGCGATCATGCTCCTGCTGCTTGCCTTCTTCGAGAGAGGAAAGTTTCATCATCAAGCGTTCATGGGCGAGCTTCTTGTTTTGGGCCTGAGAACGCATGTCTGATGCTGCGACACTGATGCCAGTGGGTAAATGTGTAGCACGAACAGCAGTTTCCACCTTGTTTACATTCTGTCCTCCAGGACCAGATGAGCGCATGGTTTCGTAGGTGATATCGCGCTCGTTGATTTGTGCAGATTCCAATGGCTTAAATGAATGAACTCCCACGTACCAATTCTTCCGCTTATGTGTAGGGCGGAAGGGATTACGTTGTGCAACCCAGAGCACAGAACCTTCCCACTCATCAGTCAGTGCTTTGATATTTTCTCCTTCTACAGAGAGCGTGGCAGAGAACATACAGCCATCCTCTGGACCATCTTCATGCTCTACTATTTCAGTGTTCAAGTCTGCTATTGATGCTTGTTCCATAATCTTCTGCATGACTAGTGTCACTACGCGACAACACTCTGCAGGACCACGCCCTGATGTAATCTGAATATATCTCTTCTCCATATTATTCTTCACTCATTCTTACTATACGGGGAATAATCTTTCCCTCAATATTTACTAACTCACTCTGGGCAGCCATTACTTGCTCGATATCTTTGTAGGCTAAAGGTGCCTCTTCAGTTGTACCTCCGATCAACGTGATGTTTCGTTCTGCGAGGAACTTGTTCATTGCATAACGACTGAAGGTGTTCCTAGCATCCTGGCGCGACATGGTTCTTCCTGCTCCATGGGATGCAGAATATAATGACTGTTCACAGCCTTTACCGGTGATGATGAATCCAGGCGTAGCCATGCTGCCAGGAATGAGGCCTAACTCTCCTGCGTGTGCAGGTGTTGCTCCCTTACGATGTACTATTACCTCTATGCCATCAGGAAGTATCTCGCGCCATGCGAAGTTGTGATGATTGCTGATGGCAGTCAAGGGTTTCAGCCTGAGAGCTTTGGCCACATTGGTGTGGATACACTCATGATTGGCAGCAGAATATTCACCTGCAATTTCCATACATCGCCAGTATTCTTGTCCTTCTTGAGTATTGAGATCCAGCCATGCGAATGGGCCTGCCTGCCGTGGCAAGCGACAGGTTTCTTTGGCGATGGTGGTAAAGTGCTCAGCAATAGTAGCACCCATGCCTCGACTGCCGGAGTGCGAGAGGATGCCAACATAACTACCGCCAGAGACACCAAGGGCATTGCCATCAGAGAGTTGAACCTCACAGATGTCTACAAAATGATTTCCTTTACCTGAAGAACCAAACTGGCGCACGGCCTTGCTACGCAGATCGCGCAACAGGGGAATATCACGGAACTCGCTCTTATCGAACAGAGGATGATAGGATTTGGAAGGCACTGTGCCATCCAGTCCAAAAGCAGTGTTATTCACCAATGCCTCTACTGCTCTGTCATGATGCTTCTCAAAATAATCTGGTGCAGCGTCGAGGATTGTTAAGCACATTCGGCAGGCAATATCGAGACCTACGGCGTATGGCACAACGACCCCCTCAGTAGCTAAAACACCGCCTATAGGCAATCCATAGCCCGCACAGCCGTCTGGCATCAAGGCACCAGCAATGGTTACAGGTAGCCTCATGGCCATCTCTATCTGATTCTTCGGTAATTCATCAATCTGCTCTTCTCCATATATAATATAAGATAAAGGTTTGTTGCGAAGGTCATAGGTAGAGACTTCAGGTTTGTCAGGAGCAATCACCTCTGCAAGGCGGCTCCATACTGCATCCTGCTTGTAATTCTCTGGGTAAGCGAGAACGTCTGCCAATGTGGCCATAATGTCCTCATTGCTCGTATGCTTGCAGTGTCGGGCAATGATTTCGATAGCCAGGCTCCTCGCGGTATTGTCCTTATACCCCAGTTTGCTTAATTCCTTTGGTTTTATTGTTCCCATATTTCTTGATTTTGGCACAAAGTTAAGGATTTATCCATATATATACAAGTTTTTTTATATCTATAGGTATGAAAAAGAACTATTGCGGTATGAACTTCATACCTTCATATATATGTTTCATACCAATGAAAACGAATTATTGGGCATATTTGTATTTACCTTGTATCTTTGCACAGAAATTAAAACGTGATTGATATGAAAGAAATAGTATTAAATGGAGTCACGATCGACTTGTGGACAAGAGAGATGGATTCGCTTGCATGGCAACAAATCACAAATATCTCAAAGCTGCCATTCATTCACCATCATGTTTCCTTGATGGCTGATGGTCATGGAGGTTCGGGGGTACCTATCGGTTGTGTGTTACCTGTAAAGGGTGTTGTCATACCAAATGCTATTGGTACGGATTGTGGCTGTGGTTTGAGAGCTGTTAAGTCTGACATCAAAGTGGCAGATATTACAACAGACGTACTTCGCAAAAGCATCATGCGAGGCATCAGGAAACAGATTCCAGTAGGCGATTTCGCACACAAGGTAAATCAGTCTGTGGATTATCTACCTCAGGAATGGAATATGGAAAACCTGCCTACTCTTTTGAGTAATAATGGCATCAAGAAGATCCTCAGACAGATGGGGACACTAGGTGGTGGTAATCACTTTATCGAACTCCAAAAGGATGAAGAGGGCTATCTCTGGGTGATGATTCATTCTGGTTCTCGTGGGCTTGGCGGGAAACTCCATCAAGAATACAACCAAATAGCCAAGAACTTGAATAGGAAATACTTCTCTGTGGTGCCAGAGGAAGCTGATTTGGCATTCCTACCCCAAAGCTCTGCTGAGTTCAGAATGTTCTGGTATGAGATGAACTATTGTCTGGAATGGGCAAAATGTAACAGAAAACTGATGATGGATCGCATCATTGATGTAATCAGAGAATCGTTCCCTGATGCTACTTTTGACGAACCGATTGATATTCATCACAATTATGCTTCAATAGAGGAACATTACGGCAAGCAATGCATTGTCCATCGTAAGGGTGCAGCCCCTGCCCGTGAAGGAGAGATCGGTATCATCCCAGGCAGCATGGGTACCTGTTCTTATATCGTCAAAGGTCTTGGAAAAGAAGAGAGTTTCCAAAGCAGCTCGCATGGTGCAGGGCGTGCCATGAGTCGTGGTGAAGCTGTAGCTACCCTCGACATGAAGCATGAAATCGAAATGCTGGAAAATCAGAATATCGTCCACAGCATTCGCAACAAGAATGATCTGGAAGAGGCAACCTCTGCCTATAAGAACATCGATATTGTTATGTCAAATCAGAAAGACCTGGTAGAAATCGTCACTAAGCTTCTGCCTATAGCAGTCATTAAAGGATAAGAAAAGACTATGGGTTACAAAGAAGACAAATATGGCGTTCGTTATTCCGAAGACGGTAAATCGCTCATTGAATACAATCCGGATGTGTTCCAATGCGAGCATTATGAAATTCCTGATGGTGTGACGAAGATAGAGGCTAATGCATTCCTTAATTGCTTGTCTCTTAGGTCTATTATGATGCCTGATTCTGTAATTGAGGATGAAGGAAGCATCTTTGAGGGTTGTAAGAACTTAGAAGAAGCAAGAGTTTCTGCGAATCTTAAGAATCCTAACATTGCGATGTTCTGTGGATGCAGCTCATTGCGTCGAGTAGAATTGCCAGAAGGAATAGAGAGTATAGGCGAGAATATGTTTTGTGGCTGTAAAGCACTGTCACGTATTGATCTTCCATCTACAATAAAGGAGTTTTGTGGAGATACATTTTGTGGAACTAGCTTAGAGGAAATATTTCTACCTGAAGGATTGACACGTATTGGACATGATGCATTTATAAACTGCTATCATTTGAAACATCTGACCATTCCTTCCACAGTCGAATCTATTGCTCCTTGGCTAGTGCAGGGTCACAAGGATTTTGAAGGTGTTGTTTGTCACTCAGAAAAGTTTCGCATTGAAGACGATGCATTAATATCTAATAAAGACAACTCATTGTTGGCTTGTTGGACTAAGCAGAAAGTATACCATATTCCTGCTTCAGTCAAAAAACTGAGAAGTCTTTGCAACGATCAAGTAGAATCTCTTTGCATTGATTCTTCAGTTCAAATATGTTTTGAAGCGTTAGTGAGTTGTCCCTCTTTAAAGAATATTGAAAAGTCAAATTGAACAATGCAGAAAGATTTAGAATGGTATTTGCAGCATGGATGTCGCCCTGCAGAAGAGGTTTTTAGAGCAATTGAAAACCAACAGATACATATTGTCAATAGTGCTGGTGACAAGAGAACTGCCACAGCAAAGGAAATCGAAGAACTTTATCCAGACTATCAATTGGATAAAGAGTGGTACAAAGAACATGGATATAAACTGAGCATATGAGCAAGACTAGTATAGTATTATTGATATTCCTCTCATCGTTGGAATCTTTCTTCTTGATAGCATACCTATTAGTATGGCTATCAGGAGAATTTGACACATGGCAATATATTGACTGCCTACGAGTCTTTGTTACAGCAGGAATGGTGTTGTCTGCTTATGCTTACAAAATTGTAGAAGAGGATTTGTTTCACAATGGTGTAAACAAAGGTTGAGGACACTTTAGCATATGGCTTTTAAAAATTGTTCATGAATAGCAGTAATTGCTTGGCGAGCTCCTCTTTGATAGTCTTTGTAAGACGATAAATGAAATGCTTCTTTTATTGCTATTTTCTCTTGGTGCCTGGTGCTACAATCTTTTTTGCCTCCAGACTCTTTGAGCCCAACCGATACTGAGCATTTAACTTTGTAATAACAACAAATCGTATTTAGTTTTGAAACGAACTCTTCATCGTCAATAAGGTTAACCACAAGCACGGATGTCTCTTCACAATTGATACCATATCCGTATTTCAAAAGAGAGGCTTTCAAATCTCTTACCTGCAATTTATCAAGACTCACAATGGTTACAAAAGCGTAATCAAAACTAGAAATAAAAGGGGTAAGTGCGCCATTATTCATGTTTTGCCTACTACATAATTTATATTGTCCTCTGTAAAAAAGGAAGGGGATTGCAAAATGACTTAACAGTTAGCTAATGGTAATACGCTATGCTGTGTGCATTTGTGCGAAGTTCACCGTAAACTGTGCAACGTACAATAGTTTCAAAACTGGGACTTTTCAATTCATTTTATTATTTATAGCTCACCCTGGCAGACATCATGCTCTCCCCTATGGAATACTATTGAACCAGATCCTTGGCGAAGTTCAATTCTTGAATCTTCATGTCCAATTCCCTGTACTGCTGAGAATATTTGTCGAGTTGTTGGCGTACGGGCTTAACTTCGATTGTGGTCACGTACCGGATTTCGTTGCGGCCAAATCGATTTGTAAAGCCTGTAGCATGTTCGAATGTATGGCGTAGGATATTAATTCTCTTTTTCAATACGTCACGTTCTGCCAACAACTTCGTCATGGTTCTGCCATCATCAGCTACGATATGTATGTTGGTGACATTAATGTTATAGATGAGACGCTCCAAACGCTCTAAGCAGCTGTCGAGTTCACTCATCAGTTCCTTCGGATCTTCTGCAGGCTCATCACCTTCCTGTACTCTAACGGCATTTTCGAGCCGTTCTTTAATTGCTGAGACTCTTGTCTCTAAGTCTTTACGGAGACTTAATGCTTCTGCTAACTTCATAATTCCTTTGTATTAATTGCTTGATGATGCAAAGTTAGCAATAATAAAAATACCCTCAAAAGATTTCTGCTCGTTAGGTACGAAACCATGCTTTTGGGGTATGAAACTTCATAAAAGTCGGTATAGTTCCAAGAACTTGCCCCTATTAAAGCTAAAATGCTCATTGGCAAAGACGTAACCCAACTGATTGCTAATACAAGATGTTGAACCTATGATTTTATCAATATTCCGATGTGAGTGACCATATATCCAGAAATCTATGCCACTATCCTTGATATAATCTTCCAACTCCACCGTGAAGGCACCATTCAGGCTGCTGCCCTCAAACTCTGGCGCACAAAGCTGATAAGAAGGGACATGATGCGTGACAACGATTTTATATTTTGCATTACTCTCTGCCACAGATTTCTTAATGAACTGTAGACACCTTTCATGCTCCTGATTAAACTCGCGATGTGTCAGTATGTTCTCTCCATACATGATGCGACGGAAGTCTGTGACACATCGCTCTGTGTAAGGTGCATTTGCTTCGTCGATTACTGACCAAAGGGTGGAAAGTATAAAATCTACTTCTCCGATTTTCACAACTTTATTATAATAATAGTGTACATTAGGACGGATTTCACCTACAAGACCATCTTCCATCGATGACAGATCATAGTACTTGTAAAACTCATGATTGCCAAGAACCACAAGGACTTGAAGGAAATTCTCTGATGCCCAGTCCCAGAAGGGATGATTTTGATAATTCTGATCACCTAGATATCCAATGTCACCAGCAAGGACAAGGATTTCTCCTGATACCTTGAGAGGCTGCTCTCGTAGATAACGCCAATTATCTGCGAACTCTAAATGAAGGTCTGAAGTGTATTGTATTCTCATTTAATTCAAATTTGATGCAAAGATAATAAAAAAGATGTAAAATCAACTTTCAATTAAAAAAATGGTATGAAACAATACTAGAGCGGTATAAAAAGAAGTTGTTTGATTAAGAATCAATTAATAACAATCATGTATTAAATATCATTTTTATAATTTATTGTATACAACAAATGCCCATAGTGCATCATCTCGATGGACTGGGCATTTTATAATTTTTAGAGGCACTTGAATTGGAGATTGCCTGCAATCAACAGGATTATTGTTATGACTGAAATAAAAAAGCATATTCCGAAGATACCAAAAATCCACAAAAAAATTCTAGGCGAACACCAGAATCCATAGTGGGAAAGGGCATTGTCCATATCACACCGAAAAGTTAGCAATCTTGTACGTTCATGCCTCTCCAGCTCATCAAGCCGCAGTTTGTGCTTATTAACGAAAGTATTGTTTGTGGCATCGAGGCTATTTTTCAATTCTTCAATAATATCATCTTTGACGGTATTACATTGAGTGATCATAGCATTCAAACTATCTGTGTCTGCCTTGATTGCTATGCCCTCCGCATTCGCCTTAGCAAGGGCACATTGAAAAAGTGTATAAGCAAGGTCTCCCTCTTCCTTGACTTTCGTCAGTTTATCCTTTGCCTCTCCCATTGCAAGACTTAGTTCACGTACTTTCGGAATAAGAAAGCGGACATCTCCGATAGTTAGTCGCAATTCCTCCACCAGTTCTTTTAGATCTGCTGATTCCTGCTGCACTTCTTTCTCTTTCTCGGCCTTCTGGTCGAGTGCTTCCATCTTGGCATTGAGTGCAGTCAGGTCAAGGCCAGATGTTCTTTTGTTGTTTAATCCCATAATCGTATTTTTATTTGTCGGTTTATCTGTGCATACCGCGTGAGGGACGCTTGTGCATACCAAAGGCCTGCTGAGCACATCGGCGGGCCCATGTAATATCATCTTCATCTTCTTTTCTTCCCCAGCCAGATTCTGGTGCGCTACCACCTCCACCACAGGATTCGGACATCTGAGTGGCAGCATCGAGATAGTTGCCAAACAGGAGAATGGCGGTGTTCTGTACATCGACCAGTCTTGACCAAAGTATATTGTCTGGCAGTTTCGCCTCTTTCATCAGAATTTCGTCAGCTTCCTTCGGAATGTCAACAGGATAGTTTCTGCCGTTCCATTCTATGTCATGGTGAACCATAACGGGCTGCTGCTTCACTGGCTCTGATGTAGTAATAGGATGCAACGGCATCTGCTTGAGAGATGACTGTTGCTTTGGCTGCACGGTTTTTGTTGCAGTAGGTGAGGAAGAACGGGTGACAGACTGTGTTCCCTTCGGATTGAGCGTCTGCGCGTAAATGCCTTTATCAAGGTGCAATTTCTCCCAGGTCGATCTGAGTCTCGACGGAGTGAGACTTCGCTTGTGGCCCAGCTCTGAAGCCTTGTACGTGGAGTTGCCCTTCTTGATAGAGTAGCCACATACCTTGCCGGTACTGTCACGCATTACCCTGACACCATAGCCTCTGGCCTTCAGTTTGGCTTCGTAGGTGTTGAAGTCGAACGAGTCCATTGATTTCAGAGCTTCGATACAGTCATTAGTCACCACTTCAATGTTCCATTCACGTTTGGTCATTGACTGAATCCACCCCCGCTGCTCATTAATTTTGTTCGCAGCCATCGTAGCCCTCTTGCCAATCATATACTCATTGTTGGTATTGCCCTCCATATCAATGCGGTTGGCATTGATATGGAGGTGGAGTATCTTGCTCTTACTATCACGGTGGAGCGAGACGACATACTGGCTGTTGGCGAGATGAGTATGCGGATCGTCATCATCCCTGTCTGGGCGTTTAAGATAAACGACATCAAACTCCCTGATAAAGTCATCTGCGAGTTTCTTCCAATCAGCTATTGTCCAACCTTGAGTCTCTTCCTTGGCTGGGGACAATTCGATTCGTATGGACGTGTTCTTGATGCGGCGATTTCCTCGCTGCTTCTCCTTAAACTGTGCCTGATGGAGCATCATCCTCGACCAGATAGACGAGGTGGTGAGTCCATCAGGCAAGTGACCAACCTTCACAATCTCAGCCAACTCCTTGTCGGCTGAGTACCTGACGGCATTGCTGCCGTGTGTGATTGTATTGGCTTTCGCTATCATCGCTGCGTAAGTTTTACTCCTTAGACTGCTCGATAATGGTGTCCCACTGAGTGATGATGTTGTTGATGGCCAGAATCCAGTTCCGCATGAATTCATCATCATTGAAGTAGTTCTTGATCTGTTCCTGCGTTCTGCCCTTAAGGGCATTGCGGACATGAACCAAATCACCACGTGCATCTGCGAGGCTTTTGTAAGCCTCTATTTCACGCTCTGTCAAGTGCAGTTTCGGGGTCTGATTAACGAAACATTTACGACCATACTCACTAATGGACATACCGCAGGCTGTTGCATTCTTCAGCCCTATGTCATACTCTTCATCGTTGAGACGGAATTCAACTCGGCGACCGCGCTTAGCGACCTTCATAATTGTTTGAATATTCTTCATTTTCTAAAATACTTATTTTTGATTTTCTTTCTAAAATTTCGTGGTCAGCCCAATGCGAGCTTGCGAGCGTTCAAGAATCCAATGGGAAGTACAAAGGGGTTCGCCCCTTTTGTACTACATTGGAACTTCTTGCAATAAGAGACGTTTCGACATGTACGACAATCCACAATGCTTTCGACACCGTGCTCGCTGCGCATAGAACTGACTATCAGTTATTTCTTTTCCTGCTGGTTCATATGGTCTATCTGAAGATCTCGCATAGAGTGGTAAGACCTATTAGGATCGGAGCTAGGGGTTAAGCCAGGAATCGGTTTACCATTGTCTGGCGCAAACTCGACTCCTGCTGATACAGTTTTATCGGTATCGGACTCAAATTTGTCAGTGACATCACGGATGACCTGGCTACCTACTTTATCAACCAACTTAACTACATGAGGGCTGGAGGGTGAACTATCAACACTGTTTTCTTTTCCCTTTTGTTGATACACTCCTGAAGCGGCATCGCCAGAGGTGTAGCGACCACCATCCTCGGCACCCTTTACATTATTATATATTGTAGGGTTGTCGTGGGATATGGACTGTTGAGATTCAGGAACCAATCCGCTGCGAACGTTTTCCTCTGGAACAATTGCAGGATTCTGTTCCGACTGTGCTGGGTTTGATGGGGAATCAGCAGAACCCACACCCCCATTGATAGTATCATCATTGGCTGGGCATGTTTCATCTGGGAAACGATCCTTCATAGGAACATAGAAGGGATTGAGAATCTTCGTCCCGTTAACATACCAGGCAGAGATGCACAGCAGAGTATGAATACTTGTGCGGTTGTTCTGTTCGGTTGAGACAAGTCCAAGTTCGTTCATCGTATCGAGAACCTTTGAAACGGTCTTGCGGTCACATTTCCAAAGACGGGATAGTTCTACCTCGGACATGACCACCTGACCGATATAAATGTCAGTTGAGAATCCTTTCTTTTCATAGCTATGGTTCTCAGTGGATGCCAATTCTACGAGTGACATTAGGGCTTTCATTCGGTCTATCCCGTACTTGCTTGTAGCAAGGTATCTCGCCTGCCCCGTGGACAGGACGAGACAATAGAAATTCTCCTTGGAGTTCATCTTTATTAAAGATTAAATATCCTCACCTGATTTTCTAACCTTATCCACATGAGAAACCAAAATATCAATTTCTTCAGAAAGAACATCAGTAAGGTCTATGACTTGCTGGACTCCTTCCTGAAAATCCTTTGTTTTGGTCTTCAAATAGTCCTGAAGGGATTGTTGTAGAGTGTCCACATGATTAAAGAATAACTGCTGGAACTCTGCATTATGAAATTCGATGTCACCACTGCTTGTCAACAAGTGGAGCATGTTGCGGACAATATTAGCGCAGAAAAACGCCTTGTCAATGTTAAACACTTCCTCCGTTACGTTTCGGAGGGATTCGAGCGATTCAAATCGCTTCTCGACAGAATCAGCTATGTACTCTGTCACGGGATTGGTTGCGGTATTTTTATCCATCTTAATAATACTTTTTATTAATACTAAGCCTTTGCCATGTTCTGTAGTAGTTCATGAGCTTTCTGGTTTGCTTCCTCTTCCGACATGGATCTGTTCCTGCGCATCCATGACAGCAACTCACACTTCTCAAAGTAGATGAGCTTGCCGTTTGGACGGTAGAACGGGATGGCACTACTATGTGTCATCTTGTAGAGAGTACTGCGACTGATGCCCATAAACAGGGCAGCTTCTTCAAGGGTAAGCACTTCTTTGCCTACGCAAAGCAAATCTTCCAGCACGCTGATGCGCTGAATGAGATCGTTAACCTCCTTCTTAGTAGGTACGTTCTCGGGGTTATTTTCATTTCCTATCATAACTTATATAATTTAGTTTTCTTAATCGATGATGCAAAGGAACGGCATTTCTTGGACATAGTGGCCCTTGAAAATTTATATTTCTATTTTTAACCATTCAATAAAATCAGAATATTTGTTTCCTATCATTGGATATGGTAATATAAATCTCAAATTTATTTGAATTCCTTCGTTTATATCGGAACAATTTCGTAACTTTGCACCTGCAATCGCGATGTTTGAAATGATGGAAGAACCAGACAAATAGTTAGATATGATTTCTTTCGATTTTGTCCCGTTTTTGTCCCTCCGAGAGCACTTGTCTCGCGAGATAAATTTCCAAGTAATTGATTT
>Ga0326513_10000547_pt1 | contig 31989 bp, 18 predicted proteins | sample 2_2465_0518_D_FD_203654 | JGI IMG/M metagenome (GOLD analysis project Ga0326513, IMG submission 203654) | Bovine rumen microbial communities from UC Davis, California, United States - 2_2465_0518 | ecosystem: Host-associated > Mammals > Digestive system > Stomach > Rumen | place: USA...
TTCGACATCATAATCGGTGCCGTTCACAGTCACCTTCACATTCTTGCCGTCGGCATCGCCTACAGCCACTTCGTAATCTTTGTTGTTAACTTTGAATTTGTAGGTTTTCATAATCTTACCACTTGCGAATGGGTTTTCTCATTTGGTTGTTGCCAACGCCTGTCCAGCCTGATGTGACTGAGCCGAGGGTGAGCACATCGCTCTCGTTGTCGTGTGAGCCGCCCTCATGGAGGAACAGAGCGATGCCGATGGCGGCAATGACTTCGTCATCGTCGGCAGGTACGCCTGTAGCAGCCTCTTTCACCGAAAGTCCTTCGGTTTTTTCACCCTTTTTACCCACGGAGGAACGAAGGGCCTTGATGGGTTTGGTGATGAGGTTGTACCAGATGGCATTCACGATTTTGTCGAGCCACTTGAAACAGAAGAACAGGATGGCCAGCGCGATGAATACAACACCCATCGCAATCACGGTCATCATGAGGCCGTATTGGTCGTGTTCGCGGAAATTGTCCGCGTTGCTTGCCAACAGGGATGCGGCATTCAGACCGAGGGCCAGGATGGTTAGGATGGATTTCTTCATTACAGGGGGAGGTTATCGTGTTTCTTGGCGGGATTCTCGAGTTTCTTGTTGCGGAGTTTCTCGAGAGCGCGAATCACACGGAAACGGGTGTTGCGGGGTTCGATTACATCGTCGATATAACCCTTGTGAGCAGCGTCATAGGGGTTGCAGAACAGATCTTCATATTCTTTCTTCTTCGATGCAATGATTTCTGCTTTGGCCTCAGGAGTCTCGGCGGCTTTGAGTTCTTTGCCGTAGAGCACTTCCACAGCGCCGTCGGAACCCATTACGGCAATTTCGGAGGAAGGCCATGCATAGTTGATATCGCCGCGCAGCTGTTTGCAACTCATCACGATATGGCTGCCGCCATAGCTCTTGCGCAGGGTCACTGTCACCTTCGGAACCGTTGATTCGCCGTAGGCAAAGAGCAGTTTGGCTCCGTGGTCGATAACGCCGTTGTATTCCTGTCCGGTGCCGGGCAGGAAGCCGGGCACATCGACAAGGGTTACCAGCGGGATGTTGAAGGCGTCGCAGAACCGTACGAAACGGGCAGCTTTACGCGATGCGTTGCTGTCGAGGCAACCGGCCATCACCTTGGGCTGGTTGGCCACGATGCCCACGCTCTGACCGTTCATGCGGGCAAAGCCCACGATGATATTCTTGGCCCACGCGGAATGTACTTCCAGCATTTCGCCGTTATCGACAATGGCAGCAATCACGTCATACATGTCGTAGCTCTGCTTCGATGTCTCGGGGATGATTTCATTCAGGCTGTCTTCCTTGCGGTCGATGGGATCGTTGCAATCCGTGCGGGGCGCCTCGTCCATATTGTTCGAAGGCAGGTAGGAGAGGAGTTGCTTGACAAGAGCCAGACCTTCCTCTTCGTTCTCGGCGGCAAAGTGGGCCACACCCGATTTCGAAGCGTGAACGGCAGCACCGCCCAGGCTTTCCTGATCGACAACCTCGCCCAGCACTTCCTTCACAACCTTGGGACCGGTGAGGAACATATAGCTGGTGTTCTTGATCATCACCACAAAGTCGGTGAGGGCAGGCGAATACACACTGCCGCCGGCGCAGGGACCCATGATCAGAGAGATCTGGGGAATGACGCCGCTGGCCAGAATGTTGCGTTCGAAAATCTCGCCGAAACCGGCCATGGCGGCAATGCCTTCCTGAATACGGGCCCCACCTGAATCGTTCAGACCGATCACGGGTGCGCCCATCTTCATGGCCATATCCATGATTTTGCAGATTTTCAGAGCCATCGTTTCCGAAAGCGAACCTCCCGACACGGTGAAGTCCTGGGCGAAAAGGTAAACCAGACGGCCGCCGATAGTGGCCGATCCTGTTACCACACCGTCGCCGAAGGGATGGCTCTTCTCCATACCGAAGTTCGTGCAGCGATGGGTCAGGAACATATCATATTCCTCGAAAGAGCCTTCGTCGACGAGCATGTCGATGCGTTCTCTTGCTGTCATCTTGCCCTTGGCATGCTGGGCGGCGATGCGCTTCTCGCCTCCGCCCTGACGTGCCGTCTCGCGGTTGCGAATCAGTTCTTGTATTTTCTGTTGCTGAATTGACATTGTCGAATATAATTTAATAAGGTACGCGCGAGGTTATTCCTCCTCTTCGTCTTCCTTCATGTTGTGATATACGTTCGAGATATCCTCGTCCTCTTCAAACTTCTCGAGCAGTTTGTTGATGGTCTCGCGCTGCTCGGCCGTAACGTCCTTCAGGTCGTTGGGGATGCGCTCGAACTCACCGCTGATAATCTCGTAGCCGTTCTCCTCGAGGTAGCTTTGGATTTGGGCAAACGATTCGTACTCGCCATAGATAACGATGGCATCGTCCTCCTGGTAGATTTCGTCCACACCATAGTCGATGAGTTCCAGTTCGAGTTCGTCCATGTCCATGCCGTCTTTGGGTTTGACGCGGAATACGCTCTTGTGGGCGAAGATGAACGACAGACTGCCCTGGGTGCCAAGGTTGCCACCGAACTTGTTGAAGTAGGAACGAACGTTGGCTACTGTACGTGTGTTGTTGTCGGTAGCGGCCTCCACGAGGATGGCGATACCGAAGGGGCCGTATCCTTCGTAAGTGATTTCCTTATAGTCGCTGGCGTCCTTGTCGGTGGCTTTCTTGATGGCACGTTCGATGGTGTCCTTAGGCATGTTGGCTGCACGTGCGTTGGCCAGCAGCGTACGAAGGCGTGCGTTGCCGTCCGGATCCGGACCGCTCTGCTTAACGCACATTGTGATTTCTTTACCGATCTTTGTGAACGTGCGGCTCATGTTGCCCCAGCGTTTCAGCTTTCTTGCTTTGCGATATTCAAATGCTCTTCCCATATCAGGATTTTTTTATATTTTGTTTTTTTATGAATTATTTCGTTATGACGTTATGACGTTATGACGTTATATCGTTATTTCGTTATGACGTTATTTCGTTATGACGTTATTCCGTTATTCCGTTATTCCCGTTTATCTCAGTTCGGCCTTCACTTGGTTCTGCAGGGTCTTGACCACTTTGTCCATGATGGCTACAATCTGCTTGTCCTGGAGGGTCTTCTCGGCATCGAGCAGGGTAATGCTGATGGCGTAGCTCTTCTTGCCTTCGGGCAGGTTCTTTCCTTCATAGACGTCGAAGAGGGTTACCTTCTTGATGACTTTCTTGTCGCATCCCAACACGAGACGTTCGATTTCGGCGAACTGAACGGCCTTGTCAACCAGCAGGGCGAGGTCGCGCTTCACGGGCGGGAACTTTGCAATTTCCTGCTGCTGTACCTTCACGCGTGCGGCTTCCTTCATCAGTACCTTCCAGTCCAGATCAGCGTAATATACCTCCTGTTCGATGTCGAACTTGTGGAGCAGTTTGTTGCTGACGATACCCAGGTTGGCGAGTACCTTGCCTGCGGGGGAGGCAATCTCAAGACCGGCGGCGAATATGTCATTCTGATACTGACGCTGCTTGAGGTTGGAGGCGATGCCCAGGCGGCGCAGGATGTTTAGCACCTGTGCCTTGAGTTCGAACACGGTGGCTTTTTCGTTGGCATGCGCCCATGAGTCGGAAACCTTGTTGCCGGTGAGCCAGAGTCCCAAATGAGCCTCCTCCTTGTGGCCGGCCAACGGCACGTCAGGCTGTGCTGCATGTTTGTCGGCATCGAAGAACGATGTGTTGCCGAATTCGTAGAAACGGAGATCCGTCTGTTTGTAGTTGATGTTGCGGATGATGCTCTGCAATCCGCCGAAGAGAAGTGTCTGACGCATCACGTTCAAATCGGCAGAAAGGGGATTCATCAGCTTCACAAGTTTGGTCTGGGGATAGGTTTCCAGTCCTTCGTAGAAAGCTTCGGAGGTCAGACTGTTGTTCATGATCTCGCTCCATCCCGCGCCGGTCAGCTGTTCCGAGATGAGCTGCTGCAAAAGTACGCTCTCATCGGTCTCGGTCTTGGGTGAGAGGTTCATGTGAACGCTGTCGGCCCAGGTTACGCGGTCGTAGCCATAGATGCGCAGGAGGTCTTCGATGACGTCGCATTCGCGGGTAACGTCCACGCGATAGGCAGGAATCTCAATCTTCACACCCTCGGCGGTTTCCTCCAGGATGTTCATCTCCAGGAGACTCAGAATACGCTTCACGTCAGCCACGGGAATCTCAATGCCGCAGAGTGCGTTCACCCTTGCATAGCTCAGATCAACCACCGCGAGCTGCTTTTTGACGGGATAAATCTCGACAGGGTCGCCGACAATCTCACCGCCGGCCAGTTCCTTCACCAGAAGGGCTGCTCGGCGCAGAGCGTAGGGGAGGGCGTTGATGTCCACACCGCGTTCATAGCGGAACGAGGCATCGGTCTGCAAGCCCTGACGGCGGGCTGTTTTGCGGATCCACGTGGGATTGAAACAGGCGGCTTCAAGGAAGACATTCTTTGTCTCTGTGGTCGTGCCGCTCTCCAGACCGCCAAACACACCTGCGATACACATCGGACCTACGGGGTCGCTGATGGTCAGGTCACGTTCTGTCAGTTTGTGTTCCTGTCCGTCCAGGGTAACAAAGGGCGTGCCTTCGGGCCAGGTCTTCACAATGACCTTGCGGTCATGAATCTTGTCCAGGTCGAAGGTGTGCATCGGTACGCCTGTTTCAAAGAGGATGAAGTTCGTGATATCGACGATGTTGTTGATGGGACGCAGACCGATGGCCGAGAGACGGTCCTTCAGCCAGGCCGGACTTTCCTTCACCGTTACGCCCTCGATGGTCAGACCCGAATAACGTGGACATGCTTCGGTGTTTTCCACTTCAATCTGCACAGCGTTGCCGTCGCGGTCCTTCCTGAAGGCATCCACAGCCGGGCGCTTGAGTTCGGCCTTGCGGCCGTGCTCAACGAGGTAGGCATACAGGTCGCGTGCCACACCCCAATGGGAGGCACCGTCGATACGGTTAGGCGTGATATCCACTTCCAGAACCCAATCGCTCTCCACGTTGTAGTATTTGGCAGCTTCGAGGCCCAGGGGAGTGTCCTCGGGGAGAACGATGATGCCGTTGTGGTCAGTGCCCACGCCGATTTCGTCCTCGGCACAGAGCATGCCGTTCGACTCCACACCGCGCAGTTTGGATTTCTTGATGGTAAAACTCTTGTCGCCGTCGTAGAGCACTGTGCCCAAGGTGGCGACAATCACTTTCTGTCCGGCAGCTACATTGGGCGCGCCGCATACAATCTGGACAGGCTCCTGCCCGTTGCCGAGATCGACGGTTGTCACATGCATGTGGTCGCTGTCGGGATGGGGTTCGCAGGTCAGTACTTTGCCCACGACCAGTCCTTTGAGACCGCCTTTGATGGTCTCCTTTTCTTCCAGACCTTCCGTCTCCAGGCCGATGCTCGTCAGGGCGGCCATCGTTTCCTGTGGGGTCAGGTCAAACTGAAGATAATCCTTCAGCCAATTGAATGATACGTTCATTTATATTCGATATGTTTGTAATGTCTAACTCTGAAGTTATGCTATAATTAGCGCGCAAATATAAATATTTTTTTTGACATGTCGGTATTTTTAGTTCTTAAATTTTCAAAATATCCCCTTCTGCCACATTATATGGGCCCTTTTTGCAAAATGGAGTATATAAATATTGCCGTTTTGTGAACCCTTGAACCGTATGTTGAGCGCTTAAGTGCCAAAAGAAGCGGGACGGGGCAATAATTTCCGGATTTTTGCGTTTTTCACTCAGAATAATCTTTTTATAAATATAAAATTGTATTCCGCCGATGAAAGGGAATCGTGTCGAACGACTGTTACTTGCCGTGCTTTTCTCGCTCATTTCCGTCTGGACGCTCCAGGCTCAGAATGAGGTGCAGAGCAGCATGTATTGGGCCGTCCCCACGCTTTACAATCCTGCGACGGCGGGCATGGACACAGCCTTGCATGTGTCGGCTTTCGACCGTATGCAGTGGGTGGGTGTGGAAAACGCGCCTCAGACGTTTTTCGTTTCTGCCGACTTGCCTGTGAAATTTATGAAACGGGCCCACGGCGTCGGAGTGAGCATTACCCACGACAAGGCCGGCCTGTTTACCACCACCTATTTCGATATGGATTATGCCTATCGTATGAAACTCTGGGGCGGACTGCTGCAGGCTGGCGTACAGCTTGGACTCGTCAATCAGGGTTTCGACGGCAGCGGTATCTATATTCCCGACGGAGATGCCTGGGAACCGGGCGACGATGCGTTACCTTCCGGAACGGTGTCGGCGATGGCTTTCGATATGGGTGTGGGGGCTTATTACCAGCGCGGATGGTGCTGGGGCGGAGTGAGTGCGCTGCACCTCACCAAGCCTCAAATCGACCTCGATGAATATGCCTTTAGCGAATTGGAAAGGACCTATTATTTTCACGCGGGAGGCAATATTCCGATTAAAAGAACGTTATTCATAGTGCAACCCTCGGTTTTGGTTAAGACCACGTTTCTGGCTACTCAGGTGGATGTGACTCTCAGGGCCACGTGGAACAAACGCTTCTGGGGCGGCGTAACCTACCGCAACGGCGATGCCGTGGTGGTGATGGTGGGGGCCGACATCAAAACCATACGTCTGGGTTATGCCTACGACATCGGTATCTCGCCTTTGGCAAAGGCTTCGGACGGCAGCCACGAGATCCTGGCGACCTACACGCTGGAATTTGAACTCGACAAGAAACGCAAACATCCCAGCAAGAGTATACGCATTCTTTGATTGGACAATTTGACTCTTGGACAATTTGACCATTCGCCAGACGAACAAAAATAGTCAAATAGTAAAATAATCAAACGGTCCAATAGTGAAATCGTCAAATAGTGAAATATAAATATGAAAAAATTATTATCGATTGTCTTGACATCCGTTGCTTCAGGCATACTGTTGACGTCCTGTTTTAAAGGGCTGGGCGGCGTAGGCGGCGAGGTGACCGGTGTCTATGGCAGAGCGTACGACGAGCCCCAACCTTATGGAATGGTGCTCGTGAAACGCGGTTCAATGGAGATGGGTGCCCAGATGAGCGACAGTCTGTGGAACGATCTTCCCGAAAAGAAAGGCATTACGGTGGACGCTTTCTGGATGGACGAAAAAGAAGTGACCAACGCACAATACCGCCAGTTTGTGCAGTATGTGCGTGACTCCATCATCCGCGAACGTCTGGCCGATCCTTCCTATTCCGGTATCGACGAGTTCAAGATTGAGGAAGATAAATATGGCGAGCCCGTGACTCCCCACCTCAATTGGTCGAAGGCCATTCCGTGGCGTCGTCCCAATGAGGATGAACAGATTGCTATCGAGAGCGTTTTCAAGACGAATCCCGTGACCGGCGAGAAGACTCTCGATGCCTCGCAGATGAACTACCGTTATGAGGTGTTCGACTATAAAGGCTATGCACAGCGCCGTTACCGTATGAATCCCGAGGAGCGTAACCTCAATACCGATATCGCTACCAATTGGGATGAGGAGATTATTATCTCCAAAGATACCGCATGGATAGACGAGAACGGCAATATCGTGCGCCGTACCATCACGCGTCCACTTTCCAGCGAATGGGATTTCGTGAATACGTATATCGTGAACATCTATCCCGATACGACCGTCTGGGTGAATGACTTTGCCAATGCCTATACCGAGCAGTATGCTCGTTATTATTTCTCGAATGCAGCCTACGACAACTATCCTGTGGTGGGTGTGACGTGGGAGCAGGCTACTGCATTCTGCGCCTGGAGAACGGAGTTTCTGAAACGCAGTTACGGTATGCGCGGCATCCAGATCGAACCCTTCCGTCTGCCCACCGAAGCCGAATGGGAATATGCAGCGCGTGCTGCCAACAACGAACAGACATTCGCGTGGAAGACCAACATGCCTCACACCGAGCGCGGCTGCTTCGACGGCAACTTCAAACCCGGCGACGGCGACTACTCGCGTGACGGTTATATCATCACATCACCCGTGGGCAGTTATTCGAGCAACGATTTCGGTCTCTACGACATGAGCGGCAACGTCTCGGAATGGACCTCCTCGGCCTGGAGTGAGGCTGGTGTGCACCAGGCATCGGACATCAACCCCGACTATGAATACAATGCCGCCAAGGAAGATCCCTACCGCTTGAAGAAGAAGGTGATACGTGGCGGTTCGTGGAAGGATGCCGAGCATTATGTGCGGGCCGATGTGCGTTCGTGGGAGTATCAGAACATGCCCCGCTCGTTTGTGGGCTTCCGTTGCGTGCGTACTTATCTGGGTACGAACAAGGGGGTGGCCAACATCACCAAGAGTCAGGCTAAAAAGAACAAGAAGTCAGGCTCCAAGGCTGCCAAGGCCCCAAAGGCTCAGCGGAGTTCCTCTTCCAGGAGTGTGCGCCGTTAAAATTAATTCATAATTCATAACGTAAAATGAAGAAAAACAAAATACGTGGTTTTTTCTCGGGTGAGAAAGGCCAGCGAACATTCAACTACGCTTATTCGATCGGTGCATCCATCGTTATCCTGGGTGCCCTTTTCAAACTGCTTCACCTGCCCGGTGCCGACCTCATCCTGATTATCGGTATGGGTACAGAGGCTACCATCTTCTTCCTTTCCGCTTTCGACGAACCTGCCAAGGACTATAAGTGGGAACGTGTATATCCCGAACTGGGACCTTCAGAGGAAGAGGTCGAACTGGCTGAAAAGCAGCCTCGTCGTCGTATGGAAGGCGCAGGAGGCGGTACGGTTATTATCGGCGGCGGAGCCCCCCTCAACGGCGGCACTGTTGTCGTGGGCGGCGGAGGTGTTGCAGCTCCCGTTCCGGGCGAGGTTGCCGCTTCCGGTTCCGAAGGCCCTGCCGTTCCGGTTTCTGCGGTAGGCGGTGTTGTCAGCGGCGGTGTTGCCGGAGGTTTGTCGACCGAGCAGGCTTCCGCACTCGAGAAGGCTACAGACGACTATGTAAAGCAGCTCAACGAAGTGACAGCCCAGCTCGGAAAACTCAAGGAGATCACATCCGCCCTTTCGGGAGGCGAGACTTCAGGCTACGCCGAACAGATGCAGTCGCTCTCAAAGAATATTCAGGGACTCAATACCATTTACGAGATTCAGCTCAAGAGCGTATCGCAGCAGCTTGACACTATCGAACGTGTCAATGCCGGTCTCAACCAGATACGTTCACTCTATGAGAACGGCACGAACGACAGTTTCCGCATCCGTCAGGAGACCGAACATATGACCAGCACCCTGGCCCAGTTGAACGTTATCTACGAGCGTATGCTGCAGGCCATGACCGCCAATATCGGTTATCAGCAGCCTCAGCAGCCGTATGCCCAGCCTCAGCAGTTCGCCGCTCAGGCCCAGTATCCTCAGCAGGGTACACAGTATCCTCCCCAGTCTCAGAATACACAGTTTCCCCAGAAACCCTAATCCCCACACGTAATGTCAGCAGCTAACAATCGCCTGTCGCCCCGTCAGAAGATGATCAACCTGATGTACATCGTCTTCCTGGCCATGGTCGCGCTGAATGTGTCGTCGGATGTCCTCGCCGGCTTCAAGCACGTGGAGGATGCCCTCGACAAGACCAACGTGGGTATTCAGGCTCGCAACAACAAACTCTATCAGGAGTTCACCGACATTCACGAGCAGAACGCGGAGAAGGCCGGTATGTGGTACGGACGTGCGACAGACGCACAGAACCGTACTCAGGAACTCTATGATTATATCGACTCGCTCAAACTCCTTATCGTCAGGAAAGCCGATGGCGAGGACGGCGATGTGCACAATATCGAGAACCGCGAGAGTCTTGAACCCGTCAACTACATCATGATTTCCCCCATCAGCAGGGGAGGGGCTAAACTTCGTGAGAAATTGGACGCCTACCGCGAGGTGCTCGTCTCGTATGTGCCCAGCAATGATGCCAAGGTGATTGAAGGTTATCTCTCGACCGAGGTGCCCGAAGATGCCATCGGCGACAACACCCTCACGTGGGAATCCTCCCTTTTCGAGAACGTGCCCGTGTCGGCAGCTGTCACTATCCTGACGAAGTTGCAGGGAGATGTGCTCAATGCCGAAGGCGAAGCCCTCGCCTCCCTGATGAAGAGTGTCGATAGGGGAGACGTGCGTGTCAACCAGCTCTCTGCCTTCGTTATTCCCAACAGCCGCAATGTGATGCGCGGCTCGCGTTACGAAGCCCAGATTGTGATGGCCGCAGTCGATTCGACTCAGTCGCCTGATATCTACATCGGCGACAAACTCTATGATGCCCAGCAACGCGGCTATTACAGTGTAGTGGCCTCCTCGCAGGGTATTCAGAGCCTCAAGGGATATCTCGATGTGCAGAAACCCGACGGCACGAAAGAACAACTTCCGTTCGAGACAACTTATTTCGTGAGCGAACCGGTAGCTACAGTCTCCAATACGATGATGAACGTGATGTATGCCGGTATAGAGAACCCCATCTCGATCTCTGTGCCCGGTATCGCTGCCTCTCAGGTCAGTGCCTCGATGACCAACGGTACCCTTTCGCGTGGCGCCAGCGGATGGGTGGCCCGTCCGTCAAAAGTGGATGAAGATGCCGTGATTTCTGTATCGGCTTCTCAGAACGGACGCACGATGCAGGTGTCACAGATGGCATTCCGTGTGCGCCGGTTGCCTGATCCTACTCCTTATTTTAATATAAAGGGTGCCGATGGCAATTCGCGCCGTTACAAAGGAGGACAGCCCGTTTCGAAAAACGCTCTCCTGGCTTCGGGCGGTATCAAAGCAGCCATCGACGACGGTCTGCTGAATGTGGAGTTCAAGGTTAAGTCATTCCGTGTGGATATATTCGACTCGATGGGCAACGATATCCCCGAGGACAGCAACTCGTCGGCATTCTCCGAACGTCAGATCAATGCCATCCGTCGTCTGCAGCGCGGCAAGAAGTTCTTCATTACCCGCGTGGTGGCTGTAGGCCCCGATGGTATCGAACGTACGCTTTCCCCCATCGAAGTTATAGTAAACTAAATCAATCCGGCGGTTCTCCGGACGGCAGAACCCCGTAAACCCTATAAGATTATGAAACTCAAGTTGAATCATAGGACTTTTCTGTTGCTGACCCTCCTGGCAGGCATCTCCTTCGGTGCCGCGGCTCAGGTTTCTGTGCGCCGTACTCCCAAACGGGAGAAGACCGAGAAGAAGGATTCCTCCTCCAAGAAAAAGGCAACGGAGACCAAAAAGGAAGAGCCAAAAAAGGCCGATGCGGCTACAACGCAACAGACGGCTGTGCAGAAGAATGCAGCCGCACCGAAGCAGGATGCCGCTGTAGCCCGTAAGACTGCTGCTCAAAAGGCAGCCGCCCAGCAGGAGGCAACGTCAGCCGACGGTAAAACGCTCCGTCAGCAGGCTTTCGACGAATATCAGCGTCAGGATGCCACCGATGTGCCCTGGCAGCATGTTGTCTATCGTGAACTCGACCTCACCAAGGGGGCCAATGCTTCGCTCTACTATCCGGTGGAACCTCAGGACGGAATGACCAGTCTTATCCGTGTCATCATCGACCTCATGGCCAACAATCAGCTCAAGGTGTATGAGTACCTGGACGGCCGCGAGATGTTCACCGAGAAATATCAGGTGAAAGCCTCCGATGTGTTCGACAAGTTCCAGATTAACTACACCACAGAACCGTCGAAGGTGAAAGGTCAGGCTCCCGTCTATAAAATCGACGAGGCCGACGTGCCCGCCAACGAGGTGCTCTCCTATTTCGTCAAAGAGCGCTGGGAATTCGACCAGAAGGTGTCGAAGTACGGCCCCAGGATTCTCTGTGTCTGCCCCGTGCTGCACCGCTCAGGCGACTGGGGCGGCGATGTGGTCAAATATCCTATGATGTGGATCAACTACGAAGACCTGCGTCCCTTCCTGCGTGACCATCTCATCGTGAGCGAAGGAATGAACACGGCGCCCCGTTATACCATGGAGGACTTCTTCGCGCTGGGTCAGTACGAAGGCGAAATCTATAAGGTCCAGAACCTGCGGGGCCTCTCGCTCATGCAGCAGTATCCCAACCCCGACTCGCTCAAGATTGCCCGTGCCAAAATTGAGGCTCAGCTTCGCGGATTCGGCGACAGCATCTGGGTACCTCAGGTGACAGAACAAGAGGTGGCCGACAAGAAGTCTGCTGCCAAGGAACGTAAGGCTAAACGTTCGGGCCGCGACCGTAAGGAGGATGCCGATGCCGACGGAAAAGCCAAGACGAACCGCCGTACCAAGGAGGAGGTCGATATGGATGCCGTCGAGGCTGAGAAGGATGCCAGGGAAGCTGAGGAAGAGGAGAAAATCGAACGTACCGGGGCCGCTCATTCCGCCCGTCGTACAAGACGGTAGTTACAGTATCTTTCGCATTGAAAATCCGTACCGCCAAATTAACAAATTTGATAGATGATTTGTTAATTGGTGGTATTTTTTTAACTTAAATACACATTTTTCTATTAAAACTTTAAACAAACAGACCCATTCGTTTCTATATGTGAAAAAAAAGCCGTAACTTTGACCCGCTTAAATTGTAAAGTTTGGCAGTTTATGAACCGAATTTTTTGAATATCTTAATACAAATCATAAATTAAATTGAACAGCATGAAATTTCATGGTGAATTACGCAGGTTCATGTTCAGAGGCTTGCCGGTAGCTTTGCTGCTGGGGCTTGCAGCTACAAGCTGTAAGGACGAGTTCGATGAATACTATGAACGTCCAGGTTGGCTGGAACCCGCCGCTATCGATGTGCTCTCTTCGCGCTCCGATTGTCAGACGTATATCCAGTTGACTGAGAAGACCCTTTTCTCCAAGCAGTTAAATGGGTCAGGTAGTTACACATTCTTCGTGCCTACGGATGCCGCTTTTGAGGCTTTCTTCAAAGACAATCCGTACGGTTACAAGTCAATCAACGACATCCCCGCGGAGGTAATCTCTGATTTCATCTCCTCGACGATGCTCTACAACCAGTATCCCTGTGATTCGCTGGGCAACGTCCTCAAGGGCGCCAACACGTGGGAGATAGGTGTCGCCTACAAGCACCAGACGCCTGCCTACGAGACGCTGGAACGCGACTTCTACATGGGTGACTCCATTTGGGTTTATAACTACCGTGGAGGTTCCTCTGTTTGGGCTCAGGACTGGCATAACTATCGTTATCTGCCTGTCTTCTCCCAGAATTACTTCTCGGGCAATGGTCTCACGGCTGCCGATTATAACTGGTTCTATCCTAACCAGAGTTGGAGCAAGTACGGCAATATGCTGGGAGGCGCTATCCAGGATGCCGGCTCCGGTCACGGCGGCGACCTATACTGCTCGAACGGTGTAATCCACATCATCGACAAGGTGGAGATGCCCCTCAAGAACCTCGACCATATGATTATGGAATACGGCGAGATGGAGACCTCGGACGTACTTCTTCCCGAACAGGCCAAACAGGGCGCTTGGAAGGAACTGAAGAAACTCTATACCCATCGCGGTTCGGACGGTAACTACGTTTTCATCACCTATGACGAAAACACGGCTGCGCTCCATTATTTCGAAAAATCCTACCCGGACTACAAACTTTCTTCGGAGAATTTCCGTGTGCGCGGCATCAATGATGCCAACCTGCCTTTCTGGCCCAATATCGAAGAGTATTCCGGCAGCAACGAGACAGACAATTCCTTCAACTCGGGTGCTACACTTTTCCTGCCTACGACGGATGTGTTCAATAATTACATCAACAACCGTATTCTGTCGTATGTAAACAACAGCGACTGGGACCGCTCAATCAACCAGCTCTCCGAGGATGTTCTCCCCATCCTCTTCAAGTCGCTCTTTGCCAACGGCATCGTATGGCCCAGCCATTTCGGTACGGCCCAGAACGAGGTCGGTTCGAACGAATACGTGCGTTTTGCCATGGGCGACGGCGAGTTCTCGGAAGGTGTCGTAAGTTCGGCTTTCGCATCCAACGGTCTCTACCACATCACAAATGTGATGCCCAAGACGGCAGCTTTTGAGGGCGTGGGTTCGCGTATGCTGCTCGACCCCGACTATTCCAATGACTGGATGATTTTCGGTACGACCTATCGCACTTCCGCTTACGGCGACATGCTCATGTCGAAGTACAGCAATATGGCTAACAAGAACTACAACCTCATCCTCTACTCGGATGCCAACATGAAGGCTTGGGACGGTATCTATTACGACGCCGCTAATTCCGGTTACTACAACACCGACGCAACGGCTGTGAGCTCCTATCTCAACGCCATGTCCCTGCGCAGTTTCGTGGAACGCGACACTGCCGATGCTCTTGACTTCACCGTCGATCCCCTCAATGGTGCATACGGCGGATGGGCCTATACCAACACTTATTACGGTGACGTCATCCGTTATAAGAAATCCGGCAAGACCGTTAACGGCGAGGAGGAGATTATGGTTCAGTCCATCTTCGGTATCAATGGCGATCCTAATGACCGTCTTACCGACGGCGAGGTTGCTCTTGACCACATGCCCCAGACGCTCGATCCTACCGAAGGTTTCTACACGTCGGTAACCAAGGACCCCACCTATGGTTCCTATGTGAATGGTAATGTCTATATAGCTGTGGACGGTGCTGTGCCGCTGTCTTATTCTTCAACGAGCTCATCATTCGAGAAGAACGGCCTGACCTATTATCAGGAGGCTACCGGTGCATCGGTTCTGATGAATAGCGTAATCAGTTACCTGCGCGCTGACTCCGCACAGGCTCAGCCCCAGCACTCCCTCTTCTTCAAGTATCTGAAACATTCGCTGTCGGGCAACAACTCCCAAATAGCGGCTCCGGCCTTCCCCTCTTCGGGTCTCTGCACCATGCTGATTCCTACCGACGAGGCTATGCAGTATTGCATCGACAAAGGTCTGATGTTCAATCCCGACCGTATCCAGATGATTGCCGACGACGGTTCCTACAACTATTATGATACTGCTTCGGTCTATGTAAGTTCCTACATAATTGTCGATGACGCCTTTGTCGACGACGGCGCCGATGCACTCTATGAGAGCAACGTTTGGAATGTGAACATCGTCGAGCCTATCACTTCGTTCCCCGTGGGCACAAACTACAAGCCCGTTACCGATGAGTGGGAGGACTTCATGTCCGGTACGGCCCGCGTCAACATGACGGTTTACAAGCAGAACGGCAGACTCGTCTTCGAAGGTGCCGATCGCGCCAACTCGGGTGGTCAGGTGATGGCTGATGCCATCAACGGTAACGAATTCTTCGGACCCGCCGGCGCTCTCTTCTCCAATACTGTCGTGCGTCAGTTGGGTCAGAGCAACGTCATCGCTCCCCGCTGTATCATCCACTCCCTCGATGGATTTATCCTCTATCGCATCACGGATAATCCTAATAAATAACAGATAATACTCAATAAGATATGAAACAGATTTTCAATAAAATCCTATTGCTCATACTTCTGAGTGTAATGCCTCTCGCTGCATTGGCCCAGCAGACGCTGATTCGTGGTGTCATCATGGATGGAACATTCAATGAACCCATGTACGGAGCCAATGTAACGTGGCAGAACAAGGACGGACGTATCAAGGGAGGTATGCAGACCAACTTCGACGGCAGCTTCTCTCTCTCCGATGTCATTATGCCCGGCGATATGCTTGTTGTTTCTTTCACCGGTTACACCAAGCAGACCGTGCCCATCACGGCCTCCCAGACGGTTTTTAACATCACCCTCAAGGAGGAAACCGTAGCCCTCAAGGACGTCGAGATCGTGGCTGCCCGCAAGGCTGAGACCGGTATGTTGAACATCAACGAACGTGACATCACGACGGCTTCCAAGAAGATTGATATGTCCGAACTCGAAGACCTCGCCGTCTCGGATGCTACCGATGCTCTCCAGGGCCGCGTGGCCGGTGTCGATATGGTGGCTACCTCGGGTGCCCCGGGTGCCGGTATGTCTATCCGTGTGCGTGGTACCACATCTCTCAACGGTTCGTCGGAGCCTCTCATCGTGGTTGACGGCTTCCCCTACGAGACTTCGATTTCTTCCGACTTCGACTTCTCGACCGCCGATGAGAACGACTACGCAACCATGCTGAACATCTCGCCCTCCGACATCAAGGACATCACCGTTCTCAAGGATGCTGCCGCTACGGCCATCTATGGTTCAAAGGGTGCCAGCGGTGTGCTCCTCATCAATACGAAACGCGGTACGGTGTCCAAACCCACCATTACCTACGCATTCAAGGGTTCGATGTCGGTCAAAGGTCGCGGCATGAAGGTGCTCAACGGTGATGAATACACCACCCTTATCATGGACGAGTTCTTCAACGCCGGCCGCACGTTCGATCCGGAGGCCTACCCCGAGCTCGCCAACGATGCCAACAACCTTTATAATTATTATAACTACGGTCAGTCCACCGACTGGTACGACGAGGTGTCGCAGCTGGGTTGGACTCAGGACCACACCATCGCTATCTCCGGCGGTACGCAGAAGGCTAAATACTATGCCTCCATATCCTACTACAACGCCGACGGTGTAGTTATCGGCGAGGCCTACAACCGTTTCCAGACACGTGTGAACGTCGATTACAACATCTCTGAAAAACTGATGTTCAAGGCATCGATGGACTACACCAACTCCAGCACTGACCGCAACTATGTGACATTCCTCAAGAGTACCACCAACGTCCTCTCGCAGGCCTTCTCCCGTGCGCCCAATATGTCGGTTATGGAGTATGACGAACTCGGCAACCTCACCGACAACTACTTCACTCCTGCCACCGACCTCTCCGGAGCATACTGGACTGGAAGCTACACTAATCCCTACAACCCCGTGGCAATGGCCAACGAAGGTTTCTATAACGAGAAAATCAACCGTACCATTCCCAAACTGTCGTTGATTTACCGTCCGCTGAACTGGTTGCGCTATCAGTTCGATATCTCGTTCGATATCCACAATAACAAATCGACGGCTTTCGTCCCCCAGTCGGCTACAGGTCGTCCGTGGACGGAACGTACCATCAACGTTGCCCGTGATCAGGACAGTGAGGCCTTCACATTCCAGACCTACAACAAACTGTTCTTCACGCCCAACATCGGTGAAAAACAGAACCTCCAGATCGTGCTCGGTCTGAATACCTACGATGTGAGGAGCAAGGGCGCCAGGTTTGTTGCCAGCAACACAGCCTCTGTCAAACTTACCGACCCCTCGACTGGCGGTCTGGTAGCCGGAACGAGTGAAAACCTGTGGTCCAGCTCGACCCAGGAACGTACCATCTCGTCCTTCCTCCAGATTCAGTATTCTGCGCTCGACCGTTATATTCTCGGTTTTGCAGGCAGTTACGAAGGTTCTTCGAAGTTCGGCGACGGCAACCGTTTCGCCTTCTATCCCTCTGTTTCCGGCCGCTGGCGTTTCTCGAGCGAACCCTGGGTGGAAGACTTTGCCAAGAAGATTAGTCTTTCGGAAGGATCTCTCCGTTTCAGCTACGGTGAGTCCGGTTCGTCCCGTGCACTTTCGACCTATGCTTCCCAGGCATCCTATGGCACCTACGGCACGACCTACCTCGGCAACATCGGTACCTATCAGAGCGGCCTCCAGCTCTCCAGCCTGAAGTGGGAGCGTACCCGTTCGTTCAACGCAGGTCTCGACCTCGGGTTCCGCGACAATACGATCAATGCCCATCTCGAATGGTACTACAAGAACTCCGACCAGCTGATTCAGAAGAACCGTACGATTCCCACATCGACCGGTTTCGCCAGCGCTTCCTTCATCAACAACACAGGTATGAAGAATACCGGTTGGGAATTCGATGCCGACTGGCAGATTTATCGCGACAAGGACTGGACCGTCAAGGTGAGCGGCAACTTCGCACGCAATGAGAACGAACTCAAGGACGACCTCGAGACATCGGGCTCCTGGACTTCGAACACCGTTTCGGGTTACTATCCCACACTCCTTTTGGGCGGACAGCCTCTCGGCTCGTTCTACGGATATGAATATGAAGGTGTATATCTCAACACCGACCAGACCATCGCACGCGATGCCAACGGCAACAAGATTTACACCTACAACAGCAAGGGACAGCAGGAGCCTGTCTATATGCGCTTCAACTATCCTACCACCGACTATACTTTCCAGGCCGGTGATGCCAAGTACAAAGACCAGAACCACGACGGTAACATCAACGAACAGGACGTTGTCTATCTCGGCAACGGTATGCCTCTGTTCACCGGCGGTTTCGGTTTCAACGTACGCTACAAGGCATTCACCCTCAACACGTTCTTCAACTTCCGCTACGGCAACGACGTAGTCAACATGGCTAAGGCCAATCTGGAGTCCATGACGGGCTTCGGCAACCAGGCCATCTCGGTTCTCCGTCGCTGGCGTCACGAATACACCGAAGACGAGATTGCCGCAGGCAACGTGCCCGGCGATCTGCTGCCTCGTGCCTGCTTCTCGTCAAGCACTACCTACAACACGCTGCCTTCTTCACGCTATGTCGAGGACGGCTCCTTCCTCCGATTCAAGACCGCTACGCTCTCTTGGACCATGCCTAAGGATTGGTTGCAGGGTACATTCATCAGCGATGCACGTTTCTACCTCCAGGTGAGCAACATCTGGTGCTGGTCCAAGTACGAGGGCATGGATCCTGAGATTTCCATCTCGAATGCCACCAACCCCGGTTACGACTATGCCAATACGCCTCGCTCCCGTGACTACACCCTTGGTATCAATCTCAAGTTCTAAATCAAGCATTCTATGAAATCTATGAATAAGATTCTGACTTTCGCCCTTCTGTTGGGCACGGCAGTATCCTTCTCGTCCTGCAACGACTGGCTCGAACTTAAGCCTGAGAGCTCCATGCCTGCCGACGAATACTGGCAATCGGAGTCCGATGTGAAGGCTGCTATGACAGGCATCTATGCTGAGGTGCGTTCTTCTGCCCTGACGCGATTCATTCAGTCGGAAATGATGGCTGACGCTATGATTTCGGGTCTCACATCCACTGAAGCCGCTTTCACCCAGATCAAGGAAGGCAACATCACCTCCACCAACACCTATTGCCAGTGGACATCCTATTATAAGGCCATCAACCAGTGCAATATGCTGCTGGACTATGCCGACAAGGCGCTTCAGGCCGATCCTTCTTTCACCGTTAAACAGTGTGAAATCTACAAGGCTCAGGCCCGCGTCATCCGTGCCTGGATGTACTTCTATCTCATTCGCCTTTGGAAGGATGTGCCTTACGTCACCGAGGCCTATTACAACGACGAAAAAGCACGCGACTGTGCGGTTTCGTCCCAGATGGAAATCCTCAACGCGCTCATTGCCGACCTGGAGGCCGTACGCAAGGAGGGTTATCTGCCCTTTTCCTATAGCAACACTTCCGAAGCCGCCAATAAGGGCCAGGCTACGATGTACTTCCTTTATGTACTGCTCGCCGATATGTACCGTATGCAGGGTGCTTACGCTACCGACCAGGCTACGCAGATTTCCGCCTATCAGAACTGCGTCACCCTCTGCAACTCTGTCATCGAGTCGGGCCAGTTCGCTCTCGTTCCTGTCTATAAGACGACAGCTGAGAATACGACTGGATTAAGCGATATTCTCCTTGATGCGCAGACCCACGCCGACTCCTGCTTCTATGTGCTCGACCAGACCTCTGTCCAGAACTGCTTCAACGAACTTTATGTCAAGGGCAACAGCGCCGAGTCCATCTTCGAACTCCAGGCCGAGTCCTACGAGGCTGTCTCCGGCTTCTGGTCCAAGTTTGTCAACGGCGGCCGTCCCTTTATGATGGTCAACAAGACCCACCTCACTGATGACTGGTTCACGGCTACGCAGAACAATCTTGCCTCCTACATCTGGTATCACGATGTACGCCGCACGTTCAGCTTCCTTATGAATCAGGACATCTGTTGGAAGATTGGTGGTTCCTCCACGCTTTCCATGGACTATATTGCCTCTACAGCCGAGTATGTCAAGAATATCAACGTCTATCGGCTTGCCGATGTCTATCTGATGAAGGCTGAAGCCCTCAACCAGCTCGCATGGATGAACGGCGAAGACATCAATCTGCTCAGCGAGGCTTACATGTCTGTCTTTAAAGTTCGCGACCGCGCGTGTGCTACCGATGCTACCGATCTCGGTACCGTAACTATCGACTATTGGAATCAGCTCAATGCCGGTGAAACTCCTGCCTTCACGGCCAACGACCTCAACTGCGCTTCGATGGAGCAGTTCATCCTCGAAGAGGAGGCCCGCGAGTCCGTTTGGGAGGGCAAGCGATGGTTCGACCTCCTGCGCCACGCAGAGCGTCAGAACGCAAACGCTGCCTCCAATATCAATTATCTGCTCAACCAGTCCATCTACAGCGCTGCCGAAGGCAAGTACATCGTGGTGCGTACCAACTGGCTCAACGCCGAGAAGCGTTATCTGCCTTATCCCCACCAGGATGTACTGCTCAACGAACTGCTTGACCAGAAGCCTGCCTATGGCGTAGAATAAAATATAAAGACAATTGAAACAATGAAGACTAACAATATTTTCCGGTCCCTGCTGCTGACTTCCGCAGTAGTTCTCGCTTTCGCATCCTGCAAGGAGCAGGAATACGGCGACTGGACGGCAAATTCCGAACCCCAGCTCGACGAGTATATTGCCAAGACTGAAGATCTCAGCCTCTTTTATCAGATTATCGAGCAGGCTGACCTGAAGGGTATGGTGCACGCCTATGGCACCTATACGCTCTTCGCGCCGGTGAACGATGCTGTTGCCGCCTATTTCGGCGCGTCCGATGTGGCTTCTGCCCAGAGCGCTATCCGGTCCCTGTCGGCCGATTCATGCCGCGCTATCGTCAAGTACCACATGCTCACCGATACGATCCACACCTACGACCTCGTCAACTCCCGTATCCGTTCGGCCAATATGGAACAGGACTATCTCGTATCGGCCTACACCTACGACGAGAGCACGATGCTCAACACCTATTCGGTCAACGGCTTCAAGGTCATTACCCCCGACGTGCACACCGGCAACGGCATCCTCCATGTCATCGACGGTTTCCTTGCCCGTCCCAAATATACGGTGATGGATGTGTTCGAAAACATCGACAACTATGCTGACGGCTACTCCATCATGACCGGTATCATGAAGGAAATTCTGGCCGAACCCAAGTATGCCGAACTCGTACAGCCCCTCATCGAGGGCCAGAAGTACATCACCTTTCTGGCTCAGCCTGACTCGGTGATGAAGGCCGAGAAGCTCACCTCACTTGAAGAAGTGCTGGCTGCCCTCTCCGACCCGAAACTCAATATCAAGGGCTATTCCGAGGAGCAGCTTCTTGCCAACTGGGTAGGCTACCACTTCGTCAGCGGCCGTTACTTCAAGACCGACCTCTCCGGCACCCTCAATACCTGCACATCTCTTGGCAAGGTTGTTACGACTACCGCTGTCGATGAGGCCCACATCTACCTCAACCGTTTTGAGGTCTATGGCGAGGACGGTATCCTCGTCAACCAGGATGCCGAGCTCACCGACTTCATCTGCGCCGACGGTGTGATTCAGACCATCGAGGGCGAACTCCACATCATCGAACGTGCCGCAACCCGTATCAACTGGGACTTCGCCGACCAGCCCGAAATCCGCGCTCTCTCCGGCTTCCGCAAGGCAGGTACTTCCCAGTACTTCTACACCACCAACGTGGCTGACGAGAGTGGCTATGTGCCCACCGACCTTTCAATGATGACTTGGGCCGGCAAGAACTCGCCCGTTATTCAGTACTATTGTGACTATGAACCCACCCTCGGCGTCGTCAACTTCGACGACAAGAGTGAACGTGTCTATGGCGACCACCTCCGTTTCCGTCTTGGTACGACGGTGATTACTTACCTCGAGTTCCAGACACCCACTCTCGTGACCGGCAAGTACAAAGTATGGGTACGTTACCGTCGCGAAGGTAAGGAGAATCTCGGCTTCATGCACATGGTATTCAAGCAGGACGGTCAGGAGGACCAGGTATTCGGTACCCACACCCTCGCCGCCTACGGTCCCGGTGACGGCGGTCCCGACAAGGACCAGCAGTATGCTGCCAAGGGCACTTACGCTGCTTCGCCCTACCGCTTCAACTCGGTAATCACGGCCTGCTGCCTCGGTACCATCGACGTGCTCTCCGACGGTGCTCACCGCATCCGCCTCGTGCCCGACGATGCCAACTCGGCTCAGGTTTCCTACGATATGTTCTATTTCATCCCCGTCGATCTCGACCAGGTGAATCCCCGTGTCGCCACCGATGGCAACGACGCGCGTGTTTATAAGATGTATTACGATGCCGACGGCAACCTCGTTGCCAACAAGGATATCTATTACGACCTCTCCGGCGGTTCCTCCGCGGATGAAAGGACTCACGTATTCCCCAACCAGTGTGATGTCGTCGCCGGTAAAGCCGAGCCCGGTATGTGCAAATATACATGGTGTCCCAACCACGACCCCTCTCTTTGGGTGGAAACCGCAGAATGATGCAGAATATCTTACTGTTGAATAATATAAGAAAACTATGAATAATATCAGAAGAAAATTCTTAATGCTCATGTCCCTTGCAGCCGCACTCACTTTCTGCGGCTGCCAGGACACTTGGGACGACGAGGATGTTTCCGGTTCGCGTTCGCTGACCCTTTGGGATGTCATCTCCACGCGTTCTGAACTCTCTCAGTTTGCCGGTGTTCTCAAGAGCAACGGCTACGACCAGATCCTCGCTTCCTCAGGTACCTATACGGTGATGGCACCCACCAACTCGGCGATGTCCAATATCCCCGATTCCCTCAAGGCTACGGTGCCTGCTACCCACATCGCCCTGCTCGAGTATAACAAGTCCGAGCTCGACACGATGACCTACCTCACGATGATGAACAACAAGATGATTGTTGTCGATTCGCTGAAGCTCACTTCCGAGGAGATTGTCTGCCGCAACGGTGTGCTCCGTTTCGCTACCTACGGTTATGCCGAGGTGCCCAATATCTATGAGCATCTCCTGGGTCTCAGGTCCACCAACAAGATGGCCGACTTCATCATCTCGCTCGGCGATTCCGTCATGGATATGGAACTCTCCCAGCAGGTCGGTATCGACGAGTTCAACAACGTCGTCTATGACACCGTGATGAAGTACTACAACCCGCTCTTCGACTATGTGCCCCTCAACGACAACGACTCGCTCGTTTCGCTTGTCCTCCTTGAGGATGCCACCTTCGATGCCCTCGTTGCCAAGTACTGGCCCTACCTCCGCCAGCACAACGGTGTGAACCGCGATCCCATGGCTCAGGTCAACAAGATTGACTCCGCCGCCACAACCTATACTGCCCGTTTCGAGGTCTGCAGGGATATGGTATGCTATCTTTCCAATGCTCAGGCAGGCTCCGATTACGTCTCTACGGAAGGCGTCGTCCTCACCATGGATACCGCTACGGTCAGCAAGGTTATTTCCGCTGCCAACGGTAATATTCAGGTGGCGTCCGGTGTGGGTATCCGCATCAAGGACAACAAGGTGAAGGATGTTTACGTCGAGGCAGAGGACTACTACATCACCAACGAGGCCTATACCCATACACGTGTCAATATTCACGCACGCGGCGGTTACGATGTCGTTGTGACCGGTGCCGACACGGTGACTCGCTATTATCAGCTGCTTCCCGTTACGACGGTTACAGCCGAAGGCGATACCGTTATCCGCGATTCGATAGTTCTGAAGAGCCAGACGGAAGTGCTGCCCCTCTCTACGACGCAGGTCAACTTCTCCGCCGGCGGTTCCTACATCGGCCTGAAGGCCAATCTCTTCGCCTGCAAGTACAAGATTTATATGCGCAGCGTCGATGACATTGCCTCTCACTACAACCCCGACACACTGGCCCTCGATTACGCCCTCTGGAAGGATTCCGTGCTCGCCATCGATTCGTTCCGCGTGAACCCCAACTATCCCATCGGCGGCGTCAACCGTCACGTCCAGAAGATGTACATCTCCCAGCCCGGTGACTATCCGCTCGAGTTCAACAACTCCCCCACGGCAGGCGGTTTCGTACTCAACTGCTATCCCAACAATCCCTACTCCGGTACATATAAGAACTACCGTTGTATGGCTCCCTTCGATCCCGCTGCCATTACCCTCAATGCCAAGGGCGTTCGCGACTACTCGGCTGTCGGCGCAGCCTCCAACTTCGCCCGTCTCGGTATCAATGCCGGCTTTGCTGTCGATGACTACACCTACGAGTCGCCCATGATCTGGTGCCAGACCGCTGTGCCCGGTACCTCTGTCGATGCATCGACCACCACCGGTACGGCTTACTATACCGGCATCGTAGGTGTCCTCACCAACGAACAGGAGCGTTACAACGCCCGTACAGGCAACCCGATTCTCGTGCCCAACGATATCTTCCTCAACGGTTTCGCCGGAGAGGCTACGGTATTCGTCACCAATGCGGCATTCAATACGGGTAACTCCTCTTCCGGTTCTTCCAACAGCCGCCAGCCCCATGGCTGTATTCTTCTCGACTATATTCACTTCGTTCCTCAGATTGACGAATAACCCTCAATTAAGTATAGAATTATGAAAAAAACGATTTTTCTATTTCTGATGGCTGCTGTATGCAGTCTCTCTGCCGCTTTCGCTCAGGACGCTCCTCAGCGCAAGGCTGCCCCTGAGGGCGAATCCACAACTACTGTAACTGGTAAAGTCATTTCTGACATCGACGAAGCTGCCCTTCCCGGTGTTTCGGTATCGGTCATGGGTATGCCCTACTCTGCAATGACCGGCGACGACGGTACCTTCACACTCAAGGTGCCCGAGTCGAAGGAATGTCAGCTCCGCGTTGACGGTCCCCAGGTTTCCGGTGTCATTGTTTCCCTTCGCAAGCGCGACGACATCACGGTGCGTCTCCAGCCTGCCGGCTACACCACCATGACCAACCAGATGGTACTCACTCCGCTCGGCATGAAGGAGAAGAGCTATCTCACCTCTGCCGTCTCTGTTGTGTCCGAGGATAATGCCCTCTCTGTCAAGGGTACGCCCGAACAGTTGCTCCAGGGCAAGGTAGCCGGTCTCAACGTGCTCCAGCGCGACGGAGCCGATGCTTCGGGTGCCAACATGTACCTCCGCGGTTTCAACTCCATCTACGCTTCCAACCAGCCCCTCCTCGTCATCGACGGTATGATTATCGAGAACGCCCAGTTCGGCACCTCTCTCATCGAGGGACAGGTTTCCACGCCTCTCGGGTCCATCGACGTCAAGGATATCGACCAGATGACCGTCCTCAAGGATGCTACCGCCATCTACGGCGCCAAGGGTGCCAACGGTGCGATTCTCATCCAGACACGTCGCGTGACCGACCAGAAGACCAAGGTGGATATCACGGCCCTTGTCGGCATGAACATGCAGCCCAAGAGCCTCCCCGTGCTCAATGCTGCCGACTCAAAGCGCTATCTCCAGGATGTGGCCCAGACTTCCGGACTTTCGCCCCGCCAGATTACGGCGCTCGACTGGGTCAATGCCAACCAGCCCGTGCTCCTGCCCAATGGTACCTATCAGAATGAGAACTATTGGAAGTACAATCAGAATACCGACTGGCAGGAAGAAATCTTCCAGCGCGCTTTCAAGCAGCAGTACTCCCTCGCCGTTTCCGGCGGCGATGAGACTGCCGTCTATGGCGTGTCGGTAGGCTTTGCCAAGAAGGACGGTGTCATCAAGGGCACTGACTACACGCGTTTCAACGCCCGTCTCAATGCCGCCATCGACTTCACCAAGGCCATCCGCTTCCAGACCAACATGCAGTTCCTCTATGGCGAGAAAAACATCGCCAACCAGGGCTCCGCATCCGTGGTGAATCCCCTTTATACCGCCCTCGTCAAGGCGCCCTTCACGGCCATCCGCTCCATCTCGCCCGAGAATGTGGCTTCCACGGCTTACGAGAACTACGACGCCATGGGCAACGCCAACCCCGCTGTTGTTGTCTCCGACCTCAAGTCGCTCAGCTCCAACTACCGCTTCCTCGGTTCCTACAAAATCGAGGCCGACCTCTACAAGGGACTTACGCTCGCTACGACGTTCGGTGTCGACTTCGCCAAGGAACGTGAGGAGATTTTCTACCCCTCCACCGGCATTCCCTACGGTACGCTGCCCCTCGCCGAAATTACCAACGTCCAGATGCACCGCGTGGAGCGTCTGTTCACCATCTTCGACGAGACTACGTTGAACTACCTCTGGAAGCATGGCCATCACACCCTCGATGCCACTCTCGGATTCCGCTATCGCCGCCATATGACCGAGGATGACTTCGGCCGCGGCTACAACTCGGCATCCAACTACTATCAGACCATCTCGTCCGGTAATGCCGATCTCTACCAGAACGGCGGTGCCATCGGCACTTCCAACTGGCTGTCTTTCTACGGCAACGTTGATTATTCGTGGAAGAACCGCTACTTCCTCTCCGCTGTTCTCTCCTCCGACGCTTCTTCGCGTTATGGCGACAATGTTTCCACCTTCCAGGTCTATCCCGGCGTAAGTGCCGCATGGCTCATCTCCGACGAGAACTGGATGGACATCGATGCCTTCAACTTCCTCAAGCTCCGTGCTTCATGGTCGCAGTCCGGCAACGACGATCTCGGCAACTATACCTCGCGCCGCTACTACCTTTCCAAGCGGTTCCTGACCTCCAACGGTCTCGTCCGCGGCAACCTCATGAATGAGGACCTCAAGCCCGAACGCGTACAGAAGTTCAACGTCGGCCTCGACATGGGCCTCGTCAACGAGCGCCTCAACATCAGCGTTGACTACTACAACAACCGCACCAGGGACATGCTCCTCTATGCCCTGCCCGCGCGCTTCTCCGGCTTTGCTTCCTATGTCGGCAATGGCGGTGAGATGCAGAACCAGGGCGTCGAGGTGGCTGTAGGCGGACGTCTCGCTGCCACGAAGCACTTCACATGGGATGTCAACCTCACCCTGGCCCACAACCACAATACGGTCAAGAAACTCTCCACAGGCGACCTCTACACCACGATTGGCGACGGTCAGGTGCTCACCACCGAAGGCGAGTCCCTCGGCATCTTCTACGGCTACAGGACCAATGGCGTTTACAGCACCGCAAACGAGGCTGCCGCTGCCGGTCTCTCCACCATGAACGGCGCCTTGCGCGAATCTTTCCAGGCCGGTGACGTGCGTTTCCTCGACCAGAACGGCGACAAGCTCATCGACGACAACGACCGCGTCAAGATCGGCGACCCCAATCCCGATTTCTTCGGCGGCATCTCGTCTGTCATGAAGTTCTACGGATTCACCGTGACCGCTGAGTTCGGTTTCTCCGTCGGCAACGACATCTACAACTACACCCGTTCGGTCCTCGAGTCCCAGAAGGATTACATCAACCAGACCAAGGCTGTCCTCAACCGCTGGCGCACCGAGGGCGATGTCACCGACATGCCCCGTGCATCCTACGGCGATCCCCACGGCAACAGCCGCTTCTCCGACCGCTGGATTGAGGATGGTTCCTACTTCAAGATGAAGACCGCATCCATTGCCTACGACATCCCCATCAAGTCCAACTTTATCACCGGTCTCACCGTCTTCGGCACCTGCGAGAACGTATTCACCCTCACCGACTACAAGGGCTATGACCCCGAGATTATCTGCTCCTCGTCCAACAACCCCCTCTACACCGGTGTCGATGCCTTCACAACGCCCACCCAGCGTACGTTCTATGTCGGTGTTAAACTCGGTCTCTAATGCTTAATTAAGATTATGATTATGAACAAGATAAAATATCTTTCCATTTTCGCTGCCGCTTCGCTGCTCGGATTCTCCGCCTGTATAGATGCCGATATCGACGATGCCGTTGATTACGAAGACACCTATACCGACATATCCGATGCCGACAAGCACATTCTTGGCGTTTATTCCGAGTTTATGGATCTCGCCGAACAAATGGTCGTACTCGGTGAGGTACGTGCCGACCTCATGACCATCACCGACAACTCCAACGACTATCTCCAGCAGGTCGATGCCAACGTCTATGACGCCAACAACCCCTACATGGACCCCACGGCCTACTACAAGGTCATCAACGAGTGTAACGACGTGCTCGTCAACTTCGACAGGATGCACGCCAAACACAGCCTTGAGGACGACGAGTATGCCGAGCGCTATTCCGACATCCAGGCCATCCGCTGCTACACCTACCTCCAGCTGGCTACGCAGTTCTCGCCTGTCTGGTATCTCACCGAGCCCGTCGTTTCGGTCGATGATATGAAGAATATCCAGGCCAAGGGTCAGACCGTCACCATCGGTGACCTCATTCCCCGCCTCATCGGATGCATGGAGGCATGTCCCACGCTCAAGGACTATGAGGAGTCTCCCCTCGTCACCAACAACGGTTCGGCTGTCTCCCTCGACGGAGAGCTCATGAAGTTCTACTTCATCAACAAGAAACTCCTTCTGGCCGACCTCTATCTCTGGAACAACCAGTTCCGCGAGGCCGCCACGCTCTACAAGGAGTTCATGGACACCGACTCCAAACTCGACGACACCAACAACTACGAGCGTTTCAAGTGCTCCACCTCTCTCGACGAGAGCGTCTCGTCTTCCTACTATCAGGCTTCCCTGTCCCGTTACAAATACTGGGACGTGAACTCCTACAACTCCAACTGGATGTCGATGTTCTCCGACGCTGCCACCACCAACTATACGCGTGCGGCATTCTCCCAGGAGTGGATCTGGACCATTACTTTCACCCAGGGCCGCGAACCCGCCTATCCCTTCGTCAAACTCTTCGCATCCGTTGCCGACGGTGGCAGCTATCAGCTCCGTCCCTCCAGCGACTGTCTCTACCGCTTCAACCGTACCGACCGTCTCCGCACCAACGGAGCACCCTACGATACGCGCGGCGACTCCGCTACCTACGAGGTGCGTCCTTCGGGCGATACCGTGTGTGCCAAGTATCTCTATTTCTACGACCCTGCCAAGCCCTATCAGCAGGAGGGCCGCTGGTGGCTCTATCGCACCGCCAAGGTTCACCTGCGCTTCGCTGAGTGTATGAACCGTCTGGGCTATCCCCAGTTCGCGCTCAACTTCGCCCAGTCCGGCATTCAGGGCACCTATGGCAACTCCTATCCCTCTTCCGACCTCGACGGTCGCAGCACCGACTCGCTCTCCAACATCCGCAACTACTCCACGCCCAACCTCTTCCAGGTGATGTACCCCATCTCCTCGGGTGTCTGCGACAACGAGGCTGACTCGGCTCTTCTCTTCTTCGACGCCCGCATGTACACCACAGCGGCTCAAAATCCTTATGAGAAGGTCGTTCGTCGTGGTCCCTGGCGTCAGTCTCGCGGGGTGCGCCGCCGTTCATGCATGGCCGACTGCCAAGTGGCTGACCACTCCACCACAGGTAGCCTCGCCAACTGCACCACCAAGGAGGACTCCATCTATCTCGTTGAGAAGATCCTCCTCGACGAGGCAGCAAACGAGCTCGCCCACGAGGGCAACCGCTGGGAGGATCTCGTGCGAGTGGCACGTCGTATGAACACATCTACCACGACCTCCACCGTCAACGGCACGGTCTATACCCTCACCAACGACGGTATGTCCGGCGATACGTGGTTCCGCGAAATCATGGCTGACAAGGCCGCAGGTTCCCGTAACACCCTCGGCATTCCTTCCTACGGCGCAGAATCCAGCTGGTATTATCCCGGCAAGTAAGCCGCCGGTATTCTCAATATTACGCCCTGCATCTTCCGATGCGGGGCGTTATTGCTTTGCATGACATGATGAATCCTGGAAGCCAAAGGGCGGCCTCCGGCTCTGCCGCAGCCCCCGGTGAGGGTGAGCCCCCGCACAGGGCGCGCGGCTTTAAGCTGCAATTGTGCGGCTCTTTTTTATAAAAAATGATGAATTATTTGGCAGTTTGAAAAAAAAAGCGTATCTTTGCACCCAAATTCAGAAATTTCAATAAAAGAAATCCGATGAAAAAACTGAAATTCCAATGCATTGCCGCACTCCTGTGCTGCATGGCATTTATACAGGGCTGCAAGGACGATGAAAAGAAGGGACTGAGCCCCGAGTCGGACAGCTCGCAGTTTGTAACCCTGACGGACGTCGTGCCGGATGTCATCATGGAAATCCGCTACTTCGGCACCTACAACTTTGTGGGCAGTCGCATCGACGGCTATCTGGAGCCTACGGCCCTGCTGACACGCGAGGCTGCGGACTCGCTGCGCAAGGTGAGCGACGACCTGACGGAGCAGGGTTTCCGCCTGAAGATCTACGACGCCTACCGTCCGCAGCAGGGTGTGGACCACTTCGTGCGCTGGAGCCACGACGCTGCCGACACGCTGATGAAGCGCTTCTTTTATCCGATGCTTGACAAACCGACTCTGTTCGAACAGGAATATATCTACGAGAAGAGCGGCCACACGCGCGGTTCGACGGTGGACCTGACGCTGTTCGACATGAACACGGAGAAGGAACTCGACATGGGCGGCACGTTCGACTGGTTCGGTGTGGAGAGTCATCCCGACTACTGCGGCAATCCCGAGACGGGCGTATATGACGCCACAGCACGTCCTGCCGACGCCATCCTGCCGGCCCTGACGGAGGAACAGTTCCAGAACCGCATGAAGCTGCGCCGCGCGATGCTGGCCCACGGCTTCAAGCCACTGGATTCGGAGTGGTGGCACTTCACCCTGAAGAACGAGCCCTTCCCGGAGACTTACTTCAACTTCCCGGTTAAACAGCTGAAATGAAGCGGCACCCCTCGCTGACAGCCCTGCTGCTGTTGCTGCCCCTTGCCCTGGCCGCCCAGGAAACCGAGGCCCGCAGGGAGACCCCGAAATGGCTGCGACCCCTGATGGCGGTGAAGAACTTCATCGACTCGGGGGCCGTGCGCGGCATCGACCAGCGTTATATCTCGGCTCCGAAACTTCCCTGGCAGGTCATCGCCAAATGGAACGTGAACCAGAGTGCGCTGAAGATGAAGACATCGGGATCAGTTTATGATGAAGAAACCGAACTCTCTTTACCCTTCACGGCCACGCCGTACCTGAAGACCGAGCCCTCGCAGTATGTGGGCTTCTGGGTAGGCTATCGCGGCTATGGTGCCGGCTATTCAGTGAATGTGGCGGGTGACAAGGGCAGCTACCTTACTTTCGGTGCCCTGGGCGGTGCCTATGCCGTGAGTGTGCGCATCCACAATTTCGAGAACGATAACCCCAACTTCGAGCTGACCAGCAGTCTCATAGACGAGGAGGATGAGTCGTGGCAGAAATGGAAGCTGGAGAGCCCCATCAAGGTGCGCTCGGTCATAGCCAGTGCCATCTATCTCTTCAACGGTAAACATTTCTCGTATGCGGCAGCCTACGACCAGTCGGTGATTCAGAAGCGTTCCGCGGGGTCGTTCATGGTGGGTGCATCCTATTATTACGGCCACATCAATTATGCCGACAGTACCAATGCCGGCCTTATATATCTCATGCAGAACGCCGGCCGTATCAAGCTTTGGCAGGCGAGTGTCGGAGCCGGCTACGCCTACAACTGGGTTCCCTTCAGGGGCATGCTGGTGAGTGTGATGGGCATGCCGATGCTGACGTTTGTGAACCGTATCAAAGGCTATGCATACATGACCAATGTCGAAGACCTTATAGAAGAGGACTGGTTCCTGGATCCTGATATCAGCGATGAGGAGTGGGACAGAACATTCTATAAGAAGGCGAGGATTGAATATCTGGGTTCACAGTCGAGTAACAGCGGTCTGGCTGTGAATTTCGACGTGAGACTGTCGCTGACCTACAACTTCGACCGCTACTTCCTCAATGCCTGCGGCCAGTTCTATAATTTCCAGTATAACAGCGATGACAGCCGCGGCTACCTGAACGACTGGTATATCAATGCATCGATAGGGGTGAGACTTTAAAGACCCTCTAAATCCCCCTTAAAGGGGGAAGGAACTGAGCGGCACAAGACTT